>ERZ1066122.1270-NODE-1270-length-20982-cov-13.952024_pt1 | contig 20982 bp, 20 predicted proteins | sample MGYA00382769_ERZ1066122 | MGnify/ENA primary metagenome ERZ1066122 (study PRJEB33369, sample SAMEA5778352) | biofilm metagenome | biome: Industrial cooling water; feature: Water cooling tower basin; material: Biofilm | place: United Arab Emirates | collected... | reverse complement strand
CGTCCGCGCAGCCTCTAACGCCACTTGGCAACATGCCGTGCAAACAGGCGGGCAGTTTCAGCGAAAACGATGCGCATGCTGGCTTCCTTACCGAAGACATGCTCTTCTTTGGGAAAGCGGAAATGGCGACAGTTTCCTTTTGACCGATTGATACCATCGCAGAACTTGTCAAAATCACCGCCCTTTCTTGGCGCGGCGCTGAACAACAGGATCGGCGCTTTGACACGATCTGCTCTCGTTATGGCCGAGTTAAACGCATAGGCTTCCGGCGCTTCGCTTGGTGATCCACCGAACAAGATGTCTTCATCGTTTTCATCGCTGTCGGTGCTTCCCATGTCGTCAGGGTAAAAGCTGTTCCATCCTTCCTTGGACACAACGGCCTTGAAGCGGCGGTCATTGCCAGCGATCCAGCTTGCAATCGCGCTGCCCCAGCTGTGGCCCACGAGCGCTAGCCGATCGCGATCGCCAAGACCGCGCCCCACCATCGCGTCGACGCCGCTGAGAATGTCGCTGGCAAAAACGCCCATGAAGCGATGGGTGGCAATCGCGTCCCAGAAACGGCGCGTTCCATAGGCCATATTGCCCCGGTAATCGGGGAGGAACTGCGCGTATCCTCGCTTGGCCCAGAAGGCGAGCTCCGACGCCGGACCGTTCAGCAACTCGCCCGTCACCGACACGCCCCCCCATAGGGCCCACCATGCACATAGACGATCATCGGCGGCGGCCCGGATCCGATGCGTTTTTCCGGGTGGATATAGACTCCTCGAAGCTCGAGCCCATCGGGTGCGGTCCAGCGCACTTCCTCGCTCCGGAATTGCGGTTCGGCCGCGCCCTTGCCGCGATCAAGTGGCAGATAGACAAAGCTGCCCTTTTCCGGATCACCGATCTTGAGCGATGCGGTCCCCGTCATCGGGTCATGCGCGATAATGGCGAGACGCCCACCAATAGGATGCCGAGCCTGAGGCCAAAGATCATAGAGTTTCCTTCGCGACGCCACGCAGAATTTTTTCTGCTGCAACAAGGACACCCCACGGGCGCCACTGCCCCACCTGGCTGCGAAAAAACTTTTCCTAGCGCCCGCTTGGCAGAACCGTCTGTCGGCGCCTGCCAGATGGCGGGTCGCGCATGGTCCGGGTGGACCTTCAGCGGCCCTACGGTGTGAGAAGCAGGGTCTGATCCGCATCCTCGTTGATCTCGAGCTGTTCGCTTTCCGCAACGGCTTCAAGGAAGGCGGTGGGATCGCCTCCGCTGTAATGGCCCGAGATCCGCCGCGCGCCGAGACCTTCGTCTTCGATCCGGATAAGCGGCCGGGAATGCCGGTTGAGATAGGCGACGATCACGTCCAGCCGTTCATTGTGAAACGTCAGCGGCGCCCCACCTTGCGGACGACCGCCTGGGCGCATCGAGGGTGTCTCGACCGGTTGCGTTCCGCCATCGCCCCCCGCGTTCGGCATTGTCGTGAACACAAGCCGATCCTGATTGATGGTAACGGCCTGTCCGGCGGAGAGCCCGGCGATTTCGACCCGTCTGGCGCCGCGGTCAAGAATGACGACCTTGCCTTGCGTCACACGAACCGCGATCGCGCCCGACGGTTCGAGCGCGACGCGAAACCGCGTGCCAACGGCGCGAACGATGTGCTTGCCCGCCACCACATCGAAAGGTCGCGTCCGGTCATGGGCCACGTCGAACTCGGCGATGCCACGATCCAGCTTGAGATAGCGCCGCGCTTTCTCGAAGCGGATGTCGAGGACCGAGCTCTGCGCAAGGGTTGCTGACGAGCCATCGGGAAGCGCGATGGTCTTCCTGAGCCCCGGGCGCGTTTCGTATTTGGCGGCGACGACATTGCCGTCGGCTTGTCCATGTCTCGTCGGCGGCCCGAAAAATGCGATCGCGATAACGAGGCACGCCGCCGCGACACAGCCCAGCACCAAAGATCGGCGACGGCCGAGCGGTGCGTCCGCAGCTTCAGTTGCCTTCCCGTCGGCTTTCGAGGACAGACGGCTCAGGGACCATGTTCGGGCGTAGCTATCCAACAAGGCGCCATGCCGGGGATCGCTGTCGATCCAGACATGCAAGGCGTGCCGGTCGTCATCTGTCAGATCATTATCATGAAGCCGCATCACCCAATAGGCCGCGGTGTCTTCCGCATCACGGGGGCCATGGAGCGGGATGATGGTGCTCATCGCTTCGGCCTTGTAGCAGTTATCGGCACATCCAAGTACCCATAGGAAGTGAGCACCCGGCGGCAAATCTTCATGGCTTTGGTCAGATGTCTTTCGACCATCTTGATCGATATGCCAAGCTCCGCCGCAATTTCGGAGCGGCTCTTCTCGTCCAGCCTTCTGAGTTGGAAAACCCGGCGGCACTGCGGCGGCATTTCTTTCATGGCGATGTCCAGCGCGGCGTCTAACTGATGCAAGCCGATCCCATGTTCGGGATCGTCGCTGGAGGAAACACCCAGAACCTCCATCTCCCCCATCAGGTCGGTTCCGCGACGGGTTGCGTTGCGCAGTGCATTCAGCGCCAGACGCTGGGCCGTAACGTTCAGAAGCGCGCGCGACATGTCCGTCTTGCGCCCAAGTTCCGCCACGTAAATCCTCAGGAATGCATCATGGATCAGATCTTCGGCCTCGGCAGGCCCCAACCATCGCAGGGTTCGTCTCAATGATCGCTTGAGACGCTCGAAATTCTGCCGGTAGAGCATGTCCGCTGTCATCGGACGGTTAGCTATCGGGCAGTGTGCCGCAGGTCCAGCCCTTGCAAGCAAGATTCCTCTCAAAATATGATTTTAATTCAGAATCTTGTGTTAGTATGGACGCGGCGCGCAATCGAGGCAGAGCACGGGCTCAGCGGCCTTTCCCGGTGGGGGAGGGGTATTGGCTTGCATGGCGAATGATTGCTGCGCTTATTTGGCGCTCAGAAGCTTGCGCAGTTTCAGCGCCAGCTGTTCACGCCGGTAGGGCTTGCTCAGCAGCTCGATGCCGGGATCAAGCTTGCCGTTATGCACGATGGAATTTTCGGTATAACCCGAGGTGAACAGCACCTTGAGGCGCGGCCGCAAGGCGCGCGCGGCTTCGGACAATTCGCGCCCGCCCATACCGCCCGGCATCACCACATCGGTGAACAGCAGATCAATATCGGCGATCTGGTGGAGGATTTCGAGCGCCTCTTGCGCATTGGCAGCTTCGAACACGCGATAACCAAAAGCCTTGAGCTGCGAGACGACATGCTGGCGCACCAGATTATCATCCTCGACCACAAGGATGGTCTCGTTCCCGCCAGCGGCGCTGCGATTGGTCTGGCCGAATGCGAGCGAATCCTCCTGCGCCAGCGAACGCGGGAAGTAGAGCTTGATCGATGTCCCTTCGCCCACTTCGGAATAGACCCTGATATGGCCGCCCGATTGTTTGACGAAGCCATAGACCATGCTCAGCCCGAGACCCGTGCCCTTGCCGACATCCTTGGTGGTGAAGAAGGGCTGGAAAACCTGTTGCAGCATGTCGCCGGGGATGCCGTGGCCGGTATCTGTCACGGCGATGAGCACATATTGCCCCGGGGCGAGATCGGGTTCGCTCGCCACATAATCATCATCCAATGCGGCATTGGCGAGTTCAATCGTCAGTGCGCCGCCATCCTTCATCGCGTCGCGGGCATTGAGCGCGAGATTGAGGATCGCGGATTCTAGCTGGCCAGGATCGACTTCGGTCTTCCACAAGCCCCCGCCGCGCACGATCTCGATCGCGATGCTCTCGGGGAGGGTGCGGCGTAGCAGACTATCCATCCCCTGTACGAGCTGGCTGACATCCATCACCCGCGGCTTGAGCGTTTGCTTGCGCGCAAAGGCGAGCAGGCGATTGGTAAGTTCGGCCCCGCGCAGCGCGGCGTTGGTCACGATCTCGGCCATTTCCTGCAGCTCCGGGTGCTTGCCAAGCTCATCCGTTAAGGCCTCGGCATTGCCAAGTACAACTGTCAGCAGATTATTGAAATCATGCGCAATTCCGCCTGTAAGCTGACCGATGGCTTCCATCTTGGAAATCTGGTTGAGTTGCGATTCCATTTCACCGCGGGCCAGCAGGCTACCGAGCGCTTCACCAATAATGCCGATTTCAAAGGTGGTGATTTCTTCGAACGCCTCGACATTATCGGCCACAATAACCACGGCACCCTTTGGTTTGCTGCTGCTGGCGTAGGAGATCACGCAAGTGCGGGCGGGTTCGAGTGGTTCGCCGATGGTTGCTTCGAGCGCCGCGATCAACGCCTGTTCGGCATCAGCCGGTGCTTCATCCCAGGCGAGCACATCGGCTTCCGAAAACGCTTCAAGGTGCGCCCCTGGCTGCAGATTGCCAAGCCCGCGCCCGGCTGTTGCGCTACATAGGAAATGGGGACCTGATTTGGTCAGCAGGACGGCGCCCGATCCCCCGAGCGCATCAGTGACGACCTGACTGGCCAGCGCAAGGTGCTGTCCATCCGTGGTGGTGATTGCGGCCAGTTCGCGCACGATGGCCAGCGAGCGGCGCAGTGCTGCCGTCGTGCGCGACAGTGAGCGTTCGACTTCAAGGCGTCTTGCAATCGCTTGATTGAGCGCGAGGATTTCGTTGCTCAGGCTCTTGAAGCGCCGTGCCAGTTCGGGCTCGTCCTGAAGCGACATCAGCAGGAGCGGCGGACCGCCATGGAAACTGAAACGTTGGACTTTGGCGAGGATGCGGTCGCCCCCGACGAGGCCGGTGATCCCGAAGCTGAGGGGGCTGCTGGTCATCAGCGCGAGACGCATCTGATCGCTCAGTTGCTCTTCCATCACCAGCAGTTCGGACAAGGGCGCGGGCAGGTGTGGCTTTATGCCATTGGGCAGCAACAGGGTTTGTGCGCGGGCGCTGGCGAACAGCGCCTGCTGGCTGACCGGATCGACCAGGAGCATGGCCTGTGCCGTAAGATCGGCAAAGACCGACAGCGGGACGTGGAAGGGCACGTCCTCGCCGTGGGGGGCATTATCTCCGGTGGTGAACATCAGACCGGCCTGCTCAGGAAACCGCGCCGAAAAATTCGGTTTCCGACGCGGCAGGTGGCGTTTCACCTTTGGTGAGGTTGATCACGACCCGGCAGCCGGCATTGCCGCGAGCGATCGATTCCGGAATCTCGACCCGCGCATAGCCGAGGTTTTCGGCCGTCACGTAGCCGAAGACATTGGCCGTCATCCGGCAAAGCGACGGGCGCCCGATGACCTTTTCGCCGAACGGACAGGCTTGGTTGACGAGCACGATACGCTCGCTGTCCATGTGCTCGATGGTGAATTTGCCATCAATGCGCGCCTTGAGATCAACCAGTGTCGCGGCCACTTGCATCGGATCGAGGTGGAGCACTGAAAAGGCTTCGCGATAGGTCGCGTTGATTACGCGACCAAGGGCGAGCCCGACGTAATTGATGTAAGCCTCCGCCTCGCGCTCACCGACAGTCTGTTCAAGAATGCCGGTGAGTTCGCGCAGAACGGTTCGCAGAAAAACGTCCTTGGTATGTACGGGTTCGTGCGGGGGGACGGGAAGGGGCTGGGTCATTGGAAATGAGTGTTTCCTTTTTAGCTGGAGCGCTCGCTCCAGATCGCTCAAAACAAGCAAGGAAGTCTCAGCGTATCGATCAAAGGTTAGCAGACAAGTGCAGTCAGCGCGAGTCAGTTCAGCAACGGGCACACGGTTCACGCTATGCAATCAATTGTGGCAAATTGGTTAAAGTTATGGATTGCCAATTTATTGTCGATTGGCAGTGTAACCATCGCCCAAAGCGCATTTGCCATGCCATTCGAACTGTAGACTTTGGGCCTGCTTTTTCGTCCTGATCAAGAACGCCCCAAGGACTTTTGGCTCGCAGAGCGGGCGATGCGTGGCAAAACACTGCGTGCCATCCCGCTGCTGGAAGGAGCCACCCGCGCTGACCCGGCGGTAGCGCGGAGCTCCTCAGAACGTGCGTTCGATCTGAAAACGAAACAAAGGCGAATCCGGGCGTCGCCGCCGTTCGGTCTGCACCACGGGATCGACCCCGCGCACCCCACCAGAGGTGAACAAGTCGCGGTCGATGCTGCGCCCGTCGATCCGTTCTCCCGACAGCCGCAGCTTGAGGCGCTGGCCCAGTGTTCGCTCGAAATAGAAACCGAAGGAGTCGGTCTCGGCGTAGTCGAGAAACACTTCGCGCCGGAAAGCAAAGGATCGGAACTGGCCGGTATAGGTGATGCCGTAATTGGTTGAGCTGTCGGCTGCACGGCGCAGCTCCACTTGCAACGGTCGGCCGGTTCCACCCTGAAGCGCGCGCTTCTGCCCATTGAAGGGATCGGTCACGCGGGTCTCGCGCCAATTGCCATTGATCGCGAGCTCGGTGCCCCGCCACAGCGCGTTCAAGGGCAGCGTCAGCCCCAGATCGATCAACCACTCGGTGGCCTGATCAATATTGCCCACGCCTTGCCGGTTCTGTCCGAGAGGAATGGTGTCGACCACATTGCTCAGCCAATTGTGCGACACCCGCAAATTGAGACCGCCGCCAAAGCGCGGCCGCCAATCAATGTTGACGGCAAGACTGTTCGTGCTCGATGGCCGCAGCCGATCATTGCTGATCGTGGCCGTGCCGTCGAACACCTGCTGCGCCCCCACGAAATCATTGAAGTTCAGCTGACCCACGGTGCGTTCAAACTGCAGCGCGGTGGTCAGGATCGGTGACGGGTCGAAATTGGCAACGAACCGCCCGCGCGTGAAAGCATAACTATTGCGCGCTGATGTCGGCTGGGTCAGCGTGATGCGCGAGGTCTCCCGCGCCACAACAGCGTTGAAACTCAGCCGGCTGCTTGCCTTCCACACCGCCCCGGCTTCCACCGTGACGCGGCGCTCGGCCACATTGGTGTCCTGCTGTGATGGGTTGGCACCCGGCCGCAGCGACACCGCGATCGTGTCAGCGCGCAGCGTGTTATTGGCGATTTCGACGGCGAGACTGGGCTCGAAAGAGGTGAAGCCTGCGCTCCAGTTGAGGCGGCCGATGGTCTCGTCCTGTACCTGCGCCAGTGTGAAGCTGCTGCCTTCTAGCGGGCGATCGGGCACAGCGGTGGAGGCGAGCGACACAGTGTCGAGCCGCACACGCGAGCGCAGGCCGACCAGCTTCAGCTTGTGTCGGCCGAAGGTGGCATCCGCCATCAGCGAGAATTCATCGCTTTCATCGCGGTAATGGTATTTCTCGACGTAGAGAAAATCGGGCTGGGCCGTATCGCGCGGGCGCGCAAAGAAATCGGCGTTGCGGCGAAAAGGGTTTTCGCGGTGCGAATAGCTGGCGGTTGCGGTCACCGGCCCGAGGGTGCCGCCGAGCGAGACATTGCCCGCTGCGATCCGGCTCACGCGGTTTTCGCGCAGCGGGCCATCGGCATTGGCGCGCGCACCGGATAGGGACTGCGTCCCCTCCATCCGGCTGATGTTGTTGGTGCCATATTCGCCGCCTGCGGTCAGCCGCAACCCGGCAAGACTGCCCTGCCACGAAATCTGCCCGAGAGCGGCGACGTCTTCTGACCGGGTCGCCAGCATCCGCAAGGTCGCCACCCCTGAACTCTCGTCCTTGGCTTGCAACACCACGTTGGCGACTTGCCGGAAAGCGGCGGCATCGAGCCCCATGGTGCTGGCATCGACAATCTCGATCCGCAGCACGGCCGCTGCGGGGATCCGCCGCAGGTAATCTTCAAGGCTGATATCCTTGGTGGCGATCCGTGCGCCATTGACGAAGACATTGCCGCCGCCGCCGGAAAGCCCGCGCACCGATGCGCCTTCCTGCAAGGTGAAGCCCGGCAGGCGCGCGATCATGTCAAATGCGGTGCGCGGCGCAAAAGCCGCGAAGAAATCGGCTGCGAATGCGCGGGCCACCGGCGCATTGGTGGCGGCAACGGATTCTTCCCCGGATGGCTGCGACGGCTGCGCGGGTTGGGCGGCTGCCATGCCGAGCATCAGAACAAGGCTCACGGCTGGCTCTGCGCGGTGTCAGTGGTCTTGGAGGCGGGGCCGATCATCCGGCGCAGCCCGTCAACCTCCCCGGGCGCGGCGCGCACCGTGCGCCAGAGCGCTGCGGCGATATGCGCGAGGATCAGGAACGCCAGCACATGCCCGCCATAGCTGTGCAGGGTGTAGAGCGTTTCCGCCGCCGGATGCTGCGTTCCTGCCGGCGCAAGCCAACCGAAATCGGGCATGGCGATCCCGAACACGCTCGGCACCCCGCCATAGGCCAAGTCCATCGCGTAGCCGAGGACAGGCACGGCAAGCGCAAGCGCATAGAGCACCCCATGGACCGAGCCCGCAATGCGCCGTGCCGCCATAGTGCCTTTGACCGCGGGCCGCTTCGAGGTCTGCCTGACAACCAGGCGTACGGCCATGATCACGATCGCGATCACGCCAAGCGAAATATGCAGGCCGTAAAGCACGCCGCCGAGATCGGAACGGCCATCGATCACGCCATAGCCCAGCAACGCCCCGAGCGTCAGGGCGACGATGACGATGACGGCCGCGCTCCAGTGCATGACGCGCATCGCAAACGAATAGAATTTCATCGCACTCTCCTTGAGCGCGATACAAGCGGGTCAGTGCTGCGATCTTGTGCCACAATATTGCGGATCGGTTGCCGCGAAGCGATTTGTAATCAGATATTTGCGGGAATCCGGATTTCCACCACCGCGCCGCCCTTGTCATTGCGCAGCAGGGTCACTTCGCCCTGATGCGCGGTGACAATCGCGTGGACGATCGCCAAGCCCAGACCAGCTCCGCCCGTCGCGCGCGAACGCGATGTCTCCCCTCGCGTAAACGGATCGAGCAAGGCGGCGGGGTCGTCCTCCGGCCAGCCGGGACCATCATCGGCAATGCACAGGCGCATGCTGTCGGCATCAGCCGAAGCGACAATCCGCAGCCGCGATCCGGGAGCATAGCGCACCGCATTATCGAGCAGATTGCTGATGGCCCGCGCAAGCTTGTTGCCATCCACCTTGGCAGTCAGCGGCGGCGTATCCACCTCGACCGCGATCCGGGCATTGTGCAGCTCTTCGCGCTGGCCTTCGATGACATGGTGGACAAGCTGATCGATCCGGGTGCTTTCGGGTTGCAGGATCATGGTCTTGGAACTGGTCAGCAGATCGAGATCACCCACCAGCTCCTCAACCATCCCGACCTGCCGCAACAGCGCGGCAATGATCTGCGCATCGGGCTGGAACACGCCCGATTGCAGGCCCACGAGCCGGCCGCGCATGATCGTGAGCGGGGTGCGCAGATCATGGGCAATGGCCGAGGAGCGGAACTTGAGATCCGCATCGGCGGCGCGCAGGGCTTCGGTCATCCGGCTCAGTTCCCGGTGCAGCGCTGTCACTTCGTCGGCGGCATGGGGGCGGAGCGGCGCGGGGAGCTGGCGTTCACCCGATCCCGTTTTGCGGGCAAAGGCGGCGAGCTGTTCGATCGGTTGCCCGATCGCCATGCCAAGCCGGTGCGCGAACCACCCGCCGGTTGCGGCGGTGATGGCGATCAGCACCGCGAGCGCGACATGGTAATTGATCTCCCAAGCAGCAAAGCCGTGCGCCAGCTTGAAATCGCGCACCACCGGCGCGCATTGGCCAGCGGTGCGGATTAGGGTGTCGAGGTTTGTCTGGTCTTGCGGGGCAAGACTGGCCACGAACAAGGCATCGCGCACGGCATAGACCAGATGCGGCGCGAAGGCGGCGATCACTGCCGCGGCAAGGCTCAGGGCGACGGCGCCCAGCGTGATCCGGGTGCTGATCCGCCTAGCCGACCACATCGAGCCGGTATCCCTCGCCGCGCACGGCAGCAATCGTGACTTGCGCGCCGGCCACGCTCGCCAGTTTCTGACGCAGCCGGCTGATATGCGGATCGACCGAGCGATCAAAGGCATCGCCGTCGAGCGCGGTCTCGATCAGGAAGCCGCGGCTCACCACGCGCCCCTGCACATTGACCAGCGCATCCAGCAGCAGGAATTCGACCCGCGTGAGGTCAAGCAGATGATCGCCATAGAAGGCGCGGAAGCCGCCGCGGTCGATCCGCAGCGCGCCATGGCTTGTCGCGATGATCGGCGCGGCCATGTGCCCACGTCGCAGCAGGACACTTGCCCGCGCCACGATTTCGAGCGGGTTGAAGGGTTTGACGACATAATCATCGCAGCCCAGCCGGAAGCCGGAGAGCTTGTCGACATCATCGCCAAGCGCGCTGATCACCATGACCGGCAAATCGGGATGGGTTTCGCGTAAATCTGCCAGTACTGACCAGCCGTTGCGCTTGGGCAGTTTCATGTCCAGCAGAACCAGCTGCGGATGCCAGCGCCACAGCGTTTCGCGCACCGCACCGCCATCGCGCACCACCATGCAGCGCGCCTCTTCCCGGGTGAGAAACGAGAAAAGGATCTCGGCAATTTCCGGTTCGTCCTCGACAATGAGGATCCGATATCCAGAGAGCGAGGGGCTTGCTGCGTTCCCCATCAATGCGACCAGCCTTTGCGATGGATTGCGGGATGAGACCTGCGGACGGATGAGGCGATATCGCGCAAATATTGAGCCTTTGCAGCAACATGTTGCGGGACTGTTGCGGCGCCGCGCCGTGCCCAGTGCGGGCCTTCGCGGGGAAGGGAAACCTCGGCGAAGGCCCGCCACGCTGGCGCGGGGCCGTGCGCAGCCCCGGCACTGCGTGTCAGGAGAACAGGGTCGCCGTCGGATCGTCGGGATTGGGATCCATCTGGGTGGTGCGCACCGTGCCGTTCACCAGTTCGACGATATAGACCGAGCCCGCGCGGCGTGCGTTCAGGGTGAGTTCGCCGAGCCGCGGATCAATTGTCACCCGGATATTGCGATCCGAACCCGTGTTGGCCCAGGCGGTAACAAGCCAGCGATCGGCATTGCGCATCTTGCGCGCCAGCACGCGGGCGGTCGGCACGGTGGCTGTCCGCGTGCCCCACGGGACCTGCGCGGTTTCACCCACAGCGGGGAATTCCATCGCCTTGGTCACCCCCGAGCCCGCGGCGCTATAGGGGTGATCATTCGGCCCCGGCAGCAGATCGCCGTCACGCAGGAAGGGCTCAAGGTGCGTGAAAAGGGCATAGGCCTTGCTGAGCTGGATCACATTGCGGATCTGTACAGGCCGCGTGGTGCCGACAGCGAGGTTGGATCGCATCGCTTCGAATGGGGCGCCTTCGCAGGTGAAATAGCCCGAGACCGCCCCGATCGCGCCAGCGGTGAAATAGGCCTTCATCATGCCGAGGAAGAGATCGTCGTCGGAAATGCGGGTTGCGCTTCCACGTTCCCAACCGAGGCTTACCCAAGGATAGACAAATCTTTGTCCTAGTGAAATGGCGCCCCCGGCATCACGCAAGGCTTGAGTCAGCGCATCATAGGGTATCCCTTGTTGACTCTGAATGCCGGTCCAGCCCGTATTGAAGTCGTTTAAATACATTTGGGGCGAACTGTAATCCGAGACCTGCGGCACGCGATCCGGTGACAGGAAATGCTCCCAGATGAACATGTAGCGCTGCCATCCAAACCAGCGGCCCCGTTCCGGTCCGAAGGCTTCAAGATACCAGGAATAGGTGGGGCGCCCACGCGCGAGACGAGCGAAGATGCCTTCCTTGATCAGGCGTTCCTGGCGCGCTTTGGCAATGGAGACGAAAGCGAACCAGCTTGACTGCCCCGACGCATTATAGGCTGCCATCACGGCGGGATCCTGTCCCCAGAGCCGTGACGGGTTTTCCTCCCCGGCAAGCCACAAGCCGTATTCGCCTTCATTGACGACAATGCGAATGGGCTGACCCGTTGCGTCCTCGACTGCGCGCGCCTTGTCGCCGATCTGCTGTCCAATCTGGGTGAACACGCTATCGGGCGCGATAGGCGAGACAATCGGGCGGCCGTTCTCGATGACGATGTTGCCTGCCGCGTCGCGGATATAGGTTTCGGGTGGTGGCTGGAAACGCTGCGCATTCGTCCCGCGATAGTTGTTGAAAATGGGCCACAGGCTCGCCTGTGAGTAGGCCACCGGATAGGTGCCGGGCCGGTTGCGGATTTCCTGCAAAACGGGACTGCTGGCGAGGTTCACGCCCTCGGTGAACTGGCCGGCGTAACCCCAGTTCTGCATCATCTCGACCTGAACGTTTGCGGATACCGCGCAGCTCGAATAGGTCAGCGGCAGCAAGGTATGCCCGGCCTTGAAGACCGGTCTGATCTCGCTGCGCAGATGATCGAGCGGGGTCGAGGTCGCGCCGATGGTCACCGGATTGGGATTGACGGTGAGGGTCATCGTATCGCTGGCCGCACCGCCGCTTGCGGAGCTTTCGCGCGAGAGGCGCAGCACGTAGGTGCCGGGCGTACGCGCGGCCACCTGGGTCACCGCCCGGTCGGCCGATTGGAAGGTGACAGCGGTGGGCCCGCTGACCTGCTCCCACACCAGCTTGTCACCGCTCGCCGAACCGGCAAGCCGCGCGCGGGTATCGGGGAGCGTGATCGCAATGTCAGGCCCGGCATTGACCTGCGAGGTGGACGTGCTTGGCGCGGTCACCGTCTGCGAATTGTCGCCGCCTCCGCCCCCGCAGGAAACAAGCGCAAGGCTGGACAAGGCAAGACCTGTAAACGTGAAGCGACCCGATTCATGAGACATTGCGACCCTCATTATGTAGCAGAAATGCTATATATCTTATGTCATTAGACTACTTAAAAAAGTCCTAATACAAAAATAGAACAACTATGGCTTTGGTGTTTTGCCGAAGTGTCGGGGCGGGCTGGCTGCTCGCCAAAAGGGCCGGGGCGTGCGTGATCGACAGGGCCTTTGGCAGCGCCGCGCGGCTGTGCCATAAGCCGATCAACCGGGGCAGGAGGGCACCAGCATGACACAGGCCAGCGCGCATCCCGATGATCCGCATTATGTCCACCGCACCGGCTGGCTGCGCGCGTCGGTGCTGGGCGCCAATGACGGGATCATCTCGGTCTCCTCGCTTATCATCGGCGTGGCTGCGGCAACGCCGGAGCCGGGCGCTACCCTGATTGCCGGGGTGGCGGCCCTGATGGCGGGCGCGATGTCGATGGCGGCGGGTGAGTATATCTCGGTCTCCAGCCAGTCCGATTCCGAGCAGGCCGATATCCGCCGCGAGCAGGAGGCGCTGGCGCACACGCCCGAGGAAGAGCAAGCCGAACTCGCGGCGATCTACCGCGCGCGCGGGCTGAGTGAAGAAACCGCGGCGCTGGTCGCCCGCGAATTGAGCGCACAAGATCCCCTCGCTGCCCATGTCCGCGACGAATTGGGCCTGTCCGAGCATCTCGCCGCCCGCCCGCTGCAAGCCGCGCTGGCATCGGGGGCGACGTTCAGCGCCGCCGCCGCCGTGCCGCTGGTGGCTGCATGGCTGGCCCCGCCGAGCGCGATCATCGCCACGGTGGTGGGCGTGTCGGTGCTTGCGCTCGCCATCCTCGGCGCGCTGGGCGCCAAGGCGGGGGAGGCACCGCTTACCCCGGCCGTCCTGCGCGTGGTCGGCTGGGGCGTTTTTGCGATGGCGACCACTGCGGCGGTGGGGCGGCTGTTCGGGGTCAGCGTCTGACCGGCGCAGCGCGCGCCCGCGATCAGTCCGACGGGATCAGGGTGATCGCCGTCTGCCGCCCATCAATGAACCGCACGCTTGTCCCGTCAAAAAAGGCGTCTTCCTCGGTGCGGAAATCGACCCTCTGCCCGTTCCATTCGGGCACGGCGCTGTAGGTCGTGAGCTCAATCGACCAGGCCGTATCGGGGTAGATTGCCCCCGCGCCGCGTGGTTCGGGGTTCTGATTGTCCCAGAACCCGATTGAAGGTCCGGCCCCGTGGCCATGCGTACCGATCGGGTGGCTGTAGATCGACGGATCAATCCCTGCCGCCATCGCATCGCGGCGCGACAGTGCCAGCACGTCGTTGCCGCTGCGCCCAACGGCAAAGTGGCCGCGCATGATATCCTGCACCCGGTTGCTGTTGGCGAGCCCGCGCCGCAAGCCTGCGGGCGCTGCCGTTTCGCCGGGCTTCAGCACATAGGCGAGATGCTGGGTATCGGTGCTGAGCCGGAGATAGGTGATCCCGAAATCCGTCCACAGCAGATCGCCCGGCTGGATCACCGTGGCGCCATCAAGCATGCCCTTGGCGCCTGCGCGCTGGATTGTCACCGAAGGATGGAACCATGGGGTCAGCCCCAGCGTGCGCAGCCGGTCGCGATACCACCACTGCACGTCTTGCGTGGTGGTCACACCCGGGGTGATCACCTTGCGCGAAAAGGCTTCGGCGATGATCGCATGGGCGATGCGGACAATGCCGGGATAGATCGCCATTTCCGCTGGCGTGCGGGTTTCGAGCCAGCGGGTCGCGAGCCGTTCGCCGGTGACAATGCGCGGGTGATATTCCGGCGGCAGCGCGGCGCGCAGCAGATTGTACTGGCTCACTGTCATTCCGTCGCCAAAGGCGCTGAGATCGGAGACGTTGACGGCGATCTTTCGCGGGTTCCGCGCCGCGATGATATCGGCGACCGCGGCCCATTGATCGGGCTGTTCTTCGGGCTTCCATACGGGTGCAAACAGGCCGCCGAGCCCGTAGCGGCTGACCGTGAGCCGCTCGATCGGCTTGCCCTCGCCGGGATCGTGGAAAATCAGGATCGTCCGCCGGCGCGCATGCATGTTTTCGGCATCGAGCATGCTGGCGACGACCGGTTCTTCGAAGTATTCGCGCGCCATCAACAGCCAGAGATCAACGCCTTCCTCGCGCATGATGCGCGGGATGATGGTGTCGAGCCGTTCGGCCAGGATGCGGTTGATCAGTTCGGCCTGTTCGCGTGCCGGGAGAATGGCGGGGAGGGCAGGCGCGGTTTCCTCCGTGTCGCTGAGCGACAGGGCGGGGGCAGCAGCGAGCGGCGCTGCCAGCGCCATCGCCGCGACGCTCCCGAGCCATCCGATCCGTGGGGCAAGGCCAGTCAAGCGCATGAAGTGTGTCCTGTGTCATGGGGCGCAGCAGCAAACCGCGCGAGGGTTTCGGGATCATTGATATTGGCAAAAGGATCGCGGGACGAGGTGTCGCTGTCCCACGCGATCCACATCGCGCCAAGCCGGTCGGCCAACCGCCACAGCGAACGGCCGCCTTCGGCGATGAACGCAGCCGCCTCGCTCTCACGGATGCGCCACAGGCTGGCTAGCGGCTGATCCTTGCCGCCGCTCACCGGCATGGCAACCGCGTGATCGCCGATCCGAGCCGCCAAGCGGGCGAGCAGATCATCGGGCAGAAAGGGCTGATCGCAGCCGATCAGCATGACCGCCTCGCACGAATTGTCGCGGGCAAAGCGCATCGCGCTGACAAGGGCGCTCACCGGGCCAAGCCCGGGCTGTTCGTCGATGAGCAGGGGCAGGCGTGCGGGCGGGATCTGATCCTGCGCGCGCACGGCGATCGCGCAGGTGCCCGATTGCCGCATCGCCCATTGGCAGGCGTGATCAAGCAGCGTCATGCCGCTAAGTCTGCGCAGCGGCTTTGCCCCGCCCATGCGCCGCCCATCGCCGCCGGCAGCAATGACGATGGCAGGGGGGGCGGGAAGGCTCATCACCCGCCAGACTAGGCGCCCTGCGCGGTGCGTCAATTGAAGTGGTGCAAGCCCGCGCCAATTCGTGTTAGCGCCCCGTTCCATGAACACGTGGATTGATGAGGCGCGCAGCGCCGTGCGCGCCGCGCAGGCATATGGCGAAACGGTGCGGGCACAGGTCGCGGCGCGGGTTGCGCCGGACGGCAAGCCCGATGCCCGCTCGCTCGCACAGGAGCAGCACGCGGTGCACGGTTTCGGCTGGCTGGCCGCAACGCTCGCGGCGCTTGAGGCGACCTGCGATTGGGCCGCGCGCGCCGCTGCCGCCGGGCAATTTGGCGAGATTGAAGCGCTCACTCTCAGGATCGGGTTCGGCGAATATTGCGCACAGCTCACCAGCGGGGTCGCGATGAGCGCGAATGAGATCGTGCGCCCCGCTGCCTTCGGAACTGATGACGCAGCCCGCGCGCTGGCAGCGGATCAGGCGGTCGCGCGCTTTCTTGCTGATGGCAACACCGCTGAAACCCGCGCGCGGCTTGCGGTGCTGCTGGGGTAAGGGGCACGGCCCGACGAAGCGCTGGGGGATGATACGCTGGATCTGGTGCGCGCCCAATTCCGCGCCTTCACCGCCGAGACCATCACGCCCCGCGCCCATCAGTGGCATCTTGATGATGCGCTGATTCCGGCGGAGATCATCGCCGAAATGGCCGCGCTTGGCGTGTTCGGCGTGTGCATTCCCGAAGCGCATGGTGGGCTTGGCCTCGGCAAGCTCGCGATGGCCGTGGTGTCGGAGGAGCTGTCGCGCGGGTGGATCTGTGCCGGCTCGCTCGGCACCCGCGCCGAGATTGCCGGCGAGCTCATCAGCGAGAACGGCACGCCTGCGCAAAAGGCGCATTTCCTGCCGCGCATCGCCGATGGTTCTTGCCTGCCCACCGCTGTCTTCACCGAGCCGGATACCGGCAGCGATCTTGCCTCGGTCAGAACCCGCGCCGAGCGCCAGGCCGATGGTTCCTGGCGGGTGACCGGGGCCAAGACGTGGATCACCCACGCCGCGCGCGCCGATCTGATGACGCTGCTGGTGCGTACTGATGCGAACGCGCCGGGCTATCCGGGGCTTTCCATGCTGCTTGCCGAAAAGACCCGCGGCAGCGACGCTGACCCGTTCCCCGATGCCGGCATCGCGGGCAGCGAAATTCCCGTGCTCGGCTATCGCGGGATGAAGGAATATGCGCTCGGTTTTGATGGCTTTGCGGTGGCCGGTGATGCGCTGCTCGGCGGGGTTGAGGGGCAGGGCTTCAAGCAATTGATGCGCACCTTCGAAGGGGCGCGCATCCAGACCGCTGCCCGCGCGATCGGGGTGGCGTGGAACGCCTTTGATCTCGCGCTCGACTATGCGCAAAGCCGCAAGCAATTCGGCGAGCCGTTGACGGCCTTTCCCCGCATTGCCGACAAGCTGGCACTGATGGCGGCGGAAATCGTGATGAGCCGCGAGCTGACCTATTATGCCGCCCGCGCCAAGGATCGCGGCACCCGCTGCGATATCGAGGCGGGCATGGCCAAGCTGCTGGCTGCACGCACGGCATGGATCGCGGCGGACAATGCCGTGCAGGTACATGGCGGCAATGGCTATGCGCTCGAATACCCGATCAGCCGGGTGCTGTGCGATGCGCGCATTCTCAACATCTTTGAAGGCGCGGCAGAGATTCAGGCGCAGGTGATCGGGCGGGGGCTGCTCACCGCGCAGGCGGCCTAGGGCAAAGGCGCGGCATCGGTCACGCCTGCGTCCGGTTGCCCGCGGCACGCCGCCCTGCCAGTGTCGCGCCCGATGATTCGCGAACCTGACACCGCTGCCGCCGCCACTGCTGGCCCCTTCCTCCTGACCGAGGGCATCCATAATCTGCGCGATTATGGCGGCTATGCTGTGGCGGGCGGTGCGCGGGTCAAAACCGGCCTGTTGTGGCGTTCGGGCCAGCACATGGAAGCGAGCGAGGATGATCTTGCCTTGCTGGCCCGGCTGGATATTCGCACGATCATCGATCTGCGCGGCAGCAGCGAACGCGAGGCCTTTCCCTGTCGCCGTCATCCCGAATTCGACGCGCATGTGATTGCCTTTGATGGCGAGACCACCAGTTCCCCGCCGCACGAAGGCGGCGGTGGGCAGATCGAGATGACCCCTGCCAAGGCGCGTGAGCGCATGCTCGCCGTCTATACCCGGATGCCCAACAACCCGGCGATGCGCGACATGTTCACCCGCTATTTCGCCGCGCTCGACACCCGCGAGGGGGCAAGCCTTGTCCATTGCTTTGCCGGCAAGGATCGCACCGGGGTGGCTGCGAGCCTTCTGCTCCACGCGCTCGGCGTGCACCCCGATGATGTGATGAGCGAATTCCTGCGCACCAATGATGCGCCGACCGTGCATATCCTCGAACGCCAGTCGCTCCCCCGGATGCAGGCCCATTATGGCGAGATTGCGCCCGAGGCCCGCCGCAACCTGATGGGGGTGCTGCCCGAATATCTCGATACCTACATCACCGAGGCGACGCGCATCGCCGGATCACTGGATGCCTACATGGCGGAGGTTTTGGGTGTGGATAGCTCGCGCAAGGCGCGGTTGCAGGCGCGTTTTGTGGCGTGACATTGCGCCGCGTCCTTCCCATATCGCCGCTTGACCCTATCACGCATTGAAGAGATCACCATGGCCACTCACCACACCAAGATGCTTATCATCGGCTCCGGCCCGGCAGGCTACTCTGCTGCGATCTATGCGGCGCGCGCGATGCTCGAACCGATTGTGGTGCAGGGGCTCCAGCCCGGCGGGCAGCTTACCATCACCACCGATGTCGAGAACTACCCGGGTTTTCGCGATGTGGTGCAGGGCCCGTGGCTGATGGAGGAAATGAAGGCGCAGGCCGAACATGTCGGCACGCGGATGATGTGGGACACGATCGTCTCGGTCGATCTCGAAGGGGGGCCGCCGTTCCGCGCGATCGGCGACAGCGGTGATGAGTATATCGGCGAAACGCTGGTGATCTGCACCGGTGCGCAGGCCAAGTGGCTCGGCGTTCCGGGCGAGATGGAGCTCGGCGGCAAGGGCGTATCCGCCTGCGCGACCTGCGACGGTTTCTTCTACCGCGGCAAGAAGGTGGCGGTGATCGGCGGCGGGAATACCGCTGTCGAAGAGGCGCTCTACCTCACCAACCATTCCGACGACGTCACCCTGATCCATCGCCGCGACAGCTTGCGCGCCGAGAAGATCCTCCAGGAACGTCTCTTCGCCAATCCCAAGATCACGGTGCTGTGGAACAAGGCGGTTGAAAGCTTCGAGGCGGGCGAGAACGGCATGCTCGATCACCTTGCACTCAAGGATACTGTCACCGGCGAGGCTTCGACTGTGGCGGTGGATGGCGCTTTCGTCGCCATCGGTCACGCGCCCGCGACCGAGCTGTTCAAGGGCAAGCTGCCGGTGGATGAAAGCGGTTATCTGCTGACCGAACCCGGCACGCCCAAGACCGCGATCCCCGGTGTTTTCGCCGCAGGCGACGTGACCGATCACGTCTATCGCCAGGCCGTGACCGCAGCAGGCATGGGCTGCATGGCCGCACTTGATGGCGAGCGGTTCCTTGCCGCGCGGGCCCACGCGACCAAGGAAGTCGAAGCGGCGGAATGATCCGCCGCCCCGTACGGGCTTCAGAACACCGCCAATCCGGCGTGCAGGATCAGCGCGATCAGCGCGAGGCTGGATAGCGAATAGAGCGCAAAGCGCAGCGCGACCTTGTTGATCGTTGCCTGCACCAGACTGTGCGCGATCCGCAGGCCGACATAGGCCCAGGCGATCAGGCTGTTGAGCCCGTCGCCTTGCCCGATCAGCGCCAGCACGATGGCGACCGCGTAGAACAGCGTCGGCGCTTCGTGCAGGTGGTTGTAATTATGCGCGGCCCACTGGGTTTTGGGCGGCAGTATCTCGTCGAGCGCCTTGGTGTTGCGGGCATCATCGGGCTTGAGTCCCGATGCAGTGAGCGCAGGCAGGCGCACCGCATACATCCACAGCCACATCACCATAGTCCATGCCAGCAGCACCACGACAGGTTGCAGGATTTCCATGCCAATCATCACGTGGTCTCCTCAAGCGGGCAGGGCAGACGGATCAGCGAACACGGTTGCCATCACCGCGCGCACTGCGAGCACGATCAGCGCAATCGTGCTGAGGAGGAACAGCGCAAAGCGCACCGGAATGGTGTTCACCAGCACTTGCCACAGCGAATGCACCACGCGCAGCGCGAAGTAGGTCCACGCCAGCATGATATCGAGCGCGCCGGGGCCAGTGAGTGCAAGGATCAGCACGGTCGCATAGAACAGCGTCGGCTGTTCATGCAGGTGGGTGTGATTATGCGCGGGCCAATTGGCCTTGTCAGGGATCACCCCTTCAAGATCATTGCCACGCACGCCCTGTTTGCCAGCGAGCGCGGACTTGTCTTCCAGTTTGGCGACAGCGCCGAACCGCGCCGGGATGATCCAGAACAGCATGATGAGCGTCCACACCACCAGCAAGGCGGCGGGCGCGAGAATTTGCGCCTGCATTGATTGATCCCCTGATTGCACCTTTTTCTGGGGCGAGACTGCGAGCGGGGCAAAAGATTGTCAATTGCAACCGGTCACGGCGCGGTGAGGATGTGCAGTTGGAAATAGCCAAGCGGCCCGCGCGTGCTCGCGAGCGACAGGCCGCGCTTCGCCGCGATCTGTGCGGCAGCGGCGGGCAGCGCGGTGCGCGGGGCGACATGGAACTTGGCCAGCCACGCAAGCAGCCCGCGCGCGAGCGGGCGGGGCAGGCCTGCCAGATCGCCGAAATCGACAAGATGCAAACTGCCCCCGGGCGCGAGCAGGCTTGCAGCGTGATCCAGCGCGCCTTCCCAATCGGGGATCATCGACAGCGAATAGGACAGCACGATGCGATCGAATTGCACTTCGCCGAGCACGCCGGGCGCATCGAAAGTGCAGGCGTCTCCCTGACCAAGCCTTGCCTTGTCGCCAAGCGTCTTGCGCGCGCTTTTGAGCATTTCCTGCGAGATATCGAGGCCAAACAGCCGGATTCCCGGCCATTTCTGCCAGACCTTGGCGAGATTGCGCCCGGTGCCGCAGGCGATCTCCAGCACCCGCATTCCCGGCTGGGCATCGAGCCCGGCGATCAGCGTATCGCGCCCGAACAGATAGTACTTGCGGGTCAGATCATAGATGTGCCGCTGCCCGCGATAGACTTCATCCATCAAGGCGGCATGGCCGCTGGGTGCCATCATCACGCCAACTCGTACACATGCACGCCGCCATAGATCGACGAACGGTCGCGGCGGGTGCAATCGGCAGAGGTCTCTTCGAGGTAACGCCACTTCGACAGGATCGCGTCATCCAGACGGCCGGGCAGCAGGCTCGGCTCGG
>ERZ1066122.1266-NODE-1266-length-21031-cov-6.766829_pt1 | contig 21031 bp, 15 predicted proteins | sample MGYA00382769_ERZ1066122 | MGnify/ENA primary metagenome ERZ1066122 (study PRJEB33369, sample SAMEA5778352) | biofilm metagenome | biome: Industrial cooling water; feature: Water cooling tower basin; material: Biofilm | place: United Arab Emirates | collected... | reverse complement strand
TCAAGGACCTCGTCGGCGTTCGCCTCGATCCCGACGCGCTGTTCGACGTCCAGATCAAGCGCATCCACGAATACAAGCGCCAGCTCCTCAACCTGATCGAGACGGTGGCGCTCTACGACCAGATTCGCAGCCACCCGGAACGCGACTGGGTGCCCAGGGTCAAGATCTTCGGCGGCAAGGCGGCTTCGAGCTATCACAACGCCAAGCTGGTCATAAAGCTTGCCAACGACATCGCCCGGCGCGTCAACTCCGACCCTTCGGTCGGCGGCGTGCTCAAGGTGGTGTTCGTGCCCAATTACAACGTCAGCCTGGCCGAACGGATCATTCCGGCCGCCGACCTGTCCGAACAGATCTCGACCGCGGGCATGGAAGCCTCGGGCACCGGCAACATGAAGTTCGCGCTCAACGGCGCGCTCACCATCGGTACGCTCGACGGCGCCAATATCGAGATCAGGGACCGCGTCGGCGACGACAACATCGTCATCTTCGGCCTCACCGCCGAGGAAGTGGCCGAAAAGCGCGCCAACGGCTACGACCCGCGCGCCGTCATCGAAGGGTCGCGCGAATTGCACCAGGCGGTGGAGGCAATTGCCACGGGCGTGTTCTCGCCCGACGATCCGGGCCGCTACAAGGGTCTGATGGACGGGCTCTACAACAGCGACTGGTTCATGCTCGCCGCCGATTTCGACGGCTATGCCGCCGCCCAGCGTTCCGTCGACCGCCGCTGGCGCGACGAGGCCGGCTGGCGCAAGTCGGTCATTCACAACATCGCCAATGTCGGCTGGTTTTCCTCCGACCGCACCATCGCCGAATATGCCAGGGACATCTGGAAAGTGTAGCACCCATGCAGCCACCGGGAGAGGCCATTGCCGCATTGCTTGACGGGACGCATGCCGACCCCTTCTCGCTGCTCGGCGTGCACCAGGGGCCGGGCGGTAGCTTCGCCCGCGCTGTCCTGCCCGGCGCCGAGACGGCCGAGGCGCATAGCCTGAATGGCAAGCCGCTCGGCACCCTGGCGCAGCGCGACCGTACCGGGCTGTTCGAAGGCGGGATCACGGGCGAGCCGCAGCCGATCCGGTACCGCTGCAAGGCCGCCGGGCACGAATGGTGGGTGACCGATCCCTACAGCTTCGGCCCGGTGCTGGGGCCGACCGACGACTTCCTGATCGCCGAAGGCACGCACCTCAGGCTCTTCGACAAGCTGGGCGCTCACCTCATCCATCACGAGGGCGCGGACGGGGTGCATTTCGCGGTCTGGGCGCCCAATGCGCGCGCGGTCAGCGTGGTGGGGGATTTCAACGACTGGGATTTTCGCCGCCACCTGATGCGCCACCGCGGCGATATCGGGGTGTGGGAAATCTTCATTCCCGACATCGCCGAAGGCCGCGCCTACAAGTTCCGCATCACCGGCCCGGATGGCGCGATCCTGCCGCTGAAGGCGGACCCCTATGCCTTTGCGTCGGAGCTTCGCCCCAAGACCGCCTCGCTGACTGCGCGGCCCGCCAAGCCCGACTGGGGCGATGCCGCCCACCGCGCCCACTGGGCCAAGGCCGATCCGCGGCGCGAGCCCATGGCGATCTACGAGGTCCATCCCGGGTCCTGGCGGCGCGACGAGAATGGCTGGTTCCAGAGCTGGGACCGCATGGCGGAAGAGCTGATCCCCTACGTCCTCGACATGGGCTTCACCCATATCGAATTCCTGCCGGTCAGCGAGCATCCCTACGATCCCAGCTGGGGTTACCAGACGACCGGGCTCTACGCCCCGTCGGCGCGGTTTGGCGGGCCGGACGGATTTGCCCGCTTCGTCGACGGGGCGCACCGCGCGGGCCTGTCGGTGCTGATCGACTGGGTGCCCGCGCATTTTCCCACCGACGAGCACGGCCTTGCCCATTTCGACGGCACCGCGCTCTACGAGCACGAGGACCCGCGGCTCGGCTTTCATCCCGACTGGAACACCGCGATCTACAATTTCGGTCGCCGCGAGGTGGCGAGCTTCCTCGTCAACAACGCGCTGTTCTGGGCCGAGCATTACCATGTCGACGGGCTGCGCGTGGATGCGGTCGCGTCCATGCTGTACCGCGACTACAGCCGCAAAGACGGCGAGTGGATCCCCAATGCCGAGGGCGGGCGCGAGAACTGGGAAGCGGTCGAGTTCCTGCGCGCCATGAACCGCGCGATTTATGCCAACCATCCCGGTGTCGTGACTATCGCCGAGGAATCGACCTCCTGGCCCGGCGTTTCGCAACCCGCGCACGAGGGCGGGCTGGGCTTCGGGTTCAAGTGGAACATGGGCTTCATGCACGACACGCTGCAGTACATGGCCCGCGATCCCGTCCACCGCCGCTATCACCACGCGGACATCACCTTCGGCCTCGTCTATGCATTCAGCGAGAATTTCGTCCTGCCGCTGAGCCATGACGAGGTGGTCCACGGGAAGGGCTCGCTGCTCACCAAGATGAGCGGGGACGACTGGCAGAAATTCGCCAATCTGCGCGCCTATTACGGGCTGATGTGGGGCTATCCCGGCAAGAAGCTCCTGTTCATGGGCCAGGAATTCGCCCAGCGCCGCGAGTGGAGCGAGGCGCGCGCCCTCGACTGGGAGCTTCTCGATGCCCCCGCGCACGAAGGTGTGCGCCGCTGGGTCCGCGACCTCAACCATGCCTACAGGACACGGCCGGCGCTGCACGCGCGCGACTGCGAGGCCGAAGGCTTCAAATGGCTGGTGGGCGACGATGCCGCGGCCTCGGTGTTCGCCTGGCTGCGCAAGGCGCCCGGCAGCCCGCCGATCGCGGTGGTCAGCAACATGACCCCGACGCTGCATGGCCATTACCGCCTGCCGCTGCCGCATGACGGGCGCTGGCGCGAGGTGCTGAACAGCGATGCCGCGATCTACGGCGGCAGCGGGCAGGGCAATATGGGCGAAGTGATGGCGGACGGCGGCGCCGCTTTCGTGGTGCTGCCGCCGCTGGCAACGGTGATGTTCGAATACGCAGGGTGAAAAGCCCGCGGGAAGGAGAGAGGAAGCGATGGCAGAGCACAGACAGGCGCCGCTGGCGCGCGATGCAATGGCCTATGTGCTGGCCGGGGGGCGCGGGAGCCGCCTGCTCGAACTGACCGACCGGCGCGCGAAGCCCGCGGTCTATTTCGGCGGGGTGGCGCGGATCATCGACTTTGCTCTTTCCAACGCGCTCAATTCGGGCATCCGCCGCATCGGCGTGGCGACCCAGTACAAGGCGCATTCGCTGATCCGGCACATGAACCGCGCCTGGAACTTCCTGCGCCCGGAGCGGAACGAAAGCTTCGACATCCTGCCGGCATCGCAGCGGATTTCCGAACTCCAATGGTACGAAGGCACCGCCGACGCGGTCTACCAGAACATCGACATCATCCAGTCGCACATGCCGAAATACATGGTCATCCTCGCGGGCGATCACATCTACAAGATGGATTACGAGCTGATGCTGCAGCAGCACGTCAACTCGGGCGCCGACGTGACCGTGGGCTGCCTTGTGGTGCCGCGCATGGAGGCGACCGGTTTCGGCGTGATGGCGGTCGACAAGCAGGGCACCATCACCCGGTTCGTCGAAAAGCCCGCCGACCCGCCGGGCATTCCCGGCGATCCCGACCATGCCCTTGCCTCGATGGGCATCTATGTGTTCGAGACCCGGTTCCTCTTCGACCAGCTGCGCCGCGATGCCGAGACACCGGGATCAAAGCGCGATTTCGGCGGCGACATCATCCCCCACATCGTCAAGCACGGGAAGGCGGTGGCGCACCGCTTCACCGACAGCTGCATCCGCGCGGCGGAAGAGATCGGGGAATACTGGCGCGACGTCGGCACGCTCGATGCCTATTTCGAGGCCAATCTCGACCTCACCGACACGGTGCCGAAACTCAACCTCTACGACCGCGAGTGGCCGATCTGGACCGACCAGATCATCGCCGCCCCGGCCAAGTTCGTCCATGACGAGGATGGCCGCCGGGGGCAGGCGATCTCCTCGCTGATCAGCCAGGACTGCATCGTCTCGGGCGCGCTGGCGCGGCGCAGCCTGTTGTTCACCGGTGTGAAGATGGGCAGCTTTTCCAGCGTCGAGGAGGGGGTGATCCTGCCCTATTGCAACATCGGGCGCGGCGCGCGGCTCAACCGCGTGATCGTCGATTCGGGCGTGCGCATACCCGAAGGTCTGGTGGTCGGCGAGGACCCCGAGCTAGACGCCCAGCGCTTCCGCCGCAGCGAAGGCGGGGTGTGCCTGATAACCCGGCCGATGATCGAGCGCCTGTCGGCCTGACCATGAGCTTGCGCGTCCTCTCGGTCGCATCCGAAGCGGTGCCGCTGGTCAAGACCGGCGGGCTTGCCGACGTGGCGGGCGCGCTGCCGGCCGCGCTCGCGCCGCACGGGGTGGAGGTGACGACGCTGCTGCCGGGCTATCCGGCGGTGATGGCGCGGCTCGCGCGGCCACGCGCGGTCCACAAGTGGGAGGATCTGCTGGGCGCGCCCGCGCGGCTGGTTGCCGGAAAGCTGGGCGAGCAGCCGCTGCTGGTGCTCGACGCGCCGCAGTTCTTCGCGCGCGAGGGCGGACCCTATGGCGATGCCGCGGGCAGCGATTGGGCGGACAACTGGCGCCGCTTCGCCGCGTTCGGCCGGGCGGCGGCGGATCTTGCGGGCGGCGCGGTCAAGGGGCGGCGCTTCGATGTCCTCCATGCCCACGACTGGCAGGCGGCCATGGCCCCTGCCTACCAGCGTTTCGCCCCGGTTCCGGGCAGTGTCGCGCTGCCAAGGCTCGTGACCGTCCACAACATCGCCTTCCAGGGCCATTTCGGGCGCGATGTGTTCCACCATCTCGGCCTGCCGCGCTCCGCCTGGTCGATGACCGGGGTCGAATACCATGGCGGGGTCGGCTTCCTGAAGGCGGGGATGGAGGCGGCCGACGTCATCACCACGGTCAGCCCGACCTACGCACAGGAAATCCGCGAGGCGGAGTTCGGCATGGGCCTCGAAGGGCTGGTGCGGAGCCGCGAAGGGCGGGTGCGCGGCATCGTCAACGGCATCGACCGCGCCGAATGGAGCCCCGCCAGCGACCCGCATATCGCCTCGCGCTACACCGCCCGCACGCTCGCCCGCCGCGCCGCCAACAAGCGCGCGCTGGAGCGCGAATTCGCGCTCGAACCGGGCGACGGGCCGCTGTTCATCGTCGTCAGCCGGCTGACATGGCAGAAGGGCATGGACGTGCTTCTCGAAGTGCTCGACCATCTGGTCGGGATCGGCGGGCGGCTGGCGCTGCTCGGCAGCGGCGATGCCGGGATCGTTGCCGGCCTCGGCGCAGCGGCGGCGCGCCATCCGGGGCGCATCGGCCTGCGGATCGGCTATGACGAGGCGCTGTCGCACCGGATGCAGGCGGGCGGCGATGCAATCCTGGTGCCGAGCCGGTTCGAACCCTGCGGCCTCACCCAGCTCTACGGCCTTGCCTATGGCTGCGTGCCGGTGGTGGCGCGCACCGGCGGCCTTGCCGACACGGTGATCGACGCCAATCTCGCCGCCTGCGCCGCGGGGGTAGCGACCGGCATCCAGTTCACCGGCGTGAACTACCCCGCACTCGCCGCCGCCGTCAGCCGCGCGGTGGCGCTCTATCACCGCCCCGGCCAGTGGCAGGCGCTGCAACGTAACGGCATGGGCGCGGATTTCTCCTGGACCGGCAGCGGCAGGGCCTATGCCGATCTCTACCGCGAACTGACGGAAGCGCGATGACCATCCAGACGCACCTCTCGACCCCCTATCCCGACCAGAAGCCGGGCACCTCCGGCCTGCGCAAGAAGGTGCGCGTCTTCCAGCAGCCAGACTATGCCGAGAACTTCATCCAGGCGGTGTTCGACGTGGTCGATCGGCCCGAAGGCACGACGCTGGTCATCGGCGGCGACGGGCGTTTCCACAACCGCGCGGTCATCCAGCAGGCGATCCGCATCGCCGCGGCGAACGGCTATGGCCGCGTACTGGTGGGGCGGGGCGGCATCCTCTCCACTCCGGCGGCGAGCCATGTCATCCGGCTCAACGGTGCCAGCGGCGGGCTGATCCTCTCGGCGAGCCACAATCCCGGCGGACCGGACGAGGATTTCGGCATCAAGTACAACATCGCCAACGGCGGTCCCGCGCCCGAGGCGGTCACCGAGGCGATCTTCGCGCGCACGCAGGTGATCGACCGCTGGCTGGCGGAAGACAGCCCCGACATCGACCTCGACCGCATCGGCACGACCAGCGTCGGCGCGATGCGCGTCGAGGTGATCGACCCGGTCGCCGATTATGCCGCCCTCATGGAACAGCTGTTCGACTTCGCCGCGATCGCCCGCGCGGCCCGCAGCGGCTTCACCATGGCCTTCGATGCCATGCACGCGGTGACCGGCCCCTACGCGACTGAAATTCTCGAGCGGCGGCTGGGCTTTCCTGCCGGGACGGTGAGGAACGGCGTGCCGCTGGAGGATTTCGGCGGGCATCATCCCGACCCCAATCTGGTCCACGCGCACGCGCTTCACGAGCTGATGATGGGCCCCGATGCGCCCGATTTCGGCGCTGCCTCGGACGGTGACGGGGACCGCAACCTCGTCATCGGGCGCGGGCAGTTCGTGACCCCGTCGGATTCGCTGGCGATGCTGGCCGCCAACGCGCATCTTGCGCCGGGCTATGCGCGGGGGCTGAAGGGCATCGCCCGGTCCATGCCGACCAGCGCCGCGGCCGACCGCGTGGCCGAGGCGCTCGGCATTCCCTGCTACGAGACGCCGACGGGGTGGAAGTTCTTCGGCACGCTGCTCGACGCCGGCATGGCGACGATCTGCGGCGAGGAGAGTGCCGGAACGGGGTCCGACCATGTCCGCGAAAAGGACGGGCTGTGGGCGGTGCTGCTGTGGCTCAACATCCTTGCAGTGCGCGGGATCAGCGTGGCCGAGCTGGCGCGCGAGCACTGGGCGCGTTTCGGGCGCAACTACTACGCGCGGCACGACTACGAGGGCATCGAGACGGCTCGCGCCAATGCGCTGGTCGAGGAACTGACGGCGCATCTGCCTGCATTGCCGGGCAGCCGCTTCGGCCCGCTGGTCGTCGCGGCAGCGGACAGTTTCTCCTACGCCGATCCGGTCGATGGCTCGGTCAGTACCAACCAGGGCCTGCGCGTGCTGTTCGAAGGCGGCTCGCGGGTGGTTTTCCGCCTATCCGGCACCGGGACACAAGGCGCGACGCTGCGGGTCTATCTCGAAGCATACGAGGCGGCAGACGGCGCGCTCGACCGCGAGACGCCCGAGATGCTCGCCGACCTCATCGCCGCTGCCGAGGCCATCGCGGGGATCGCGCGCCATACCGGGCGCACGGCGCCCGACGTGGTGACGTGACCGCGAGGCTCGGCGCCGAGGTCGAGCGCGGCAACACGCGGTTCGCGGTCCGCAGCCCTCGCGCCTCGGCGGTATGGCTGTGCCTGTTCGAGGGCGAGACCGAACGGCGCATCGCCATGCACCGCGAGGGCGAAAACTGGATCGCGGTACTGCCCGGGGACCTGTCGGGCGCGCGCTACGGCTATCGGGCCGAAGGCGATTGGGCACCCGAAGAAGGCCTGTGGTTCGACCCCGCCAAGCTGCTGGTCGACCCCTATGCGACAGAGCTCGACCGTCGGTTCATCCAGCATACCGACCTAGCCCGCCACGGCGTGGATACCGCCAGGATCGTGCCCCGCGCGCTTGTGCCCGGACACCTCCCCGCGGTTCGCCGCCGCAAGCCGCGTTTCGCGCGGGGCGGGCTGATCTACGAGGTCAACGTCCGCGGCTTCACCATGCTGCATCCCGATGTGCCGGAAGCGCAGCGCGGCACCGTCTCCGCGCTCGCCCATCCGTCGATCCTCGCGCATCTGGCGAGAATGGGCGTCGGCGCGGTCGAACTGATGCCGATCACCGCCTGGATCGACGAGCGCCACTTGCCCCCGCTCGGCCTCGTCAATGCCTGGGGCTACAACCCGGTGGTGCCGATGGCGCTCGACCCCGGCCTTTGCCCCGGCGGGGTGGCCGAGCTGCGCGAGACGGTGGCGGCGCTGCATGCGGCAGGGATCGATGTCATCCTCGACCTCGTCTTCAATCATACCGGGGAAAGCGACATCCACGGCGGCACGCTATCGCTGCGCGGGCTCGACAATGCCGCCTATGCCCATGCCCCGGGCGGCAGCCTCGTCAACGATAGCGGCTGTGGCAACACGCTCGATTTCGCCAATCCGGCGGTGCGGGCCATGACGCTGGCGAGCCTGCGGCATTTCGTGCGCCATTGCGGCATCGACGGTTTTCGCTTCGACCTTGCGCCCGTCTTGGCGCGCGGGCCGGGCTTTGCCGCCGACGCGCCGATCTTCGCCGAAATTGCCGCCGACCCCTTGCTTGCCGACCGCATCCTGATTGCAGAACCCTGGGACATCGGCCCCGGCGGCTACCGGCTGGGCGCGTTTCCGCCGGGCTGGCTCGAATGGAACGACCGCTTTCGCGACGACGTGCGGCGGTTCTGGCGCGGCGAGGGCACGGCGGGGGCACTGGCGACGCGGCTGGCGGGCTCGTCCGACATCTTCGGCACGGATTGCCGCAGCGTCAATTTCCTTGCCGCGCATGACGGCTTCACGCTCGCGGACACCGTTGCCTATGCCCGGCGGCACAACCACGCCAATGGCGAGGACAACCGCGACGGGCATGGCGAGAACTTCTCGTGGAATAACGGGGTCGAAGGGCCGAGCGACGACCCCGATATCTGCGCCAGCCGCGATGCCGACCTGCGCGCGCTGCTCGCCACGCTGTTCGCATCGACCGGGACCATCATGCTGACCGCCGGGGACGAATTCGGGCGCAGCCAGCGCGGCAACAACAACGCCTATGCGCAGGACAACCCGGTCACCTGGGTCGACTGGGAACGCCGTGACCGCTCGCTGGAAGACCATGTCGCGCAGCTGTCGCGCCAGCGCGCGGCACGCGGCTTTGCGACCGCCGAGTTCCCCCAGCCCGGAAGGTGGCGCCGGCTCGACGGCGCGAGGATGGAGGTTGCGGACTGGGAAGACGTCGGGACGCCGGGCTTCAGCTACGCGCCCGCGGAACTGCCGGGCAGGGAGCTGATCGCGGACCGGCCGGCGCGCCGCTGCGGCTGGACCTAGATGCCCGCGTACCAGGCATAGTCGCCGCGGTCCTCCCACAGCCCGCCCTTGCCGCCGTGGAGCCCGGCCAGCGTGGCGCGCGCCTCGATCCGCTCGACATATTTGGCGTGCTTGTAGCCAAGCTGCCGCTCGACCCTGAGGCGCAGCGGCGCACCGTGCTGGACCGGCAGGATGGCATCGTTCATCCCCCAGGCCAGGATGGTCTGGGGATGGTAGGCATCGACCAGGTCGATGCTTTCGTAATAGGGCGCCCCTCCGTACAGATCGGCGCAGTGGAAGACGATGTAGCGCGCGCGGCGCGACAGGCCGGCGATGTCGAGCAGGAGCGCGAGCTGCGGGCCCGTCCATTTGCCGATCGCCGACCAGCCTTCGACACAGTCGTGGCGCGTGATCTGCGTGCGCGCGGGCATGGTGCGGATTTGCGCCAGCGAGAACGCCTGCGGCTGCTCGACCAGCCCGTCCACCCGCAGCCGCCAGTCGCCAAAGCGGCTGGCGAGATGCGCCTGGTAGGCCGCGCCTTCGGGCATTCGCGTGCCGTTGGCGCGAAACACCGGGCTCATCGCCTCGGGCGCGTATTCGCGCGCCAGCGCGCCGCGTCCGTATAGCGCGCGCTGGCTTGCCTGGTGCCAGTCCTCGGCGCGGGTCAGCGCGTCGCGAAATCCCTCGCTCCGGTTGAGCCGGTCGCAGCCGGCGAGCAGCAGCCCGCCCGCGCCCGTTGCAATGCCGCCGAGCAGGCGGCGGCGGGGCAGGATCAGGCGCTCCATCGGATTACTCCTTTTCCGCCGGCAGCCGGTAGCGCCCGGTGATCATCGAGCGCACCTCGTTGACCGGCCCCGCCAGCACCACCATCGCGATGTGGACGATGAAGAAACCGGCCAGCAGGAACGCGGCGATGAAATGCAGCGAGCGCGCCGATTGCCGCCCGCCGAACAGGTCGAGCATGAAGGGCATCGAGGCGTTGATGCCCGGCGACATGGTGAGCCCGGTCAGGATCACCAGCGGCAGCAGCACGAACAGCACCCCGGCATAGGCCAGTTTTTGCAGGATGTTGTAATCGAGCGCCGCCGCGCCGGTCGGGAAACGCAGGCGGGCGTGCTGCCTGATGTCGTGCCACAGGTGACCCGGCGCGATCTCGCGCGCGCGTATCCGCAGGTCGCGCGGGAAATGGCGGTTGAAGAGCGACCAGATCATGTAGATCAGCAAGGGCACCGCCAGCAGCCAGGCGAAGGCCAGATGCCAGAGGCGTGCATCCGCCAGGCTGTAGCGCGACGGGATGGTCGCCCAGTGCGGAAAGGCGCGGCGTTGGAGTGCCCCGTCGGAATCGCGCCACAGGCCGAGCACGCCCGTCGTCTCCACCTCGATACCTGCAATGCGCAGATAGCCGGTATTCCCGCGGGCCCCGATCTCCAGCCAGGCAGGATCGAAATTGGCGCCGTAGGACCCCCAGTAGAGCCGTGGATGGGCGTTGAAGATCATCAGCCCGCTCATCAGCAGCACCAGCACGGCCAGCGCATTGGTCCAGTGCCACAGCCGCGTCGACAGCCGGTGTCGCCGGACGATGTCGCCGCCGCGCGGGACCGGGTCTGGTGGTGCCGTCATCTCGCCTGCCCCTGCCGTCCTGTCCGCCGGCCGTACCGTGGCCGCTTTCGTGCCAAGTCTAGCCCGCCCCGCGCGTGGGGCGAAGCGGAATCGGCCGGAGGCGCGCCGGCGATGGTGCTTGACCGAAAGTCCATTGTTTCGCAGTCTCTTGCGGTTGGGGGGCCAAGGCCATGATTCTCGACGCGATCGTCCTTGCTGCAAGCCTCGCCGCAACGGATCCTGCAACGGATTCCGCACCGGGCCCATCTCCGGATACCGCCGGACCGGCCGCGCCGCCGTCCGACATGACGATCGTGGTCACCGGGGAAAGGGTGGACCGCAGCCTGCGCGAGACCGCCTCCAGCGTGGTCGTCGTTCCGCCAGAAGCCATCGAGGCGGCCAGCATCGATCGGCTCGACCAGGCGCTGGCGCTGGTCCCCAATGTCCAGGCGGGTTCGGGCGAGGAAGGCCCCGCCATCCGGGGGCAGGATTCGACCGGGCTGCTGCGCAACCTGTTCGCCTTCCTCGGCGGGACACGGCCGCGCGTCACCCTGCAGATCGATGGCCGGGCGGCGAGCTATTACGAGTTCGTGTCCGGCGCCGCGCCGCTCTGGGACGTCGAGCGGATCGAGGTCTTCCGAACGCCGCAGACGACCACCCAGGGCCGCAATTCGATCGCCGGGGCAATCTTCGTCGAGACCGCCGACCCGACCTACGACTGGCAGGGCCGGTCGCGGTTCATCATCGGCGATGCCGAGACGCGCCAGCTGTCCGCCGTCGTCTCGGGGCCGCTGGCGGCGGGGCAGCTGGCTTTCCGGGCCAGCGGCGATGTCCGCTTCGCGCGCAATTCGAGCGACATGGCCGACGGCATCGAAGGCGCCGATATCGACCGCGACGACTACCGCACCGCGCGGCTCAAGCTGCTCTACGAACCCGCGGCCGCGCCCGACCTGCGGATCGAGACCACCTACGCCTATGTCGATTCGCAGTCGCCGCAATTCGAGGCGGTGCGCGCGCCCTTCGAACGACGCCGGACGCTGGTGGAGGAACGCACCAATGGCATCCACCGGATCCGCAGCCATGCGCTGACGCTGCGCGCGCGCTACGATCCGGCTTCGGCGCTGTCAGCGGGGCTGACGGTATCGCATGGCGATGCGCTGGTGCGGCGCTTCGGCCTTCCGGGGCTCGGCCAGACGCGCGTCGACGCCAGGGACGATGCAATCGAAGCCACGCTGCGCTGGCGCCCATCGCCCCGCTTCACCCTGCTCGGCGGCACTCACTATCTCGCGACCCGGCAGGACCAGTTCATCGACATCACCGGGCTCGCCATCGGCAGCGGCGATTTTCGCGACCGGCAGGAGAGCGTGGGCCTGTTCGGCGAGGCCGAGTGGCGCCCGCTGCCCCCGCTGCGCCTGAGCCTGGGCCTGCGCTACCAGCACGACAGCCAGGACCGCGCGGGACAGGTCGGCCCGCTGCCCGGCGGGATCCTGCTCGACTACGACCGCAGCTTCGATTTCTGGTTGCCCAGGCTATCTCTGTCCTACGATTTCGCAGACCGGGTCACGGCGGGTGTGCTGGTGCAGAAAGCCGCCAACCCGGGCGGGGCATCGATCGCGCTGCGGACCCGCCGCGAGGACAGCTTCGAGGCCGAGCGCCTGTGGAACTACGAAGCGTTCCTGCGCGCGCGCAGCAGCGACGGCAGGGTAGCGGTGTCCGCCAATATCTTCCGTGCCGACATCCGCGATGCCCAGCGCCAGCAGCTTGTGCCGGTCCCGCTGCCCGACGGAACGAGTGCCGATTTCACCGAGTTCAGCAATGCCCCGCGCGCCCGCACCAAGGGGATGGAGGTCGAACAGAGCTGGCGGATCGACCCGCGCCTGACCTTGCGCGCCGGGGCGGGCTTTCTCGACACGAGGACCATCGCCACGGTGCTGCCGGGCGACAGGACGCTGGGCAAGCAATTCCAGCGGTCGCCCCGTTTCACCGGCGTGCTGGCCGCGGACTGGCAGCCGGTCGAGGGCCTGAAGCTGTCGCTGCAGGGCCGCCATCACAGCGGCTATTTCAGCGACGATACCAACGATCCGCGCTTGCGCATCGAGCCTGCCACCATCGTCGACCTGCGCGCCAGCTACAGTTTCGGCAAGGTCACCGTTTTCGCCTATGCGCTGAACGCGCTCGACGAATTCCATCTCACCTATCTGTTTTCGCCCACCTTCGGCACCGCCGGCGATCCGCGCCAGGTCGCAGCCGGGATCGAGACGCGCTTCTAGCCTCGTCCCGCCTCCAGGAAGTCCGGGTTGGAGCCGCTCCTTCGCCAGTAGTCGCCGAGCCCCATTTTTTCCACCAGCGGGAGGAAGCGCGGATCGCGCTGCATCGGCGCCGCGGTCGGAGTGAACAGCATGTTCGACTTGCGTCGACGCTGGTCGGGAACCCTGGGCTGGCCGGGACGCCAGGCGACCGCCGCGATCAGCGGCCCGCGTTCGAGGTAATAGGCCTCGCTCAGGGCGAAGGCCTCGTCGACCGCGCCGACGAGGTTGAGCGCCATCAACGCGTTGACCACGCCCGTGACATTGGCGCTCGCCCCGCCCAGCAGCCGCTGCGCCGCCGCCTTCCGCTGCGCTGCATCCCGACCTTGCGCGGCGGCGATGGCCTGCGCGAGAGTATCGAACATTGGCGGCGGCAGCGGCGGTCTTGCGGCGGTATCGGCGATCTGCGCGCCGGCGCGTTCGAGCCGGCCGGTGCTGCTCATCACCCATAGCCGGCCGAACCATAGCCCGGGGTGGCGCGGCCACATCTCCAGCCCGCGCGACAGGATGCGATCGGCCTCTTCGATCTGGCCCAGGAACCAGTGCGCATAGCCCTGGCGGAAATGCAGCGCGGCGTCGAGCGGCGCGCGCGCGACGAAGTCGAGGCGGGTCCGGGCGCTTTCCCGCATCCGTCCCACCGCGCCGAGGAAGAAACTGTAGGAATCGCGCAGGAACACATGGTCAGGGTTTGCTGTGATCGCGCTCGTGAACCGCTTCTCCGCCTCCAGCCAGTCGCCGAAATAGGGCGTCGCAATCGCCATCGCGGCCCGGGCATCGGAATTGTCGGGGTCGAGTGACAGGGCGCGGTCGGCGGCCTGCGAAACCGCGTCGTGCGGCATTTCGGGAGCGACCGTGAGATGCTCGACCGCGCGCGCGCGGGTCAGCGCCAGCAATCCCCAGGCATCGGCGCGGCGCGGGGCCTTTGCGACCGCGTCTTCCAGCATGGCGATCGCGGCCTGTTCCATTTCCGGTGTCCCGGCGCTCATGGCGGTCTGGCTGCGTTGCATGAGCTGCGAGACGGGGTCGAGTGCCGCCGGCCTCGTCGCCCACCAGGCCGCGCCTCCCGCTACGGCGACCAGCGCGCCGCCGATCACGTGGCGCCGGGTCGCGCCGGGCGCGGGTCCGGAGCCTGCGGGGTTGGCGCCAACCTCTTCAGACGAGGGAATGTCGCCGGGTGTCCGGTGCGCCGGCTGCTCGATGCGGAAACCGACGCGCGGGATCGTATCGACCGTGAAGTCGGCGCCGCTTTCGCGGATCGCGCGGCGCAGCTCCTTGACCGCGCGGTTGATCGAATCGTCGCCGACGACCTGCCCCTTCCAGCACAGCCGGATCAGGTCGTCGCGGGTCAGGACGCCTCCCGCGGCATCGCTGAGAGCGAGCAGGACCTGCATGACGCGCGGTTCGACAACGACGGTCGCGGCAGGCCCTTCGATCCGGCGCAGCGCCGGGCTGATCCGTGCCTTGCCGAGGTGAAATTCCTCGCGGTGAGCGAGGTAATGCGGATCGCGCCGATCGACCAGCGGATGGGCCTGGGGGCCATCCGTCCCGAAAACATCCGGAAATGATCCGCGTTCGTTCATTAAGCCCGGCCCTCCTTCGGCGTAGCTTCATGAAGTCGCGTGATGTCGCGACCGACCGATGCTTATCGCATCATCAAGGCAATGGGAATTGTAAGGCTTCGACATGCCCCGCGATTGCGTACTTGGGCGACCGGGCGAAGCTGGAAGGGGAGTGATGGACATGACTGCTTCACCGGTTCGGATCATCGCGATCGCCTGTATCGCCGGAACGCTTGCGGCCTGCGGGGGCGGGGGAGATGTCACCTCGACCCCGGTCGTCGTGCCGCCGCCGCCGCCCCCGCCTCCGCCGCCCCCTCCGCCCCCGCCTCCGCCTCCGCCGCCTCCGCCGCCGCAGGGTCCGGTCGGGCTCGTTTCCGACCAGCCTTTCGCGGTCCTCGCCGTGACGACGGATTATTCGCTTCTGCCCGACGGCCAGATCGTGGCCGCCGAACCCGCAAGGGCGGACGTCGCCTTCAGCTACCGTCCGGAAGACGGAAAATACGTGCTAACCTTGCCGGACCGGGTGCCGGGCGAACTGGCGACCAGAGCTTACCTAGGGAACCACGACGCAAACGGTTGGGTGAATATTACGGCGACACTCAACGACCTCGGCGACGGCGCCGGCGGCCTGCAGGATACAAGCGTCGAACTGGCCTGGCCGCGAACCGATTTCAACGATTACGCGCTGACGTACACCTCCTGGGGGCAATGGTACGACAATGCGTCGATCGGCAGCACCCCGACCTCGTCGCAATTCGGATATTTCGCATACGGCGTTCCGACGACCGCCGGCGACGTGCCGGTTACCGGCACGGCCAGCTACACCGCCCAGGTGATAGGCGGCACTTACCCTGCCTACCGCGACGTTTTCGGTACCGCCCGCCTCGCTTTCGATTTCGGCGCCGGCACGCTCAGCGGCGACATGAACCCGGTGTGGTGTCCCTGGGATTGCGTGGACCTCGGCACCTACACCTTCGCAGAGACTGTCTACGCCGCCGGAAGCACCGAGTTCAGCGGGAAATTCGCGGTCAACGGGACCACGCTGCCTTCCTGGTTCGAAGGCCAGTTCAACGGGCCCGGCGCTGCCGAGGTGATGGCGCGCTTCCAGGCGCCTTACTCTGCCGATGGCTACACGGGCATGATCGGCGGGGTCTGGGTCGGAAAGCGCGACCCCGGGAACTGATGCACCGTGTTCGCCTTCGCCGCCGCGCTCCTCGTCCAGGACATCCCTCCCACCACGCCGTCCCCACGGGTGGAGAACGAGGCGCCGGCGGCGGAACTGGAACTGTCGGGCGAGGAGATGCTGGCGCTCGCCAGCCGTGCCGCCGCCCGGGGCGACCAGGCCATGGCGATGCGCATTCTCGAGCTGTTGCTGGCCGACCCGCACCTGCCGCTTCGCAACGAGGCGCGCTTCCGGCTGGCCATGATCGCTTCGCGCGAGCGGCGCTGGGCCGATGCGGGGCGCTTGCTGCGGGCCATTCTCGACGAGGAACCGGGGGCGCAGCGGGCGCGGGTCGAAATGGCCCGCGTCCAGGCCGAGATGGGCAATCTCGACGCTGCCCGGCGGAGCTTGCGCGAAGCCCAGGCCGGGGGCCTGCCGCCCGAGGTCGCGCTCCAGGTCGAGCGCTTCTCCGCCGCCCTGCGCTCGCGCAAGCCCTTCGGGCTGACCATCCAGCTCGCGCTTGCGCCCGACAGCAATGTCAACCGCGCGACCCGAGCGACGACGCTGGGCACCGTACTGGGCGAATTCGATCTCGACGACGAGGCGCGCGCGTCCTCGGGCCTCGGCCTCAAGCTCGGGCTGGAAGGCTATGTTCGCCGGCCCTTGGGAGAAAACGTGTCGGTGGTGGCACGCGGCGGGGTGCTTGGCGATTTCTACCGCCGGGGCCGTTTCAACGATGTCGCCCTGCTGGCATCGGCCGGCCCGGAATTTCGCCTGCTCGGCGGCCAGGCGACGGCGCTGGCCGGGGTGCAGAAGCGCTGGTTCGGGGGAACGGCCTACCAGGTCGCGGTCGATGCCGGCCTTCAATGGCAGCGGCCGCTCGGTCCGCGCAGCCAGCTGCGCGCCGGCCTGTCGCTGGCCCGCTGGAACAACCTGCGCAACGATCTCCAGGACGCGACCGTGGCGGCGGTCAGCCTCGGTTACGAGCGGGCGCTGAGCCAGCGGTCCGGGCTCGGCATCACCCTGGCGGCGACCCGCCAGGCGGCGCGCGATGCGGCCTATTCGCTGGTCAGCGGGCAGCTGACGGTCACCGGGTGGCACGAGCTGGGCGCGACGACCCTGTTCGGCTCGGCCAGCTACGCGCGGCTCGAGGCCGACCGGCGTCTGGCGATCTATCCGATCCGCCGGGCCGAGGACTTCTTGCGCCTGTCGGTCGGCGCCACCCTGCGCGGGCTGAGCTGGCACGGCTGGGCCCCGCAGGTGAAACTCATCCACGAGCGCAATCGCAGCGGGATCGAGGTCTATCGCTACGACCGCTGGCGCGGCGAATTCGGCGTGGTGCGCGCCTTCTGACCGGCCGCGCAAGCGCTGCCGCCCGGCGGCTGCGGTGTTGTCAGAACGAGAATTCGAGCCCGATCAGCGGCGCATGGCCGACCGTGTCGGGCGCGCCGTCCTCGAAGTCCTGCTGGCGCAGATAGACCGCGCTGATCGACACCCGGTCGCTGACGTCATAGGCGAAACCGACCTGGGTGCGCAGCCCGGTCAGCCCGTCGTCGCCGCCCGCGCTGGTGCTGCGCAGGGTCAGGAACAGTTCGGCATCGCTCTTGAATGTCCATTTGCCGGCCTCGTCGAGCGGGACCGACACGCCGAGGCGCGGCCGCAGGCGCAGGCCCATGCGGTCCGCATCGTCGACGAAGCGCTGTTCGAGCCGAAGGCGCGTGCGCAGGATGCCATGGCTGGTCGACATCTGCTGGATCAGCCGGGTCTCGTCGCGGCCGCCATCGTTGTGACGGCGTTCGAAGGCACCGCTCAGCGTGACGTTCTCGGCGACGTCCTGGTTGATCCAGAGCCGGCCGAAATAGGTGTCGACACGCCCGTCGTCCGCATCGCGAAACCGCTGCGCGGTCTCGATCTCGAGCCCGGTGTTGTCGTCGAGGTCGAAGCTGGCCGAGGGATTGAGCCAGAACTCGAAAGCGTCGTCGGCGGCAAGCGCCGGGGCGGGGAGGACGGCAAGCGACAGCACGGAACAAAGGACGGCCGAATTACGCAAGGGAAGGCTCCATTTCATGGCAGGGGAAGATATCAGGCGGGGGTGGCGGACGGCATGGTCAGCAACAGGGCGACATAGGCCGCATAGCCGAGGATGAGCATCGCGCCGGTCGCGCGGCCGAAACGTTTCCAGGCCAGGGCGATGACCAGCACGACCAGCGCCGTCGCCAGCGCCACGCCGAGGTCGAACGGGAACAGGTTGGCGGGCACCCCGGCGGGACTCAGCAGCATGGTGACCCCGCCGATGCCGACGATGTTGTAGATGTTCGAGCCGACGACATTGCCGAAGGCGATTTCCGCCTCGCCCCGCCGCGCCGCCACGACCGAGGTGACGAGTTCGGGCAGCGAGGTGCCGATTGCGACGATGGTCAGCCCGATGATCGTCTCGCTCAGACCGACAATCCGCGCGATGTCGATGGCGCCGGTGACGAGGAAACGGGCGCCCAGCATGAGCAGGGCCAGCCCGGCAACCAGGAGGGCTGCCGCTTTCCACCACCCGCCGCCCTTCGCGTGCAGCTGACTGTCGGTCATCTCGAGCGCCTGCTGCCGGTCGTAAGCCGCGGTATGGACAGCCTCCGGGGCGACGACACGTTCGTCGCGGTAACAGCGCAGGACATACACGACGAGGGCGGCGATCATCGCGATCCCGATGAGGCTGCCCTCGACCCCCGACCAACCGAGCGCGAACAGCAGCGCCGTGGCGGCAACGCAGACGCCGGTATCGCGCAGCAGATTGCCGCCGCGCAGCACCACCGGCGTGATCAGTGCCGCGATGCCGAGAATGACGAGGACGTTGACGATGTTCGATCCGACGATGTTGCCCCAGGCGATTGCCGGCGATCCGGCCAGCGCAGCCTCGACGCTGGTCATCAGCTCGGGCGTCGAAGTGCCGAAGCCGACGATGACGAGGCCGACGATCAGCGGAGTGACGCCTGCCTTTTCGGCCAGCCTGACGGCGCCGCGAACCAGCAGTTCGCCGCCGACAAGCAGCGCGGCGAGGCCGCCGAGAAGAAGGGCAATGGTTTCGATCACGAGCGCGGCTCCGGGGGCAGAATGGCGCGCAGGTAGAGGAAGCCGATCAGTCCCGCGATGACCGATCCTCCGAGGACGCCGAGCTTGACCGCGTCGACCTGCGCGGGGTTGTCGAAGGCGAGGCCGCCGATGAACAGGCTCATGGTGAAACCGATCGCGGCCAGCAGCGACACGCCGTGCACCTGGCGCCAGCCGATTCCTTCGGGCAGGCGGGCGAGGCCGGCCTTCACCGCCAGCCATGAAAAGCCCACGATGCCGACCTGCTTGCCGAGCAGCAGGCCGAGCGCGATGCCGAGCGGCAGCGGGGCCAACAGGTCGGACAGCGTCAGGCCCGTCAGGCTGACCCCGGCATTGGCGAAGCCGAACACCGGGATGACCAGGAAGGCGACCCAGGGGTGCAGGGCGTGTTCGATCCGTTCGAGCGGACGCGATCCGTCGCGCGCCACCAGCGGCACGGTCAGCGCCGCGGCGACGCCCGCCAAGGTGGCGTGGACGCCCGACTTGAGGACGAACACCCACAGGACCAACGCGAGCAGGACATAGGGAATGCTCGATGCGATGCGCAGCCTGCCCACCACCATCAGCACGGCCAGGGTCGCGCCGGCCCCGGCAAGCATCATGGTGTCGATCGTGCCGCTGTAGAACAGCGCGATGATGGTGACCGCCCCCATGTCGTCGATCACCGCGATCGCGAGCAGCAGCGCCTTGAGCGCAACCGGCACGCGCGGGCCCAGCAGGGCAAGAATGCCGAGGGCAAAGGCAATGTCGGTGGCGGCCGGAATGGCCCATCCGGACAGGTTTTCGGGGGTTTGCCAGTTGACCGCGAGGAAGATCAGCGCCGGGGCGACCATCCCGCCGAGCGCTGCAAACAGCGGCAGGCTGGCGCGGTCGCGGCTCGACAGCTGGCCGTCGAGAAACTCGCGCTTCACCTCGAGGCCGATAAGGAAGAAGAACACGGCCATCAGGCCGTCGTTGATCCACTTGAGCAGCGGCTTGTCGATCTCGAACAGGCCGAAGGACAGCTGCAGCGGGGTCGCCAGCAGGCCGGTATAGCTCGCCGCCAGCGCGCTGTTCGCGACCAGCATGGCCAGGATCGCCGCCGCGATCAGCACCAGTCCGCCCGCGCTCTCCTTGGCGAGAAAGTCCTTCAGGGCTGCGGCGGCGCGGGGAAGCATGGGTGCTTTCTTGTAAGGCGCGGGGCACGGCAGGCCTGTCCTGCCGTGCCCCGCTTAGCGGGATCAGAAGCGATAGGCGAGGCCGGCGCTGACCACCCAGGGATCGAGGTCGTGTTCGCTCTGCAGCGCGATGACATCGCCCGCGCGGAAGGTCGCGGTCGTGCCGACGAAATAGCGCTTGGCGTCGAGCGACAGGCCCAGCCCGCGATCGTTCAGCGCGATGTCGACACCGCCCTGCAGCAGGAAGCCGAACTCGTCCGAGAGGTTGACATCGGTCGCGCCGAGAGCGGCGGCATCATCGCCCACGCCTTCGCTGAAGATGAAGAAATGGGTGACGCCCGCGCCCAGGTAGGGCTTGATGCCGCCGCCGAGGGGCAGGTGATACTTGGCGGTGAGGCTGGCCGGCAGGATGATGGCGTTGTCGATCAGCTCGGCACCTTCCAGCGCGCCGGCGCCGCGCACGTCATGCGGCGTCACGCAGCAGATCGTCTCGAGCGAGAAGTTCGGCGAGAGGAAATACTCGACCGCCACGGTCGGCACGACCGAATCGGAGGCTTCGGTCTGCGAGCCGGCGGGCAGGCCGATCTCGTCGGTGGTGACTTCGGTGATGGCGCCATCGGGCAGGACGCCGGTGATGAAACCCTTGATCTGGATGTCGCCGGCTTCCTGGGCCTTGGCGGGGGTAGCTGCCGCGACCGAGAGCATGGTGCAGGCAAGGAAAAGACTGGTCTTCGTCATGGGGAGAGTGGTCCTTGGGAAAAGATGCACGTGCGGCGCGCGGCGCGCGCCATGCTGGACAGGGAAGAGAGGGGAAAGGGGGTGGTCCGACCCGTCCCACCGCGTTTCGCAGAGGGGGAGGGATGGGAAAGGCGGCGCGAACGGGCCGGACCGGGGAAGCCTCAGCCTGCCTTGTAGGGCAGCGAGGAATGGTGAAGGACGATGCGCAGCTTGCCGTCGGGCCCGCGGACATAGCCCCAGGTCTTGTCGACCGTGGTGCGGTTGCCCTTGGCGTCGA
>ERZ1066122.1264-NODE-1264-length-21046-cov-27.838502_pt1 | contig 21046 bp, 16 predicted proteins | sample MGYA00382769_ERZ1066122 | MGnify/ENA primary metagenome ERZ1066122 (study PRJEB33369, sample SAMEA5778352) | biofilm metagenome | biome: Industrial cooling water; feature: Water cooling tower basin; material: Biofilm | place: United Arab Emirates | collected... | reverse complement strand
CGCACGCGGCCTGCGCACCATCGTGGAATCCGTCCTGCTCGATACCATGTACGACCTGCCGTCGCTGGAAAACGTCAGCAAGGTGGTGGTCGACGAGTCGGTCATCGAGCACAAGTCCGAACCGTACCTGATCTATCAGGCGGCGCAGAACCGGGCGGCATCCGCCGAGTAGGCCCGCCCGCTTCGTGTGTTTGCCTCGACGGCGCCCCTGTGGGCGCCGTTGTCGTTTCGGGCCTTCGAACAGTGTGCTGTCCATGCGGCCGGCAACGTCCAGCTTGACGGCATGTGCGCGCAAACGATTGATTCCATGCCCTATTCAATCCCCGCACATGGGCAAGATGCGAACGACACACGATTGGCATGTGCGCCGCTCTGCACGCTGTCGTCGCACCTGCAGCGCGTGTCGATGGGGGCTGTCGAACGGGCGCGAAGACCGTCGATGCGCAGGTCCTGTCGGCCGTCCTGATCGATTTGGGGTGATGCCCGCGCCCAGCCTGAACGCAGGCCACATCCCGCTCGCCTGCGGCATGATTCGCTACCTGACGCACACCCTCGCGGCCCGTTGTCCGTGATCATCGTGGCATCCCGTTGCGGGCTTGCATCCTGTCCGGCCAAGCCCCATAACGGTGCCATCATCGATCGTCTTGTCGAGGCCCCCAATGGACGAGCGTACGTCCCCCAGCGACGCCAACCTGCTGCACGATCTCCCGGTGCTTCCGCTCCGCGATGTCGTGGTGTTCCCGATCATGGTCATCCCGTTGTTCGTGGGGCGCGAAAAGTCCATCCGCGCACTGGATCAGGCGATGGAAGGCGACAAGCGCATCCTGCTGGTCGCGCAGAAATCGCCCGAAACCGACGACCCCGGCGCCAGTGATCTGTACGACATCGGCACGTTGGCGAACGTGCTGCAGCTGCTCAAGCTGCCCGATGGCACCATCAAGGTGCTGGTCGAGGGCATCTCGCGCGTGCGTGTCGACGGCATCCATGCGCGCGACGGTGCCGTTTACGGCCATGCCGAGCCGGTGCCCGATGTGCCGGTCACCGATCCGCGCGAGATCGAGGCCGCGACGCGCTCGCTGATGGGGTTGTTCGAGCAGTACGTCAAGACCAACCGCAAGCTGCAGCCGGAGCTGCTGCAGACTCTGTCCGGGATCGACGACCCTGCACGCCTGGCCGACACCATCGCCGCGCACCTGACCGTGCGTCTGGCCGAAAAGCAGCGCCTGCTGGAAACGGCCGACGTGGCCGAGCGCCTCGAGCTGCTGGTCGGCCTGGTGAACGGCGAGATCGACGTGCAGCAGCTGGAAAAACGCATTCGCGGCCGGGTCAAGTCGCAGATGGAGAAGAGCCAGCGCGAGTACTACCTCAACGAGCAGATGAAGGCGATCCAGAAGGAGCTCGGCGAGGACGGCGATTCGCCCAACGACGTCGAGGAGCTCGCGCGCAAGATCGCCGACGCCGGCATGCCCAAGGCGGTGGAGGCCAAGGCCAAGGCCGAGCTCAACAAGCTCAAGCAGATGTCGCCGATGTCGGCCGAGGCCGCGGTGGTGCGCAACTACCTCGACTGGCTGCTCGGCGTGCCGTGGAACAAGCGCACCAAGATCCGCAAGGATCTCAGCCTCGCGCAGGACACGCTGGATGCCGATCACTACGGCCTGGAGAAGGTCAAGGATCGCATCCTCGAATATCTGGCGGTGCAGAGCCGCGTCAAGCGCATGAAGGGCGCGATCCTGTGCCTCGTCGGTCCGCCCGGCGTGGGCAAGACCTCGCTCGGGCAGAGCATCGCCAAGGCGACCAACCGCAAGTTCGTGCGCATGTCGCTCGGCGGCGTGCGCGACGAAGCCGAAATCCGCGGCCATCGCCGCACCTATGTCGGCTCGATGCCGGGCCGCATGGTGCAGAACCTCAACAAGGTCGGCAGCCGCAATCCGTTGTTCGTGCTCGACGAGATCGACAAGATGTCGATGGACTTCCGCGGCGACCCGTCGGCGGCGCTGCTCGAGGTGCTCGATCCCGAGCAGAACAGCGCATTCAACGATCATTACCTCGAGGTCGATCTCGACCTGTCCGAGGTGATGTTCGTCGCCACCTCCAATTCGCTCAACATCCCCGGCCCGCTGCTCGACCGCATGGAGGTCATCCGCATTCCGGGTTACACCGAGGAAGAGAAGCTCAATATCGCCACCCGTTATCTGCTGCCGAAGCAGCTCAAGGCGAACGGGCTCAAGCCGGGTGAGCTGAGCGTGGCCGAAGACGCGCTGCGCGACATCGTGCGCTACTACACGCGCGAGTCGGGCGTGCGCAATCTCGAGCGCGAGATCGCCAAGATCTGCCGCAAGGTGGTCAAGGAAATCGCGCTCGCCGGCCCGCAGACGCCTTCCGCTGCCGCACCGGTGAAGGCCGCCAAGCGCACCGCAAAGGCCGCTGCCGCTGCCAAGGCCAAGAGCGGCAAGACGGTCAAGAGCGGTGGCGCGATCAAGAGCATCGCGGTCGACGCCGCCAATCTGGAGAAGTTCCTCGGAGTGCGCCGCTTCGATTACGGCCGCGCGGAAGAGGACAACGAGATCGGCATGGTCACCGGTCTGGCCTGGACCGAAGTCGGCGGCGACTTGTTGCAGGTCGAGTCCACCCTGATGCCGGGCAAGGGCCAGCTCATCCTGACCGGGCAGCTCGGCGACGTGATGAAGGAGTCGGCTTCCGCCGCGCTCTCGGTGGTGCGCGCACGCACCCAGCGCCTGGGCATCGATCCGGAGTTCCTGCAGAAGCAGGACGTCCATCTGCACGTGCCGGACGGCGCCACGCCGAAGGACGGCCCGAGCGCAGGCATTGCGATGACCACCGCGCTGGTGTCGGCCCTGACGAAGGTGCCGGTGCGCGCCGACGTGGCGATGACCGGCGAGATCACCCTGCGCGGCAAGGTCACGGCGATCGGCGGGCTCAAGGAGAAACTGCTGGCGGCCCTGCGCGGCGGCATCCGCACGGTGCTGATCCCGGAGGAAAACCGGAAAGACCTGGTCGATCTGCCGAAGACCGTCACCCAGAAACTCGAGATCGTGCCGGTGCGCTGGATCGACGAAGTGCTGGATCTCGCGCTGGAACGGCCGATCCTCGAGGCGGCGGCTCCCGGACGGGAGGCCGGACCGGCGAAGGTCAAGTCCAAGCCCGCCGTCGCCCGACGTGGTGGCGATGGCAGCCGCAAGCGGCAGCAGGTCGAGCACTGAGGGAACCGCCGGCCGACCTCACGACCGGGCGGTGCCCGCGAACCGCCCGATCATGCCCGATACGCACGCAAATCCCCGGAATTGCGCGAGTTTTCGTTGCGCCTCCGCGGGCTCGCTGGTATAACGAGACCCCCTTCGGCGGCGTCCGCGCCGCCCGATCTTCTTCCGGATCCTCCGATCCGTCCCCGCCGCCGTGTGATCCCGATGCGGCGCGCATCCGCTTCATCCTCTTCCTGCCTGGAGTCATTACATGAACAAAGCCGAGCTGATCGATGCGATCGCCGAGGGCGCCGAACTGTCCAAGAACGACGCCGCGCGCGCGCTGGACGCCACCATCGCCGCCATCACCAGCGCGCTGAAAAAGGGCGACAGCGTCACCGTCGTGGGCTTCGGCAGCTTCACCGTGCGCACCCGCGCCGCGCGTACCGGCCGCAATCCGAAGACCGGTGCCGAACTGGCCATCCCGGCCTCGCAGAATCCCGTGTTCAAGCCGGGCAAGGCGCTCAAGGATGCGGTGAACTGAAGACACGCATCCCGCTGCTCCTGCTGCGGGATGATGGGTCGGCTGCAGCGCTCCCAGGGTGCTTAGCTCAGCGGTAGAGCGTCTCCTTTACACGGAGAGGGTCGGGGGTTCGATCCCCTCAGCACCCACCAGCGCAGCGCACTGCCCCCATTCGGTTCACGAAATGCCGGCAGGTGCTTTACAAGTCGAACCGACTTCTGAATAATAGTCGTCTCGCTGCAGCGCACCGGGTTCCACACGCCGGACATGCTGCAAAGATGGTTCCAGCGACGCAGTGTCGACAGTTCCATCTCAATCGGTCTTCAGTGCGGAGTGGTAGTTCAGTCGGTTAGAATGCTGGCCTGTCACGCCGGAGGTCGCGGGTTCGAGTCCCGTCCACTCCGCCATATCTCAAGCAGGGCGACCCTCGGGTCGCCCTGTTTTTTTTGCCTTCGCGGTCCGACAGTCCTCTGCGACCAGATCTGCCGGGCCCGACCGGCCGGGGCCCCAGCCCCCATGAAGGCGATCGATGGCGACCTTCCCGTTTTCTCTCCTGCTCGGGCTACACTAGGCGGCTCTGTCTTTCGTCGAAGCACAGGCTCATGCTGCAAGCCATTCGAGACAAATCATCCGGCTGGATCGCCACCATCATCCTCGGGCTGCTGGTCGTGCCCTTCGCCTTCTTCGGCATGGAGCAGTACCTGTTCCAGTCTTCGCAGACCTACGCCGCCAAGATCGAGGCGCCGCCGACCTGGTGGCGGACCGCTCCGGACTGGTGGATCGTGCGCCGGCTGGTCTGGCAGACCGAGGAAATCGATGCCAACGAATTCCGCGATGCCTTCGAGCGCGAGCGCCAGGTGCGTCGTGAGCGCGAGGGCGAGGCGTTCGACCCGCGTCGGTTCGAGACGCTGGAAACCAAGCGTGAAATTCTCGACCGCTTGATCGACAGCCGCCTGTCCAGACTGGTCGCCGAGCGTGCCGGCCTGGCCGTGGGCGACGCGCGTCTGCGCGACGCCATCCGGCAGGAACCTTCGTTCCAGGTGGATGGCCAGTTCAATGCCGAGCGTTACCAGCAACTGCTGGCGACGGCGCAGCCGCCGATGTCGCCGACCGAATATCAGACCCGCCTGCGCGAGGACCTGCAGCGCACCCTGCTGGCCGAACGCCTGCGCGCTTCGGCGTTCATCACGCCCAGCGAGCGGACCCGCCTGTTCTCCACGCTGCTGCAGAAGCGCGATGTGAGCTTCGCGGTGTTGCCTGCGCCGGTGGTCGGCAACGAGCCGGTGACCCCCGCGGAAATCGCCGAGTGGTACCGCACCCATCAGGACGACTTCCGCGCGCCCGAGCAGGTCACGCTCGAATACATCGTGGTCGACGGCGATGCGCTCGAAGTCCCGGCGGCCACCGAAAACGACCTGCTGGCGCGTTACGAACAGGAGAAGGGGCGTTTCGTCGACCCCGAGCAGCGTTTGACCTCGCATATCCTTGTGCGCGCCGATGCCGATGCGGACGAGGCTGCGCTCAATGCCGCCAGGACCAAGGCCGAGGAGATTCTGGCCAAGGCCAAGGCGCCCGCGGCGGATTTCGCCGCGCTTGCGCGCGAGTTCTCCGACGACACCGGTTCGAAGATCAACGGCGGCGATCTCGGCCCGGTGCGCAAGGGCGCGATGGTCAAGCCGTTCGAGGACGCCGTGTTCTCGATGCAGGCGGGCGAAATCCGCGGCCCTGTGAAGAGCGAGTTCGGCTTCCACATCATCCAGGTGCGCGAGATCCAGCCCAGCCGCGAGATTCCCTTCGCGCAGGCGCGTGGCGAAGTGGAACGACTGGTGTCCGAGGCGGCGCGCGAACGGGTCTACAACGATCTGCTGGGCAAGGTGAACGACGCCGCGCTGGCGTCCTCGTCCTCGCTCGCCGCAGCCGCGGAGGCCGGCGGCATCCAGATCCAGCGCGTCGGTCCCTTCGCACGCGGGCAGGGCGAGGGCATCGCGGGCGAAGCGGCCGTGCAGCGGTTTGCCTTCACCGACGAAGCCAAGCGCGATGGCCTGGTCAGCGACCCGATCGAACTCGGACCCAACCGCAGCGTGCTGGTCCGCGTGGTGGCGCATGAGGCCGAGCGCGTACGTCCGCTGCAGGAAGTCGGTGTCCAGGTGGCCAACGCGGTGCGCCTGGACCGTGCGAAGAAGGCCACCCAGGCCGAAGCGGACGCCATCCTGGCCCGTGCACGCGGCGGTGAGGACCTGCAGGCCATCGCTGCCGAAAAGAGCCTGATCGCCACCGCCATTCCGGGCCTGAGCCGCGGTTTCGCGGTGCCCGACCAGAAGGCGGCCGAAGCCTACTTCAAGGTGCCGGCCCCGCCGGCGGGCGGCGCGAGCTACGGCAGCGAGACGCTGGACGATGGCCGCATCGTCGTGTTCGCGGTGACCGGCGTCACCTCCGGCGATCCCGACGAGGTGCCGCAGGAGCAGCGCGACCAGCAGGCCGAGGCTGTGGCGTCCTTCATCGCCGATCAGGCGTTCAAGGACCTCATCGCCCGGCAGCGGGCGAAGATGAAGATCGATATCGCCGAACAGCGGCTCTGAGCGCATCCCGTCCCGCACATGAAGAAGCCCGGCGAAAGCCGGGCTTCTTTTTTGACCGCGAACGGTTGGGCGGGGCTGGGCGAGCGTCGCGGGACGCTGCGCGGATGCCGGCCTAGTCCTTCTCGATGCCGGTCATGCCCAGAATGTTGTAGCCGTTGTCGACATAGGTGATTTCGCCGGTGATGCCTGCGGCCAGGTCCGAGCACATGAAGGCGGCGACATTGCCCACCTGTTCGATCGTCACGGTGCGGCGCAGCGGTGCGTTGTCTTCGACATGGCCGAGAATCTTGCGGAAGCCGGCGATGCCCAAAGCGGCGAGGGTGCGGATCGGGCCGGCCGAGATCGCGTTGACGCGCGTGCCTTCCGGGCCGAGGTTGAGAGCGAGATAGCGGACCGTCGCCTCCAGGCTGGCCTTGGCCGCACCCATCACGTTGTAACCGGTCAGCGCGCGCTCGGCGCCGAGATAGCTCAGCGTGAGCACGGCGCCGTTGCGGCCCTGCATCATCGGCCGCGCCGCCCTGGACAGGGCCGCCAGCGAATACGCGGAGATGTCGTGCGCCATCGCGAAGTTCTCGCGGGTGAGGCCGTCGAGGAACTCGCCGCTGAGCGCCTCGCGCGGCGCGAAGGCGATGGCGTGAACGAGGATGTCGAGGCCGTCCCAGTGCTGGCCCAGCTCGGCGAAGCAGGCGTCGATCTGCGCGTCGTCGGTGACGTCCAGCGGGAGCACGATGTCGGAACCGTACTGGGCCGCGGCTTTTTCGACCCGGGTCTTGAGCTTCTCGTTCTGGTAGGTGAAGGCCAGCGATGCGCCTTCGCGATGCATGGCCTCGGCGATGCCGCTGGCGATGGAGCGCTCGCTGGCGATCCCGGTGATCAATGCGCGCTTGCCCTGCAGAAAACCCATGACATGTCTCGATGCTGCGGAAAGGCCGATAGTGTGCCATGGGGGCCGTGCCGTGGGCTGCAGTATGGACGGGCCGGGGAGGCGGGGCAGGCGCGCTGGAATGCCCTGCGCCGCGCCCTCGCGCCGGGCCAGCCAGGGGGTGGAACGCCTGCGCGGCTGCGTCGCCGTGGCCGGACTAGCGGAAGCCGTCCTTCCAGCTGCGCAGGCCGGCGAAGACCTCCACCTCGGAAGCGACGGGCTGGCCCAGATGACGTTCGACCGCGCCGCGCACCGCGGCGGTGTCACAGCGCAGGAACGGATTGGTGGCGCGCTGCACGCCCAACGTGGTCGGCAGGGTGGGCTGATCCGCCTCGCGCTGCCGGCGCGCGCGTTCGGCCTCGGCCTGCAGCGCGGCGTTGCCCGGGTCGACCGCCAGCGCGAACCTGGCGTTGGAAAGCGTGTATTCGTGCGTGCAGCAGACCTGCGCGGCATCGGGCAGGGCCGCCAGACGCTGCAGCGAGGCGTGCATCTGCGCCGGCGTGCCTTCGAACAGCCGTCCGCAGCCCAGGTGGAACAGGGTGTCGCCGCAGAACAGCAGGGGCGCCTCGGCGTCGCACTGCATGTACGCGACGTGGCTGCGGGTGTGGCCAGGCACGGCGAGCGTGTCGAAACGCAGCCCGAGCGCCGGGATGTCCACGCGGTCGCCGTCGTGCACGCGCCGGGTCGCCTGCGGAATGCGTGCATCCACCGGCGCATAGACCTCCAGCGCCGGCCAGCGTGCGATCAGTGCGTCCAGGCCGCCGATATGGTCGGCATGGTGGTGCGTGATCAGCACGGCCACCGGCTGCAGGCCGGTGTCGGCGGCCCGCAACACCGGTGCGGCATCGCCGGGGTCGACCAGCAGGGCCTGGCCCGCGTCGTCGCTCACGGTCCAGATGTAGTTGTCGTCGAAGGCAGGAATGGGCAGCAGGCGCATGCTCGAAGCATACCCGCATCGTGTGTGTGGTCGTGGCGACCCACGGGCAGGGGGTACAATCCGGCCCATGCCCGCGCTTCCGTACCACGCCCCCGCGTCCACGCCGCAGCCCTGGTTCGCCCGGCCCGCCGGCCGCTCGCTGCTGGCCAGCGAACGCGAGGCGGTGGTGGCCGCGCTGCGTGCCGCGCCGACGCCGTTGCCCTGGCTGTGGATCGCGCCCCTGCCGCCGGTCCCGCCCGAACGCGATGCGCTGCTCGCCTCCGGTCTGTGTCTGGCGAGCGATGGCGAAGCCTGGGCGGGCTCGATCCGTTGCCGCCTGCCGCTGCCGTTCGCCAGCGAGTCGCTGGGCACCGTGATCCTGCAGCATGTCGCCCATCTGCACGAGGCGCGCAGCGGTGCGTTGCTGGCCGAGTGCGCGCGCGCGCTGGTGCCGGGCGGGCGGCTGCATGTGCTCGCGCTCAACCCGTTGTCTCCGTACCGCCTGCGCTGGTTGCGCAGCGGTCTGCGCGTGGCGGATACCGCGCGCCTGCGGCGTCTGCTCGCGGATGTCGGCCTGGCACCGATGCCGCAGGCGCAGGGGCTCGGGCCGCAGTGGAAGGTACGGGTGCGCAGCGAGCCCCACGATGGCCCCGGTTTCCGTGCGGCCTATCTGCAGAGCGCCGAGAAGCGCACGATTCCCCTCACCCCGGTGCGTCCGCGCCTGCCGCTGGTCCTGCCCGATGTGGCCGGTGCCAGCGCCGCGCGGGTGGCCGACGTGGTGCCGATCCGACGCGAGCGTCGCGGCGCCGACGACAGCGAGTGACACCCCACGCATGAAAGAAGTGCTGATCCACACCGACGGGGCCTGCCTTGGCAACCCCGGCCCCGGCGGCTGGGCCGCGCTGCTGCGTTACGGCGCCCGCGAACGCGCGGTGTCGGGCGGCGAGGCGCAGACCACCAACAACCGCATGGAGCTGATGGCGGCGATCGTCGCCCTCGAGACCTTGACCGAGGCCTGTGTGGTCGCCCTGGTGACCGATTCGCAGTACGTGCGCCAGGGCATCACCGAATGGATGCCCGGCTGGGTGCGTCGCGGCTGGAAGACGGCAGGCGGCGACCCGGTGAAGAACCGCGACCTCTGGGAACGCCTGCACGCGGCTTCGCAGCGGCACCGGATCGACTGGCGCTGGGTGAAGGGCCACAGCGGCGACCCCGACAACGAGCGCGTGGACACGCTGGCGCGCGCCGAGGCGCAGAAATTCCGCGCGGCCGGCGCGGCGGCATGACGCGCGCGCTGCAGAGACTGAGGACCCGATGAGGCAGATCGTTCTCGATACCGAAACCACCGGCCTGGAGTGGAAAAAAGGCAATCGCGTGGTCGAAATCGGCTGCGTGGAGCTGGTGGAGCGCCGTCCCAGCGGCGTCACCCGGCAGTGGTATATCAACCCCGAGCGCGAGTTCGAGGCCGGTGCGCAGGAAGTCACCGGGCTGAGCCTCGACCAGTTGCTGGACAAGCCGAAATTCGCCGAGATCGCCGAGGAGTTCCTCGCCTTCGTCGACGGCGCGGAACTGGTGATCCACAACGCGGCCTTCGACATCGGCTTCCTGGATTACGAGCTGTCGCTGCTGGGGCCGCAGTACGGCCGCATGCACGACCGCGTGCGGGTGGAGGACTCGCTCGCCCTCGCGCGCCAGCGGTATCCGGGGCAGCGCAACTCCCTCGACGCGCTGTGCCGGCGACTGGGCGTGGACAACAGCCACCGCCATCTGCACGGCGCGCTGCTCGATGCGCAGATCCTGATGGATGTGTATCTCGCGCTGACCTCGGGGCAGGGCGAGATCGAGCTGGCCGCAGCGGTGGCCGATGACGCCGCGAACACCGACGAGGCGCGCATCGCGGCGCTGTCGCAGATGCGTGCGGACGCCGCCGCGCGCCCGCGCGTGCGCGCGGATGCGGACGACCTGGCCGCGCACGAGCAGCGGATGGAAGCGATCCGCAAGAAGGCCGGTGGACGCTGTGTCTGGGACGCGGCCTGAGTCGAGGCGTCGGGCATTCTGGTGATGGCGTCGCGACGATGCCGCGACGCGGGCCCATCGAGCCCGGCTGATCACGCGCTCAGCGATGGAAGAACACCTGCCGCGCCGCGCGTCGGATGGGTGGAGTGGAGAGCAGCAGGTCGACCGGCCAGTCGCACTGTGCGATGTCGAATGCCTTGCGCAGCGCACGCTTGACCCTGTAGCGCGGCGCCGCGCGTTCGGCCTCGCGTTCCGGTGAGGGGCCGCCGTCGCGCAGATGGCGGGCGATGGCTTCGCCGACCGCCCAGCCGTGCCGCCAGGCCGAATGGATGCCGCCGGCGGTCACCGGCGAAACGATGCCCGCGGCATCGCCGGTCAGGATGGCGCCCGGCCGCGCGAGGGGCCGCACCGGGCCGCCGCAGGGAATGAGCCCGGCGCGCACCGCGTCGGCGGTGCGTGAGGCCGGAATGCCCAGGCGCTCGCCCACCTTGCGGCGGAAGGCATCGATGTCGGGCACGCCCGCCCGGTCGGGTCGATGGCGATAGGCCAGGCCCAGTTGCACGCCGGTCGGTCCCTGCGCCGCCCAGCCGATGTAGCCCGGCGCCAGCTTTCGATCGACGAAGCAGTGCAGCGCGCCGGGCTCGGCCAGCTCGGCGCCTGCGAACTCGTGTTCGACGCCGTAGAGGAAATCGCGCACCGTGCCGAGGCCGCAGCGCTGCGCCACGCGCGACTTCGCGCCGTCCGCACCCACCAGCCACGGCGCACGCCCGATGCCGGGCAGATGCCAGCGCCCGCGCGGGTGGTCGGGGTATTCGTCGGCATGGGTGAAGGACTGCATCAGGCGCAGGTCCACGCCCGCGGTCTCCAGCTCGCCGGCCAGCCAGCGCATGAGGTTCGGCGTATCGGTGGTGAGGAAGTAGTAGTCCGGCACCCGCAGCGGCAGGCTGCGCAGATTGGGCGCGTACAGCCGCACGCCCTCCACCCTGCGCACCAGCGTCGGCGGCATCCGGTTGAGCCAGGTCTGCTCGGCGGCTTCCTTCACCACGATGCCGGTGGTGTGCAGCTTCATCCCGGGGTCGCGCTTGCGCTCCAGCACGCACACCCGCAGCCCGTACTGCACCGCCGCCAGCGCGCAGGCGGCACCTGCAAAGCTGGCGCCGACCACGATCAGGTCGAATTCGCGTTCAGGCTGTGCGGCCATGGGCGCTCCGTCGTTGGGGACGGGCGCAGTGTTGGCGGGATGTGGGGGAGGGGAGTGGGGCGTGTGTGAAGTGGGGCTTCACATTTTGGGCTGCGACGTGCGTGGTTCAAACGCTTTCGCTCGGTGCGTGAGCGAGAGCCTTTGCATCTGATCGAGGATCAACAGCGAAGAGCGATCACCGATCCCCGCGAAACCCGCCGCCACCGCCACCCCGCGGCCCGCGTCGCTGCGGCTTCGCGCCGAAAGGCTTGCCGCCGGCAGGTTTGCCGCCGGGACGGCCGCCCGGCTTGCCGCCGGCAGGCTTCGCGCCGAAGGGCTTGCCGCCTGCGGGCTTCGCGCCCGCCGGCTTCGGGCCGAAGGGCTTGCCGCCGGGGCGCGGTTTCTTCGGGCGGTCGAAGCCGTTGGCGAAACCGCCGCCGGCGTGATCGGAGGGGAAGCTCGGGGCGTTGCCGGGGTGGCCGTAAGGCCGGGCCGGGCGTGCCGGCTTGCCGGCGGCACCTGCGTAACCCTGACCGCCATAGCCTTGGCCGCCCTGGCCCTGCCCGCCAAAGCCCTGGCCGCCTTCGCCGCCCTGGGCCTGACGCTTGCTCTGGCGCTTGCGCAGGAAGCCCTGGCCCTTCGCGCCTTTCTCGCCGAACGCGCCTTCGCCCTGGGCGCCCTGGCCCTGGCCGCGGTAGCCCTGGCCCTGCCCCTGCGGGGCATAGCCCTGGCCCTGGCCGCCAGCCGGCTTGCGGCCGAAGGGCTTCTTCGCCGCCTTCGGGCCTGCGTTGCGGTGGCCGGCGGGGCCGGTGTCCACGCCTTCGGGCACATACCAGCTGCGGAACGCGGCGGGGTTGCCCTCGGGCAGCGGCTTCATCTGGCCCTTCTGGGCGCGCTGCTTGAACGGCTTGCCCTGCGCCTGCTTGGCCGCGGCTTCACCGCTGACCGTCAGGGCGCCGCTGCCCTTGCCGAATCCGCCCTTCTTGTTGCCGAAACGGCCGCGGTCTTCGCGGACGTGATCGAAGCGGCGCAGTTCGCGGCCTTCATCGGCGGTGTTGTGGCCGTTGACGTAGGCCTGACTGCGGCCTTCGCGGCCGACATGCACGGTGGACTTGGCGGCCTTGCGCTGGCCGATCACCGGCTGCAGGGTGAGCGCGGGCGGCGGGCCTTCTTCCAGCTGCAGGCGGCTGCGCAGCGCGTCGACCTGGGCCTGCGGCAGCTCCTGCGACTGGCCGCGCAGCAGCGGCTGCGGCAGCACCACATCGCCGTAGCGGATCCGCTTCAATCGGCTCACCTGGCAGCCCTGCGACTCCCACAGCCGGCGCACTTCGCGGTTGCGGCCTTCGCTGAGGGTCACGCGGAACCAGTCGTGGGAGTCGGTGCCGCCGATGCGTTCGATCGCGTCGAACTTGGCCGGGCCGTCCTCCAGCGCCACGCCGCGACGCAGGCGGTCGATGATCTTCTCCGATACGTCTTCCTCGCCTTCCGGCGCGCGGATGCGGCAGACGTATTCGCGCTCGATCTCGAACGAGGGGTGCATCATCGCGTTGGCCAGCTCGCCGTCGGTGGTGAGCAGCAGCAGGCCGGTGGTGTTGATGTCCAGACGGCCGATCGCGATCCAGCGCGCGCCCTTGAGCACCGGCAGCGCCTCGAAGATGGTCGGGCGGCCTTCGGGGTCCTCGCGCGTGGTCACTTCGCCTTCGGGCTTGTTGTAGATCAGCACGCGCGCGGGCTCCGTGAGCGCGCTGGCGACGAAGCTGCGGCCGTCGATGTCGATGCGGTCGCCGCTCTTCACGCTCATGCCGGTCTGGGCGACTTCGCCGTTGACCTGGACCATGCCGTCGGCGATGCGCTGTTCCAGCGCGCGGCGCGAGCCCAGACCGGCCTGCGCCAGCACCTTGTGCAGGCGTTCTTCCAGGCGGGGTTCGGTGGTGTCGGGAGTTTTTTCGCGCTTCAGCGAAAGAGTGCGGGTTTCACGGCTCATGTCGGGCTCCGGTGCTGTCGTCTTCGTCGACGAGGGCGTTGTCGTCGGGGTGGGCCGCATCTGCGGCATCTCGGGTGGGTTGGAAGGGCGCGTCGTCGCTGTCGGTCGCGTCCGCCGGGTGACGGTCATGCTCGTCGTCGGCGGCGTGCCTCTCGGGCGTGTCGTCGGTGTCGGCAGGGATGCCGGCATCGTGGGGAGCGTGCTCATCGCCCTCATCGGGCGGAGTGTCGTTGGTGGTGGCAGCGGCAGCGGCGTCGTCGACGGCGTCCGCTTCGGCCTCGGTCTCGGCCTGGGCGTCATCGGCAGCCGTGCCGGCATCCGCATCCGCGCCGGACGCCATGCCGTCGGCGGCATCGGCATCCATGGCCACGCCCGCGGCGATGGCCTGGCCGGCCGGCGCCTTCGGCGCATCGGGGTCGGCGAAGGTGAGCTGCGGGTCGAGCTCCGCGAAATCCTTGAGTTCCGACAGCGGCGGCAGGTCTTCCAGGCGGCGCAGGCCGAAGTAGTCCAGAAAGGTTCTGGTGGTGCCGAGCAGTTCGGGCCGGCCGGGCACGTCGCGGTGGCCGACCGAGCGGATCCACTCGCGTTCTTCCAGCGCCTTGATGATGTTGCTGCTCACCGCCACGCCGCGGATCTGCTCGATCTCGCCGCGAGTGATCGGCTGGCGATAGGCGATGATCGCGAGCGTTTCCAGCGTGGCGCGGGTGTACTTCGTCTGGCGCTCGGTCCACAGTCGCGCCACCCAGGCGTGGACGTCGGCCTGCACCTGGAAGCGGTAGCCGGAGGCGGTTTCGACCAGCTCGATGCCGCGCGTGGTGCAGCTTTCGCGCAGGGTGTCGAGCGCGTGTTCGATGCTGCCGTCAGGCGCGGGCTCGTCCAGGGTGAACAGGCCGTGCAACTGGGCGAGCGTGAGCGGCTGCTGCGAGGCGAGCAGCGCGGCTTCGACGATGCGGATGATGAACGATGATTCCATTGCGATGCGGGTGGACTCTGTAGGTCTGCGTGCGTCGGGGGATGTGGCGGGATGTGCGCGGCCGCCGGTGTGCGGGCGCGACGGTGGTCAGGAGCCGTCGGTGTCGTCGACCGGCGCCTCGGCGGGCTCCTCGACGTCCGAGGTGTCGCTGCCGAAGGCCGCGTCCGGGTCGTCGAACTCGCTGCGCAGGCGGCGTGCGGCATCGGCCTCGGCGCTGGCCAGCGACTTGATGTAGATCGGCGTCAGCGGAGCTTCCTGCACCACGTCCAGCAGTTGTTCCTTGGCCAGCTCCAGGATCGACAGGAAGGTCACCACCACGCCCAGCCGGCCTTCGCGCGGTTCGAACAGGCTCTCGAAGCGGTGGAACGCGCCGTCCGACAGCCGGCCCAGCACGTCGGTCATGCGCTGGCGCACGCTCAGCGCCTCGCGGCGGATCGCGTGGCCGGTGAACAGCTCGGCGCGCTTGAGCACGTCATGCAGCGCCAGCAGCATCTCGCGCAGCTCCACCGGCGGCGGCAGCTTCACGCTGGCCCGTTCGGGCACGTGCGCCTGCACCGCGGAGGTGTCGCGGTCCATCCGCGGCAGGCCGTCGAGATCTTCGGCGGCCTGTTTGAAGCGCTCGTATTCCTGCAGGCGGCGGACCAGGTCGGCGCGGGGGTCGTCTTCGTGACCGTCCTCGGCCGGCGGCCGTGGCAGCAGCATCCGCGACTTGATCTCGGCCAGGATCGCGGCCATGACCAGGTACTCGGCGGCCAGCTCGAAGCGCATCTCGCGCATCACTTCGATATAGCGCACGTACTGGCGGGTGATTTCCGCCACCGGGATGTCGAGGATGTCGAGGTTCTGGCGGCGGATCAGGTACAGCAGCAGGTCGAGCGGGCCTTCGAACGCCTCGAGGATGACTTCGAGCGCGTCCGGCGGGATGTACAGGTCCTGCGGCATCTGCAGGACCGGCTGGCCCAGCACCACCGCCAGCGGCATCTCCTGCTGCTGGGGCGAGGGCGACGGCGGCGCGACCTGTCCGGTCGGCGCCTGCGCGTCGGTCTCGGTGTCGATGCTCATGCGGTGCGGCTCGGCATACGCGGTGCTTGCGATGGGTTCGGCAAGGAAGGTGTTCGGGCTACGTGGAGGCAGACGCCTGCAGGCGTGTGCGGGGGGCGGTCGCGGCGTGGCGGTCGCGCGGTGCTGCGGGTGGATCGGGCGGGCGGCTTCCGCGGAGGCTGGCCCTGGAACACGTCGGTGGATACATCCGGACCGCTGTGTCGACACCATGTCGACGGCCAGACCGGTGTACCCATGCCCCGAGTCCCCTGCATGCCACGCGGGACCGCGTCCTGGGGCGCGGGGATCGGTGCATGTCGCTCGGAGCGAACCGCGTGAGCCGGCCGGGCCGGGGCGATCGAGCCTGGTGAGCAAGCCTGACGACCGAGCCTGACGATCACGCCTGACGGTGACATCGGCGGAACCGTTCCACGGCCCACCGCATGCGGTGATGACAACACGCGTTCGGGAGACCCTTCCGGATGATCGACCCGGAGAGGGTCGGTCCCGTCCACCGGGCCGGCCTGTCCCGTCCCGGATGGCCCGACATGCCTAGGCCGGCAGCCCCGTCCGTGGTGTGCGGAGAGGAAGCGGACGGTCGTGAAGTCGTGTGGGCCTGATCCGGAAGATGGGCGGCGTGTCGGGGCGCTGCAGGCCCGCGGGTGCCGGTCCGGTCGGTCGATACGTTGGACAGCATATGGCCTGCGCCTGCGGCTGTCCAGCGACGGTCCCCCGGCCAGCCGGTGCACGGGCCGCGGCAGGTGCGCCCACCGGTTTGCGGCATGAAGGCTCCGCGGGAAGCGGTCGGGATCTGAACCGTCGGCGCACACCCGCGATGGAGGGCTTCCGTCATGGTCGGCGCCGCGCCCCTGCGCCGGACAGAAGCGGCCTCCTCCGTGCCGGGCCGGTGCGGCCGCGGATCTCGGGCGGGGTGCGGACAGGGTGCGGGACGTCCGTGATCGCGGCCGCCGAGGCGTATCCCGCGCCGGCGTGGACGGCGACCGGCCGCAGGCAGCCCGATGCGGCCGATGGTCTATTCTTGAGGCCCCAAGCGCATGACGCATCGTGCGTCGTGCCGATCTGCCGATGGAGTCACCGCCGCGATGTGGTATGTCATCGAGGGACACGATGTCCCGCACTCACTCCCCGCCCGTCTGCAGGCGCGTCCGGCGCATCTGGCGCGCCTGGTCGCGCTGCGCGATGCGGGCCGTCTGCTGCTGGCCGGGCCGTTCCCGGCGATCGATGCCGAGGACCCCGGCGAGGCCGGCTTCACCGGCAGCCTGATCGTGGCCGAGTTCGTCTCGCTCGAGGCCGCGCGTGCGTGGGCCGAGGCCGATCCCTACCTCGACGCGGGCGTGTATGCCCGGGTCGAGGTGCGCCCGTTCCGGCAGGTGCTGCCATGAGCGCGGGCCCGTCCGACGCGCCTCCGGTGCCGGCGCCCGCCGGTCAACGCCCCCGCGAGGCCCGCGTGCCGGAAATCCGGGCGCGCCTGGACGCCGCGTTCCACCCGGTGGAACTGGACGTCTTCGACGACAGCCACCAGCACATCGGCCATGCCGGTGCCGCCGACGGTCGCGGGCATTACCGGGTAAGGATCGTCAGCGACGCCTTCGCCGGGATGTCGCCCGTGGCCCGGCACCGTGCGGTCTACGCCGCCGTGGGCGACATGCTGCAGACCGATATCCACGCGCTGTCGATCCAGGCCGGGCCGCCCGCCGGCTGAATTCCGCGCGGGTGCGTGGCCGGCCGCGCGCGCTGCGCCGGCCTGCCGCAGGCCGCTATACTGCTGCGTTCGGGTGCCGGTTCTGCCGGTATCTCGCCAGTTGAATCAATGGGTTGGCGCTGATTGTTCGTGCCGTCTCACGGTCGGGCCGCGGTTTCGAAGCCCGACCGCTGGCGTCCGCACCCTCCGTCTTCATCCAGCAGCGACGGCGCCACCCTCCGCGGCGCGCCGGCCGGGGTTCGATCACCGCATGCGTCTGTCCACCATCAAGCTGTCCGGCTTCAAGTCCTTCGTCGACCCGACCACGCTGCACCTGCCGACCAACATGACCGGTGTGGTCGGTCCGAACGGCTGCGGCAAGTCCAACATAATCGACGCCATCCGCTGGGTGATGGGCGAGAGCGCCGCCAGCCGCCTGCGCGGCGACTCGCTGACCGACGTGATCTTCTCCGGCAGCTCGGCGCGCAAACCGGTGGCCCAGGCCGCGGTGGAGCTGATCTTCGACAACAGCGACCACACCATCACCGGCGAATACGCCGCGTTCAACGAAATCTCGGTCAAGCGCACGGTCAGCCGCGACGGCCAGAGCGGTTACTACCTCAACGGCACCAAGTGCCGCCGCCGCGACATCACCGACCTGTTCCTCGGCACCGGTCTCGGCCCGCGCAGCTACTCGATCATCGAGCAGGGCATGATCTCGCAGGTCATCGAGGCCAAGCCCGAAGAACTGCGGGTGTATCTGGAGGAAGCCGCCGGCATCTCCAAATACAAGGAGCGCCGCAAGGAGACCGAAACCCGCATCCGCCACACCCGCGAGAACCTGGACCGCCTCAGCGACCTGCGCGAGGAAGTCGGCAAGCAGCTGCAGCACCTCGCGCGCCAGGCGCGGCAGGCCGAGCAGTACCAGGCCATCCAGGCCGAACGCCGGATCAAGGACGCCGAGTGGAAGGCGCTGGAATACCGCCAGCTCGACACCCGCCTGCAGGGCCTGCGCGAGCGCCTGGACCAGGACGAGACCCGGCTGCAGCAGATCGTGGCCGAACAGCGCGAGGCCGAGCGCCGCATCGAGGAACTGCGCGCCGAGCGCGAGTCCGCCGCCGAGGCGCTGAACAAGGCCCAAGCCGAAGGCTACGAGGTCGGCGGCACCCTGGCCCGGATCGAGCAGCAGATCGCGCATCAGAAAGACCTCTCGCAGCGCCTGCACCGCGCGCGGCTGGAGGCCGAACAGCAGCTGGCCGAGATCGGCCTGCATATCGACACCGACCGCGAACGGCTGGACAGCCTGCAGGCCGGCATCGCCGACGCCGAGCCGCGCCTGGAGGCGCTGCGCGAGGAAGACGAGGCTCGCCAGCAGGCCCTGCACGACGCCGAGGCCAGGCTGGCCGACTGGCAGCAGCGATGGGACGCCGCCAGCCGCGCCCAGGCCGAGGCCGCACGCGCGGCGGAAGTGGAGCGCACCCGCGTCGACTATCTGGACCGCCAGTCGCTGGACGCCGAGCGCCGCCGCGAGCAGTTGGCGAACGAGCGCACCGCGCTGGATCTGGACGCGCTGGCCGAGACCTTCGCCGCGCTGGAACTCGATCACGAAGAAAAGAAGGCCTCGCTCGATGGCCTCAATGTCGATCTGGACGCGCGCAAGCAGTCGGTGCTGGATGCACAGGACCAGGTGCGCAACGCGCAGGCCGAGCTGGCCGACGTGCGCAAGCAGGTGCAGTCGTCGCGCGGCCGGCTGTCCTCGCTGGAGGCGCTGCAGCACGCGGCGCTGGGCCAGGAGCAGGGCGCGGCGATGGCCTGGCTCAAGGCACGCGGCCTGGATTCGGCGACCCGCGTCGGCGAGGCGCTGCGCGTGGAGTCGGGCTGGGAATTCGCGGTGGAAAGCGCGCTGGGGCAGTTGATCGAGGGTGTGCTGATCGAGGCCCCCGAAACCTTGGTCGAAGCGCTGGCCGATCTTGGCGAAGGCCGCCTCGCGCTGGTCTCTGCGCAGTCCGGCGATGCATCGTTTGCGTCCACCTCGCTGGCCGCGAAAGTCGAAGGCCCGCTCGCGATCCGCCGCCTGCTGGCCAAGCTGCACGCTGCCGAGACGCTGGCCGATGCGCGCGCGCTGCAGGCGCGGCTGGGCGAGGGTGAGTCGGTCATCACCCGCAGCGGCGAGCGCCTGGGCGAGGGCTGGGTGCGGGTGAGCCGTTCCGGCGCCGCCAAGCAGGGCGCACTGCTGCGCGAGCGCGAGATCCAGACCCTGCGCGCGCAGATCGACACCCTGCAGGCGCGCGAAGCCGAGCTGGACGGCGTGATCGCCGGCCTGCGCGACCGCCTGCTGGCCGCCGAACAGCAGCGAGAAGATGCGCAGCGCACGCTCTATCTCGCGCATCGCAACGTCTCCGAACTTGCCGGCCAGCTGCAGAGCCAGCAGGGCCGGCTGGAGACCGCGCGCAACCGGATCGCCAAGATCGATGCCGACCTCGGCCAGCTCATCGATGCCATCGACAGCGCGGCCCAGCAGACACGCGAAGCACGGTCGCGGCTGGAGGAAGCGGTCGAGCGCATGGGCGATCTCGAAACCGAGCGCCAGCAGCTGGAAGGCGAACGCCGCACGCTGGCCGAAGCGCGCGATGCCGCGCGCCAGGCCGCACGCGAATCGCGCGACGCCGCGCACGCGCTGGCGCTGAATCTCGAATCGCAGCGCGCGCAGGTGGTGGCGCTGGCGCAGGCCCTGGAGCGCATGGGTGGCCAGCGCGGCCAGCTCGACAGCCGCCTGAGTGAACTGGCCGCGCAGCTCGACGACGGCGATGCGCCGGTCGTCGAACTGGAAGAGCGCCGTCAGGTCGCGCTCGAGCAGCGCGTGATCGCCGAGCGCAATCTGGCCGGCGCGCGTTCCACGCTCGAAGGCATCGACAACGACCTGCGCACGCTCGAACAGACCCGCCACCAGCGCGACGAGCAGTCGCTGGCGCAGCGCGAAAAGATCGGCCAGCGCAAGCTGGAGCAGCAGGCGCTGGCGCTGAAGGCCGAGCAGTTGGCCGAAGCCGTGGTCGCCGGTGGCTTCGTGCTGGACGAAGTGGTCAACACGCTGCCGGACGCCGCCGATGCGCGCGAGTGGGAGAAGGTGGTGACCGATTTCGACGCCAAACTGCGCCGCCTGGAGCCGGTCAATCTGGCCGCGATCCAGGAACACGCCGAGGCCGCGCAGCGCAAGGACTATCTGGACGCGCAGGACGCCGACCTCAACTCCGCGCTGGAGACCCTGGAAGAAGCGATCCGCAAGATCGACCGCGAGACCCGCGGCCGTTTCAAGGACACCTTCGACCGGGTGAATGCCGGCGTGCAGGAACTCTACCCGCGCCTGTTCGGCGGCGGCCATGCCTACCTGGAACTCACCGGCGAGGACCTGCTGGACACCGGCGTGGCGATCATGGCGCGCCCGCCGGGCAAGCGCGTATCCAACATCTCGCTGCTCTCCGGCGGCGAGAAGGCGATGACCGCGGTGGCGCTGGTGTTCGCGATCTTCCGGCTCAACCCGGCGCCGTTCTGTCTGCTGGACGAGGTGGACGCGCCGCTGGACGAGGCCAACGTCGGCCGCTTCACCGCGATGGTCAGCGAGATGAGCGAGCAGGTGCAGTTCCTGTTCGTCACCCACAACAAGGCGACCATGGAAGCGGCCAAGCAGCTCAGCGGCGTGACCATGCGCGAGCCCGGCGTGAGCCGGCTGGTGTCGGTCGACCTGGCCGAGGCCGCGCGGCTGGCGGGGGCGGCGTGAACCCGATGACCGTGCCGCGTGGCGCCGCCGTCGGGTCGTTCGGGCGGCCGCGGTGCCGTATTGCCGGCCGCGGCGATCCGTTATGCTCGAATCCGGCGTGTTTCGACGGGGGGATGGAACCGTCGACCGTCCCGCTTCGCCTCCGCGGGTTCGCCCGCGCACTCCGCTGAGGAATCCTTGATGTCCGACACCATGATGCTCCGCATCGGAATCGTGATCGCCGGCGTGCTGCTGA
>ERZ1066122.1263-NODE-1263-length-21047-cov-8.241997_pt1 | contig 21047 bp, 10 predicted proteins | sample MGYA00382769_ERZ1066122 | MGnify/ENA primary metagenome ERZ1066122 (study PRJEB33369, sample SAMEA5778352) | biofilm metagenome | biome: Industrial cooling water; feature: Water cooling tower basin; material: Biofilm | place: United Arab Emirates | collected... | reverse complement strand
CCCGACAACTCGAAATGCGCGCTACCCGCCGAGTTCCAGCGGGGCGGCACCAGATAGCCGCTCATAATGACGTTCGATTGCGTCGTGATTTGCTGGCTCTGGCCGTCGTCCATCGTCACGGTGATGGTACCGGCGGGCGTCAGGTCAGTATTAGACCAGAAGGTTACGTAGCCAAGCCCGGTGCTGGTCAGCTTCACCGGTATACAGTCGGTGATGACAGTAGGCACCGTCACGGTTCCTGCCCATTCTTTGCCCAGGCAGTTGCGCGCAGTGTAGGGGTAGCTGCCCGGCGCCAGCTCGCGTACGTAACTACCGGGGTGAAAGCACGATGGAAACCCCGACGAATTGTGCCCGACGATATACCCGGTTTGGCCGGCTACGGTCACGGCTACGGAATCGCGACACGGCTCCGCGTTGTCGAGGTAAAACGCGACAACCGCCGTATTGGCCGACGGGGCGGCCGGTGCGGGCGAATCGTCTTTTTTCTTTGAGCAGGCCACCAAAATGATGCTCACCAGCAGGAGCGCAACCAGGCTGCGGCCCGCGCGCATCGCCTGAAACAGGGTTGTCAGAAAGACACAGCGCATTGCAAAAATCAAGTGAGAAGTAGATGAAAGGCGCCACTACTCGATCACCACCTGGCGGCTCAACCCGCGCCCATCCGGTGCCACCACGCGCAGCACGTACACGCCCCGGCTGAGGGCGCGCACATCCAGCGTCGTTTCTTCGGTGGCGGCGCGGGTGGTGAGCACCGCGCGCCCGAGCGCATCGAGCAGGGTGAGGGCGAGCGGCTGCGTGTGGCCGGTGAGGGCTACCGTGAGGTGGCCGGTGGTGGTGGGGTTGGGGTAGAGCGCGCAACTGACGCCCGGCAGTTCGTCGGGCAGGCCCGTTACCACGTAGACGAAACCCGCCGATAGCGCCGACTGGCAGCCGCTCTGCGTCACGCGCACCGTGTAGGTGCCGCTTTGGGTGGGCGTGAAGATGCGGGTAGCGACGCCCGTAACCAACACTCCATTGCGGTACCATTGGTACGTGCCGGCCGTGGCGCTGCACGTCAGCTGCTGGCCGGTGCGGGTGATAGCGGGTGTGGGCGGAACCGGATTGACCGTCACTACCGTCGCCGCCGACGTGGCCGTACAGCCCGCCGCGTTCGTCACCGTCACAGTGTAGCTGCTCGCCGTGGTGGCATTGATGGTGCGCGTAGTGGCGTTGCCGGGCGCCCAGCGGTAGGTAAGGTTCGTGCCCGTGGGTGCGGCGAGCGTTACTTGCCCGCCCGTGCAGAAGGTGGTGACGCCGCTGGGGGTGATGGTGGCGGTGGGGACGGCGCTCACCGCGAAAGCAGTGGCGGATAATCCGGTGCCCGCGCTATTATGAACCGTGATCGGGCCGCTCGTGGTGGTAGCGGGCAACGTAACGCGAAGCTGTGTTGGTGATACGTACTGCGGCGTCAGGCTGATGCCGTTGAATAAGACGATGGAAGCAGGCGTGAAACCGGTTCCGTTGATGGTTGCTTGCGTGGCCGAGGTGCCACATTGCGCCGCAGGAGTGAAGCTGCTGACGGTGACGGAGCCACCGGTACGATCAAGAGCTGCCACGAAGAAATCTTCGCGCTGATTCGTGTTGACGAGCGAAGCAGAGCCGAACGTGATCGGCTGATCCCTGCCCGTCCAACCGTGGACGTACACCCGCCCGGTCGGACTTACGGCAACTCCGGTTCCTACGTCCGGGTTACGGCTGCCCCCACCGGCCACCCATTGCCAGCGGCAGGTCGGCGAGAGTTGCGCGGCGAACGCTTGGCCGCCGAAAAGCAGGTTGCCATTGTCCACCACCATACCCGCGAAGCGCGGGGAACTGCCCGACGCCAAGCCGGCTATATACAGGTTTTCGGCGGCATCGAGGGCAATGTCCTGCCCATAAGACATATTCTCCCCACCACCTGTTGCTATGTCCATCAGTGCCACCTGCGATGTCCAGTCTAACCCGGAAGCGCCATCCGTGAGCTTTGCCACCAACACGCCCAGACCAGTGGTAACGATGTGTGAGCCGAAAGTAGCGGGCGAGTTGGTCGATAGCGTCTCATTGACTTGGCCCGTGATGAAAATATTGCCTGAGTTTCCAAGTACGATTCCGTTACCATAGTCGTACCATCGGCTACCTCCTGATACAGCATCCTGCCACACGCCCGACGATGAGATTTTGGCAACGAAGATCTCATCGTAATCATTGGCGGGACCACCCTGATTGAGCAGCGACGGCGCTGGATTGAGTGTAAGAGCCTGGGATTTAAAATTTCCGACCACATACGCATCTCCTTGTGGCGTAACGGCAATGTCGTTGCAGAAGTCATCTCTAAATCCGGTTGCCTTTTTCGCCCATAGCCACGTACGCGCGGCCGATAGTTTAGCGACGAATGCATCTGAATCGTTGCCGGAATTGACGACCGTGGCCTGGCCGAATGTCACGTTCCCGCCCTCCACCGGCCCACCGATATACACGTTGCCCGCCGCATCAGTGCCCAACCCCAAGCCGCGCCCGTTTTGTTGAAGCTCAATACTGCCGGGGCCGTCGCTTTTAACGGCCCAGTCCCACGTGCGGGTGTTGAGGACGTAACGCGCTACGAATAAGTTGCGAGTTGAACTTGTCAGAGGGGGGCCAACCAGCGGCGGGAGATTACCGAACGTGATGGTGCCGTAGAAATGGCCGGCAATAATCAGATGATTCGGCCCATCTGCGATGAGGTCGGCCATTCTGGCTCCTGCGGTACCGGGTACGTGCTCTACCCATTGATAATCTCCTGATGAAGAGAGCAGCGCTAAGTAGAGATTAGGAAAATGGGGTGGCGTAGGCGTAATCTGCTGCGTCGTGCCATTTTGTAAATCGAAAGTGGCGATGCCGTTAAAATTGCCGCCGATATACACGTTGCCAGCCGCGTCGGTAGCTACGTTGCCGCCACGATTTGGCCAGAGAGTACTTCCGTTGTACTGATTCGCCTGCCCATTCTTCGCCCACTGCCAGTTCTGCGCCTGCCCGCCAAGCGGCAGCAGCACCAACCACCCAACCACCAGCACGGCAAGCTGCCGTAAAAGGAATGTTGAGTAAATATTTGACTTGTAAAATGATGGAGGGGGGTAAAAGAGATTCCGCATTTTGCTGAAAAGAAAAAAGGGTGAGAAAAACCGAGCGACCAACCCCAGCCGCTTCCGGCGAGCAGACTCAAAATGTGCGCCTGAATGGATAATAATTTTATGCTTCTATGAATTATGCAACAACTCCAACTGCCCCACTGCGCGGCGGTGAGCGGCCAGCGAGGCGCGGCCAACGGGTGCATTGCGGAAGGCCAACGGTCGCCGTTGCGGGGTGAGCAGGGAGGAGAGGATGGAAAGCAGTTCTTGGAAGAATGTAATTCCTTATTTTCTACACGTCTCAGCACACTCCGCAGCATCACCCATCGACCGCGTGTTCCGACTTCGCCCGTGAAGTGGCTCAGTCGTTCAGCGAAGCCGCTGCACCCCGTGAAACATTTTCCCGTGAAACGTAGCACCACCCCCGCCCCGGCCGTAATTTTGGGCTGACCGGAACTTGCGCCCGGCCCAGCGCGCCCGGCCCCTGCTGAATGGCTTTCTTCAACTCGGCCCCGACCAGCGGCGACGACCGCCGCGCCTCGGCCGCCCCCGCCAATACGCCCCGCGCCCCGCGCGCGCGCCCCGCCGAGGCGGCCGATGGGGCCGGCGCACCCCGGCCCCAGAACCAACCGCGCCCTGTGGCCTCGGCCACGCCTGATGGCGAGGTGCAGCTCCGCGATGCCGCCACCCGCCGCGCTGCCGCCTCCGACAGCGACAACCCGCGCCGCTCGCGCCGCCCCGCGCCCGGCGCCGCGCCCGCCGATGCCGTCGCCCCCGACGGCCCGCCGCGCCCGCGCTGGCAGTGGAAAGGGTGGCTTAACTGGCTCAACGACCGCCGGTTTCAGCTCTTCATCGGCTTCACGCTCATCGTGGCGGCGCTGTATCTGGCGGGCGCGTTCGTGAGCTACCTCTTCACGGGGCACGCCGACCAGAGCCTCGTCGAAAACCTCAACGGCCGCACCGTGCGCGACGCGGGCGCCGAGTCAACCAACTGGCTCGGGCTGCTGGGGGCCACGGTGTCGCAGGCGTTTTTCTACGACTGGTTCGGCATCGCGTCGTTTGCGCTGCTGCCGGTGCCGTTGTTTCTGGGTTTCCGAATCGTGTCGCGCCGGGCGTTGGTGTCGCTGCCGTGGCTCACGGGCTTGTGCTTTTTCCTGACGGGCTGGGTGTCGGTGGCGCTCGGCTACGTGGTGGCGGCCCGCCCCGCCACGGCCGCCCCGCTGCCCGAGTGGCTGAGCGGCGCCTCCGGTTACGAAGTAGCCGCGTGGCTGAAAGCCTACCTCGGTGCGGGCACAGTGCTGCTGCTGGGGCTGCTGGCGGTGGGGTTCGTGGTTGGGTTTTTCAACGTAACCACGCTGAGCTGGGCCGCCGCCGGGTGGCTCGACGCGCGCCAGCGCCGCGCCGAAGCCCGCGAAGCCGCCGAGCTGGAAGCCGCCCGCCGCAAAGCCGCCCGCCGCCCGGCAGCCGTCGCCGTAGAGCCATCGGCCGCCGGAACGTATGAGCAGGAGCCGCTGGGCGTCAACCACGCCTTCAACCCTACGGCGGGGGTGGAGGAGGACGAAGACGAAATCGACGAAGAAACCGGCGAAGTGCTGACCGCCACCGGCCACGCGGCCAACGGCGGCTTGGCTGCCGATTTCGATAGTGAGCCGCCCGCCCGCCCCACGGCCGCGCCCACGCGCCCGGCCGGGCCGTCGTTCGCCATCGAAGTGCCCACGCCCGAGCCGACGGTGCCGCTCGTGGTCGCGGCCACGACGGCTGCTGCTGGTGCCGCCAGTGCCGTTTCTGCCGCCGCCACCGGCGCCACGGGCGTCCCGATGACCATCGCCGGGCCGGTGGCGGATGCGCCGGCCGCCGCGCCCGTCATCGCGCCGCTCGACGTCGAGATTCCGGGCCTGACCGATGACGCCGACGACGGCCTCGCCCCCGAAGGTCTCACCAACTACGACCCCACGCTCGACCTCTCGCGCTACCAATACCCCACGCTGGAGCTGCTCAACGATTACGGTGCGCCCAAAGTCCAGGTCAGCAAAGAGGAGCTGGAGGCCAACAAAGACCGCATCGTCGAGACGCTCGGGCACTACAACATCGGCATCGCGAGCATCAAGGCCACCATCGGGCCTACGGTCACGCTCTACGAAATCATCCCCGACGCGGGCGTTCGCATCTCCAAAATCAAGAACCTCGAAGACGACATTGCCCTGAGCCTCGCCGCGCTCGGTATCCGCATCATCGCGCCGATTCCGGGCAAGGGCACCATCGGCATCGAGGTGCCGAACACGAAGAAGGAGATGGTGTCGATGCGGTCGGTGCTGGCGACGGAGAAGTTTCAGGCCGCCGAGATGGATTTGCCCATCGCCTTCGGCCGCACCATCACCAACGAAGTCTTCGTCGCCGACCTCGCCCGGATGCCGCACCTGCTGATGGCCGGCGCCACGGGCCAGGGCAAATCGGTGGGCCTGAACGTGATTCTGACGTCGCTGCTCTACAAGCGGCACCCCGCGCAGCTCAAATTCGTGCTCGTGGACCCCAAGAAGGTCGAATTGTCGCTGTTCAACAAGATCGAGCGCCACTTCCTCGCCACCCTGCCCGACGCCGCCGAGCCTATCATTACCGACACGAGCAAGGTCGTCGATACGCTCAACTCGTTGTGCATTCTGATGGACCAGCGGTATTCGCTGCTCAAGGATGCCGGGTGCCGCAACCTCAGAGAGTACAACAAGAAATTCATCGAGCGGCGGCTGTTGCCCACGAAGGGGCACCGGTTTATGCCGTTCATCGTGGTGGTCATCGACGAGCTGGCCGACCTGATGATGACCGCCGGGAAAGAGGTCGAAACGCCCATCGCGCGGCTGGCGCAGTTGGCGCGGGCTATCGGCATCCATCTGGTGGTGGCTACGCAGCGGCCGAGCGTCAACGTGATTACGGGCATCATCAAGGCCAACTTCCCGGCGCGGATCTCCTTCAAAGTCACGGCGAAAGTCGATTCGCGCACCATCCTCGACGCCAGCGGTGCCGACCAACTCATCGGGCAGGGCGATATGCTGTTTTCGGTCGGCTCCGACCTGATTCGCGTACAGTGCGCCTTCGTCGATACGCCCGAGGTGGATCGGCTCTGCGACTACATCGGCGAGCAGCAGGGCTACCCGTCGGCCTTCGAGCTGCCCGAGTACGTCGGCGACCGCGGGTCGGCCGCCGATTCGGGCGACGACGCCGACGACGGCGAGCGCGACGCGCTGTTTGCCGAAGCCGCCAAAGTCATCGTCACGCATCAGCAAGGCTCCACGTCGCTGCTCCAGCGCCGCCTCAAACTCGGCTACAACCGCGCCGGGCGCCTCATCGACCAACTGGAGAAGGCCGGCGTGGTGGGGCCGTTTGAAGGCTCGAAGAGCCGCGACGTCCTCATCCCCGACGAATACGCTTTGGAACAGTTGTTGAACCAGCTCGACAACGGCGGCGAGAAAGCGCCGTTTTAGAAGCCGGAATTCACTGCTTCAACCACGTTTTCGGCTCCTTCACCTTCCTGAGAACCACCCACTCCAATGACGTTTCGTACCCTGTTCGTGTCGGCCGGTCTGCTTCTGACCACCACCGTGGCCCAAGCTCAGCAAGACCCCAAAGCCGGTAAGATTCTCGACGAGATGAGCGCCAAATACAAGGCGCTTAAAGCGTTCAAGGCCACTTTTCAGCAGACGCTGGAAAACCCGATGAACAAAATCAAGGAAACCATCGACGGCGACATCACCGTGTCGGGCACCAAGTTCCGCCTCCAGACCAAAGGGCAGGAAGTGGTGAACGACGGTAAGACGATGTGGACGTTTATGAAGTCGGAAAACGAAGTCAACGTCTCCGACTACGACCCCGACGAAGAAGAAATTTCGCCGACCCAAATCTTCACCCTCTACCAGAAAGGCTACAAATACACCTACGTCGAGCAGACCACCGAAGGCGGGGTTGCATACGACGTAGTGGAGCTGGCGCCCGAAGACCGGTCCAACTCGCTCATCAAAGTGCGCCTGCAGGTGAGCAAAAAAGACCGCTCGGTGAAGAGCTGGAAGATGTTTAAGAAAAACGGCAACCGCTACTCGTTCGTCATCAAGTCGTTCACGCCGAACCCGCCCGTGACGGCCACCACGTTCGCCTTCGATAAAGCCAAGCACAAAGGCGTGAAGGTGATTGACCTGCGCTAAGCTCTCTTGCTGCTTTTTCTGACGCTTCGCGCCCCGTTGGTCTTTTGGCCGGCGGGGCGCTTTTGCATATCAACAGATTATCGTAGGGGCGGGCCTTGTGCCCGCCCGTGCGGCTACAATGCAACAGGCACGGGCGGGCACACCAGGGCCCCTACCACAACGGCCTGCCCCTACTTTCGCGTCGTGACTGCCGAAACTCTTACCGCCACCATCCGCGCCAAACGCTCGTTTTTGTGCGTGGGTCTCGACCCCGACCCCGCGCGCCTGCCCGCCTGCCTGGCCGGTGAGCCGGACCCGGTGCTGACCTTCAACCGCGAAATCATCCGCGCCACCCACGACCTGTGCGTGGCCTACAAACCCAACACGGCGTTTTATGAAGCCTACGGCGTGGCCGGTTGGCGCACTCTCGAGGAAACCGCGAAGCTGCTGCCCCCCGACACCCTCCGCATCGCCGACGCCAAGCGCGGCGACATCGGCAACACCTCCGCCGCCTACGCCCGCGCGTTCTTCGACGCGCTGCCGTTCGATGCTGTCACGGTGGCGCCGTATATGGGCCGCGATTCGGTGACGCCTTTTCTGGAAAACCGGCCCGGCAAGTGGGCCATCGTGCTGGCGCTCACCTCCAACCCCGGCGCCGACGATTTTCAGACGCTGCCGATTGCCAAACAAGACAATCATTCAATCACTCAATCACTCGATCACCAATCGCTCTTCGAGCAGGTATTGATGACCAGCCAAACCTGGCCCCACGCCGACCAACTGATGTACGTAGTGGGCGCCACCCGCGCCGAGTCGCTGGCACGGGTGCGCGCCGTGGTGCCACGCGCGTGGCTGCTGGTGCCCGGCGTAGGCGCGCAAGGCGGCTCGCTGGCCGACGTAGCGCGTTTCGGAATGACGCCCGAAGTAGGCCTGCTCGTGAATTCGTCGCGGGAGATTTTGTATGCTTCCGGCGGCGATGATTTCGCGCAGGCGGCACGGGCGGCGGCGCAGCGTGTGCAGCGGCAGATGGATGAACTGCTGACGGTGGCGGGGGTGTGACGACGGGAGGCGCTGGGCGACGGCAATAGCACGTCACGGCTTGTAAAGCGTCAGCCCTGGCAAATAGTGGAAGTGCTTTCGATTGAGCGTGAATAAAGGCAGGTCTAGCTCAAGAGCGGTGGCGGCGATAAGAGCGTCGGCGAAGTCCAATTGGTTACTCAGTCGGTACCGAAACATCAGTTGCAGTGCTGCCGCGCTGATTGTTGATGTAATGGGCACAACCTCCAGCACTTGCAGCCGCTTGGATAGCAACGCCAACTCAGCTTTATCGCGTACTCCGGTTATTAGCTCTGCGACCGTCATTTCGCTGATAGCAACACGGCCTGGAAGCAGTTGCCGGAATTGCGCTTCAACCGGCTGACGAGACCGAAGCGCGTCCACCAGGATATTGGTGTCGCACAAAATCATATGCGGCGGCCCCAAGCGTTGCGACGAAATTCGGCAAAATCAAAATCCGGCTCATCCCAGACACCGCCCACCGGCCCCCAACCGTCTGCCGACGGCTCCTTGATATCTGAGGATGCACTCGTGGTAGATTGCTCCTCCACTCGCTCAACGTAGCTGAGCGAGCGCAGGAAAGTGACCAGCAGCGCTGCCCATTGGTCGTGGACTTTAATTTTTATTTCCATAACGCCCCAAATGTAACGCCCCGCCCGGAGGGTTCCGAGCGGGGCGTTCGGGCGCAACGGTGAGCCGATTTACGCCGATTTCTTCGTTGCTGCGCGCTTGGCGGTGGCGGTTTTGGTGGCGTTTTTGGCCTTCGCGGCCGGTTTCTTCGCGGCGGGCTTTTTGGCTGCCGCTTTCTTTGCTGCCGATTTAGCGGGCGCGTCGGCGTCGGCTTCCTCGGTTTTGGCCGGGGCTTTCTTCGCACCGAAGCGGCCTTTTTTCTCGGGCGTGGCGTCGGCCAGCTCGCGGCAGCGGGCGAGGGTCAGCTCGCGCGGCTCTTCGCCTTTCGGGATTTTGATGTTTTTCGTGCCCGCCACGATGTAGGGGCCGAAGCGCCCGTTCACGACCTGGATCGTGGGGTCTTCGTCGAAGCCTTTGATGAGGCGCTCGGCTTCGGTCCGGCGCTTGGCGCGAATCAGCTCCACGGCGTCGTCGGTGGTGAGCGTCAGGGGGTCCTGGTCTTTGCGGAGCGAGTAGAATTTGCTGTTGTGACGCACGTAAGGGCCGAAACGACCCTCGCCGACAATCATCTCCTTCTCTTCGAACTCGCCGACCGAGCGCGGCAGGCGCAGCAGGTCGAGGGCTTGGTCGAGGGTGATGGATTCGAGGAACTGGCCTTTTTTGAGGTTGGCGAAGGCGGGCTTGCGGCCGGCGTCTTCCTCCTCCTGGCTGTCGCCGAGCTGCACGTAGGGGCCGTACTTGCCGAGGCGCGCGCTCACGGGCTTGCCGGTGGCGGGGTCTTGCCCGATGAGGCGGGCGCCGCTCACGCTGGAGCGCTCGATTTGCTGGCCGGCCTCCACGGTTTCGTGGAAACCGCCGTAGAACCCGGTCAGCATATCGACCCATTCCTGCTCGCCGTCGGCGATGCGGTCGAACTGGCTCTCGACTTTGGCCGTGAACTGGTAATCGACAATCATCGGGAAGTGTTCGACCAGAAAGTCGTTCGTCACCATTGCCGTGTCGGTGGGGAAGAGCTTGGCTTTCTCGGCGCCCGTGATTTCGGTTTTGGTTTCCTCGCGCAGGCGGTCGTTTTCGAGCGTGAGCACCTGATACTGGCGCTGGCGGCCTTCGCGCGAATCCTTCTCCACGTAACCGCGCTTCTGCACGGTGCTGATGGTGGCGGCGTAGGTGCTCGGGCGGCCGATGCCCATCTCTTCGAGCTTCTTCACGAGCGCGGCCTCGGTGTAGCGCGGCGGCGGCGCCGTGAAGCGCTCGGTGGCGTGGAGGTTGTCGGCCGTCAGGGCTTCGCCGACGCTGAGCGCGGGCAGGCGCGAGCCGCCTTCGTTGCCGTCGGGGTCAGGCTCGGGCTCATCGTCGGTGCCTTCCGAATACACTTTCAGGAAGCCCTCAAACGTCGTGACCTCGCCGGTGGCTTGCAGCGGCTGGCCGGGGCGCGTGCTGATACCGATGGTGGCGGTGGTTTTCTCGAACTCCGCGTCGGTCATCTGCGAGGCGATGGCGCGCTTGCGGATGAGGTCGTAGAGGCGCTGCTCGGCCGAGTCGCCGCCGGCTTTGACGGCTGAGAAATCGGTCGGGCGGATGGCTTCGTGGGCCTCCTGCGCGCTGGCGACTTTGGTTTTGTAGATGCGCCGCTGATGAAACTGCGCCCCGAACGCCGCCACAATCTGCGCCTGCGCGCCGGCCAGCGCCTCGTTGGAGAGGTTCACCGAGTCGGTCCGCATATAGCTGATTTTGCCGGCTTCGTAGAGCTTCTGGGCCACGGTCATCGTCTGGCTCACCGAAAAGCCGAGCTTGCGGGCGGCTTCCTGTTGCAGCGTGGACGTGGTGAACGGCGGCGCGGGCGAGCGGCGGAGCGGCTTCTTTTCGAGGCTCTCGACCGAGAATTTCGCTCCCAGGCAGCCCTGCAAAAACGCGCGCGCCTCGTCGGCGGTGCGGAAGCGTTGGGGCAGCTCGGCGCGCACGGGGCGCCCGGCGGCGGTGCGTAGCTCGGCAATGGCGCGGAACGAGCTGCTGGCCTGGTGGCGGGCCACTTCGCGCTCGCGCTCGACCACCAAGCGCACGGCCACGCTCTGCACACGGCCGGCGCTCAGGCCGGGCTTCACCTTGCGCCAGAGCACCGGCGACAGCTCGAAGCCGACCAACCGGTCGAGCACACGCCGCGCCTGCTGGGCGTTCACGAGATTGTAATCAATGTCGCGCGGGGCGGCGATGGCGTTCTGAATGGCGCCCTTCGTGATTTCGCGGAACACGATGCGGCGCGTCTTCTGCGCGGGCAGGTTGAGCGTTTCGGCCAGGTGCCACGAGATGGCCTCGCCCTCGCGGTCGTCGTCGCTCGCCAGCCAGACCAGTTCGGCTTCCTTGGCGAGTTTTTTCAAGGTCGAGATGACGTCGCGCTTGTCGGCCGACACCACATAGGTGGGCTTGAAGCCGTTGGCGATGTCGATGGCATTGTTGTCTTTCGGCAGGTCGCGGATGTGGCCGAAGCTCGATTTGACCACGTAATCCGGGCCGAGGTAGCCTTCAATGGTCTTGGCTTTGGCCGGCGACTCGACGATAACCAGGTTTTTCGCCATAGGGGCGGAGGAGGAGCGGGGGGAATGGAGGAGGAGCGCGGCCCCTCGGAAAAGGGCCGCAAAGCTAGCGACTGTTCGGCGCCGCGCGGTTCCGGAGGTAGATGCGCGGCGCCGAACAGTCGGGGCGAGGTGGGGAGAGGGGAGGAAGTCAGGCGGCCGTCAGCACGGGCCGGGGCTGCTCGGCGGGCGTGGGGCGGCGGCCGGTCGGCCGGTCGTCGTGGCGATCGATGCTGCGGTAGGCCACCCCAAACAGCAGCGGGAACACGAACAGCGTGAGCACCGTGCCCGTCAGCAGCCCGCCAATGACGACGATGGCGAGCGGCTTGCTCGTCTCCGACCCGATGCCCGTCGAGAGCGCCGCCGGCAGCAGCCCGATGGTGGCCATCAGGGCGGTCATCACGACGGGGCGCACACGCTCGGCCACGCCGTCGTGGATGGCGTCGGGCAGCGGCAGGCGGCGCGCGAGGTTCTGCTTGAACACCGAAATCAGCAGCACCCCGTTCTGAATGCAGATACCGAAGAGCGCGATGAAGCCGATGCCGGCCGAAATCGAGAAGTTGGTGTGCGTGACCAGCAGCGCCGCGATGCCCCCCACGATGGCAAACGGCACGTTGAGCAGCACCAGACCGGCGTCTTTGAGGGAGCCGAAAAACGCGAACAGAATCAGGAAAATCAGTCCCAGCGAGATGGGCACCACCTGTTGCAGCCGCTCGGTGGCGCGACGCTGGTTCTCGAAATCGCCGGTCCATTTCAGTTCGTAGCCGGTGGGCAGGTGGACGGTCTGATTCACGCGGCGCTGGGCCTCGGCAATGGCCGACCCCATATCGCGCCCGCGCACCGAAAACTTCACGGCGCAGAAGCGACGGTTATCGTCGCGGTAAATCAGCGACGGGCCGCTGCGTGTGCCGATGGTTGCCAACTCTTTGAGCGCCACGGAGCCGCCGGCGGGCAGCGGAATCCGCAAATCGCCGATGGCGGCGGCGGTCTGGCGGTACGGCGCCTGATAGCGCACCCGGATGCCGAATTTGCGCTCGCCTTCGTAGAGCTGCGTGGCCTGCTTGCCGCCCACGGCCATTTCGAGCACGGCGTTGGCGTCGGCCTTGCTCACGCCGTACTCGGCCATCCGGGTTTCGTCGAGGGTAACGTCCAGCTCGGGTTGGCCGATGACGCGCAGCAGGCCCACGTCGGCCAGGCCGGGCACCTGCCGGAGCTGGTCGTACACCTGGCTCGCGGTGGCTTCGGCGGTGGCGAGGTCGGGGCCATAGACTTTGGCCGCGATGGAGCCTTTTACGCCAGCGGCGGCCTCTTCCACGTTGTCCATAATGGGCTGCGAGAAGTTGAAATCGACGCCCGCGAAGCGGGTTGAAAGCTCGGTCTGCATCTGGCGCACCAGTTCGTCGCGGTAGGCTTTGTGCTTCATCCGGGCCTGCACCTCGGGCGTGTGGCGGAGCTGCACCAGAAACTCGTTGTTGTAGAAGCCGGTGGGGTCGGTGCCGTCGTTGGGGCGGCCGGTTTGGCTCACCACGTCGGCCACGTCGGGGTAGCGCAGAAACACCCGCCGAATCTGGTTGCAGACCTGATTGGACTTTTCAAGCGTGATACTCAGCGGCAGCTGGGCGCGCACGTAGATGGAGCCTTCGTTCAGCTCCGGCAAAAACTCCGACCCCAGCAGCCGAAACGCGCCCAGCCCCAGCACCACCACCGCGCCGGCCAGCGCCAGCGTCAGCCGCTGGTGCGCGTAGGCCCGCGCAAACAGCGCCTCGGCGCCACGCCGGATGCCGCGCACCACGACGTTTTCGCGCTCGCGCACATCCTTGTTCAACAGCAGGCTCACCAGCACCGGCACCAGCGTGAGCGTGAAGAGCAGCGCGCCGAGCAGGGCAAACCCGAGCGTCCAGGCCAGCGGCGAAAACATCTTGCCTTCAACCTTCTCAAACGAGAAAATCGGCAGCAGACACGTCAGAATGATGAGCTTCGAGAAAAAGATGGCCTTGCCCAGCTCGCGCCCGGTGCGCTTGATGAGGCCGAGCTTGGCGAGCTTATTAAAGCGCTCCATCCGGCCGTCAGCGGCCACCCGTCGCGCGGTCAGTCGAGCTTGGCGAGCTTATTAAAGCGCTCCATCCCCACCTCGCGCGCCTTGTGGTCGAGCACCACGAACAGGCCTTCGACCATCACCACGGCGCCGTCGATGATGATGCCGAAGTCGATGGCGCCCATACTCAGCAGGTTGGCGCTCATTCCCTTCACCCGCAAGCAGATGAACGCAAAGAGCAGCGCCAGCGGAATGATGACGCCCACCGTGACGGTCGTGCGCCAGTCGGCCATAAACAGCAGCACGATGACCGTCACGAGCACGATGCCCTCGATGAGGTTGTGGCGCACGGTTTCAGTGGAGAAATCGATGAGTTGCTGCCGGTTGTAGAACGTGACGATGCGGACGCCCGCCGGCAGAATGCTCGTGTTCAGTTCGTGGACTTTGTCGTTGAGGTGGGCGATGACTTCCGAGGGATTTTCGCCCTTCCGCATCACCACGATGCCCTCGACCATATCGTCGTGCAGGCCGCGCCCTACTTGCCCGAGGCGCGGCAGGGCGGCCTCGCGCACGTCGGCCACCTGCCGGATGAGCAGCGGCACACCCTGCGTGGTGCGGATGACAGTGTTGTTGATGTCGGCAATGGAGTTGAGCACGCCGATGCCGCGCACCACGAAGCTCTGGTCGTTTTCGGCGATGACGTCGCCGCCCACGTTCACGTTGGCGCGCTGCACGGCGGCGTACACGTCGAGCGGCGTGAGGCCGAACCCGGCCAGCGCCGCCGGATTGACATTGATTTCGTAGCTCTTGACCTCGCCGCCGAACGAATTGACGTCGGCCACGCCCGGCACGGCTTTGAGGTTGCGGTCCACGACCCAATCCTGAATCGTTTTCAGCTCGCGTACACTCGCCGTGCGCCCCTCGAGGGTGTAGCGGAAGATTTCGCCGGTCGGGCCGAAGGGCGGCAGCACGTCGGAATCCACGCCGTCGGGCAGGTCCACGTCGCGGAGCATATTGAGCACCTGCGGCCGGGCGAAGGCGTCGTCCACGCCGTCGTCGAAGATGATTTTCACCACCGACAGCCCGAAGAGCGTCGTCGAGCGGACGCTCGTTTTCTTCTGCACCGGGTTGAGGGCCACTTCCACGGGCACCGTCACAAACTTCTCGACCTCCTCGGCCGAGCGGCCCGGCCACTGGCTGATGATGGTGATTTCGGTGTTCGTCACGTCCGGGAACGCCTCAATCGGCGTGTGCCGGTACGCCACGGCGCCGCCCACCACCACGGCGGCCGTGAGCAGAAACACGAACCCCCGATTTTTGAGCGAAAACGCGATGATGGCCTGAATAAAGCGGTTCATTGGCGGGTGGCCGAGGCGGCGGTCGGGCCGGAAACAGGGTGAGCGGCAGAGGCGAGCGGCGCGGCGGCGGGCCGGCTGTCGAGGGCGTCGTAGAGCAGGAGCTGGTTGCGCGTCACTACCACCTCGCCCGGCCGCACGCCGTCGGCCAGGGTGGCGCGCTCGCCGTCGGTGCTGAGCACCTGCACGGGCCGCACGGCGAGGTGGTGCGCGTCGCGGTACACCACCACGAAGTGGGCGCCTTTGTCGAAAATGAGCGCTGCGGCGGGCACCGTCAGGCGCTGCCCGGCCTCGGTGTGGCGCACCCGCACGGTGGCGTACATCTCGGGTTTGATGGCGTAGCCGGGGTTGTGCAGCTGCACGCGCACCTTCATCACTTTGGCCGTCGGGTCGAGCACGTTGAACACGCGGTCGAGGTGGCCGTGATAGATTTTGTCGGGGTAGGCGAGGAGCGATACGTCGGCGGGGTAGCCTTCCCGCACCCGCGCGATGTCGGACTCAAACACGTTCGCCAGCACCCACACGTCGTCCAAATCGGCGATGGTGAAGAGGGCGCCCACGTTGTCGTCGTTGAACTGCATTCCCTGCGTCACGCGCTTGTCGGTGATGAACCCGGCGATGGGCGCGCGCAGCGAGTACAGCCCGTCGGGCGTGAGGGAATAGATAGCGAGCTGCTTGCGGGCTTTCCGGGCAGTGCTGCGGGCCTTGCTCAGGTCTTGGCGGGCCAGCGCCACGTCGCGCTCGGCAGCCAGCCCCACCCGATATTGGTCTTGCAGCACGGCCAGATTTTTCTGCGCCGTGGCCAGATCGGTGAGGGCCGCCGACTGCTGATTTTGCAGGTCGGCAATCTCGCCCGAGCGGATGACGGCCAGCACCTGGCCTTTCTGCACGTGGTCGCCAAGCTCCACTTTCAGCTCCTGCACGATGCCGCCGACCAACGGAAATACCTGCACGGTCTGGTCGTCGTTGGTCGTGACCTGCCCCGATAGCGTCAGCACCGTTTCGGGCGCCTCGCGGCGCACCGTATCGAGCTGAATATCGCGGCGCATCGCCGCCGTAAGCGTAAAACCGGCGGCGGGAGCCGAAGCGGCGGGCGGGGCCGGCCGCGAGCAGGCCGCCGCCAGCGCGGTGAGGCTACAAAGGGCCAGGCAGCGAAGCGAATACATAACGGTGGGGGTGGGGAAGAAAATGAGTGACTTGCAATGGGCTGATTCTATTGCGGCTACGGCGCCGCCACCACCAACCGGCCCACGGCAAGGTTGAGGCTCTCGAAAGCGCGCAGACGGTTGGCGCCGAGCTGGTTACGCTGCACCTGGTCCTGGGTATAGGACTCGTAGAGGTCCAGAAACTCGAGCAGCGACAGCGACCGTCGCGCGTAGCTCGACTCGATGTCGGCCATCAGCTTGTCGAACTCGCCGCTGCGCGGGCCGGCCGACTGGTAGAGGCGGTCGGTTTCGGCGGCCTGAGCATAGGCGGCGGCCACGTCGGTGCGGGCCTGCGTCTGCTGCTGCGTCAGGGTGGTTTGGGCGGCGGCGAGCTGCGCCTGCGCCGTGCGGATGTTGCCGCAGTTGCGGTTGAAGATGGGCACCGCCACGCCCACGCTCACGGCGTTATAGTTGGGAATGAAGTTGCCGGAGCGGTCGTACTCGTACCCCAACGCGAGGTCGGGGGCCGCCAGCGCGTGCTGGAGGCGCACGTTCTGGGCCTGCTGCCCCACGGCGGCCCGCTGCGCCAGCACATCGGCGCGGTGAGCCTCGGCCGAATCGGCGAGGGCGTCGGGGGTGGGGGCGGCGCTCAGGCCGAGGCGCCCGAGAGCGGCAGGGTCGGCCAAGGGGCGGTAGATGCGGGCGGGCTGGTCGTTGAGCAGCACGGCCAAATCGGCCTGCTGCTGCACGGTTTGGCGCCACACATCCTGCCGCTCGTTCTGGAGCTGAAACAGAAACGCCCGCAGGCGGATGACTTCCTTTAGCGCCTTGTTGCCTTTGTCAACCTGCTCCTGATACAGCGCCACGGTGCGCCCGATGACGCCAATCTCGCGGTCGTACACCGCCAGCGACCGCTGCCCGAAGTAGAGGTCGTAAAACGTGCTGCGGAGCTGGTAGCGGAGGGTCCGAAGCAGGTCCTGCAGTGAAAACTGCTGCGCCAGCGCCGCCTGCTCGGCCACGCGCCCCGCCAGCTTGCGCCGCCCCGCCAGCGCGAAAAGCTGCGTGACCTGCAGCGCCGTGTTGCCGGTGGGGCCGGTGTCGAAATAGCGCTCGGTCCGGGGGTTCCAGGCGTTCTGCTCGACGTACACGGTGGGGTTGTCCCAGACGCGCGCCTGCACGATTTGCGCCTGCGCCGCCGAGATGGCGTATTTCTGCGCCAGCAGGGCAAGGTTGTGGTCGAGGAAGCGGGCCTCGGCCTGCGGCAGCGTCAGGGCGGCCGTATCGGGTAGGAGGGGGGCGGCAGGCGTGGGCGGAGCTGCGCCCCAGGCGCGGCCCGCAGCCAGCACCCACACCAACGCAACGGCAAGCAGACGGCAGGAAGTCATAACGCAACGGCGAAAACCAGTACGGCCGCCCGCTCTTCAAAAGCGGTGCAAAACGGACCGGATTCGGTGAAGCCCGAATGAAGGGGGGTGTTGCTCCCTTTCGCGCCGGTGCCCGTCCGGCACCGAACGGGCACCGGCAGCACAGCGGCACTGCCCGTCCGGTACCGGACAGGCAGTAAAATCACGGTGCCGTGCCTTGTCCGGTACCGGACGGGCAGTAAAAGCACGATTCCGTGCCCCGTCCGGTACCGGACGAAGCACGGAATCGCGTCGGTGACGCTTGTCCGGTACCGGAAAAGGATGCCTATCTCAGGGGCTGACTACCAGCCGCCGCGCCGCCGCGCCGCGCCGCACGGTGTACACCCCCGGCGGCAGGGCGCGCACATCGAGGCGCAGGTCGGCGGCTCGGTCGGCGGCTGGCGCCTGAGTCAGCACCACCCGCCCGAGGGCATCGGTTAACGTAGCCGCCCCGCTGCCGCCGCGCACCCACGCCACGCCTGTGGCCGGGTTGGGCCACACACTCAACGGCGCAGCTGGTGCTATCTCCTCCACGAGGCCCACGGGCGGCGGGCTGAGGCGCACCACGTACACGCCCGTGTCGGGCACGGCCAGCGAGCCAAAGCTGAAGACGGGGGCGGTCCCAGACCGGCCACTCGTGGCGCCAACCAGCGTCAAGCGGCCGCTGGGGTCAACATCCATCCCGGCAAATACCCTAAAACCGCCGCCGCTACCACTTCCGCCCGACCCCGCGGCCCATACCCATTGGTGGTTGGCATCGAGTGCGGCGGCGTACACATTGGTGTTGGGGTATACATATGGAACCGTCAAGGAACCAAATGTTTGCCCGTTTTCTCCGGCGATCACTAATCCACCGCCCGGTAAAGGCCGAACGACGAGGGGCGCACTGGAAATGCCAAAAACAGGTCCGCCGTTATCCACAGCCCACTGCCACACGCCATTGAGGTCAATCTCGGCCACGAAGAGGCGATCATTTGGTGGGGGCGCTTGTAGCGTAATATTGCCAAACGTAGCGGAGCGATAATAGTGACCAACTACCGCTATCTTCCCCGTAGCACTCCGGGCAAGCTCTTTTAGCTCGACAGTGTTTAAGGAGCCAATCGGTATCAGCGTAACCCACTGCCAACCTTGCAACGGAGATAGCTTAGCTATGAAACTTGGTTCCGGGGTTCCGGCCGGAACAGGAGGTAAGGAGAAAGCACTGTCGAGAACGATCGGCTGCCGCGAGAAATACTTCCCTCCGATGTACACATTGCTGGCTGCATCCACACAAATGCCTCCTGCCGTGACGCCGTGCCGCACTCCGCTGGCCCCCCGCGCGAACGACCACGCTCCCGTGCGGCCATTGAGACCGGCTACGAACAAACTGTAATAGGTGTTGACAGGCGTTTGCACATTCACCAGTAGCTGCCCACCGAAACGGGCCGAATCCACATAGCCGCCCACCACGAAGGCGTCACCGGCAGGGTTGAGCGCCACATCCTGCACCTTGGCGCGGCGCGGCCCCCCGGCCGGAGTGGCCCAGAGCCACGCGCCGGTCTGGCCGTCGAGCTTGGCGACGATGAAGTTGTCGCCATCGGCGGAGTTGCGGACGAGCTGGTTGCCGAAATAGACCGAATCGTAGAACGTGATGACGGCAATGACATTGCCGGCAGAATCCACCGCTATCGGCCCTGTGCCCGAGGTGCCGCCCGTCACGGTTTGCTGCCAGAGCGGCTGACCAGTAGGCGAGAGCTTGACGATGTAGGCCGAGTTGAAGCCCGTGCCGATGGAGAGCAGGCCGGGCCACGAAAGTCGGTAATTGAAGGAGCCGGCCACGAACACGTTGCCGGCGCGGTCAGTCGCCACGCCCCCGGCTTGTGACGGAAACGGTGTGCGGCCCACGGTAAGCCAGTCCTAGGTTTGGGCGGTAGCGGCCAGTGGATCCAACCACAGCAGAGCAGCCACCAGCGCCGCCCACCCCCCCAAGGGTAGGCGGCGGAACGCGAAAAAAGCGCGTTGCATTGGGCGGGGTGGGGCTACCGAACCGTGATCGGCAAAAGAGGATCGCAACATTGCCGGACGAGTCTCTATTCATTGAGGCTGACTACCAGCCGCCGCGCCACCGCGCCGCGCCGCACGGTGTACATCCCCGGCGGCAGCGCGCGCACGTCGAGGCGCAGGTCGGCAGCCGGGTCGGCGGCGGGGGCTTGGGTCAGCACCACCCGCCCAAGCGCATCGGTGAGCGTAACCGCCCCGCTGCCGCCGCGCACCCACGCCGTGCCCGTGGCCGGGTTGGGCCACACCCTGAGCGGGGCGTCCGGTGCCTCCTCCTCGGCGCGGCCCACGGGCGGCGGGCTGAGACGCACCACGTACACGCCCGTGTCGGGCACGGCCAGCGAGCCGAAGCTGAAGACGGGGGCGGTGCCGGACCGGCCACTCGTGGCGCCAACCAGCGTCAAGCGGCCGCTGGGGTCAATATCCATCCCGGCGAACATCCTAAAACCGCCGCCGCTACCACTCCCGCCCGACCCCGCAGCCCATACCCATTGGTGGTTGGCATTGAGTGCGGCGGCGTAGACATTGGTTGAACTGCCGAATGGGGCAGGTGCCGTGTGAGGGCCAAACTGCTCCACATTTTCTCCGGCCAAGGCTAGCCCACCATTCGGCAGGGGCCGGATGGTGATTGGTAAATTGTTGCCTCCCACCGGCCCGCCGTTATCTACTGCCCACTGCCACGTACCATTTTGGTCAATTTCAGCTACGAACAAGCGATTATTTGGCGGAGAGACTTGCAGAGTAGTAACACCAAATGTCGCGGAGCCGGCAAATACTCCCGCTGTTGCCAGTCGCCCCGAACTCCCCCACGCAAGCTCATTCAATTCGACCCGATTCACCATTGGCGTAACTGGTACGGCAGCCACCCATTGCCATCCTTGCAAGGGCGATAATTTAGCCACGAAGCTGCTGGTAGAGGAGCCGATGGGCGTAAGTGGCAAGGAGAAAGCGCTATCGAGAACAATCGGCTGCCGCGAAAAGTATTTTCCCCCGATATACACATTGCTGGCCGCATCAACACAAATGCCTCCCGCCGTGACGCCGTGCCGCACCCCACTGGCCCCCCGCGCAAACGACCACGCGCCCGTGCGGCCATTAATACCTGCCACAAATAAACTGAAGTAGGTATTCACCGGCGTCTGCACATTCACCAGTAGCTGCCCGCCGAAACGGGCCGAATCCACGTAACCACCTACCACGAAGACATCGCCGGCAGGGTTGAGCGCCACATCCTGCACCTTGGCGCGGCGCGGCCCCCCGGCCGGAGTGGCCCAGAGCCACGCGCCGGTCTGGCCGTCGAGCTTGGCCACGATGAAGTTGTCGCCGTCGGCCGGGTTTCTAACAAGCTGATTGCCGAAATACACCGAATCATAGAACGTGATAATAGCGATTACATTCCCGGCCGAGTCCACGGCCAGCGGCCCTGTGCCCGAGGTGCCGCCCGTCACGGTTTGCTGCCAGAGCGGCTGCCCTGTGGGCGTTAGCTTGACGATGTAGGCCGAGTTGAAGCCCGTGCCGATGGAGA
>ERZ1066122.1254-NODE-1254-length-21175-cov-7.069081_pt1 | contig 21175 bp, 19 predicted proteins | sample MGYA00382769_ERZ1066122 | MGnify/ENA primary metagenome ERZ1066122 (study PRJEB33369, sample SAMEA5778352) | biofilm metagenome | biome: Industrial cooling water; feature: Water cooling tower basin; material: Biofilm | place: United Arab Emirates | collected... | reverse complement strand
GCGATGAAGGCGCTGCTGATCGACCGCAACAAGCGCTGGGCCGACTGGATCAAGACACGCCTCGACACACCGGGAACGGTGTTCTTGGCAGTCGGGGCCGGACATCTGGCGGGTGACAAGAGCGTGCAGGACTATCTCGCCGCGCGCGGGCTGACGGCAACGCGCATCCCCTATTGATCCATGGGCATCAGGCGCGGCTCTTTGCTATCGGCGATGGCCGCGCTGCTGCTGACGGCTTGCGCCAAGGAACCGGTGCGACAGGCCGCGCCGCCAGTTTTCATCATCAGGGATACCGACACCACCATCTATCTGACCGGCACGGTGCACCTGCTCCCCGATGGTCTTGCGTGGCGCAGCCCGGCGGTAACCCGCGCCATGGCAGCGGCGGACACGCTGGTGACCGAATTGCCGCAAGCCGAACTCGACCGGGTGGCAGAGGTTGCGCCGCGCTTTGCCCGTGCCGCACGGGCCATACCGGTCCCCGCCCGCCTTGCGCCTGACCTGCGCGACGACTTCGCACGGCTCGCGGACGATCTTCCCTCCGCATCCGAGCTTGCGGCATTGGACGACTGGGCGGTCGCCGTAATGCTGGCACAGGTAAGCGCGCGCGAAGCCGGAGCAGAGGCTGGTAACGGTATGGATAGCGGGTTGGCCGACGCCTTCCGCCGGGCAGGCAAGCCGCACACGGGCCTGGAAACCGCGGCGAACCAGTTTGCCGCCTTCGACGCCATCCCGCTCGCTGAGCAACGGCTGATGCTGAACCGATTGGTTTGCGACATGGCGGCTGGGATAGCCGATGATCGGCTGCGCGCTACCATCGACGCATGGGCGGCGGGCGACCTTGACCGGATCGCTGCGATTATCGAGGATGACCGGACGCTTGCCCCTGGCGCGCACCGCGTCATGCTGGTCGCGCGCAACGCCCGCTGGCGCGACTGGATCGCCGCACGGATGGCGCGTCCCGGAACCATCCTGATCGCGGTCGGCAGCGGGCATCTGGCCGGACCGGACTCGCTGATCGCACTGCTCGCAGAACGCGGCATCCGGGCAGAGCGGGTGCCGGGATAAGGCTTGCCTTTCCGCGCATCTGGCGCTAACGGCCCCGACTTCCGGTTTGGTCATCCCTGGAGGCGAGCCGGATAGTGAAACATCATCTCGGAGAAATATCATGAGCGATCAGCTGACGCTGACGGCCGAGACGCGCGATCGGGCAGGCAAGGGAGCCTCCCGTGCCCTGCGTCGTGAAGGCCGCGTCCCCGCCGTCATCTATGGCGGCAAAGAAGAGCCCCTGGCCATCCACGTCGAGGAAAAGCTGCTGATGAAGCAGTTGATGACCGGCCATTTCATGAACTCGGTCGTCGAAATCACCGTCGGCGGCACGGCCGTGCGCACTCTGCCCAAGGACGTCGCTTTCCACCCGGTTAACGACCGCCCACTTCACGTCGATTTCCTGCGCCTGTCGGCCAATTCGACCGTGCACGTCGAAGTGCCGGTGCAGTTCATCAACGAGGAAAATTCGCCCGGCCTAAAGCGCGGCGGCGTGCTGAACATCGTTCGCCACGGGCTGGAGCTGGTCTGCGAAGCCGACAAGATCCCCGATGACATCATCATCGACGTAACCGGTTTCGATGTGGGCGATTCAATCCACATTAGCCATGTCACCTTGCCCGCTGGTGCGAAGAGTGCGATCACCGACCGTGATTTCACCATCGCCACCATCGTGGCTCCTTCGGCGCTGAAGTCGACCGAAGGCGACACGACCAAGGACGACGGCGAGGCATAAGCCTTTCCCGTCGCTACGGCATTGATGCCCCGCCCGCCCTCTGCCAGACAGAGGACGGGCGGGGTTTTTACTGTCGGGAACAAGTAGGGCAACAATGCAACTCTGGGTCGGCCTCGGCAATCCGGGCGCACAATATGCGCTGCACCGGCACAATATCGGCTTCATGGCCGCCGACGTCATCGCGGACGTCCACTCCTTCGGAACAGAGGCGAAGAAGTTTCAGGGTCTGATCCGCGAAGGGCGGATCGGCACGGCGCGCATCCTGCTGCTGAAACCCCAGACCTTCATGAATGACAGCGGGCGCAGCGTCCGCGCCGCGCTCGATTTCTACAAACTCGAAGTGCACGCCGTCACCGCCTTTTACGACGAACTCGACATCGCGCCCTTCAAGGTGAAGGTAAAGCAAGGCGGCGGCGCGGCGGGACATAACGGCATCCGCAGCATGATCGCCCACATTGGTGAAGATTTCCGCCGCGTCCGCCTCGGCATCGGCCATCCCGGACACCGCGACCGGGTCACCCCCTATGTGCTGGGCAATTTCGCCAAGACGGAATTGGATCCGCTGTCCGACATGCTCGCGGCGGTCGCAGCCGAAGCCGGCTGGCTCGCGAAAAACGACGACGCCCGCTTCCTTACTGACCTCGCGCTAAGGTTGCAGGCTTAGCTTTTTCGCCTCCTTGCCCCACACACGCTTCCTGGCTTGAGCTTGTCGAAGGGGCAGGGTGCTAGAGTCCGATGACGTTAGTTTAAATCGTCACCCTGAACTTGTTTCAGAGCCTGCCCCAGACTTGATCCGGGGGTCCATGGCGCAAAGGTGCCGCATTGCGCCATGGATGCTGAAACAAGTTCAGCATGACAGTATCATCAAACTAAACTCATCACGCTTTAAAGCGCGAAGTGTATGACTATGGGCCACCCATATCCGCTCGACACGAACGGTTGTGGATCAGATTTTTGGCCTAATGCTCAAAGTCGAAGCTGCAGACGGTGTAGCAGACAGGGCTGACCCAACACGCGCGCCGCCCCTATTCCGCTGGCGGCGGCGGCGGCGCACCTTGGCCGCCCTGCATCTGCTGCATCATCTGTTGCATCGCCCGCACCTCCGCTTCCGAGCGGAAATCGAGCAGCTCGACGGTGAAGGTCAGCGTGCTGTTCGCCGGGATTGGTCCCTGCGCCTGCGCGCCATAGCCCAGCTTCGGGGGGATCACGACCTTATACTTGCCGCCCTTTTGCATCCGCACCAGCGCTTGGCGGAAACCGGGAACGACCTGTCCCACCGCCATCGGCGCCTGTTCGTTGGCATCGAAGACGGTCCCGTCAGCCAGCCGCCCCTCATATTTGATGAGCGCAATGTCGGTATCGGTCGGTGACGGACCTGATCCGGCTTTCAGCACGGTAAAGCCGATCTGGTTGGCCTGCGTCTGCCACCACGCAAAGCCCGCGCCGAACAGGACCAGCGCCAGCACCCCGATCCACAGCGCGGTCAACCCGCCCTTGCCAACGGGACGCAAGGGGACGGCGGTGGCACTCATGGGCGTGATCCTTCATCAAATATGCGGTTGCCGCCGCCTATAGTCGGCAGCAGCCGAGCGGGTCCAGTGGCAAATGCCATGGCGATTTGTCATGGGGTTCTGAATCAGCATCGCACCGCAAGCGTCAGCTTCAAAAACCGTCATTACCAAGATGTCGGTATTCAGTGCACAAGCATTCATTTTATCTTATTTCGTCATCCCCGCGAAAGCGGGAATCCAGCTCCCGCGCTCTAAATTTCGACAATAGGTGATGGATTCCCGCCTGCGCGGGAATGACGAAGTTTTGGTGAAGGGCTGAGCGCTGAAACAAGTTCAGCATGACGGCCTGGGCACATACGGGAATGCGGTGGCGAAACGCTCGTGACAAAAGCAACCGCGACAGCGCGCTACTTCATCACCCGTCCGCGCACCATGACCCAGCCGACCTTCTCCAGCGTCCGGACATCGGCCAGCGGGTCGCCGTCCACTGCGATGATGTCGGCGCTATAGCCGACCGCGATCCGCCCCAGATCATTTTCCATGCCCAGCGCCTTCGCCGCCACGGTGGTCGCGCTTGCCACCGCCTCGCGGTTGGTCAGCCGATTCTTGATGAGCAAGGCAAACTCCTCCGCATTGCGGCCATGCTCGAACACACCGGCATCGGTGCCGAAGGCGACGGGGACGCCCAGCGCCTTGGACCTTTGCACCTGCCGCCCCGCGATCTCGACCGCCTGACGTGCCTTGACCTCGACCGTGGGGGTATAGATGCCCTTGCCGATCCGTGCGCGCACGCCCTCCAGCGCCATCAGCGTGGGGACCATATAAGTCCCCTTTGCCTTCATCACCTTCAGCGCGGCATCATCGGCAAAGGTGCCGTGATCGATGGTATCGATCCCTGCCGCTGCCGCCGCCTCGATCCCCCGCGCGCCATGGGCATGGGCCATGACCTTCAGGCCAAGACTATGTGCAGTGTCGGCGATGGATGTGAGTTCGGCGGCGGTAAAATGACCCTCCAGCCCCCGGCCCTGCTGTGACAGGACGCCGCCGGTCGCGGTGATCTTGATGACGTCGGCCCCTGCGCGTGATGCCTTGCGCACCTTTTCCGCGCACTCGGTCGCGCCGGTGCAGGTAAAGCCCTGATCGAGCACGCCGTGCACATCCTCGCGAAAGCCCGTGACGTCGCCATGCCCGCCGACGATGGACAGCGCTGGCCCCGCCGCGACGATGCGCGGGCCGACAATGATACCGTCCGCTGTTCCCCGGCGCAGCGAAAAGGCGGTATATTGCGCCGACCCTGCCTCACGTACCGTGGTAAAACCCGCCAGCACGGTCAGCCGGGCGTTCTTGGCACCCATGACGACGCCCCATTCGTCGGGCTCCACCGCCTCGTTGCGATAGTCATTGCCGGGATCGCCGGTCAGATGGACATGCAGGTCGATTAGCCCGGGCAGTAGCGTCTTGCCCGACAGGTCGTGGACGATTGCCCCCTCCGGCGCCGGCTGGCGGCCCGCCGTCACGCCGGTGATGCGCCCGTCGGTGACGGTGATGGTCGCGGGACCGCTCGTCCCGCCATCGGCATCGGCCAGCAGCCGCCCGGCATAGATGACGCTTGTCTCCGCCAGAGCCGTGCCGCCTGCCATCAACGCCGCGACACTTGCCGCCGCTGCCAGAAATTTGCGCATCTCACCCTCCCTGCTGAACAAGGCCATGGTGACGTGCAGCGGCGGTTCACGCAAGCAAAGAAAGGGGCGGCCCCGCACGGTTTCGGGGCCGCCCAATCCGGTAGTCAGAGGGGTGACTTACCAGAAGAAGTCGTGGATCACATCGACCACTTCGCCGGTATAGGTATCGACGAGCAGCACATCGTCATAATAGCGTACCCAGCGATAAGGTCCGTACACGTCCGGCAAACGATAGCGCCACGGATCGTTGATCCAGTAACGGCTGCCGTAAAAGGGCGAACCGATGCGGATGCCGATGGAAAAACGCGAATAGCGATGGTCGCGATACGGCGCGTAGTAACGACCCTGGCGATAATGATCGCGATAGGATTCGCGGTGGCGATACCAGTCATAGCGGCGGTCGCTGCGCCAACCGCGATTCCAGCTGCGCCGGTCGCCGTCACGATAACGGTCGACGCGTCCATCCCGGTTGCGATCATAGCGGCGATCTAGGCTGCCGTCGCGATTACGATCCCAGCGGCGATCAACGCGGTTGTCGTCGTTCCGGTCCCAGCGGCGATCGAGATTGCCGTCGCGGTTGCGATCCCACTGGCGATCGACCCGGCCGTTGCCGTTGCGGTCCCAGTTGCGGTCAACATTGCCATCGCGGTTGCGGTCCCAGCGGCGGTCTAGGTTGCCGTCGCGATTGCGATCATAACCGCCGCCGCGCCGTCCCCATTCCTCGCGATTGTCACGCCCGCGATCAGGCCGCGATTCTTCGCTGCGGACCTCGCGGCGCGGGCGGTTGTCGTCCCGCCGCTCGCCGCGCGTGCCATTATCGCGGCGCTGCATTTCGCGCCGGTCCATCTGGCGGACTTCCGGGCCGCGCGGCGCGCGCTCGGCGCTTTCGTTGCGCTCGTTGCGGACAGGCTCGCCCTCGGTCAGTTGCGCATGGGCGGGAGCCAGCGGGGTCAGCGCGGTCATGGCAACCAGCGCGGCGGCATAGATTGTCTTCATAAAGAGAAACTCCCCGCCACCTTCGGCAACGGCCGGGGTGACAGGGAGTTATCTAGAGTAACGCATCTGACGCGGGGCTGAACCGCGTTGTTAGGATTGCGACAGGAAGACCCGCCGTCAGTTGGCCGTCGGCGCAGCGGCCGGGGCGGGTGCGGCTGCGGGCGGCGGTGCGAGCTTGGCGTTGATGTGGGTTGTCCACATGCCCGCCAGCCGCTTGCGCGTCCCGCCGACCTTCGCCAGCGTCGCCTTGGCCGCATCATGGTTGCCCGCCATGTGCTGCGAGACACCCAGCCGCAGATTGACCAGATCGGCATCAGTGTCGCCCTTGGCCAGCGCCACTTCGTACAGCGCCGCCGCCTTGGCGTAATCGCCATAGCCGAACAGGGCGTCGGCGGTGCTGCGCGCACGCCGCGCCGTCGGCAAGGCCGCACCCTTGGCGGCATCGGCATCCAGCGCGGCCTTGTCACCATTGGTGCGGGCCTTTTGCGCGGCATAGATTTCGTTGAACTTGGCATCGCTCGCCGGGACGACACCCTTGGCCCGGGCGCTGTCGATCAGGGAAAGCACTTCGCCCGGCAACCCGCTTTCGGTGGCCAGCGCGGCATATTCCAGCACCTCCGCCTTTTCCTTCAGCGCATCCGTCGCGCGCATCAGGCGCAGCGTGTCGAGCGTCAGATCCTTGTCGGCGCCCTGCATGTGGATGAACAGTGTGTTGCGCCAGATTTCGGGGCGCGGATAATCCTGCACCCGCATCGCCAACATATCGAGCAAGTCCTCGCGCCGTCCGGCCTTTTGCAGCGCCTGTGCGGTACGAACATAATAATCATCGGTCGGGCGCCCGCCCGCGGCACGCTCAGCGGCAATCGCCTCGCGCGCAACGCCGAGCGCATTGTCGACCTGGTCCGTGCGCAGATAGCTGTCCATCAGCAGCAGCGGCAGATCGCGGTCCTTCGCCCCCGCCGCCTTCGCAGCATTGAGGCGCGTGATCGCCTTCGCATAATCTTTGCCATTATAGGCGAACTGGCCCGTCCAGCGCGGCAGCCTGCATTGCCTGGTCCTTGTTCATCAGGCCCAGCTGCAGCCGGAACTGCGCTTGCAGATATTTGTCCTGCGGCGTCGTCGCGACCGCATCGGCGGCGGTCAGCGCTGCGGCAAGCGCGGCGGCGTCCTTCGCCTGATAAGCGGCCTGGACCTTTTTCGCCTCGGGCAGATAGTCCTTGCTCGGCGTGATCGCGGGGGCCGCCGCAGCGGCAGCCTCCTTATCCTTGTCCTTGCCTTTTTTCTGCGCCAGCGCAGGCTGGGCGGCGAGCGTCATCGCGCCAACCACCAGAGCTAAAGCCGAACGCGCAAACAACGGTGCAACCCGCATCATCAATCTCCTGTCGCCCCTGCGCACCGGACATCGGTCACAGCGGGCCATTGTTCCTGTCCGCCGGGCTAGCCCCTGCACTATCGAAAAACAAGATGTGCAGACGCCGCGCCAGCAGTGGTGGCGACGCTGTGCAGGAAACGGGCTGAACGGTGAATGAAGCCGCACCACAGCCTAACGCCATCGCGCTCAACCCGCGCGGATGTCGTCAATCCAGCGGCGGATGGATTTGATGACCGCCGGATCGCCCGGCACCCCGGCCATCGCCTGTTCGGCGAGTTCGATCAACGGGACAACACCGAAGGTGGCGGACAGGCTTTTCAGCCGCAGCGCCGCCATCGTCCAATTGGCATCGCAGCGCGCGCGCTGCATCAGGTCGGTCAGTTCATCGACGCTGCGCACGAACACCGCCTGCAACTCGGCGGCGGCAGCCGTATCTTCGCCGACAGCGCTATGCAGATAGCGGTCGAGGGGGCCAGTGTCGAAGGACATGACCGGCATCTATCGGGGTGCTGCGTTAACTTTTCGTTCCCCCGACGGCAAAAGCTGATAGACTGAGCCTATGGCCGGAGAGAAAAAGATCGTCGGACTGTGGCGCGGAGACGCCGCAGAGGAACAGCCCGCAACTGCCGAGGCGGCGGAGCCAGCGCCCGCCGACTCGGCCGTGCCGCCAGCGTCCGACTCGCCTGCGCGCGGCTGGCTCGACCCCCTGCCCGCTCAATCGCTGGAAAGCGGAACATCGGATGATGCCCTTCCCATGGCGGTAGGTCGCGGTGACGGCCCGATTGGTGCCGCGCTTGTCGTTGCGGGCATTGGCTGGACCGCGCTGGTCGGTTGGGTGGCGTCGAACGGCGGCCGCACCATTCCGGCGCTTGCCGAGGTGCCGATGCTGGGCCTGACCTTGACCGGCCCGCTTGCCGTACTGCTGCTGATCTGGATTGCGCGGCTGTTGTCGGGGCGGGTCCGGACGCATCAATTTGCCCGGGCCGCCAGCGCCCTGCGGCACGAAAATGCCGCGCTGCAATCGTCACTCGCCGCGCTTGCCGCGCAGCTCGAGACCGCCCGCGCGGCGGTGCAGGATCAGGGACAGGCGCTGCAACGCTTTGGTGTCGATGCCGCCGCCCGGCTCGACGAAAGCAGCGGCGGCCTTACCGTCAGCATGGAACGGATCGCAGCGGCCAACAACAGCCTGTCGCAATCGAGCGACACGGCGATGCAGCGGATGGAGGGCCTGCTCGCCGGCTTGCCCCGCGTCGACGATGTCGCGCAGCGGCTTGCCGAAAACTTCAGCAACGCCGGACGTACCGCGCATCAGCATGGCGCTAACCTTGAGGCGCAGCTGGCGCTGCTGACCGACCGGGCGGTCGCGGCGGACAGCGCCGTCCAGACGTTGATGAACCAGCTTGGCGGCAGCTTCAAAGGCATGGAAAGCCAGGTCGAAAAGCTGTGCAACACCGTCAGCTTGCGCTCGGATGCGGCCGCCGCCGTGCAAAAACGCGCGCTCGGGCTGATCGCTCAGGAGCAGGAAGCGATCGAGGCGCGGGTCGCCGAAACGCTCGCGAGCCTGCAAAGCGTGACCGCAGAGGCGCGCGCACGGCTGGCGGATGGCTGTGAAGAAAGCATGGCCGGACTTGAAACCCGCCTTGCCGCCGCAACCGAGGCGAGTAATGCGTTGGCGGCCCGGCTGGCGGCCCATGGCGACACCGCCGCGACGATGGTGAAGGATCTGGTTGTCGCGGTCGGCGACGTCGATGCACAGCTTGGGACCATCGATGCACGGGTGCAGGACCGCACCCGCGCCATCGGCGATGCCCTCGCCGCGCTCACCGCGACCGTCGACGGCTTCGGCGACCGGTCGGCACGCGGACAGGCGGAGGTCGCAAAGTTGCTGGAGGGCAGCGAGGCTGTCCTGACCGCGATCGATGCCGTCACGCGCGAGCTTGACGAGAGCATGCCCGCGGCGCTGGGCCGGGTCGAGGCCAGCGCCGGAAGCGTGCGTGCGCTGGTCGACGGTTTGGGCGTGCCGCTATCCGCCGGGGCCGATGCGGCGGCACGGATCGAGGCAACGCTGGTCGCCACACAGGCGCAGGCTGCGGCGGTCCATGCCGAACTCAGCAAGATGCAGGACCAGCATGGACAGTCGCTGGCGGCGATACAGGACGCGCTCACGGGCACGGAAAGCCGGTTGCGGTCACTGTCGGCGGAAACCGCGAGCTACACTCAGAGCGGGGCCGCCGATATCATCGCGTCCATGGCGCAGGTGCGCGGCGTAGCAACCAGCGCGGCCGAGGAGGTGCGGCAAGTGATTGCCGCCGCCGTGGACGAGGCGAGCGAGGCCATGCGGGCACGCGCTGGTGAGGCGCTCGACCAAAGCCTGCGCAGCGACATCAACGCGCAGCTTGCAGCAATCGAGGAGGCTTCGTCCCGTGCAGTAACGGCAGCCAATGGTGCTGCGGACCACCTTACCCGTCAGCTGATCACGATCATGGATGCCAGTGCCGAGGTTGAGCGCCGGATCGCCGACGCCGAAAGCGCGATCGCGAGCACCGATCGCGACACGCTGGCCAAACAGGTCGTGGTGCTGACCGACGCGCTGAAGTCCACTGCAATCGATCTCACGAAGATCCTCTCCGCCGAGGTCAGCGATGCGGCTTGGGACGCCTATCTGAAGGGCGACCGGGGCGTATTCTCGCGCCGCGCCGTCAAGCTGATCGACGCTGGCGAGAGCAAGGAAATCCTGCGCCGCTATCACGAGGACACGGCATTCAAGCGCCACGTCAACCAGTATATTCATGACTTTGAGGCGATCCTGCGCACCCTGATGGGCACGCGCGACGGGTCGGCACTGAGTGTAACCTTGCTCTCCTCGGACATCGGCAAATTATATGTCGCGCTGGCCCAGGCCATCGACCGGCTTCGGACTTGACCCTCTGCACTGCGGCTGGTCCCGTGAAGCGGTGTAATTGAGCGGCAAAAAGGTTGATAAGTCGGTACCCGTTGCCGAACTTGGTTTGACTTTCGCGCGGCATAGGTGCGATGAACGCGGCGTGTTCGGCAAGGGTCGCAGCCCGAACATCGGGAGACAAGGATGGGAGACGGCGATACGCCAACGCAGGGCGAGCTAGGCATCATGCGCGCCGGTGACCGGTTGCGCATGGCACGCGAAGGCGCCGGTCTTTCGATCGCCGACATCGCCAGTCGCACCCGGATAACCCAGCGTCATATCGATGCGATCGAGCGCTCCGAGTTCGACGCACTGCCCAGCCGCACCTACGTCACCGGCTTTGCTCGCGCTTATGCCCGCGCGGTGGGGCTGTCGGACGCCGAGATTGCGCGCGAGGTGCGTGAGGAACTCGACGGCGGCGCGATGAGACCGCGCGAACTTTACGAGGCCTATGAACCCGCCGATCCGGCGCGGGTGCCATCGCGCGCCCTGGCCTACACTCTGCTGGCCGTGGTCGTGGCGATTGTGGGCGGCTATGCCATTTGGCGGACACTGGCGCTGGATACCCAGCCCGTGGCGTCCGCGCCGCTGCTTCCCGCCGAGAAGGCCGCCACTGCTGCCGCTGCGGCACCAAAGGCCGTACCTGCCACCCCCGCTGTTGCCGATGACGCCGTCGTGGTCCTGACCGCGATCGAGGAAGTGTGGGTCGGTTTCGACGATGCCGCCGGCCAGACCGAGAATTACCGCACCCTCGACCCTGGCGAGACATTGACCGTTCCGGCGGACTATGTCGGCAAGTTTACCCTCCGCACCATTCGGCCGCAAATGCTGAAAATCACCGTCGGCGGGCGCGAGGTTGGCCCGCTGGGTCCGGCGGATGTCCTGGTCAAGAATGTATCGCTGAAACCCGCCGATCTGCTGGCCCGGACCGCAGGCGGCGGTGGCCAAGCGCCTGCCCAGGGCCCGGCATCCACCCCCGCCACCGGGCGTTAAGCCGCAAGATCACATTGTTGGAAAAAGTTGGTAACAGCTATGAAGTTTGGTGAACTTAGGACCCTGTTCGCAGGTATTGCCGTCGCTGCTCTCGTCGTCGGCACCCAGTCAGCCGCAGCGCAGGAGGCCGCGCTGGGCAAGCGGGTCGACAAGCTGGAAAAGGAGATGCGCGCGGTACAGCGCACCGTCTTCCCAGGCGGCGCTCCTGCCTTTTTCGAGGGCGAGATTGCCCCGGAGACAACAACGGGCGACCGCGCACTGGCGTCGGCACCGCTCGCCGACCTTACCGCCCGTGTCGATGCGCTTGAGGCGCAGCTGCGCGCTGTCACCGAGACCGGCGAGCAGAATGGCTTCAAGCTGCGTGAACTGGAACGCCAATTCGCCGCCTATAAGACTGAGGTCGACAAGCGCATCGCCGCACTCGAGACAGCAGCAGACCCGGCCGCCGCTGCGGTTCCCGGGCCTACCGTCGCCGCACCGGTCGTGACCGTCCCGGCCGCTCTGCCGACCCGCCCGGCCGCAACGCCTGCTCCAGCGCTTGTGCCGCCCACGCGACTCGCCCCCCCCACCGTTGCCGCCGCGCCCAAAGCTGCTGCAGACCGACTCGCCAAAGTGAAGGCGGTCGAACTGCCCGCAACGGGCAATGCGGTCGATGATGGCTACACCTATGGCTACCGCCTGTGGGACGCCAAACTCTACCCCGAGGCGCAGGCGCAGCTGAAGCAGGTGGTGGAGCGCAACCCGCGACACCGGCTGGCCAGCTATGCCCAGAATCTGCTCGGCCGTGCCTATCTGGACGAGGGCAAACCGAGCCTGGCCGCCGTTGCCTTCTACAACAATTACAAGGATCGGCCCGAGGGCGAACGCGCGCCCCACAGCCTGATGTACATGGGCGTCGCGCTCGACAAGCTCGGCCGCAAAGCTGATGCGTGCAAGGCGTTCCGCGAGTTTGATGAGGTCTATGGCGAGCGCGCGCCGCGCGACGTGCGCACCGAGGCCGCCGCTGCCAAGGCGAAGGCCGGTTGCTGATCCCCTACAGTTGACGGCGCTGGCACAGGCGCTGCGCGATTTGACGGGCGCGGAGCCGGAGCAGCTTCGGCTTGGCATTGCGGTGTCGGGCGGCCCGGACAGCATGGCGCTGCTCCACTTGGCCGCCAAACTACCGCTGGCGGCGGTAGAGGCTGCAACTGTGGACCACGGGCTACGGTTCGAAGCGGCGGCGGAGGCGGTGCTAGTCGCAGGCTATTGTGCCGACCGTGGCATCCGTCACGCCACGCTGCACCCTGACAGGCCCCTTGCGGGATCGGTTCAGGCGGCAGCACGTGAGGCGCGCTATGCGCTGCTGGAGGCATGGCGAACCGAGAGAGGCCTCGATTATATCCTGACCGCGCACCATGCCGACGATCAGGCCGAGACACTGGTCATGCGGCTGAACCGGGGCAGCGGGGTTGCGGGGCTTGCCGGAATCCGTGCACGCAACGGGCGCGTGCTGCGCCCCCTGCTCGACTGGCGGCGCAGCACGCTTGCCGGGATCGTCGCGGCGGCGGGCATTCCATGTGCCGACGATCCTTCGAACCGCGATGCCCGTTTCGACCGCAGCCGCATCCGCAGCGCGCTTGCCGGATCACCGTTGCTGGACGTGCCCGCCACCGCGCGTTCGGCGGAGCTGCTGGCACAGGCCAATGCCGCACTCGATTGGGCGGCGCAGGCCCAGATCGAGAGTTGGCCAGACCACCGCGACCCCGCGATCATTCGGGATGGTAACTGGCCAGACGAGATTGGCTGGAGAATCCTGCGCCTTCGCATTCAGGTTATGGACCCCGGTGCAGGTGCCGACCAAAAGCAGCTGCTCGGAGCGCTCGCAGCGCTTCGAGCGGGGCAGAAAGTCAGCTTGGGGGAGCTGCTGCTGATCCCTGACCGGCAACACAGGGCAATATGGCGCATTTCCCCAGCGCCGCCGCGAAGAAGCCACTAACGGGAGACCCGGCTGGGCCGTCTAAAGACCGCAAGCCCAGAGCTTGTCGGGCTTGATGAGGGCATACGCGCCAGGACAGCATTCACGTCCCGGTAAAGCAGTTATTGTCAAATTGCCGTTAGACCCTATCTTAAGTGTCGAGGTCGCGCCGTGGCCCCTAACCTGAAAGAATGACGATGCAGGACGACAAGGAACCGCCGAGCAACCCGTGGATGAAAAGCGCCATGATCTGGGTCGCGATTCTGCTCGCGATGGTGGTTGTCGCGTCAATGTTCAGCAGTGGCAACACTCCGGCGGGCGATGCGATCGCCTATTCGGAATTCAAGCAGAAGGTTCAGGACGGCAGCGTGCGGGAAGTGGTGGTCAGTGAAGATCGCATTACTGGCCAGTTGTCCAACGGCGACCGTTTTACCACCAACCTTGTCCGAGACCCTGAACTCATTCGGATGCTGTCAGACAATAATGTGAAGTTTGACGGTAAGGCTCAGGAAACTCCCAATTTCTGGATGTATATGCTCATCCAGTCGCTGCCCTTCATCCTGATCCTGGGCATCGCGTTTTTGGTGTTTCGTCAGGTTCAGAAGAATAACGGCAATGGCGCAATGGGTTTTGGCAAATCGCGTGCGAAGCTGTTGACCGAAAAACAAGGCCGCGTGACGTTCGACGATGTCGCCGGAATCGACGAGGCGCGTGAAGAGCTTCAGGAGATTGTCGAATTTTTGAAGGACCCTGGCAAATTCTCCAAATTGGGTGGCCAGATCCCGAAGGGTGCCTTGCTCGTCGGGTCGCCCGGCACCGGCAAGACGCTGCTCGCCCGCGCAATCGCGGGTGAGGCTGGCGTGCCCTTTTTCACCATTTCCGGCTCTGACTTTGTGGAAATGTTTGTTGGCGTCGGCGCGAGCCGTGTGCGTGACATGTTCGAACAGGCCAAACGCAACGCGCCATGCATCGTATTTATCGACGAAATTGATGCGGTGGGCCGTCATCGCGGCGCTGGGCTGGGCAATGGCAACGACGAACGCGAACAGACGCTAAACCAGCTGCTCGTCGAAATGGACGGGTTCGAAGCCAATGAGGGCATCATCATCGTTGCGGCGACGAACCGCCCCGACGTGCTTGATCCCGCACTGCTGCGCCCCGGCCGCTTCGACCGCCAGGTCGTCGTCCCGCGTCCCGATATTGAGGGCCGCGAGAAAATCCTTAGCGTCCATACCAAGAAAAAACCGCTCGCTCCCGATGTCGATCTGCGCAAGATTGCGCGCGGAACTCCGGGCTTTTCCGGCGCCGACCTGGCGAACCTCGCCAATGAGGCCGCTTTGCTGGCAGCGCGCAAGGGCAAACGCCTGATCGCCGCCGACGAGTTCGAAGAGGCAAAGGACAAGGTCATGATGGGCGCGGAACGCCGTTCCATGGTTATGACCGAGGATGAGAAGAAAGCGACGGCCTATCACGAAGCCGGCCATGCACTCGTCTCGCTCCACGTCGAAGGCTGCGACCCGCTGCACAAGGTGACGATCATCCCGCGTGGCCGCGCGCTGGGTGTGACGTGGAACCTGCCCGAACGCGACCGCTATTCGATGAACATGAAGCAGATGAAGGCGCGGCTTGCGCTGTGCTTCGGCGGTCGCATTGCCGAGCAGCTCATTTATGGCAATGATGAACTCAACACCGGCGCGGCCAACGATATTCAGCAGGCGACCGATATGGCGCGGGCCATGGTGATGGAATATGGCATGTCCCCCAAGCTCGGCTGGCTGCGTTACCGCGACAACCAGGAAGAAGTGTTTCTGGGGCACAGCGTCGCGCGATCGCAGAATGTTTCGGCAGAAACTTCGCGTTTGATCGATGAAGAGGTCCGGCGTTTCGTTGAAGAAGGCGAAACGAAAGCACGGCAGGTGCTGACCGACAATATCGACGAGCTTCACAGCCTTGCTGCGGCGTTGCTGGAATATGAAACGCTGTCTGGCGATGAAGCACGGAAAGCCATCAAAGGCGAATCGATTGGCCGCGATGGCGACACTGGCGGCACGGTGGCCCCGATCAGTGGCCACGCTGGTTCCTTGCCGCAGGTCAAGCGTCGGCCCAAGCCCTTTGGTGACGCATCGACGCAGGGCGCGTGATATAACACGGGGCTCAGCCAAGCGCTGGCCCCCAGTGCCGTGAAGCAGCATATTGGCTATGCTGAGGTCCGGTGACTGTCTCTAACTACGGTTTCCGCAAATCCATGATAGGGGGACGGACGGAGATGTGCGCCGTGTCCCTCCGGCGCGCCGCACCAGCTTGCAGTGCTAACGATGCTTTAATAGGCAGTCGGAACTGCGGCAATCTTGGGGACTGGTCACCCCGGACCATAATCCGCGCTTTGACTCTTCCAACACTGGTTTCATGAATAGCATTATGCATCAGCACGGCCAGCGATAAGCTAAACCCCGCACCAGGTTCGCGGTGATCCAGCATCATGGCATTTGCTCAGTAGCCACGGTCACTTAAAAACCAGCGTTGGGAAAAGCGCTTTGTAGGACCATGTCAGCGACGACGGCCTCGACTTGCGCGTGCGAAGCCTCAGTCGTAGTCCCCGCCACCGCCAGCAGGGCTGCGCGGCGGAGCAGCGGCCGTCAGACGCAAAGCCTCTGCGGAGCGCGAGATCGAACTGATTTCGTCGGGCGTATCGTCATCGTCGATGCGCACCTTTTGCAGCGTACCGACCAGCGTTTCGTCAAGATCGCCAGGCCGCACCGTTTCTTCGGCAATTTCACGAAGCGCGACGACCGGATTCTTGTCACGGTCGCGGTCGATGGTCAATTCTGCCCCGCCTGAAATCTCGCGGGCACGATGAGCCGCCAGCAACACGAGATCAAAACGGTTGGGAACCTTGTCGACGCAATCCTCAACGGTAACGCGGGCCATGAAACGTCCTTGAATGATTAGGGAGCGCGAGGAGAAAAGGCCCCGCAACTATCAACGCAGGTTCCTATCAGCCGGGATCCACCAAGTCAAGAAATCGCCCCTTGCATCCCGCAGTAGCGCGCCGATAACTAGGCCTATGACTTCCCAAACCAAAGCCATCATCCTGCCCGACGGCGATCCAGTAGAAGTCGACGGCAATCGGCTACAATTGCTGGTTGACTGCGATACACGGCTGGCCCGCTATGTTGCGCTGGTTGATCAGGCCAAGCAATCGGTCGACGTCATCAGCTATGTGTTCGAGGATGACCCAGCCGGACGGCAGGTGCGCGCGGCGCTCATCAACGCGGTCAGCCGCGGTGTGCGCGTGCGGCTGGTCGTCGACAGCTTTGGGTCTGGCGACACTGATCAGGCCTTCTTTGATGCACTGCGCGATGCAGGCGCGGACGTTACCTATTTCTCGCGCCGCTGGCGGTCCTCCTATCTGATCCGCAATCATCAAAAAATGCTGATCATAGATGGCGAAACGCTGCTGTTTGGCGGGTTCAACATTTCGGAATGCTATTTCGACGGTTGCGGCGTTACTGGCTGGACCGACCTTGGGATCGTTCTCACCGGCCCGGCAGCGCAGCCGATGGTCGATTGGTTCGAGAGATTATTTGCTTTCACCAGGACGAGTGACGGTCAGTGGCTGAAACTGCGTCGCCTGATCGGCGGGTGGCAGCGCGCCAATCCGCCCTCAGGCGCTTTTCACTGGCTGGTGGGAGGACCAACGCAGCGGCTTTCCCCCTGGGCGCGCGCCATTCGCGCTGACCTGACGACTGCCCGACGGATCGACATGGCAATGGCCTATTTCTCGCCCGGCCAGGGCATGTTGCGGCGCATTGGGCGACTTGCGCGGCGCGGGCGTGTCCGCCTGATTACGGCGGCGCGGTCTGACAATGGCGCGACGATCGGCGCAGCGCGACTGCTGTACAATTATCTGCTGCGCCGCGGGGTCGAGGTGCTCGAGTATCAGCCGCAGCGTCTGCATATGAAATTGGTGATCGCCGATGATGCAATTTACGTGGGATCAGCCAATTTCGATATGCGCAGCCTTTATCTGAATCTGGAGGTTATGCTCAGGGTCACCGACCCGGCGCTGGCAGCGCAGGCCCGCGCCCTGCTGGATGAAATGGCCAAGGCGAGTGAGGTAATCACTCCGGCTTGGGTCCGTCAGCGCGCCGGGCTGTTCACCCGGATTCGCTGGATATTGTCATGGTTCGTTGTCAGCACGCTCGACTATACTGTGGTCCGCCGGCTCAACTTTGGGTTGGAGGTTGACCCTGAACCCGCGCCGTGACGGACAGGACCACGCACCGCCTGCATCCAGTGGCTAGAGCCTGATGACTTCATATGGAATCGTCACCCCCGCGAAAGCGGGGGTCCATCACCTGCCGTGGCAAGTTTTACCAGCAGGTGATGGATTCCCGCCTTCTCGGGAATGACGAGGACAAGAAGATCAACCTAAAGTCATCACGCTCTAGTCCTTCCAGCCCCAGAACAGGAAGCATGGCGGGACGTTCCACCATTCAAACCCGTTATCAATCCGCTCGAAATGTGCAGCCAGAAAATCGCGCGCCCGTGCCCGGAACTGATAAACCAGAAATGCGCCATCCTTGCGCAGCACCCGGTGCGTCGCCGCAGCGATCGCCGGGCCGACACCAGCAGGCAGCGTCGAGAACGGCAGTCCTGACAGAACATAGTCGGCATGGTCGAAACCGTGGGCCTTCACAATCGCCTCAACATCCGCCGCCGAACCGAGCACGGGGATAAAGCGGCTGTCACGAATATCTTCGCGCAGGTAATCGATGAAATCGGGATTGGTGTCGATGGCGATCAGGGTTGCGTCGCCGGGCAGTTTTTCCAGAAGCGGGCGGCAGAAAGTGCCCACCCCTGGCCCATATTCGACGAACAGCTTAACCTCATGCCACTGCACCGGGCTCAGCATGTTGGCGATCAGCGCGGGAGATGACGGGATGATCGATCCCACCATCACCGGATGCTTGACAAAGCCTTTCAGGAACATTCCCCACGGCCCCATGCGGCGGATCAGGCGATCGGTCAGGCGTTGGGTCGAGCGCGGCTTAACGCGGCTTTGCGTCATCAATAATTCCGGACGTTGTTGGGGAGGATGGGAGATCGCAAAAATGTCTGGATCATGCAAGACCAAACGCGGGGTTGCCGTTCCACAGCGGGTATGAAAAAGGACAGCTTATGTCTCTGCCCTGCCCTCCCGCCGGTGCCGTCGCCGTTGTTTTCGTGTCACAGCGAACCCATGACGATGCCGCCGGATACAATGCCGCTGCTGACGACATGGAAAGGCTCGCCGCGCTTCAGCCAGGCTATATGGGTTTCGTTGCTGCGCGCGGGAGCAACGGGGTCGGCATCGCAGTGAGCTATTGGCAGGACGATGCAGCGGCCCGCGCATGGCGCGACCAGCCCGACCATGCCCGCATTCGCGAGTTCGGACGCGCGCGCTGGTACGACGCCTATGCTTTGAGTGTTTCCACGGTCGAGCGCAGCTATGACTGGCGGCGGGATACTGGCGCATGAGCATGGTCGCCAAATCCATTCCCAACGACCGCATGGCCGTGTTGTTTTTCGTTATGCTGGTCGCGGCGGCCGGGAACACGGCGATGCAGTCGATTCTGCCAGCGATTGGCGCGAAACTAGCCATCCCGGACGTCTGGGTCAGCCTGGCGTTCAGCTGGTCTGCGTTGCTGTGGGTGGTAACCGCGCCGCGATGGGCGCGCCAGTCGGATCAGCGCGGACGCAAAGCACTCATGGCATTGGGGATCGTCGGTTTTGCATTGTCGATGGCACTATGCGGGCTGGTCATTTGGGCAGGGCTGTCCGGGTGGATCGGTGCTGGCCTGACCTTCATTCTCTTTGCGCTATGCCGCAGTCTTTATGGCGGGTTCGGTAGTGCCGCACCTCCGGCGGTACAGGCCTATGTCGCGGCACGAACGGACCCGGCCGAGCGCACACAAGCGCTGTCGCTGGTTTCTTCGTCTTTTGGTTTGGGAACGGTCATTGGCCCGGCAATTGCACCGCTCTTCATCCTGCCATTTTTCGGACTGGCCGCCCCGATGCTGGTATTTGCCATCATCGGCGTCGTCGTCCTGATCGCGCTGCGTTGGCGGTTACCAGACGACCTGCCCCGTTTCGACGCCAGGGGCGACGTTGCGCCCTACCCCGGATCGGTCAGCGTGGCCGCTGTGGGCGATACGGGCAGCGGTGTAGACGGCGAAGCGAAAGAAGACTCTTTCGCGGCGCCCGAACTGCGCCCAGCGCTTGGCTGGCGCGACTCCCGGACGCAGCCATGGCTACTGGCTGGATTTATCGGCGGACAGGCCCAGGCGATGATTTTGGGCGTCGTCGGCTTTCTGATCCTCGACCGGCTAAACCTGCGCGCGACGCCCGACGCGGCAGCAGACCCAACGGGGGTCGTTTTGATGGCTGGTGCCATCGCCTCGCTGCTCGCGCAGTGGGGCCTGATCCCGCTGCTCAAACCAGGGCCACGCGTTGCCGTGCTGGGCGGATCGGCGCTGGCTGCGGTTGGGGCAATGATGGTTGGGCTGGCTAGCGATCTGCATGCCATCACCATCGGCTTTGCCTTGGCTTCGCTGGGATTTGGACTGTTTCGGCCGGGTTTTACAGCGGGAGCCTCTCTTGCAGTCCCGCGTCTCGATCAAGGCAGCGTCGCGGGCATGACAGCGTCTATCAACGGTTCGGCGTACATCGTGTCGCCAGCGATCGGCGTATTGATATACGGCTGGAACCCGATGGTCGCCTTTGGCCTGATGGCGTTGCTGTGCGCGTTTCTGGTGGGCTGGGGATGGACCGCGTTGCGAGACCCGGCACCCATGGCGCGCTGACAGGATCATTCAGTCGCGAACAAATCGCGCAGCAAGCTCGACATGGGTGGACCAGCGGAACTGCCCCACTGGTTGCACCCAATCGAGCCGATAACCGTCGGCCACCAACGTCTTTGCATCGCGGGCGAAGCTAGCGGGGTTGCAGCTGACATAGGCAACGGCAGGCACGCGGCTAAGCGCCATGTGCTTCACCTGTTCCTCCGCGCCCGCGCGCGGCGGATCGAGGATGACAGCGCCGAAGCGATCAAGCTCCGGCGGGGTCAGCGGACGGCGGAACAGGTCGCGGTGCTCGGTCACGACACCCGCCTGCGCGCGGTCGGATGCGGTCTTCAACGCCATCATGGCATCACGCGCGCCCTCCGCAGCATAGACCCGGCGACCCGCTGAAAGCGACAGCGCAAAGGTGCCAATCCCTGCAAACAGGTCAGCCAGTGTCGCTGCATCGCCTACTGCCTCGCTAACACTGGCAATTAGCGCCGCTTCGCCAGCAGCCGTGGCCTGAAGGAAGGCATGGGGCGGCGGGATGACAGCAATAGCCGCGAAATGAACCGTCGCCGGTTCCGGCTCCCACAATGTTTCCAGGCCATCGCCGCGATCGACCACCAACCGGGCGAGGCCATGGTCCGCCGCAAAGTCCTGCAATGCCATAGCAACAGCAAGGCCGTCGTCGGCCAAACCCTCAACCACGACCTCGGTGCCTTGATCCAGCCGCTGCAGCTGGATGCGAATCGGTCGCCGTTGCCGCCCATGTACTGCGACCAGCGTGCGTAGCGGCGCGATCAGCGCGGCAAGCTCGGGTAGCAACAACGCACATTCGCGCATGTCGCTGATCTGATTGCTGCCTGCCGCATTGAACCCGAGCATGGCGCGCTTACCCGTCACCAGCGCGCTCAGTGCAGCACGGCGGCGGCTGGCAGGCGGCGAGAGATGAGCAGGACGCACATTTGCCGCTGCAATGCCCTGAGCCGCGAGTGCACCGGTCACCCGGTCGGCAACGAAGGCGGCCAGCGCCGGTTCGGTGACATGCTGAAGCTGGCATCCCCCGCAGCTACCAAAATGGCGGCACGGCGGGACGGCGCGGTTTGGACCGGGAGTGAG
>ERZ1066122.1253-NODE-1253-length-21175-cov-14.174574_pt1 | contig 21175 bp, 22 predicted proteins | sample MGYA00382769_ERZ1066122 | MGnify/ENA primary metagenome ERZ1066122 (study PRJEB33369, sample SAMEA5778352) | biofilm metagenome | biome: Industrial cooling water; feature: Water cooling tower basin; material: Biofilm | place: United Arab Emirates | collected... | reverse complement strand
CCCGCCCCCTCTCTTCTGGCCCCAAGCATCCCGGGGGGAGCCGCAGGCGGGGGGCGGGGCCCCCCTCTCGCCCCGTTGCGCGAGAGGCCCCCCCACCGCGCGGTGCCGCCACGCTTCCTTTACCTCTCCCTGCGATCCTCCCTCGCACTGCGGAGAGAAGACCCTTGGGGTTCGCGGAAGGCCAGCCCCATCGACCCGGACGCCCTCGGCCACCGATGGGGGGGCGTCCTTCGGTCCAGGAGCTGGGTCCCGTATGGTAAGCCCTTCCGCCCCGGCTCTGCCTGGCCGGGTGTCACGCTCCTTGAGGGGGCCTGGGCCGGTCCCACCGGGAGGCCGCCGTGGAGGCGGCCGCAAAGACCCGGCCGCCGCGCGTCGCGCACGCGCCCGCCACCCTGGACCCCGGCGGCCCGCCGTTGCATTGAGGGGTCGCAGCACGGAGTCCCCCATGGCCCTCCCCCTCTGGTTCAAGCGCGTCTTCTCCTGGTGGGACGGGGCGACCTTCGGCACCCTCCTCTGGACCCGCCGCTTCGGCCAGAAGGTCGGCGAGGACGCCTCCGGCAACGCCTTCTACCAGAACGCCGACGGCTCCCGGCGCTGGGTGATCTACAACGGCGAATCCGAGGCCTCGCGCATCTCGCCCGACTGGTTCGGCTGGCTGCACGGCACCTGGGACAAGCCCCCCACCGAGGCCCCCCTCAAGCGCCGCCCCTGGGAGCGTCCCTACGTCCCCAACCTCACCGGCACGCCGTTCGCCTACGCCCCCGAGGGCTCCATCCGCCGCGCAGCCCCCGTCGAGCGCAAGGACTACGAGCCCTGGACCCCCGAGTGAGGCCCCTCGCCGCCCTCCTCCTCCTGGCCGCCCCCGCCCTCGCCCAGGAGGCCCCGCCGCTGCGCCCGGCCCCCCCCGGGGGCGACCCCGGGACCATCGAGGCGACCGTCAGCGAGGCCCCCGCCACCGAGGCCCCCGGCGCCGTCCTGCGCCTGCTCGACAAGATCACCGGCGAGGTCCGCGACCTCACCCTCGCCCCCGGGGAGACGGCCGAGGCGGGCTCCCTCACCGTCACGCTGGGCGAGTGCCGCTTTCCCTCCGCCAACCCCTCGGGCGACGCCTACGCGCTCCTGTCCATCCGCCAGCAGCCCGAGGACGTGGCCGTATTCGAGGGCTGGATGATCGCCTCGGCCCCCGCGCTCAACGCGCTGGACCACCCGCGCTTCGACGTCTGGGTCCTGCGCTGCGAGGGCACGTGACCCCACGGGAGGCCGGACCGTCGCCCCCGCCGCCGGTTGACCCCCCCGACCGCCGCCGAGCGTTCGGCCGAGAGGACGTCCCCGACCGCGACGAACCGGCGGGGCGAAGGCCGGGTGAAGGCTCCTGGGACGGACCGCCGCCTCAGGCGGGACCGCTGAGCGCGCGCAGACGGGCGACCACGTCGCCCGGCTCCGGCAGCGGCCCCCGGAGGCTCGCCCGGCGGGGCAGGGCCGCCGCCAGCATCGCCCGGTAGGCCGTCCGCGAGACCTCCACGCCCCCCAGCGACTGCAGGTGCGGCGTCAGGAACTGGGTGTCGAAGAGCACGAACCCCCCCGCCACGAGCCTCTCCACGAGGAACGCGAGCGCCGCCTTGCTCGCGTCCCGGCGGCGCGAGAACATGGACTCCCCGAAGAAGGCGCCGCCCTGGGCGACCCCGTAGACGCCCCCCACCAGCGCCTCGCCCTCCCACACCTCCACGGAATGCGCGGCGCCTCCCCGGTGGAGCCGCCCGTAGAGGTCGCGCAGCGGCGCGTTGATCCAGGTCTCGGGCCGCTCCGCGCAGCCCCCCACCACCGCGTCGAAGGCCCGGTCGAGCGTGCCCCGCCACCCGCCCCGACGCAGGCTCCGCGCGAGGCTGCGCGACATGTGGAACCCGTCGAGCGGGATGATCCCCCTGAGGCGCGGGTCCACCCAGAAGAGCGAGGGGTCGTCCCGCCCTTCCGCCATCGGGAAGACGCCGGCGCGGTAGCCGGCGAGCATCGCCTCTGGCGTCAGCGCCCGCACGCTCAGCCCGGCATGGCCTCCCTGAGCCACGTCTCCAGCCAGTGGATGTCGTAGGTCCCCCCCTGCACCGCCGGCTCCCGCAGCAGCGCGTCGAAGAGCGGGATGGTGGTGTCCACCCCGTCCACGATGATCTCGCCCAAGGCGCGCCCCAGCCGCGCCAGGGCCTCGGGCCGGTCGCGCCCGTGCACGATGAGCTTGGCGATGAGCGAGTCGTAGTAGGGCGGGATGCGGTAGCCGTCGTAGAGCGCCGAGTCCATCCTGACGCCCAGGCCCCCGGGCGCGTGGTACTGGGTGATCTTGCCCGGCGAGGGCGCGAAGGCGGGTAGCCGCTCGGCGTTGATGCGCACCTCGATGGCGTGGCCGTTGAGGCGCAGGTCCTCCTGGCGGAAGGACAGCGGCAGCCCCGCCGCCACCCTGATCTGCTCGCGCACCAGGTCCACGCCGAAGACGGCCTCGGTGACGGGGTGCTCCACCTGGAGCCGCGTGTTCATCTCGATGAAGTAGAACTGGTCGTCCTCGAAGAGGAACTCGATGGTGCCCGCGCCGATGTAGCCGATCCTGGCCACGGCCTCCGCGCAGGTCCGCCCGATGCGGTCCCGCAGGGCGGGCGTGATGACCGGGCCGGGGGCCTCCTCCAGCACCTTCTGGTGGCGCCGCTGGAGCGAGCAGTCGCGCTCGCCCAGGTGCACGGCGCGGCCCTTGCCGTCGCCGAACACCTGCACCTCGATGTGGCGGGGCCGCGTGAGGTACTTCTCGAGGTAGACCTCGTCGTTGCCGAAGGCGGCCTTGGCCTCCGAGCGCGCCGTGGCGAAGGCCGCCTCCAGCCCGCCCTCGTCGCGCGCGACCTTCATGCCGCGCCCGCCGCCGCCCGCCGTGGCCTTGATGATGACCGGATAGCCGATCTCCCCGGCCACGCGCCGCGCGTCGCCCAGCGTCGCCACGCCGCCGTCCGAGCCCGGGACCACGGGGATGCCGAGCCCCTTGGCCGTCTCCTTGGCGGTGATCTTGTCGCCCATGACGCGGATGTGCTCGGCGGTGGGGCCGATGAAGGTCAGGCCGTGGTCCTCGACCGCCTGCACGAAGGCCGCGTTCTCCGACAGGAAGCCGTAGCCCGGATGGATGGCCTGCGCGCCCGTGATCTCGCAGGCCGAGATGATGGCGGGGAACTTGAGGTAGCTCTGGGCGGACGGGGGCGGGCCGATGCAGATGGCCTCGTCGGCCATGCGCACGTGCATGGCGTCGGCGTCGGCGGTGGAATGCACGGCCACGCTCTTGATGCCCATCTCGCGGCAGGCGCGGACCACGCGCAGCGCGATCTCGCCGCGGTTGGCGATCAGGATCTTGTCGAACATCCGCGCGCTACTCGATGACCATGAGGGGGGCGCCGTACTCCACCGGGGCGCCGTCCTCCACGAGGATGCGCTTGACGACCCCCGCATGGGGTGCGGGGATCTGGTTCATGGTCTTCATGGCCTCGATGATGAGCACGGTGTCCCCGGCCTTGACGCTCTGGCCGACGCTGACGAAGGGGGGCGTGCCGGGCTCGGCCTGCAGGTAGCAGGTGCCCACCATGGGCGAGGTCACGGCGCCCGGGTGCTGCGCGGGGTCCGAAGGGGCCGCGGCCCCCTGGGCCCCCTGGGCCGCCTGGGCGGGGGCCAGCGCGGCCTGCGGGGCGGCCTGGAGAGCGGCCTGAGGGGCGAAGGCGGGGCCGGGCTGGACCACGACGCCGCCCCGCGACACGCGCACGTTGAGGCTGTCGTCGGGGCCGTAGTCGCGCTTGACCTGCAGCTCGGTGAGATCGTTGGCGCGCAGGAGCTCCGCGAGCGCCCTGATGAAGCTCACGTCGCCGTCGTGGCCGTCCTTGCCCATGCCGCCCCCTAGCGATCCGCTCCGGCTCCCCCCGCCCGGTCCCCGGACGGCCCGAGGCCGGTTGACGGGGGCTTATACGCGAGGGGGCGGGGGCTGGGAAGCCGCGACGGACCGTGGTCGCGGCGGGGGGGCGGCCCGATGGACGGCCTGGGGTCCTGGGGAGGCTCGGAGCGGTGACGAGGGGTGGCGCCGTGATCGAGGTGGTCCCCAGTGTGGTCGAGCTCGCGGCGAGCGATCCCGCCCTGGCGCGGCACATGGCCCGCCCGTTCATGCCGCTCTCGGCCATGACCGACCACACCCTGCCCGAGGCCAAGGTCGCGCCCTCCTCCCTGCTGCGCAAGGTGCTGGAGGCCGTCGCGGGGCAGGTCCCGGACGACGCCTACGCCGCGGTCCAGCGCCGCCACCCGAGCCTGGCCCACATCCAGGCCGTCCTGTATCTCGACGGCCTCTCGCCCGGCCTGAAGGACTTGGACCTGCCCTGCTCGTGCGCGAGCAAGGTCGCCTTCGCCAAGCAGGCGGGCCTGCACGAGCGCGAGGGGGCCAGGGCGTCCGACTTCGGCGCCGGCCCGTCCCATTTCGGGATCATGCGCCGGCTGCTGCGCGTGGACTGCCACGGGATGGACCTGAAAGTGCAGCCCCTGCCCGGGTCGGGCCTCGACAGGCACCTCCGCGACGACCTGGCCCGGCTCTTCGACGTGGCGCGCCACACGCAGACCGCCTGGGCCTTCGTGCCACTGGAGGCCGACCGGCGCTTCACCCACGCCGCCCGCCCGATGGGCGGCTTCTGCGTCCCCCGCCTGCGGTCCGGCCGGCGGCACCGGGCGTGGCCGGAAGGGGCCTGCCTGCCCCACGACCTGGCGGCGCGGCTGACCGAGCCAGACTGCGGATGCGCCGGTTCAAACGGGGGCGGCGGCCGGCCGCCGGCCGACGCGGCCCCTAGCCTTGGTCCGGGACGCGCCCGCCCGGCCCCTCCCGCTCGGCGCCGTCGCGGCAGGGCGGACGCGCCTGGGGCTGGCGCCCCTCGGCGGGCAGCATGCTCACGCCCCAGGGCTTGAGCACGCGCGGCGGCTCCTCGCCGGGGCGGCGCAGGTCGCGGTCGGATTCCAGGACCGATCGGCTCACCAGCCCTGCCTGGGTGGGCGAGGGAGCGGGGACGGGCGGCACGGCCAGGGCGGCCTCGGGCCGCACCAGGCGGGCGGTGGCGGCCGCGTCGGCCACGGGCCGCAGGTCGGGCAGGACGCGCGGCGCGAGCGCGGGGGATGAGACGTCCATGACGGAACTCCCACAAGTCGAACGCCCCCGGGGCCACCTTGCGCCGGAACCCGTGAATGCCGCGTTAACGGGGCCGTTCACCGGTCGTTGAGGAGTCGGGGGTATGGTCGGGCCAGTGGGTCAGGGAGGGCCGGCCATGGACGGAGGCGGGCATCTGCGGCGGATGATGCGGGCGCCGGCCCCGCCGCCGTCGCTCACGCCCGCGCGCGCCCTGCGCCTCGCCGCCGCACGCGCGGCCAAGAGGGCGGCGGGCCTCGCCATGGCCGTGCTCGGCGTGGCCGAGGAGCTGGGCGACCTCGACGACCTCCTGTCGCGGCTGGAGGAGGGCCTCCTGCTCGTGGCGCTCGACGGCGGCGCCCCCGGCCTCGTGGCGCTCGACGGGGAGGGGCTCGCCGCCGTGGTGGAGGCGCAGACCCTGGGCGGCCCGGCCCCCCGCCCGGCCGAGAGGCGCCCGCCCACCGCCGCCGACGTCGCGCTGGCCCGGCCCTTCCTGGACCGCCTGCTGGCCGAATGCCGGGAGGCCACGGGGGGCACCGCGCTCGACGGATGGCTCGACGGGACCGGGGCGGGCCAGCGGCTCGGGGGCGCGCGCGACGCGGGCCTCAGCCTGCCGGACGGGCGCTACCGCGTGGTGCGCCTGACGCTGGACCTGGGCGCGGGCGGGCGCCAGGGGCTGCTCGTGCTGCTCGCGCGCCTCGCCCCCGCCCCCTCCGACGCGCCCGCGCCCGAGGCCCCGCGCCTCGAGGGCCGCGTCCTGGGCGCCAAGGTGGCGGTGGAGGCCGTGCTCCACCGCGTCGCCCTGCCGCTCGCGGCGGTGGAGGCGCTGGAGCCGGGGCAGGTCCTGGCCCTGCCGGGCGTCACGGTGGCCTCGGTCCGGCTCGAAGGGCCGGGCGGGGCGCCCCTCGGCCCCGCCCGCCTCGGCCAGGTGGCAGGCCTGCGCGCGGTGCGGCTGGAGGCACCGCCCCCCCCGCTCCTCGACGACGGCCCCAGGCCCGTGCCGCTCGCGGCCCCGGCGTGACGGCTACTCCGCGGCCTCGGCGTAGCTGTCGAGCGGCGGGCAGGTGCACACGAGGTTGCGGTCGCCGTGCACGTTGTCCACGCGGCCCACGGGGGGCCAGTACTTGTCCACCCGGAAGGCCCCGGGCGGGAAGCAGCCGCGCGCGCGACTGTAGGGCCGCTCCCAGTCCGCGACCAGGTCCTCGACCGTGTGCGGAGCGTGGCGCAACGGCGAGTCCTCGATGCGCAGCTCGCCGCGCTCGACCTCGGCCACCTCCTCGCGGATCGCCAGCATGGCCGTCACGAAGCGGTCGATCTCGGCCTTGGGCTCGCTCTCGGTGGGCTCGACCATCAGCGTGCCGGCCACCGGCCAGGACATGGTGGGCGCATGGAAGCCGTTGTCTATGAGGCGCTTGGCGATGTCGTCCACGGTGACGCCCGCCGCGGCGACGGGGCGGGTGTCGAGGATGCACTCGTGCGCGACCCGCCCCGAGGGCGCCGCGAAGAGAATGGGGTAGGCGCCCCGGAGCCGGGCCGCGACGTAGTTGGCGTTGAGGATCGCCACCTTGGTCGCCTGCGTGAGCCCGCGCCCGCCCATGAGCAGGCAGTAGGCCCAGGAGATGAGCAGGATGGACGCCGACCCGGAGGGCGCGGCCGACACCGCCCCGCTCCCGCCCCGCTCGGGGTGGCCAGGCAGGAAGGGCGCGAGGTGCGCCTTGACGCCGATGGGCCCCATGCCCGGGCCGCCGCCGCCGTGGGGGATGGCGAAGGTCTTGTGGAGGTTGAGGTGCGACACGTCCGCGCCGACCTCGCCGGGCCGGACCAGGCCCACGAGCGCGTTGAGGTTGGCGCCGTCGAGGTAGACCTGGCCCCCGTGGTCGTGCGTGACCCGGCAGACCTCGCGCAGCGTCTCCTCGAAGACGCCGTGGGTGGAGGGGTAGGTGATCATGGTCGCGGCGAGCCTGTCGCCCGCCGCCTCGGCCTTGCCGCGCAGGTCCGCGAGGTCCACGTCGCCGTTCTCGGCCGTCCTGACGACCACAACCTCCATCCCGGCCATCTGCGCCGAGGCTGGGTTGGTGCCGTGGGCGGAGGTGGGGATGAGGCAGACGGTGCGCCGGGCCTCGCCGCGCGACAGGTGCCATCGGCGGATCGTCAGGAGCCCCGCGTACTCCCCCTGGGCGCCCGAGTTGGGTTGCATGGAGAAGGCGTCGTAGCCCGTGATCGCGCAGAGCTTCTCGGACAGGTCGGCGATGGCCTCGGCGTAGCCCCTGGCCTGGTCCGCCGGCGCGAAGGGGTGGAGGGCGCCGAACTCGGGCCAGGTCAGGGGCATCATCTCCGCGGCCGCGTTGAGCTTCATGGTGCAGGAGCCCAAGGGGATCATGGCGCGGTCGAGCGCGAGGTCGCGGTCCGACAGGCGGCGCATGTAGCGCATCATCTCGGATTCGGCGCGGTTCATGTGGAAGACGGGGTGGGTGAGGTAGTCCGAGGTCCGCACCAGCTCGTCCGGGATGGCGAGGCCGCCCCGATGCGGGAACGCGCCCTCGATGCCGAAGGCGCGCAGGACGCGCAGCAGGACGCGCTCGTCGGTGGTCTCGTCGAGGCTGATGCCCACGCGGTCCGTGCCGATGCGCCGCAGGTTCAGCCCCTCGGCCCGGGCGGCGGCCAGGATGCCGGCCTGGCCCACGCCCACGTCCACGGTGATCGTGTCGAAGAAGTGCCTGGGGGCGACGCGCGCCCCGGCCGCGCGCAGGGCGCGGCTGAGGCGCTGGGTGCTGACGTGGACGCGCTCGGCGATGGCGCGCAGGCCCTTGGGGCCGTGGAACACGGCGTACATGGAGGCCATGACCGCGAGCAGAGCCTGGGCGGTGCAGACGTTGCTGGTGGCCTTCTCGCGGCGGATGTGCTGCTCGCGCGTCTGGAGCGCGAGCCGGTAGGCGCGATCGCCGCGCGCGTCCACGGACACGCCGACGATGCGGCCCGGCATGGCGCGCTTGAGCGCGTCGCGGCACGACAGGAAGGCCGCGTGCGGCCCGCCGTAGCCCATGGGCACGCCGAAGCGCTGCGCGGAGCCCACGGCGATGTCGGCCCCCATGGCGCCCGGCTCCTTGAGCAGCGTGAGCGCAAGGAGGTCCGTGGCCACCGCCATGAGCGCGCCCGCGCCGTGGAGGCGGTCGGCCTCGGCCGACAGGTCGCGGACGTGGCCGAAGGTGCCGGGATACTGGAAGATCGCCCCGAAGACCGTTGAGGGATCGAGGCTTTCGGCCGGGCCCTCCACGATCTCGATGCCCAGAGGCTCGGCGCGGGTGCGGATCACGGCGACCGTCTGGGGATGCAGGTCGTCGGCCACGAAGAAGGCCCGCGCCTTGGACTTGGCCGACCGCTGCGCCATGGTCATGGCCTCGGCCGCCGCCGTGGCCTCGTCGAGCAGCGAGGCGTTGGCGACGGGCAGGCCGGTGAGGTCCGCCACCACCGTCTGGAAGTTCAGGAGCGCCTCCAGGCGCCCCTGGGCGATCTCGGGCTGGTACGGCGTGTAGGCCGTGTACCAGGCCGGGTTCTCCAGGATGTTCCGCTGGATGGCGGGCGGCGTGAAGGTGCCATGGTAGCCTTGGCCGATCAGCGAGGTCATCACGCGGTTCTTTGCCGCCACCTCGCGCATCCGCGCGAGCAGCCCGGCCTCCGTCAGCGGCGCCCAGTCGAGAGGCTCGGCCTGTCGCAGCGAGGCCGGCACCGTGTCCTCAATGAGGGCGTCCAGCGAGGGGGCGCCGACGGCGCGCAGCATCTCGCCCATCTCCTCGGGCGAGGGGCCGATGTGGCGGCGGTTGGCGAAGTCGTCGGGGTCGTAGGGAGTGGGCGTCCAGGGCATCAGGCGATGCTCTCCAGGTACTCGTCCTCGTCCATGAAGGCGTCCACCACCGAGGGGTCGTCCACCTTGACCTTGAACATCCAGCCCGCGCCCTGGGGATCGGCGTTGACCAGCCCCGGCTTGTCGGCCAGCGCCGCGTTGACCTCCACCACCTCGCCGTCCACCGGGGCGAGGATGTCGGAGGCGGCCTTGACGCTCTCGATGACCACCGCCTCGTCGCCCTTGGCGAGCTGGGTCTCCACGGGCGGCAGCTCCACGAAGACGATGTCGCCCAGCTCCTTGGCGGCGTGGTCGGTGATGCCGATGACGACGACGTCGTCCTCGACGCGCAGCCATTCGTGGTCCTCGGTGAACTTCATGGGGTGCCTCGGCGGTAAGCGTGGGGGACGAAGGGAAGGGGGGCGACGACGACGGGCAGGGGCTTGCCGCGCACCTCGCCCCAAAGGGCCGTGCCGGCGGCCGCGAGGGCCGGGGGCAGGTAACCCATGGCCACGGGGGCGCCGACGCTGGGGCCGAACCCACCCGAGGTGACGGCGCCGGCGGGGCCGTCCGCGAGCAGCGCGGTGCCGGCGCGCATGGGCGCGCGCCCCTCCGGGCGCAGGCCCACGCGCAGGCGGGCGGGGCCGTCGCGCAGCTCGCGCAGGATGCGCGCGGCGCCGGGGAAGCCGGGCCGGGACTCGCGGCGGGCGCGGCCCACGGCGAAGGACAGGCCGGCCTCCACGGGGGAGGTCGTGACGTCGATGTCCTGACCATGAAGCGGCAGGCCCGCCTCCAGGCGCAACGAGTCGCGCGCGCCGAGCCCCGCCGGCTCCACCCCCCGCGCGAGCAAGGCCTCCGCGAAGGGGCGGGCGGCGTCCGCGGGCAACGACAGCTCCCAGCCGTCCTCGCCGGTGTAGCCCGAGCGGGAGGCCCAGACGGCGGCGCCCCGCCAATCCAGCGTCAGGGCGTCCATGAAGCGCATCGCCGCCGCCCCGGGCAGGAGGGGCGCCAGGGCGGCCTGCGCCCCCGGCCCCTGGAGCGCGAGCAGCGCGCGGCCCGCGACCGGCTCGACCTGCCCGCCCAGACGGTCGCTCAGGTGCGCCACGTCGCCTTCCGCGTTGGAGGCGTTGACCACGAGCAGCAGGTGGTCGTCCTTGTGCGACACCATGAGGTCGTCGCGGATGCCGCCCTGCCCCGTGGTCAGGAGCGCGTAGCGCTGCCGCCCCGGCGGCAGCGACAGGAGGTCGGCGGGGGTCAGCGCCTCCAGCCCCGCCAGGAGGTCGGCCATCGCCCCCCGGGGCCGCAGCACGACCTGCCCCATGTGGCTCACGTCGAACAGGCAGGCCCTCGCGCGCGTCGCGAGGTGCTCGGCCATCACGCCCGCCGGGTAGTGCACCGGCATCTCCCAGCCCGCGAAGGGCACGAGCCTGGCGCCCAGCTCCAGGTGGAGCGGCCGCAGCGGCAGCGGCCGGAGGGGCGCGTGGTCGTCCAAGCCTGCCTCCCTGGGGGGAACGGCCTTGGGTTAGGCGAAAGGGCGGGGGTCGGGCAAGGGCCAGTTGCGGACGGCGCCCGCCGTGCCGCGCAGGGCCAGGCGGAGCATCTTCGAGGCTCTCGCCGAGCATCGCAAGACGGTTCGAGGTTAGTGCCTCAAGGCGCAAGGACATTACAAAGTTTCGGATCGGAAACGCACCTTCGCAAGCCTTCGCCGCGCCGCTGTCAGTATGCCGCCGCCATCCAAGGAGTCCTGCCATGAAGGTCCTCGTCCTCGGCGCCGGCGTCATCGGCGTCACTACCGCCTGGTACTTGGCCGAGGCTGGCCACGAGGTCATGGTTCTCGACCGCCAGCCCGGCCCCGCGCGCGAGACCTCCTTCGCCAACGCGGGTGAGGTCAGCCCCGGCTACTCCGCCCCCTGGGCCGCGCCGGGCGTCCCGCTCAAGGCGCTCAGGTGGATGCTGAGCCGGCATGCGCCCCTGATCGTCCAGCCGCGCCCCGACTGGGCCAAGCTGTCCTGGCTCGCCCGGATGCTCTCCAACTGCACGCCAGCGGCCTACGCGGCCAACAAGGCGCGCATGGTGCGGCTGGCGGAGTACTCGCGCGACTGCCTGGGCGAGCTGCGCGAGGCCACCGGCATCGCCTACGACGAGCGCAGGCGGGGCACGCTCCAGGTGTTCCGCAAGGAGGCCCAGGTGAGGGCCGCCGAGAAGGACATCGCCGTGCTGCGCGCAGGTGGCGTGCCCTTCGAGGTCCTGGACGCCGACGCCTGCGTGGCCGCCGAGCCCGGGCTCGCCGCCTCCCGCGACCTCATCGCGGGCGGGCTGCGCCTGCCGGGCGACGAGACGGGCGACTGCTTCAAGTTCACCGAAGGGCTCGCGGCGCTGGCGGCGGCGCGGGGCGTCCGCCTCCGCTACGGCTTGGCCGTCGAGCGGCTCGTCGCGGAGGGCGGCCGCGTCGTCGGCGTCCTGACCGACCAAGGCGAGGCGCGCGCGGACGCGGTGATCGTGGCGCTCGGCGCGCGCTCGCCCGACCTCGTGGCGCCACTCGGGCTGTCCTTGCCGGTCTACCCGGTCAAGGGCTACTCCCTCACGCTGCCCATCCTCGACGAGGCCGCGGCGCCCGTTTCGACCGTCATGGACGAGACCTACAAGGTGGCCATCACGCGCCTGGGGGACCGCATCCGCGTGGGGGGCTTGGCCGAGATCGCGGGCTTCGACCTGTCCTTGCCGCCTGCGCGCCGCGCGACCCTGGAGCACTCGGTGGAGGGGCTCTTCGGGGGCGCGGGCGACCTGTCGGCCGCCTCGTTCTGGTGCGGCCTGCGCCCGATGACGCCGGACGGCACGCCCGTGGTGGGCCGCACGCCCGTCCCGGGCCTGTGGCTCAACACGGGGCACGGCACGCTGGGCTGGACCATGGCGGCGGGCTCGGGGCGCGCGCTGGCGGACCTCATGTCGGGGGGCCGCGCCGCCATCGAGACGGCCGACCTCGGCATCGCCCGCTACGGGCGGGGCTCGGGCGGCGGCGGACCCCTGCGCCCGGCCCGCGCGTGAACGTGACAGGGCGCCGCGTGACGGCAGCGCGGCGCCCCGCTAAGCCTGTCCCGACCCGGGAGGCGCGGTGCTCGACTCCAGCCTGATCCTCGACGCCACGATCCTGCCGGCACTCCTTGTGGCGCTCGCCGCCGGCGTCCTGAGCTTCCTTTCCCCTTGCGTGCTCCCGGTCGTGCCGCCCTACCTCGCCTACATGGGCGGCGTGTCGGTGGGCGAGATGCGCGAGGGCGCTGCGGCCCGCCGCCGGGCGCTATTGGCGGCCGCCTTCTTCGTCCTGGGCCTGTCCACTGTCTTCCTGCTGCTCGGCGCCGCGGCCTCCGCGCTCGGCCGCGCGGTCCTGCAGTGGCAGGGCTGGTTCGTGCCCTCTGCGGGCGTCGTCATCATGATCTTCGGGCTGCACTTCCTGGGCATCCTGCGCGTCCCGTTCCTTGCCCGCGAGGCGCGGCTCGACGCGGGCGACCGGGGAGGCTCGGCCTTGGGCGCCTACGTGCTGGGCCTGGCCTTCGCCTTCGGGTGGACGCCCTGCCTCGGCCCGATCCTGGGGGCCATCCTGGGGCTCGCGGCCACCGAGGCCGAGGTGGCGCGCGGCTCGGCGCTGCTCGCGGCCTACGCGCTGGGGCTGGGGCTGCCCTTCCTGCTCGTCGCCGCCTTCTTCCCGGCCCTCACGGGGACGCTCGCGGCCCTGCGCCGACACATGGGCGTCGTCGAGCGCGTCTCGGGCCTGCTGCTGTGGACCGTGGGCCTCCTCATGCTGTCGGGCCAGTTCACCGACTTCTCCTTCTGGCTGCTCGAACGCTTCCCCGTGCTCGCCACGGTCGGCTGACCCGCCTTATCCTCGCCACCTTCGGAGGCTAGGATGCGCGCATGGCGGAGGCTTCGCAGCGCGTGGTGAGGCGGCGGCGGGTGTTCTACATCCCCGGCTACGACCCCATGCACGCCCGACGCTACCGCGAGCTCTACCGCAAGGAGGGCGCGGCCCAGGCGGCCGTCTCGGGCTACGAGCTCGCGCTCCAGCCGCGGCGGGGCGGCGGCCCCTACGGCTGGCGCGTCACGGCCCGCATGGATGGCGACCCCGTGGAGGCCGAGGTCGAGGTCCTGACCTGGCAGGACATCGTGCGCGACTCCATGGAGGGGTCCATCCCGGCCACCTACTGGCAGCTCCTGCGCACGGCCTGGACCTACATCGCCTCGGGCACGCTGCGCCGGCTCATGTGGCTCAGGACGGGGCCGGTGCTGGCCGCGCTCTACCCGGTGGCGGTGCTGCTCGCGCAGCTCCTCGCGGCGCTGCTGGTGGGCTTCCTGGCGGGCGCGCTCGCCGTCTGGGGCGCGCGGTCGCTCCTGGGCCTGCTGGGCTGGAGCCTGCCGCTGCCCTGGCTCCTGCGGCTCGCGGTGGCGCTGCCCCTGGCCTGGTGGGCGCTCCGCTGGTTCAAGCGCAGGGACAACCGCCTCTACGCCTACTACCTGATGCACGACTACGCCTTCTCGGCCGCCTGGGGCGGGGCCAACCCGCCCGCGCTGGAGGCGCGCATGGCCCGGATGGGCGCGCAGGTGGCCGCCGCGCTCCAGGAGGCGGACGTGGACGAGGTGCTGGTCGTGGGCCACTCCTCGGGGGCGCATCTCGGCGTCTCGATCCTCGCCGACCTGATCCGGGCGCGAAAGGTGCCGCGCAAGGGGCCGGCCCTGGCCTTCCTGTCGCTGGGCCAGGTCATCCCCATGGTGTCCTTCCTGCCCGAGGCGCACCGCCTGCGCGCCGACCTCGCGCTCCTTGCCGCCACCGACCGCCTCGCCTGGGTGGACGTGACGGCCCTGGGGGATGGCTGCGCCTTCGCGCTCTGCGACCCCGTGGCCGTGTCGGGGGTGCAGCCTCCTGGCGCGCGCTGGCCTCTCGTGATCTCGGCGCGCTTCTCGCAGACGCTCGCGCCCGAGACGTGGAGGAGGCTGCGCCGGCAGTACTTCCGTCTGCACTTCCAATACCTCTGCGCCTTCGAGCGGCCCGGCGACTACGACTACTTCCGCATCACGGCCGGGCCCATGACGCTGGCCGAGCGCTACGCCGACCGGGCGCCCTCCAAGAGCCGCATCGACGTGCCGGCCTCCAAGTACACCTCGATGGCGGCGTGACGCCCCCCAAGCCCGTCCCGCGCCCGGACCGCGTGTCGCTCTGGCGCTACCTCCGGCTCTTCCGGCAGGACATCCTGAGCGCCCAGCCCGCCCGCCTCTACCGCGCCTGGATGGCCGAGTTCCGCACGCCCTTCTTCACCTCCTTCCTGGTCAACGACCCCGCCCTCGTCCGCGCCGTGCTCGACGAGCGGCCCCGCGACTTCCCCAAGAGCGACCGCATCGGCGCGGGCCTCCGGCCCCTCCTGGGCGAGTCGGTCTTCCTCACCAACGGCGCCACCTGGGAGCGCCAGAGGCGCATCATTGATCCCGCCTTCGAGGGCGGGCGCCTGCGCGACGCCTATCCCGCCATGCTGGCGGCGGGGCGGGCGGCGGCGGAGCGGCTGGCGGCCGGGGCGGACGGGCGGCCCCTGGAGGTGGAGGCGGCCTGCTCGCACGCGGCCGCCGACGTGATCTTCCGCACCCTGTTCTCGATCCCCATCGAGGACCGGGCGGCGGCGGAGGTCTTCGCCTCCTTCAGGGCGCATCAGCGCACGCAGCCCATCCTGAACCTCGCGGCCTTCGTGCCGGGGCCTTCCTGGATGCCCCGCCTGCATTCGCGCCGGACGCGGGCCACGGCGCGGACGATCCGGGCGCTGATCGCGGGGCTGACCAAGGGGCGGGCGGAGGCCATCGCGGCCGGCACCGCGCCCGACGACCTCGCCACGAAGATCATGACCGCGGCCGACCCCGTGACCGGCGAGCGCCTGGGCTGGGAGGAGATGGTGGACCAGGTGGCCATCTTCTTTCTCGCCGGCCACGAGACCTCGGCCTCGGCGCTGGCCTGGACGCTCTACCTGCTCGCCACCCATCCCGACTGGCAGGACAGGGTCGCCGAGGAGGCCGGGGCGCTCTCCGAGGAGTTCGGCTCGCTGGGCCGGCTGCGCGCCACGCGCGACGTGTTCCGCGAGGCGCTGCGGCTCTATCCGCCCGTCCCCATGATGGTGCGCGAGGCCGTCCGCCGCGAGGCCTTCCGGGGCCGCCCCGTGAGGGCGGGGGCGCAGATCGTCGTGTCGCCCTGGCACCTGCACCGGCACGAGAGGCTCTGGGCGGACCCCGACGCCTTCGATCCCGGCCGCTGGGCGACGGATGCGGCCCGGGCGTCCTCGCGCGAGGCGTTCATCCCCTTCTCGCGCGGCGCCCGCGTCTGCCCCGGCGCGGGCTTCGCCATGGCCGAGGGGGTGCTGCTGCTCGCCCTGCTCGTGGGCCGCTACCGCTTCGAGCCGGTCCCGGGGCGCGAGCCGGTCCCCGTGGCGCACCTCACGGTGCGGGGGCGCGACGGGATCTGGCTCACGGTCAGCCCGCGCGCCTGAGGCGCCGCCGGCCCACCTGGCGCACGGCGCCCCGCGCCACGAGCCGGCCCGCCCAGGCCCCGCCCAGGGCCGCGCCCACCACGTCCATGGCCAAGTCGCTCAGCGTGTCGTCCCAGGTGAGCACGAGGAAGGTCAGCTCGATCAGCTCCCAGCCCACGCCGAGGGCGAGCCCGTAGAGCGCGCCCCAGAGGAGCAGGCGCCCGCGGCCCGGAGCGGGAGGCAGGCCGGCCTTCCACAGCATCAGGAAGCTGCCGGTCGTGAGCACCAGCGGGTTGAGCCCGTGGATCAGGAGGTCGAACCACCAGAGCGCCCCGTACCAGTCGAGAGCCCAGCCCAGGCCCGAGAGCACGAGGACGAAGGAGCCGGCCGCCACGATCATGGCCGGCAGCCCCAGGGGCAGCAGGAGCAGGAGCGCCAGGGGCAGCGCGAAGGCCGATCCGATCAGGAGCGCGTCCGCGCGCCCCTGCACGGCCAGCGCCAGGAGAAAGGCCGCGAAGCCCAGCGCCATGGCCCAGGCCAGCGCCGTCCAGGGCAGGGGGGGCGGCCTGGTCCAGCTGTCGTCGTGGGAGACGGCCATGGGGGGCTCCGGGCTTGCGCCCCTCAACGGCCCCGGGCGGCCTCCCGTTCCCGCCGCAGGAGCCACACGCGCAGCGCGGAGGCGAGCCCCGCCTCGCCGCGTCCCTCGTCCACGCGCTGCGCCAGCGCGTTGACCGACAGGCCCTCGGCCTCGGCCGCCTCCTGCAGCGCCTCCCAGAACGCGTCCTCGAGCGTGACGGAGGTGCGGTGGCCGTGCAGCGTGAGGGACCGCTTGACGGGCCGCGCGCTCAAGGCTCGCGCCGGGCCCCGTCGAGGGCGGCGTCCGCGCGGGCGACCTCCGCCTCCTCGCGGGCCTTCTGCGCCTTGGTCCGGCCGTGCCGGACGGCGTTGGCGGCCGCCGCCGCCTTGGCGGCCGCCCGGGCCTTGGCCTTGCGGGCCTTGTTGAGGTTCACGACGCTCATGCGGGGGCGATCATGTCCTCCGGGCGCACGACCCGGTCGAAGGTCTCGGCGTCCACGTAGCCGAGCCGGATCGCCTCCTCGCGCAGCGTCGTGCCGTTCCTGTGGGCGGTCTTGGCGACCGTCGTGGCCTTGTCGTAGCCGATGGTGGGCGCGAGCGCCGTCACCAGCATGAGCGACTCGCGCATGAGGCGCCCGATGCGCGCCTCGTCGGCCTCGATGCCCAGGACGCAGTTGTCGGCGAAGGACACGGCCGCGTCGCCCAGGAGGCGGAGCGACTGGAGCACGTTGTGGGCGATGACGGGCTTCATGACGTTGAGCTCGAAGTGGCCCTGGGAGCCGGCGAAGCCCACGGCCACGTCGTTGCCCATGACCTGCGCGCAGACCATGGTGAGCGCCTCCACCTGGGTCGGGTTGACCTTGCCGGGCATGATGGAGGACCCGGGCTCGTTCTCGGGCAGGCGCAGCTCGCCCAGGCCGCAGCGGGGGCCCGAGCCCAGGAGGCGGATGTCGGAGGCGACCTTGTAGAGCCCGGCTGCGGCCGCCTTGAGCGCGCCGGAGAGGGCGACCAGGGCGTCGTGGGCGGCCAGCGCCTCGAACTTGTTGGGGGCCGAGGTGAATGGCAGGCCCGTGAGGCCCCTCAGGCGCCGCGCGATCTCCTCGCCCCAGCCGGGCGGGCTGTTGAGGCCGGTGCCGACCGCCGTGCCGCCCTGGGCCAGCTCGAACACGTCCGGAAGGGCGCGCTCGATCCTCTCGACGGCCTTGGCGACCTGGTGGGCGTAGCCGCCGAACTCCTGGCCGAGCGTGAGCGGCGTCGCGTCCATCGTGTGGGTGCGGCCGATCTTGATGACGTGCCCGAAGGCCTCGGCCTTGGCCTGGAGCGCGGCGTGCAGGTGCCGCAGGCCCGGCAGCGTGACCTCGGTGGCGACCGTGGCCACGGCGACGTGCATGGCCGTGGGGTAGGTGTCGTTGCTCGACTGGCCCATGTTGACGTGGTCGTTGGGGTGGACCGGCTTCTTGGACCCCATGGCCCCGCCGAGCCTCTGGATGGCGCGGTTGGAGATGACCTCGTTGGCGTTCATGTTGGTCTGGGTGCCCGAGCCGGTCTGCCAGACCACCAGCGGGAAGTGGTCGTCGAGGGCGCCTTCCGCCACCTCGCGGGCGGATGCCGCGATGGCGTCCGCGAGCTTCGGGTCGAGGGCGCCGCGCGCGCGGTTGGCCTCGGCGCAGGCGAGCTTGATCCAGCCCAGGGCGCGCACGAGGGGGAGGGGCTGGCGCTCGCCGCCGATGGCGAAGTTCTGGATGCTCCGCTGGGTCTGCGCGCCCCAGAGGCGCGAATCGTCCACCTCAATGGGGCCGAAGCTGTCGGTCTCGGTGCGCGTCGCCATGCGGGGCCTCCCTCTCCGCCCCGGCCTAGCGCGGGGGGGCGGGGGCGGCAACGGGTTCGCGGGGCCCCTACTTGCGGAACTTGTCGAGGCTGACGACCTCGGCCTTGCGGGCGGCCGAGGGGGGGGGCTGGGGCGCCTCGGGCTCGGGCTCCTCGGGGGCGGCGGGGGCGCCTTGGGTCTCGAAGCGCAGGCCGAACTCGACGGAGGGGTCCACGAAGGTCTTGATGGCGTCGTAGGGGACGTAGAGCGGCTCGGGGTTGTCGCCGAAGTTGAGCGTGACCGAGAAGCCCTCGGGCGTCACCTCCAGGTCGCGAAACCAGTGCTGGAGCACGATGGTCATCTCGCCGGGATAGCGGTCCGACAGCCAGTCGGCGATCTCCACGTCGGGGTGCTGGGTGTCGAAGGTGATGAAGAAGTGGTGCTTGCCGGGCAGCGCGCCGTCGGCGGCGACGTCGGCCAGCACGTGCTGGATGAGGCCGCGCATGGCGCGGTGCATGAGCCGGCCGTAGTCGATCTGGCGCGTCATGGGGCCGCCCTTTCGAACCGTCGCGGCAATGATAGGGAATTCGGGGGCGGGCGAAAGGCCCCCTCAGGACAGCCCCGCGAGGTGGAGGAGGAGCGCGAGCCCGGCCACGGCCCCGAGCGTCGGCAGCATGCCCGCGCGGCGTCCCAGGAGAAGCCAGGCGGCCACCAGCGTGAGGCCCAGCGCGGCCGGCTGGAGCGAGGACCAGTCGGGCCAGGGCAGGGCGCCCAGGGTGCCGACGCGGCCGAACAGCACGTGCAGCGCGAACCAGACCGACAGGTTCAGGATCACGCCCACCACGGCGGCCGTGATGGCGTGCAGGGCGTTGCCCAGGCGCGGCTGGCCGGCCACCCATTCGACCAGGGGCGCCAGGGCCAGGATGAAGAGGAACGAAGGCACGAAGGTGACCCAGAGGGTCATGAGCCCGCCCAGCGCCCCCAGGCCCGGCCCCGACTGGTCGAGCCCCGCGAGGATGCCGACGAAGGCCGTGACCAGGATCAGCGGGCCCGGCGTGGCCTCGGCGAGCCCCAGGGCGTCCATGAGCTGGGGCGCGCTCACCCAGCCGTAGTCCCCCACGACCTCCTGCGCCATGTAGGCCAGGACCGCGTAGGCGCCCCCGAAGGAGACGGCGGCGAGGCGGGCGAAGAAGAGGCCCAGTTCCACGAGGAAGCGGTCGCCCGCCGCCCAGGCCAGCGCGACGGGGGCGAGCCACAGGGCCACGCCGCCGGCGACCACGAGGAGGAAGGGGCCCGCCCGCAGGGGCGGGGGCCCGGCGTCGCGGGGTGCGGCCGGCCGGAGGAGGCCCCAGAGCGCGGCGGCGAGCACCACGAGGGGGAAGGGGGTGGCGAAGGCGAAGAGCGCGACGAAGGCCAGCGCCGCGAGCGCCCAGTGGGCGGGCTCGGTCAGCGCGCGGCGGGCCATGCGGAGGACGGCCTCGGCCACGATGACGACCACCGTGGCCTTGATGCCCAGCAACAGCGCCTGCACCCAGGCGAGGTCGGTGAGGGCGCCGTAGGCGAAGGCGAGGGCGAAGATGACGACGGCGCCGGGCAGGACGAAGAGCCCGCCGCCGAGGAGCGCGCCGCGCCAGCCGCCCAGGCGCCAGCCCGCGAAGGTGGCGAGCTGCATGGCCTCGGGGCCGGGCAGCAGCATGCAGAAGGAGAGGGCGCGCAGGTATTCGGCCTCGGTGAGCCAGGGGCGCTCCTCCACCAGCTCGCGGTGCATGAGGGCGATCTGGGCGGCGGGGCCGCCGAAGCTCAGGAGGCCGATGCGGCCGAAGACGCGGGCGAGGTCGGCGAGGGAGGGCCTGCCCGGAGGCGCCGCATCAGGGGAAGCGTCGGTCATGGGGCCGTGGGTTGCAGGCCTCGCATGACATCCTCAAGACGGTCGGGCGCGGCCTCGGCGCGCAGGTGCCGCGCGGCATCGGGGACGCGGCCGTGGACCGTGACCTCGCGGATGCGGTCGGGGCCGGTCTTGAGGTGTCGTCGTCGCCAGCGCCACTCGTCCCAGTCGGTCGTGAGGAGGGGCGCGAAGGTGGCGAGCCCGCGCGGCGGGACCGACCGCCGGGTGGAGCCCGAATTGATGGGGGTGATCTCCAGGTTCCCGCCATGGGCGCGGGCGAGGGACAGGGTGTCGAAGACGAGCACGACGCGGGCCTTGTCGCGGTTCAGCTCGGCCCCGGCGAGGTCGGCGAGGTCGCGGGGGGAGGCCCAGAGGAAGACCCGCTCGGCCAGCATGCGCCGCCAGTCATCGGGCGACAGGCCGTCGAGCAGCACGCGCGACAGCCACAGGTCGCTGAGGGGCCGATTGTCGGTGATGACGGCGCGTCCGTGTCGGGGATGGACGAGCTCGATGCGGGTCGAGCGCCGAGCGAGCACGGCGGCGCGCGTGGCCGGGTCGGCCTCGAAGCGGTCCAGGAGGGCGAGCGGCGGGAGCAGGCCGTCGCGGCGGATGGCGTCCACCGCATCGAGCGACGTGAGGTGGAAAAGGAAAGGGTGCCGCTTGGCCAGGAACTCGGGCGTCATGGCGCGACGCTAGCGGGAGGGCCGGGAGTGGGGAAGGTGCAGGCTTCTGTTGCCAGGTGCCTGCGGACCCCGCCTGGAGGTGCTACCCCCCAGGGCTTGTGACGATCCTCTCCGCCGTTAGGCGGCGAGGGCCATCGAAGGAGCACGGTTGTCGTTGGCAACTATGCGTTTTGGACCGATGACGGTGGTACCTCACCGAAGCAAAGCAATCCCCTTTACACGTTCGTCGATCCTGTTTCGGCCCCATCGTCCCCGCAACGCCGGGGAGGGTTGGTGGAGCCGCCGGGTACCGCCCCCGGGTCCGAACCGCTTATTCCGAGCGCGTTTATGCCCATAGTCCGGTTGCCCGGACGCGCCATAGATAGGGCAGGGAGAGGCCCTGCTCAAGGGGCGCGTGCGCGACGCGCGGCGGCCGGGTCTTTGCGGCCGCCTCCACGGCGGCCTCCCGGTGGGGCGGCCCAGGCCCCCTCAAATAGCGTGACACCCGGCCAGGCAGGGCCGGGGCGGAAGGGCTTACCATACGGGACCCAGCTCCTGGACCGAAGGCGCGCCCCATGAGTGGCTGACGCGCCGGGTCGATGGGGCTGGCCTTCCGCGAACCCCAAGGGTCTTCACTCCGCAGTGGGAGGGAGAATCACAGGGAGAGGTAAAGGAAGCGTAGCGCCACCGCGCGTTGCGTGCGGCGCGGGGCGGCGCTTCCCCGGGGGCCGCGCCGGGCC
>ERZ1066122.1251-NODE-1251-length-21185-cov-11.654378_pt1 | contig 21185 bp, 22 predicted proteins | sample MGYA00382769_ERZ1066122 | MGnify/ENA primary metagenome ERZ1066122 (study PRJEB33369, sample SAMEA5778352) | biofilm metagenome | biome: Industrial cooling water; feature: Water cooling tower basin; material: Biofilm | place: United Arab Emirates | collected... | reverse complement strand
GGCTCATCTTGTCGGGCACCACCAGCACGAGGCGGTAGCCCTTCTGCTGCGCGGCCAGCGCCAGGCCAATGCCCGTGTTGCCCGCCGTGCCCTCGACGAGGGTGGCGCCCGGACGGATCTTCCCGGCCTTCTCGGCGGCCTCGATCATGGTGACGCCGATCCGGTCCTTGATGGACCCGCCCGGGTTCATGCATTCCAGCTTGAGGTAAAGCTCGCACAGGCCGGCGTCAAGCTTTCGCGCCTTGACGATGGGCGTGTGGCCGACGAGTTCGAGGACGCTCTGATGGACGGGCATGCCGAAGGGCCAAGATCGTGATGGCGAATTGTAACAGTCCGCAAAAGCTCGGCCGCCAAGACCTCTAACGCGGCGATCAGGCCCGTCGGCACACCGCGTAGATGCTCGAGCAGAGCTCCGGATACTGCATCCCAAGCGCGTAGCACCCGTCGAGGTAGGCCTGGCTGACGAGCCCTGTCTCGATCGCCTTGTCGAACTGGAAGTTCGCCAGGGGCTTGAACATGATGCCGCCGCGCGAAACCACGTCGAACCCCGCCGTTCTCAAATCCCGCTCAAGCGTGTCCATGCTGTAGGTGCAGCGATGGCCATGATCGCGCTCGGCGTCAGTGACTGCGGCGTTGTGTGAAATCAGGCCCATTTTCACGGCGATCTGGCGCGAGGCGGCTTGCGCGTTGGGCACGACGCAGAAGAACAAGCCGTCCGGCGCCAGGGCATCGCGCAGGGCCTGGAGCGCCGGCTGCGGCGGATCGATGTGCTCCAGCGTGTGGACGAGGAAGATCGACCGGAAGACCGGCTCCAGCCTGGACTGCTCGACGAGACCGTGTACGAACCGCACGCGCCCGGGCACGTTCGCCTTCGCCTTGGCGATGAGCTCACTGGACGCCTCGACCACGGTCAGATCGGGAAAGACCTCGGCGAACAGCGCCGTCGAGCTGCCGTCGAAACAGCCCACCTCCAAGGCGGGCCCCTCGCGGAAGAACGGAGCGAGCGTCCGCATCATGTACCGACGGACGATGTCGTCGAATCCGTAGGCGTACTTTCGCCCGGCGTTGTCCTGGAATTCCTGGTCGTGGTTGCGCATGCAGAAGGTCAGCCTTGGTCGCCGTGGTAGAAGCGTCGCTCGGGTGGCTGGTACCAATCGTCGTGAGTGCGCGGAACGCGCGAACGGAAGCCCAGAACCTCGAGCACGCGGGGGTCATCGCTGAATCCGTCACCCACCAATGCCGGATAATCCATCTGCGGCTTCATGAATGGGCGGGTGAACGTCAGCGTCAGCGCACGCCGCGGCTCACCGTTCCGATTTGGTGAGGCGGCGTGCCAGAGATTGGAATCGAAGAGCAGGATCGTGCCGGCCGCGCCCGTGACGTGGACTGCATTTGCGAGCAGATAAGGCTCTGGAGGGCGCTCCGCGATGCGGTGTGCGCCTGGAAGGACGCGCGTCGCGCCGTTCTCGACGGTGAAGTCATCGAGCATCACGAGCATGTTCAGCATCAGCGGGAAATCCCCCGCATACGTCCGCACGTCGCGATGAAACCTGTGCACGTGCGTGTAGTCGCTGGCAGGGCCGTCCATGTGCATCAGGCCGCCGAACGAATTCAGGATGTAGGGGCCGCCGAAATGCTCCCGCATCGGCTCGTGGAGCGGAAGGCGTCGCACCAGCTCGGCCATGCTGTCGTCCTGGCCGAGCAAATGATGCGCCACGCCGCGCATGCTGACGCCATGGCGCTCGCGGATGGCGTCGCAACGGACGATCCAAGCCTCGAGATCGCTGCGCAGTCGTGCCAGGAAGGGTTCTTCCAAAGCGCCCGGAACCACGGCGTACCCATGTCGCTGCAATTCAAGGCCGATCTCGCTGCGGCTCATGGCGAAGCCCAGTACGCGGTCCGGACCGCCCAGTCCCGGTATTGCACAGCACTGATGCCCAGCACGACCTTGTCCCACCGGCGCCCGTCGCGGAAGTACCACCCGCGCTTTCGACCTTGGATCTCCCATCCGCAGCGGTCGACATAACTCTTCAGGGAGGCCTCGTTGTACTCGATGATGTCGGTGTCGAGGTGTTCCAGCCGTAGCTCCTCGAAAGCGAATCGCATGATGGCCGCCACCGTGTCGCGGCCAAGGCCACGACCCCGATGCTCGCGCTCCCCGATCATCGTGCCGTGGAAGGCGGTGCCGTTCTTCCAGTCGATCGACACCAGGTTCGCGCTGCCAACGAGGCCCAGGCCAGGCGCCTCGATCGCGTATCTCTGGTCGCGCGAGTTGCAGTTGAGCGACGCGAGCCAGGCGCGTTGATCCGCCATGCTCGTCGGGAAGTGCCATCCCCCGAGAAGGCGCTGGACCTCCGGGTCGTTCCCCCACTGCTGGAGCTTGGGAAGATCCTCAGGCTCGATGGCGCGCAGCAGGACGTGGCGGCCTTGGATGTTCATCGTTGATCCTCCAGCGCTTCGAGGCGCTCCAACACGAAATCGATATCGTCGTCGTCGTAGCGCTGGTCACAGGGAAGGAACGTTGTGGCTTCCGCGAAGCGCCGACCCTCGACGTCCTCGACGTCGAGGGCAACGTCGGGCCAATACGCCGCACAGAATATGCCGTTGGACGCCAAGAGTGGACGGGCGACGGTCGGGCGAAGGCCGAAGACGGGGCAACACAGCGGAACCGCGTCCGGCGACCGGCAGGGCACGTCGAACCCTAACGCCCGAAGTCCGGATGCCAGGCGGTCGAAGTTCCGGACCCGCCGCGACGCAACGGCCTCGACGTCCACCGCCTCGAGCAGGCGGCGCGTCAGGAGGCTCATTGCACGCGGTGCGAGATCGGCGTCGAGGCTGGCTTCCGCCTCGGAGAAGGCGATACGCCCGCCCTGCAGATCCCCCGCCGCGCGCAGCAGCAGATGCCGGGCACGTCCAGCGCTGAGCGTCTCGTCGGGAGCCGCGAGCTCCAACGCTTCGCCGTTCAACAACAGACCGCCGTCCGGCAGTCCGACGAACTTCCGAGGCGAGTACGCGGTCGGTACGCCGTCAACGGGGGCCGCAAACAGCGCAAGCGAATGGTCCGCAATCACCGAGCCAGCGCCGAAGCAGGCGACGGCCCGCCTTACTGCCGCGGCCGCAAGACCGAAAAAGTCGACCACCAAGACGCGATCGCCGGGGGCCGGCGTGACGTCGTCGCCCGGGCCCCAGTCCTCGGCGAGGCGATAGCGACGCAGATTCCACCCCCTCCCGGCAAGCGCGCGCTCCACTGGAGGGCAAAAGTAGGCCGGGAGCCACAGCGTTGCCGGACGCGCGGGCAAGGCCAGGGCCAGCGCAACGCGTCCGCTCTGGACCGCCACGCCATCGACCCACCACGACGGCAGCGATGCGGTGGCCGACGCGACCGAAGGGACCACCTGCAGGCCAAAGTAGCCGCCAATGGCCCGCGCTGGGCGAGTCACGGTGCCGCCTCGACGAGCCGGAACTGCCGAACGCGCCGCGCCACCTCCGGCAGCGGGAGAAACATCAGGGCATCGACGATGGAAAGCCAGGGCACGAAAGACTCGCCGAATTGGGCATAAGGCTCGGGTTCCGGCTGGACAAAGCGAAGTGCGATGCCGCAGGCGTCAAAATCCGCAGGGCGATACAGCGCCATCCCTCCCGGGCTGTTCACGTAGGTGGTCGCGCCCATCGCCGCGCAGATCGCCAAAACCCGATCCACGCCGCGGAGCGCCGGATCGTGGGGGACATCCGATGCAAACTCGATGCGGCATCCGAGGTCAAGGGCGTCCGCCAGTACGGCCAGCAGCCGCGTATTGCATCGAGCCACGTTGTCCTCGTCTGCGGCCAACGCCTGCTCGACAAGTGCCAGGCCCGCTTCGCGATGTGGGGCACGTCGATAGCGCTGCGCCAGCAGGTCGAGCATCCGGCGTCGCTGCGTCGGCCAGTCCCGGTAGTGACGCTGGTTGATGTCGGCCGTGTGCGGTGCATCCGTCACCACGGCCGTCCACCAGTCGGGCATCCCGTCCCGGAGGATGCGATTGCGGTTGATCCATCCCGGCCGCGTGTACTGGACGTTGTCGTATGCGAGGAACACGTCAGCCGCCGCCATCAGGCTGAAGTAGCCGATGTACGGGAAGAAGTACGGCTGCATCAACGCGACGATCATCGGGTCCCGCTGGTCAGCACCCTGATCACCGAGGCGATGGTCGCGACGGCATCGGCGGGAAGCGCCGTTCCCGTGGGCAGCACGATGACGCGCTCCGCGACCTTGGGAGTGTTCGGAAGGACCAGCCCAGCGTGCGGGAAGAGCTCCTTGAAGGGCTTCATGTTGTGGCAGCCCGGCCAGAAGTACTTCCTTGCCAGGATGCCCTCGGCGTGCAGCGCCGCGACGATCTCGTCCCGCGATACGGGGCACTCGTCGCCGACCTCAGCGATGACGTACTGCCAGTTGTTCGACTCACCGGCGTCGTAAGGCATGATCGAAATGCCGGGGAGGACGCTGAACGCGTCGGTGTACGCGGCATGATGGTGTTGGTTGGTCGCGACGACGGTGGGAAGGAAATCGAGGTTGGTGAGGCCCATCGCCGCACAGACCTCCGGCATTTTCCCGTTCGTCCCGGGAAATACGGCCTTGTCGAACGTCTCGAATCCGAAATTGCGCATGTAGCGCATGGAGACGGCGAGTTCGTCGTCATTGGTCGCGACGGCGCCGCCCTCGAAGCAGTTGAAGAACTTGGTCGCGTGGAAGCTGAAGACCTCGGCGCGGCCAAATCCTCCGATCATCCGGCCGCGATGGCTGCAGCCAAACGCATGCGCGGCGTCATACATCAGCGCCAGGCCGCGGCGATCCGCGATTTCCTGCAGCGCCTCGACCGGGGCCGGTCGCCCCCAGACGTGAACGCCAATGATGCCGCTGGTTCGCGGGGTGATCATCTGCTCAACGGCGTCTGGATCGAGGTTATGCGTCGCCGGGTCGATGTCGGCGAACACCGGCGTGATGGCCTGCCAATGCAGTGCCTGCGCCGTGGCCACGAAGGTGTACGACGGCAGGATCACCTCTCCGGTGAGCCCGAGCGCTCGGATCGCGATCTCGAGCGCCACGGTGCCATTGCACATCGCCACGACATGCTTGACCCCCAGGAAAGCCGCGAGCTTGCGCTCCAGCTCGAGCACGAGTGGGCCATTATTCGTCAACATCCGCCGGTCGAGCATCTGGGTCGTCAGCTCGAAGAACCGCGCCCGATCCCCGATGTTGGGACGACCGACGTGCAACGTCTCGGCATACGCCGGCCTGGCCCCATGGATCGCGAGATCCGCGGCGGTGGCGATGGACTTGGTCGCGCTCGGAGGCGCCATCTGGATCGTGCTCATGGGATCTTCGGGGGATGCAAGACCTGCTCCTCACGGGCCAGCAGCGCGTCCCGATTCTGGTACATCCACCAGACGGCGTCGGCGAAGTCATCCTTGCGCTCAGCCTCCGCTTTGAGGAAAGCCTCTGTCTTTCCGACGAGTGCTTCTGATAGAGCCACGCGCTCCTGGTCGTTATCGATCAGGCGAAGCGTTGCCTCGACGTACTCCGAGACGGACTTGGCAATCAGCCACTCTGGCAAGCCAACGGGACGCATCAAGATTTGTTCGGAACCTTGATGAATCTCAGGACCGTCCAAGGCAACGATAGGAAGCGCCCGCACAAGGCAATCCACGGCGCCATTGGTGTTGCCAAACACGAAGCCTCCGAGCGCGATGTCGCAGGCGTCAAGATTCTTCAAGTAGTCGGGGTAAGCCGCCGTAGGGTACGTCGTCGTGCGCACGTTGGGCAGGGCCTCCTCCACGCGCTGACGTGCGAGATGGTAGACCCCGCCCGGTTCATTGGGAAAGAAATGGAACTCAATCGGACGAGTGGCGCGCGCAGCGATCTCAGCACATGCCCTCAGGAACTCGGCAGAGAGCTTGAAAAGCTTCGCCGGCACCGCAATCCGAAGCACTTCAGGATTTCGGCGCACCGTCGGAGGCGTGGTCAACGAGTCGTCACGCAACTCGAATGGCGTCCCGGCGCCGTCGATGAGGACCAGCTTCTCACTGAAGCATGTGGGATCGAAATCGATGCCCGTCGATGCAAGCACGAAGTCCATTTCCGGCGAATGAGACGTAGCCGGATGACCCAACGTCATGAACTGCAAGGGAGCAATTCGTTGGTTGCAGGCCCAAATGGCCCAATGAGTCATCCCGACGCTTGGGTAGTAAAGGGCATCAAGTTCCGACTCGACAAAAGGCTTTAGCGTTCGCTTTGGATCCAGCGAAGCAAAGTCCACCCCAACCATTTCGTCAAAAAGGCCACGCGTGTATTCGTCAGTCCGGCTCGGATCACTGAATCCGACGAGATGGAAACGCTCGCGCAGCGAACGGATGATCCCACTGTAGCAGCGAAGCATCGCATGGCCCGCGACGGCATACTCCATGACGATGCCGAGTCGTGGCTTTGCGAGGCTCTCGGCGGTCGCTGAAGTCCGCGCCCTCGAAGGCTGGATTTTGACACCCTTGAAATCCATCCAACGGCGGAGCGCCGCGTTGATGTGCCGCTTGATATCGTGCTTCTCGCGAATGTCTGCGTAGCTGCAAAGCATCCACGGCAAGCCGATCATCATGGCCAAGTGGTCACTGATCATGTAGTCGTCGAACAAGCGACCAAGCCCGAGCAACGCATTTCGGTTCCGGTTGGCGGCCTCGCTCAAGACCAGGTGGTGCGACAGCAACGTCATCAGAGCCGGAACAGCAACGCCCTTGGTAATCCGCTCCAGACCTGTAACCAGCTCCATCGGGAGCATCGCCGGCGTCGCGAAGGCGTAAGCTTTGCGAAGTGCGTTCTCCGAAAAATGGAACTGCCCATTGGCGTCAACTTCCGCCACGAGGCGCCAGAGGTGCTCTGTATTGCGAAATCCACTGAGTTCGATCAGTGAACCCGACATCGCGCCCAGCGTGGCGATGACCTCATACGCCCCTTGATTCAAGACAGTCTTCGGATCGGCGAGGAACGCGATCGTTGCACCCGTGATCCGGGTCATCACCCGCAATTCTTCATCGAACCCGATGCGCGCATTTTCGGCCCCGCGCACGAAAGCCCCTTGACCCGAAGACGACATCGAACGCAACAAGGCCAGTAATTGCTGGCCGGCTCTCTCGATGTCGCGGTGATACACCGCGCGCTCGAAATCGTCGACAGATACCGCTGTATTCATTGACCAAACATCCCTATTGATTGCCGCGGCGACGCGCGAGCCTCTGATTTTCGCATGCCGCAAAGAGAAAGGCCCGCCGAAGCGGGCCTTTCCTTGGATCAACTAGGCGCCGAAGCGATTAGTTGGTGCCCGGACGAACCATCACGTAGTTGCTGATCGAACCGGCGGCCGGATTCACGATCTGGTACAGACCCTGGATCTGGTTGTTCGGAGCCGCAGCGTTCACAGTGAAGTAGCCACGCGGCGGCGTACCGCCGAAGTTCGTGGCGGCGGTGCCCAGAACGTCAACCAGGTTGACCACGATCGAACCGTTGGCCGGAATCGTCAGCGTGCCCGTGGTCGGACCCGTGTAGGTCGTGTTCGCTTCCGAAGCCGTCGCGCCCGAGGCCGGACGGAAGTTCCACGTGGCCGTACGGGCCGTGGCGCTCGTGTTGGTCACGACGATGCGGCTGATGTAACCGTTCGGCGTCTGGACGAGCGGCGCCTGCAGCGAGGTGCCGTTACGGATGATCTGACCAAGCGTCAGCGGACCGATGTCCGGCGTGGCATACACATTGGCGTTTGCCGAGGTGACGTCAAACGTCGCCGTGTAGGTGCCTTCCGGGATCTGGACATTGCCCAGCTCCGAGAAGCAGACCGGAACGTTGGCGAGCGGAGCCGCAACGCCGGTGTTCTCGAAGGCCGCCGTGTTCGAGAACGTGTTGAACACGTTGCCGCCGCCGCACGACACGTTGGCGCTGTGGAACACGTTCGAGAACGCGGCGAGGTCACCCGCAACGCGGACGCCGGTCGTCGCAGCGAACAGGTCCGCCGGAGTGACGAACGCGCCGTTGGCGATCAGCGAGCCGTTGGCGGCGTTAGCCGGAACGAAGCCGATCGAGAAGGCGCCGATCTCGCGATCGATGGTCGTCGCCGGGTCGGTGAACGACGTGTAGGCACCGTTGGCGGCTTCCACATTCGCCGTGGCCGAGCCCGGCGTGGTGGTGAAGGTGTAGGACGGCACCGAACGGATGAACGTGTTCGTCGTGGTGAAGATACGGCCCGACGCGCCGCCGGCCTGCGCCTGCGACGGCTGGTCGTACAGCGAGTACGTGCAGACCACGTCGTTGTTGTCGAGCAGGCGGTAGGCGTTGGCCGCGTCCGAGGCGCCGATGATCACGACGTCGTTGGCGGTGGCCTGGGCGCCCGCAGCCAGGGCGTCCGTGATCGAGAAGAACACGGCGTTGGTGTTGATGCCGTTCAGCGAGCCGTAGACGGCGTCCGTCGACGAGCCAGTGTCAACTTCGGGGCTCAGGAAGCGGATGTTGTTCGAGCACTCGAGGCGAGCGTAACGAACTTCCTGGTCGGAGAAGTTGTAGCCCAGGCTGAACGCGAGGCGGTTGTCGATGTTGGTCGACTCGGCCAGCACGACGCCATTGGTGCCCTTGATGATCTCAGAGGCATAACGGACCGGCGTGCCGCCGCCCGTGGTCAGGTTGGCCTGCGCAGCAGCGCCGGTGGCGTACAGCGCACCGATCACGGCAACGGCCAGGATCGAATTCTTGTTTCGGGACATTCGGGTATTACTCCTAAGCTTAGGGTTTTGTCGCATCGGAACCACATCAACGCTCGGGCACCACCTAGCGCCTGCATGCATCATGCCGGCGCCGGCACGGGAGGTGCGATGAAACTCGTCCCCACTATGACAGAGGGTCGGTTGCTTCTTCCACCTTCTGCGCATGCATCAGCACCACGCAGTCCCCAAACGCCGGTCGATAGTAGAGGGGGCCGTCATACTCGTCAACGCTTGTGCAGATTTTGTTATCGGGACCTCAGAACGGCAGGGGAAAAGCAGGGAAATCAGGGGGTTGCGGCAGGGTCTTCGGGGAGAAGCTGGGGCATGCGGGCGCGTACGGCCTCGGTGATTGCGCGGGCCTGGGAGGCGTCTTCGACGATGTAAGGGGTGACGATCAGCAGCAGCTCGGTGCGCCGTCCGCCGTTGGAGCGGTTGCTGAAGATCCGGCCGAGCACGGGAACCTGCCCCAGCCCGGGCACGTCGGTGCGGGAGGCCTCCCGGGTTTCGCTGATCAGGCCACCCATCACGAGCGGCTGGCCGTCGTTGAGGCTGAGCGACGATTGCAGCCGGCGATTGGAAATGGTAGGCGAATCGATCTCGCTCGACGTGGTGGCGAGCGCTTGGCTGACCGACTGGCTGATCTCGAGATCGACGCGCTGCGACGAATGCACGACCGGCGTGATCTCGAGCTGCACGCCCGTGCTGCGGTACTGGATCTGCTGGAGGATCGACGGCGTGATGCCGCCGAGGTCCGGCGCGGTCGCTGCGCTGGTGATGGTCGGCACTTCGTCGCCGACGTCGATGTTCGCGGTTTCGCCGCTTCGCACCATGAGGCGCGGCGTCGACAGCACGCGCGAATTTCCGCTGGTTTGCAGCAGGTTGAGCAGTGCGCGGGTCTTTCCGCCGTTCCAGATGGCGCGCCAGAACACGCCGCCTGAGTCGAAGCCGGCGCTGGGGCTCTCGGTGACGCCGACGCTGCGCAGGGCCCAGTCGATGCCGTGCTCGAACTCGTCTTCGAGCGTGACCTCGGCGAGCGTGACTTCGATCAGGACCTGCCGCGCCGGCTGGTCGAGGCGCGCGAGCACCGACTGCAGCGTGCGCCAGCGCGAGGCCTCGCCCTGGAAGATGATGGCATTGCGCTGCGGATCGACGACGAGCCGGCTGCCGTCGTCGCCCATGGCGACAGAGGACTGCGCGCCGGCCGGGGCATTCGCGCGAGCGGCGCCCTCGATGCCGACGTCCGCGGTGCGCGGCTGCGCAGGCGCCCCCGTACCGGCCGAACCGCTCGACCCGCCGATCAACGCTTCCGCCGTGGCGCGAAGGCTCTCGGCCGTGGTGTTACGCGCCTGGTAGATGTACGCGCCCGCCTGCGGGCCGCCGTCGGGCGCCGGCTGGTCCAGCGATTCCGCCCACTGCGCCACCGCATCCAGCGCGGGGCGTGACTCACTGAACGCGATCAGGGCGTTGGCGGACGGCACCGGAACCAGATTGATCACGCCCGGCGAGCCCGGCCCACCACGCACGCTGTAGCCCTGCCCCGCGAGCACATCGCGGAGCTCCTTCGCCAGAACTTCGACGCTCAGGTACAGCGGGGTGATGCGCAATGCGCGCTTTTCGCGGAACGCCGGGCGATCGAACAGCTGCACCGTCTCCATCGCCGCCTCGACGAGCGCGGGCGCGCCGCTGATCAACAGCGCGTTTTGCTGGGGGATCTCGACGATCGTGACCGTCGCGGCGCCGTAGAGGTTGCGGACCTGGGCCGCCACCTCGCCGGCGATGCCGGCATCCAGGGGCATCACGACGAAGATCGGACGCTGGCCCTCGGGCACCTCCGGCAGGGCGCGCCCCATGACCAGCTGCGGCGGCTCGGCAAGGGCCTCGGCCGACGCGGTGAAGCGGAGCCGCCCCTGCTCCTGCACGACGCCAACGCCGTAGCGCTTCAGCACCTCGACGGCGATGTCGTACAGGCGATGCGGCGGCTCCGGCTCGACGAGCCGAAGGCTCACGAGATCGGCTTTGTCGCGCACCGCCTGCTCGATCTCGAGCGAGAGACCGAGCTGATTGCCAAACACTTCATCGATGAACGCCGTGAGGTTGACGCCGTCGAGGGCCAGCGCGATGGGCTTGCCGCCGGGGCGCACCGGCGTGCTGCGTGCATCGATGACGCGTGTGGGCGGTGCTTCGGCGCGCGGCCCCTCGACGATGCGCGGGCGAGTCGGTCCCTCGGCGCCCTCCTCCGCCCCCGCCACATCGGCCGGCGGCTCGGGCAGCGGCGCACGAAGCGGCGCGGGAATCCCGGCCGGTCGACTCGCACAGGCGCCGAGCAGCAGGACGGCCGCAACGGCGAGACTGAGGGGGCGAAGGGGAAGGTGCATCGAGCTGTTCATCCGGAAACGTGAAAAAGGGACGCTCATGGAACGGCGGGCGCCTGCGGGACGTCGAGGAGCTTGAGCTCGACTCGCCTTCCGTCGGACATGACGACGACGGCGCGCGTGTCGGCGAGGGCGTCGACGCGGCTGCCGTCGGCCAGGGTCACGCCCACGGAAGCGCGCTCGCGACGGCCGTCGGGGAGCTGGAAGACGCCCAACGCCGTGCGGGCGCCTCCCGCCGTGCCGACTTGGACGATGCCAAGGAGCCGCGGGGGCGCGGGCGGCGGCGCATCCGCGGACACGACCGGGGCGGGCTGCGAGGCCCAGACGGCGGAGGCCGCGAAGATCGACTGGGCCGCGGCGACGTCCGGGGCACCGGGCGGCGCGACCGACCACGCGACCTCCGAAGCGGCCATGTCGCCCCCTGTCGCCGGGGTGTCGCCAACGACAACGAAACCGAGGCCGCCAGCGAGCGCCGCGAGTCCGGCCCAGCGGGCTCGAGGATGGCGAAGCAGCGCGGCGAGCGAGGCGGGCATCGTGGTCTTCATGGCGCCGTCCCGGGCGAGTCGAGGCGGTAGTACGCGCGGACGATCATCTGCACGTCGCCGGGGCTGCCATCGCGCAGGTCGATGCGCTCGACACGGACCCACGGCCGCCCGGCGAGGTCGGCCAGCATCGTCTGGGACGCCGCAGCGGTGGTGCCGCCGGCGAGCCGCCCCGAAACCTCGAGCACGCCCGGCAAGCCCTCGACGGCGATGGCGCCTTCGGTGCGAACGGCCGGCTGCGCGACGCCCGCGGTGGTCGCCACGGCGGTCAGGAGCGCCTGAAGCTCGGCCTGCGCCTCGCCGCTGCCGGCCACGCTCGTCAGCTGCGCTTCGAGGGCGGCCAGCGCAGCTTCCGCGTCGTCCGCGCGTTGGACCCACGTGGCGTCCGCGGCCGCGCCCTCGAGGCGGACCAGCAGGTTGCGCTCGGCTCGGTAGGCGGCCGCCTCTTCACCCAACACGTCGCTTCGCGCGAAGGCGAGGTGCGCCAGAGCCACCAGAGCCGCAAGACCGATCGCGACGCGAAGGCGTCGGTTTCCTCGCCATTGAGCGACCAGGACGTCCCATTGGCTGCTCATGGCGAGCCCTCACCGGCGGCGTCCGAAGGGTCGAGTTGGATGTCGAGCTGCATGCGTCCGTTGGGCAGCGGGTTCGCGACCACGGTGGACAGCACCGGGTGCGACGCCAGCGCCTGCACGAAGGTCCGGGGATCGCTGCCTCCGCCTTCGACCTCGACGCGAAGCTGCGACGCGTCCCGGAACCACGCCCCGAGCCGCGCCTCCGCGGGAAGGAGTTCACGAAGCTCGGCGAGAAGCACCAGGTCGACCGGCGTTTCCGTCAGCGCACGGTATGACGCCATGCGATCGCGCGCCGCTTCCGCGCGTTCGCGCGCGGCGATCAGCGGCGCGGCGGTTGCCCGCAGTCGTTCCACGCGGTGGGCCTGCCACTCCGCAGCGGCGGTCCAGACCACCGCCGCCGCGACGTGCCAGCCGATGATGACCGCCGCCAGTGCGACGAGCCCCGTCCAGAAAGCGGACTCCAGCTGCGCGGGCGCCCAAGCGAGTCGGCCACCCGCCCGCCCCCACGGCTCCGGGAGGAGGGGGTGCGTTTCCACCGGAGGCGCTTGCGGGACGGGCGGCACAGGCAGCCCACTCGACCGCAGGAAGCGCGCCCACGCGTCGTGGTCGGGCGCCGACGGCCACCAGCGGGACGCGCGCAGCTCGCCGTCCCGCCAGACCTGGCCCTCCACGCCCCGCTGCACCGCCACGAGACGCTCCGCATCGGGCGCCGCCGGAGGGGGGAGCAGGCTGGATTCGGCAACCAGCACCTCGTCGCCGGCGAGGGAGGCAGCGCGCTCGGCCGGCAGCAACCACAGCTGGGCGACGTCGCCCTGCCAGCGCACGGCATGGCGCCCTCCCATTGCGGGCGCGGCCCGCTCGGCGGCCAGCGCCAGCGCCTGCTCGCGCTGGTTCGCGGGAACTCCGCCAAACGGGAGGCGGCGATGCAGGCAGTCGGCGCGAGGGACCACGCACTGCCGGGGGCCGAACCAGCCACCGGCCTGGAGCAGGCCGGCCTCAGGGTCCAGCCAACGGCGGTGGGGCGAAAAGAGGGCTCTGGATCGTTCTCGGAGCGTCATCGGAAACCGGGCGCGGGACGCGGTAGGCGGCATCGACGCTCCAAGGCGCGGCCTGGTCCGCGAGGGGGGTCAATCGTACATGGATGCGCCAGGCACTGCCGGACGCACCCCAGAGGGTCAGGCGGAAGAGCTCCGACGGCGCGGTGCGGAAGTCGACGTCCCGATCACCGGGCAGCCGGGCGCCGGTCTCGACTTCGAACTGCCGGGCGTCCATGAACGGGCGCTCCGCACGCTGGTCGAGCCGCGCCCGGCAGGCACGACCGCAGCCGATGGCAATCGTCTCGAGGAGCGTCCGCGGCGCCGTGTTGATGTTGAGCGCGCCGGAGTACGCCACGGTCGACCAGTCGGCGATGCGCTCGCGCGACGCCCTCGGCAGGTCGGACCACCCGAGCACCCGCCACAGCTCGCCGGGCGCCGCCAAGGGGCGCCCCGGCGGAGGTGGCAGACCCCGCCGCTCGTAGGCGGGCGCCTCGGCACCAGCCAGCCGGCGGAGTGCGTCGGCGTCGATGAAATCCTGCAGGGCGGCGAACAGGGGGCCGCGGCGTTCCCGCTCGACCCCAGCGGCCTCCAGCAAGGGCAGGACGGGGGCGTTGACCGGAAACCCGACGCCGACCAGTCCCGCCTCGTCCTGGACGGCGACACGGACGGCGCCGAGCCCTGCGTAGACGCTGTCGTCCAACCTCAGTTCGCCGCCGCGCGGGGATTTGTCGAAGCCGCCGAAGTCGTCGAGCCGACGCTCCGCAAGCTCCGACGGATTCAGCGCCACCAAGGGCTGCCCCGCACGCGTCATCGGCACCGTGGCGGCCACCACCAGCAGCGTATCCCTGGTGGACACCGCCTCGAGGCGGGCGTCGAGCGCCGTACGCAGGGCCTGCGCGTCGGCGACGCGCTCGCGTGACCAGAGCACGACCAGACCGACCACCACGGCCATTGCCGCGAGCAGCCACAGCACCATCACCAGCACGATGCCGCGCTCAGAGGTCCGCACCGGGGGCCTCCTCCTGGAACTGCAGCGAGGGAGGAAGCCGGGGACCCGCGGCGATCGTGACCCACCAGAGCAACGGGCGTCCGTCGCGCGAGGCCACCAAGCGCACGGCACGCGGCAGCGCTTCCTCGGGCCGCGATTCGACAGGCCACGTGGCGTGCCAGACACCGCGGTGGTCGAGATAATCGAACCGCGCGTCGAGCAGCGCCGGCGGAAGCACGCGCCATGCGTCCGCACCCTGCGCATACGTGAGCGATCGAGGACCCTCGTCGGCCCTGTCCAGACGCCAGGCGATCGGCCAGACGCCCTCACCCGTGACCGGCGACTGGCTCAGGAAGCGGACCGAGGAGGCGTCTCCGACGAAGGGGGATGCCCCGTCGACGCGATCCGCCACCGCGGCGCCGACGCTGTCGCGGAACCAGCGCTCGTGCAGCGCCGACGTCCGGGCGTCGCGGTCGATCCGGAGCACGCGCTCCCGCATGCCGAGCACGTACAGCAGCGACTGCATCAGGACGGTCGCGACGAGCGCGATGATGACCAGCGTCACCAAAGCCTCGAGCAGGCTGAATCCGCGGCTTCTCACGACAGCTCCGGGCGCCGGACCTGCCGCCAGCCGGCACGGCGCAGCGTGAATCGTCCCGCCACCTCGCCGTCCAGCAGCAGTTCGCCGTCGATGGCATACAGCGCGACCTCGTACAAGCCCGGCTGGAGGTAGTCCGTCAGGTTGTCGGTGGGACCGAGCAGCGGTTCCGCACGCCAGCGCAGCGTGTATTCGCCGAGCTCGGCCTCGCCTTGGGGTCTCAGCATCGGATTGAGCGCCTCGAGGAAATCGACGGCATTTTCCGTCGCGGTATCCAGGCGTGCCGCGGCCTCGGCACGTTCGAGGGAGCGAAGGGCTCCGTTCAGCGCCGCGAACAGCGCCATCGTCCCGGCAGCGAGGATGGCCAGCGCAACGATGGCCTCAAGAAGGGTGAAGCCCGACTCACGGCGCATCGGCATCCACCGTGCGGCAGTCCGGTGCTTCGAGGCGCAGGCGCAGCGCGCTGTCGCCGGAGCGCGCCTCGACGTCGCCCCCCCGGCAGAAGCCGCTGGCCTCGATGGACACCGGCGTCGACGCGACCACGCGCCAACCGTCGGGCCACGCGACGCCCTCGAGGATGATCGGCTGGCCGGCTGGCCACTCGCGCGGCCGCCCTTCGCTGCGCACCACGGCCGGCAGTTGACCGAGCCGACGCACCAGTTCATCGCGCTGGCCCGCGGCCGTCACGCGCTCGAGGGTCCGTCCCAGAGAGGGAGCGACCAGCGCCGCGGCCATGCCGAGGATCACCAGCACCACCAGCATCTCGAGGAGAGTGAACCCGCGCATGGGCCCAGGCGCTCAGCCCGGCGGCAGGATGCCGATATCGGCGTCGTTGCCCTCCCCGCCCGGCGCGCGGTCCGCACCGAGCGAGTACAGCGCGAAGCTCTGCCCGTCCCGTCCCGGGATCGAGTATTGGTAAGGATGGTCCCAAGGGTCGAGGGGGACCGCTTCGTCGAGGTAGGGGCCGCGCCAGCGCTCCGCCGCACGCGGGTCGGCGGGCTTGGCGTAGAGCACGGCAAGGCCCTCTTCGGCGGTCGGGAGGCGGCCCATGTCCAGGCGGAAGGTCTCGACGGCGCCGCGCAGCATTTTCGTCTGCGTTTCCGCGACCTTGACCTGCGACCCCTCGAGCTGGGTGAACAGCCGCGGGCCGACGAGGCTCGCGATCAGCCCGATGATGACCAGGACGACGAGGATCTCGAGCAGGGTGAATCCGCGAGCGCGGTGCGAGACGTTGGGAAGGGTCATGGGCTACAGGGGCAGGTCGTTGACACTGGTGATGGCAAGAATGACCGCGGTGACGAGCACGCCGATCACGCCGCCGATGACGATGATCGCCGCCGGCTCGATCAGTTTGAGCGCGCGCTGCAGGCGCTCGCGCCCGGTCGACTGGTAGAGACGCGACAGGGCGAGCAGCAGCTTCGGCAGCTCGCCGCTTGCTTCACCGACGGCGACGAGATCGTAGCCGGTCGGGTTCAGCGCCCGATGCTCGCGGAGGGCATGAGACAGCGGCGCGCCGCCGCGGACCGATCGCGTGACCTGGCGCAGGCGCACCTGCAGGAAACCGAGGCCGACCGAGCCGGCCGAGAGATCGAGCGCGCGCGTCAGCTCCACGCGGTTGGCGAGCAGGGTGCCAAGCGTCCCGGACCAGCGCCCCACCTCGGATTCCACCAGCCACGGCCCGATCAGCGGCGCGCGTCCGGCCGCTTCCAGCAGGCGCTGGCGCGTCGCCGCTTGGCGGAGCACGCCGGCCAGCATCGCGAGCGCGACGCCTGCGGCGAGCGCCACGAGGCCAACGTGATCCGCGAACCAGACCCCGCCGCCGATGACCCACCGCGACAGGTCGGGCAGCTGGTCGGCGCGCTGGTTCAACAGACCGCCGAAGCGCGGCACCACCCACAGGAAGATGATGCAGACCGCGGCGACGCCGGAAGCCACGAGCACCGCGGGGTACACGAGGGCGGAACGCAGCTCGGCGCGGATGCGCAGGTCGTACTCGTACTGCCGCGCGCCGTCCTCCAGCGCCGCGCCCAGCCGGCCGGTCAGCTCGCTCGCCTCGACGAGCTGGTGGATGTAAGGCGGCAGCGGCAGCGCACTGTCACGGAGGGCGGCGGAAAAGCGCTCGCCGCGGCGCACGGCCTTTGCCATCGCGGCGAAGGCCTCGGTGATCCTGGGGTGGTGGCTGGAGCCGGCGAGCGACGACAGCGCGACCGCCAGCGAGACGCCGGAATCCACCAGCGTCGAGAACTCTTGCAGCACCAGCTGGAGCTCGCGAGGCGATGGCGGAAAGCGCGCAGCCCAGTCCCCGACTGCGGGACGGTCGGGCTCGATGGCGACGGCCACCAGCCCGCGGCGCGCGATTTCGCGCTGCGCCGCACGCTCGTCGGTCGCCTCCAGGAGACCCGTCACCTCCTTCGAGGCCGCGTCGATGGCGCGGAATCGATAGTTCACGCCGTCGGCAGCCCGCTGTCGTCGAGGGCCTCGAGCGCTCCGCCGGTCACGCGCACGACCTCATCCACGCTGGTCAAGCCGCGGCAGGCCTTGAGCAGCCCATCGAGCCGGAGCGTGCGTCCACCTTGACCGTCCGCCGTACGGCGCATCTCGCCGGCGGTCGCCCGCTGCATCACGAGGCTCTGGAGATCAGGCGTGACCTCGACGAGTTCATAGATGCCCACCCTGCCGCGATACCCCGTGCCCTGGCAGGCCGGACAGCCCACGGCGCGCCGCCAGTTCGGCGTCTCGCCGGGCGCGAGGTAGGGCGCCACGGCCGCCGAGATCGGTGGCAGAACATCCGCCGGAACCGAGCAGGCGCCGCACAGCCGCCGCAGCAGGCGCTGGGCCTGCACCGCACGGACGCTGGTCGCGACCAGGAACGGCTCCACGCCCATGTCGACGAGCCTCGTGAACGCGCTGACGGCATCGTTCGTATGCAGCGTGGAGAACACCAGGTGGCCGGTGAGCGCGGCCTGGATGGCGATCTCCGCGGTCTCCCGATCGCGGATCTCGCCGATCATGACGACGTCCGGGTCCTGGCGGAGGATCGCGCGTAACGCCCGCGCGAAGGTGTATCCGATCTCCGCGTTGGCTTGGATCTGCGTGATGCCGCGGACCTGGTATTCGACCGGGTCTTCGACGGTGATGATCTTCTCGGCGCGATCGTTGATGCTTTCCAACGTGGCGTACAGCGTCGTGCTCTTGCCGGAGCCCGTGGGACCGGTCACCAGCACGATGCCGTGGGGTTCGGTCGCCCATCGCCGGAAGCGGACCAGGTCGCCCGGTTCGAAGCCGAGCTTCTCCAGCGACAGGTCCTCGCGCTCCTTCGGCAGCAACCGCATCACGATCGATTCGCCGTGGACGCCCGGCACGGCCGAGGCGCGGACATCGACCTCGCGGCCGCTGACGCGAGCGGAGAGTCGGCCGTCCTGCGGCAGGCGGCGCTCGGCGATGTCCATGCCGGAAATGAGCTTGATCCGCGACGCGACAGCGGCGAAGCGCGACAGCGGCAAGGCAAGCACTTCGTGCAGCACGCCGTCGACGCGGAAGCGCACCGTGAAGCGGTCTTCGCCGGGCTCGACGTGGATGTCCGACGCCGCACGGTCCATGGCCTGCGCGAGCAGGTTGTTCACCAGCTCGATCACCGGCGCTTCCTCGGCCAGTTCGCGCAGGTGGCCCACGTCGTCGTCCGCGTCCTGCGTCGCGCGGTTCGCGCGCTGGAAGGCGTCAAGCAGGCGCTCGAAGTCCTGCGAGCGCACGAGGCGCCACGCCCACGGCGGCGGCAGCCGGGCATCGAGGAGCTCGTTCACCGTGGGGTCGAGGGGATCGCGCGCGGCGACGAGGGCGCCTCCCTCGACGCTCGACCACAGCACCACGCCCTGATCGATAAACCAATCCGGGGCGATGCCCAGCGCGGCGTCCAGCCGCAGCGCCGCCGCATCCTGCGGCCACTCGGCGCTCGCCAGCACGGGCATGCCGAGCTGTTCCGCCAGCACGGGAACCAACGTGTCTTCGGAAACGGCGCCAAGGCGGACGAGAATCTGGCCAAGCCGGCCACCAAGCTGCGCCTGGAGGCCAAGGGCGCGCTGGAGGTCGGCGGCCCCCAGGTGGCCGCGAGCCACCAGCAACTCACCGAGGCGCTGCGGCAGGGCGGGGGCCGCGTCGGAACGGACGGCGCTTCGTGCAGGGACTGACATGCGCCCTATCTTAAGTCGGCACGGCGCCGGAAAGAGCGCGGCCCGCACAGGGCGGGCCGCGTCGTCGATTCCGGGCGGGTCAGTGCCGCGTTCGGGCGAACAGCCTCGTCAAGCGGTCCTTGGCGAGCAGCTTTTCCTTCTTCATCTTCGCCAGCGTGAAGTCGTCGATCGGGAGTACGCCCAGTTCGGCGTCCATCACCTGGCTGTTGAGCTGCTGGTGGCGACGGTAGAGCTGGCGGAACTCCGGATCGGACTTGATCAAGGCTTCGACATCGGCGGTGGATTGACCTTCGAACATTTCAGCGACCTCCTCGAACGCGAACGCCCCGGCACGGCGGCACGGGGCGTTGGGGTTGGACTGCGGTCAGGTCGGGAAGGCTGGCCGCCTCGGGCCGCGGGCCACGCGCATCCCGGCGGGGACGCGGCAGCGGGGGCGGGATGAGGTCAGCGGTCATCGGCCTGGCTCGTTGACCAAGGGGACCATCCCCTTGGGCATTCGACGCTACGCCGCCCCCCGGGGGGCGGCAAGCGCTTTCGGCCGATTCTGCGGGCCTTAACGCAGGGCCACGGCCGGCCTCACGGCGGGCTAACGTCAGCGGACGGTGATCTCGACGCGGCGGTTCTTCGCGCGCCCCTCCGCCGTGCCGTTGTCGGCCACCGGGTCGGCCGCCCCGCGGCCCTCCGTGCGGATGCTGCCGGTGGCGCCAGACTCCTTGAGGATCGCCGCGACGGCCTCGGCGCGCCGAAGCGACAGGGCCTGGTTGGCCGCGGCGGCGCCCTGGCTGTCGGTGTAGCCCACGACTTCGATGCTGCGCCCACCGACCTCCATGGCGAGCCGGCGAAGGCTGGCGTTGGCTTCGGTGGTCAGCGTGGCGCGCCCGCTGGCGAAGGCCGACCCGGCCAGCGTGTAGACCGTGGCAGGCCCGACGCTGCGAGACGGGGGCAGCGGGGCGTCGGCGGCGAGCGCCTCCGCCACCAGCGAGCTGGCGAGCTCGGCTTCCTCGCGGGCCAGCGCGGCCTCGCGCTCGCGGCTCGCGGCCAATCGACGGGCCTGCTCGGCGTCGGCACGGGCCTGTTCCGCCAGCGCGAAGGTCTCGGCCCGAGCGGTGCGCTCCATCTCCGCCTCCTCCTGCAGGCGCAGCGCCTCCTCCTGGCGGGCGAGGTTCTGCGTGCGCAGGCGCTCGGCTTCACGACGGGCGTTCTCGGCCTCGCGTCGGCTCGCGTCGATCATGATCTGGTCGCGCTCGCGGTCGAGCTCGGCCGACTGCCGGGCCAAGGCGTCCGCCTGCGCCGCGGCGACCGCGGCCCGGACGCGCTGTTCCGCGATGAACTGCGCCGAGGCGCGCTCCTTCGACTTGGCCACGGCCAGCGCCTGCACGGCCTGGGCGGCCTTCAGCCGATCGACGCCGCCCATGCCGGCGAGCTGCGCGTCGGCATCGAGGCGGGCGAGCTCGGCCTGCAGGCGGGCGACGGCGGGATCGACCTCGTCGGTGGCCAAGGCCGGCGTTGCTCCCACCACGGCGAGGAGGAGGCCGGCCGCGGCGATCGCGCGGGCGGCAGGACCGGCACGGCGAGCCGTCGTCGGGAATCGGTCAAGGCGCATCGGATCAGTCTCCTTGGACGAGCAGGCGGCGGCGGAGTTCGGCGTTGCGCGCGGCCTTCGATTCGACCTCGGCCTCGAGCGCGGCGCGGCGCGCTTCCGCGGTGGCGTTCGCGGCGGCGGCCTCGGCTTCGCGCGCGGCGACGAGGGCCTCGGCGTAGCGCTTGCGGTTCGCGGCGTCACGCGCGACGCCGAGGCGCTGGCGGGCGTCGGCGAGCGCCTGCTGGGCCGGGCCGCGGGGCTGCAGGGCGTCGGCCGCGCGAACGGCGCGGTCGGCGGCGTCGAGTTCCGCGGTCGGCGGCGGAACGCTGGCACAGCCGCCGAGCAGGGCGGCGAGCAGCAGGCCGGCGACGAGGCCGGCAGGGGCGTTTCGGGTCATGGGAGGCAGGTCGCTTTTGGTGGCGGAACGCGGCTATTCTCGAAACCCTGATCCCGATACGCAATGGCGCGAGGAGCCCATCCCCATGGACATCGGCTATTTCCTGAAGCTGATGACGGAGAAGAACGCCTCCGA
>ERZ1066122.1250-NODE-1250-length-21187-cov-15.856616_pt1 | contig 21187 bp, 12 predicted proteins | sample MGYA00382769_ERZ1066122 | MGnify/ENA primary metagenome ERZ1066122 (study PRJEB33369, sample SAMEA5778352) | biofilm metagenome | biome: Industrial cooling water; feature: Water cooling tower basin; material: Biofilm | place: United Arab Emirates | collected... | reverse complement strand
CCACCAAGGACCAGGAGACCGACAAGGTCTGGGGCATGCGCCAGGGCGCCAAGGCATACATCACCAAGCCCTTCAACGAAAACCAGCTCATCGACGTCATCAACGGGCTGCTTGCCGGCGGCTGAAAAGCGGTTTAGACGCGGATAAACGCGGATAGAGCAACAGACAGAAGAATGGAAGGGCCCCGATTACCGGGGCCCTTTTTCTTTTTCACTCCTCAGCTTTATCCGCGTCCATCCGCGTCAATCCGCGTCAAAAAAAAGCTCTCCGATCACGCCTTCCGCGGATCGAAGTCGAAGGCCTCCGCCATCTGCTGGTACAGGGCCTTCTGGGCATCGGTGGAAGCCTTCGGGGCACGCACCTCGAGTTCGACGATCTGATCGCCGGCGGCGGGCTTGCCCGGCAGGCCGCGGCCGCGCAGGCGCAGCTTGCGGCCGGTGTCGGAGTCGGGCGGGATGCGCAGCTCGACCGCGCCGCCCAGGGTCGGCACGCTCAGCGTGGCGCCCAGCGCCGCCTGCCAGGGCGCCAGCGGCAGCGTGTAGAGCACGTTGCGGCCGTCCACCTCGAACTGCGCGTGCGGGCGGTAGTCGATTTCCAGCAGCAGGTCGCTCGGGCGCGGCCCGCCGCGGCGGCCCTGCCCCGCCAGGCGGATCACCTGGCCCGGGGCGATGCCCGCCGGCACGTTCACCTCCAGCGTGCGGCCGTCCACGGTGATGCGCTGCTTGCCGCCGGTGTAGGCCTGCTCCAGCGAGATCGCCAGCTTGGCCCGCACGTCGCCCTGCGGCGCCTGCTGTCGCGGGCCGCGGCCGCCGCCGAACAGCGACTCGAAGAAGTCGCTGAACCCCCCGCCGCCGCCGAAGTCCTGCTCGAACCGGAAACCGCCGCCCCCGAAGCCGCCCCCACCGAAACCAGGCGGCGGCCGGAACTCCTCGCCCGGGCGGTAGCCGTGGGCGCGCAGCTGGTCGTACTCGGCGCGCTTGTCCTTGTCGCGCAGCACCTCGTAGGCCTCGTTGACGGCCTTGAAGCGCTCCTCGGCGCCGGCTTCCTTGCTCACGTCGGGGTGGTACTTGCGCGCGAGGCGGCGGTAGGCGGTCTTGATCTCCGCCTCGCCGGCCGTGGGCTCCACGCCGAGGGTGTCGTAGTAATCCTTGAACTGCATCGTCTGGCCTTGCGAAAGAAGAGGACCCGCGGGCGGAGCCGCGGGTCCAGTTTATGCGCGAACGGCGATCGGGGCTGAAGCCCCTCCCACAGGGGTTACATCACCTGGATGCGGCGCGGCGTGGTCTCGGGGCGCTTGGGGATGCTGATCTCGAGCACGCCATGCTTGCCGGTGGCGGTGATGCCCTCGGGGTTGGCGCTGTCGGGCAGCGCGAAGCGGCGGTAGAAGACGCCGTGCGCGCGCTCGATGCGCGAGTAGCTGGCGCCCTCGGTCACCGACTCGGTCTGGCGCTCGCCCCGGATCGAGAGGATGCCCTTGTCCATCTGCACTTCGATCGCGTTCGGGTCCACGCCCGGCAGGTCGGCCAGGATCAGGAAGCGCTCGGCCTCCTCCTTGATGTCCACGCGCGGCACCCACTGGCTGGTGACGACGCTGGAGGCGTCGGTGTCGTCGCCGTTGAAGAACTTGTCGAACACCTGCTTGATCTCGTCCTGCAGGTGGCGCGGGGCGGTGGTCGGGTAGCGGGTCAGGCTCATGTTCGTCTCTCCGTGTCAGCAGCGGCCGGCCGGGCCGCCATGCCCGGAACATAGGGCCACGCCCCCGGGCTTCAAGCCCCCACCTGGGCGTCACGCCGGATGGTTAAACTCGCGTTCCGTTTCCTTCCCCTTCCCCGGAGCAGCCATGACCATCCAGATCGGCGACAAGATCCCCCAGGCCACCCTCAACATGCTCAAGGACGGCGTCCAGGCCGTGGACACGGCCGAGCTGTTCGGCGGCAAGAAGGTGCTGCTGTTCGCGGTGCCGGGCGCGTTCACCCCGACCTGCTCGGCCAAGCACCTGCCGGGCTACGTCGAGCACCTCGACGACTTCGCCAGGCGCGGCATCGAGGTCGCCTGCCTGTCGGTCAACGACGCCTTCGTGATGGACGCCTGGGCCAAGAGCCAGGACGTGCCGGCCGGCGTGCACATGCTGGCCGACGGCAATGGCGCGTTCACCCGGGCCATGGGCCTGGAACTCGACGCCACCGCCTTCGGCATGGGCCTGCGCGCCAAGCGATTCGCGCTCTACGCCGAGGACGGCATCGTCAGGCAGCTGCACGTCGAGGCCCCGGGCGAATTCAAGGTCTCCTCCGCCGAATACGTCCTCGAGCACCTGCCGGCGTAAGAGATTCAGACGCGGATTGACGCGGATAAAAGCAGATTGGTCAGCGCACGCCTGCAGCCACACGGAGATACAACCCACGTTCGATGCGCACCACTTCCGCCTTTGCTTCATCCGCGTTCATCGGCGTAAATCCGCGTCAAAAAACGCTCCAACCGGAAACACCCGGTACCGCGCGGATCACCGAACGACGCGGAGGTTGAGTTCGGCCCAGGCGCCGGTGTCGGCCAGGGCGGTGATGCGCTGGGGGCCGGGGTCGGGGAAGGCGTGGGTCCAGTAGCGGGCGCCGCGGGTTTCGCCGGCCAGGCGGCCGTTGACCAGCCAGCGGACGCGGGACTCGGTGCCGATGGCGCGCAGCCGCAGCGTGGCCGGGGTCGCGCTGCCCGGCGTGCGGGCCAGGCGGGCGCCCTCGCCCGGGCCATCGATGCGCAGTGACTCCATCGCGGCCAGCGCGTCCGGCGCGCAGTCGGGCGCCAGCGGCGGGATGGCGCTGGCGCGCCGCGTGGCCGCCGGCAGCCACGGGTAAGCCAGTCCGGGCCATCGGGCCAGCGCGCGGCGTTCGCGGGCGTGGGGGCGTTTGCAGGCCGCGGAAAGCCGCTGCCCGGTCGCCGGGTCCACCGCCAGCTCCAGCCGGCCGGCGCTCCACTGCCGCGCTTCGCGTTCCGGCAGGGTCGGCGGCAGCACCCCGGCCAGGGCGAGTGCCGTGTGCCGGCGATGGCAAAGGCCGGGCTCGTCCGGGTCCTCGGCCACGCCCAGTGGCCAGCAGATCGCCAGCTCGCGCACGCCCGGCGGCCGCGCGCGCCGGGCGGCGTCGGCCGGGCTGCGAGGCAGGCTGTCCACCACTTCGAACAGCAGCGGCAGCGCGGTGATGGCGCCGTACTGCCCGGGCAGCGGCGTCCCGTCCGGCCGGCCCACCCACACGCCGACCGTGTAGCGCGGGGTGCCGCCCAGCGCCCAGGCGTCGCGGAAGCCGTAGCTGGTGCCCGTCTTCCAGGCCACGCGCGGGCGGCCGGCGGTGTCGAAGGCGTCGTCGCGCTGGCCGGGCCGGCCGCCCTGCTCGAGGATCTCGCGCACGATCCAGGCCGCTTCCGGCGACAGCAGCCGCCGCTCCTGGCGCGGCGCGTCCGGGCGGTAGCGCACCGTGCCGGCCAGGCCCTCGTGGTTGAGCGCGCGATAGGCGCCCACCAGATCCTCCAGCCGCGTGCCGGTGCCGCCCAGCACCATCGACAGGTTCGGCGACGCCCCGCGCGGCAGCTGCAGCACCAGGCCGGCGTGCGCCAGCCGCGCCGCGAAGCGCTCCGGCCCGACCCGGTCGAGCAGGTCCACCGCCGGCACGTTGAGCGACAGCCGCAGCGCCTCGGCCACGGTCACCGGGCCGTTGAAGGTTGGGTCGAAGTTGGCCGGCCGGTAGTCGCCGAAGCTCTGTGGCGCGTCCACGAGCAGGCTGGCCGAGTGCACCAGGCCGTCGTCGATCGCCAGGCCGTAGAGGAAGGGCTTGAGCGTGGAGCCGGGCGAGCGCGTCGCGCGCACCATGTCGACGTGGCCCAGGCGCCGCGCGTCGCCGAAGGCGAGCGAGCCGACGTAGGCGCGGGCCTCGAGCGATTCGTTGTCCACCACCAGCAGGGCGGCCGAGGTGCGTTCGGGCAGGCGCGCGAAATAAGCCGCCACCCGCTCCTCCAGCACGCGCTGCAGGCCGGCGTCGAGCGTGCTGCGGATGCGGGTGGCGCCCGGCTCGGCCACGCGCAGGCGGCGCGCCAGCAGCGCGGCCGACATCGGCGGCTGCAGCTGCCGCGCCACCACGGTTTCGAGGCGGGCGTCGGCCACCTCGGCCGGCGACCACCGGCCCTGCGCCGCCAACCGCGCCAGCACCTTGTCGCGCGCCGCCTGCGCGGCGCGCGGGTGTCGATCCGGACGCAGGCGGCTCGGCGCCTGCGGAAGCACCGCCAGCAGCGCGGCCTCGGCGCGGGAGAGCTCGCGCGCGGACTTGCCGAGGTAGGCCCAGCTGGCCGCCTCCACGCCCTCGATCGGGCCACCGAAGGGCGCGTGGTTGAGGTACAGCGCCAGGATCTCGTCCTTGTCCAGCCGCCACTCCAGCTGCAGCGCGCGCAGCGCCTGTCGCAGCTTGCCGGCGGGCGTGCGCCGGTGTGGCTCGAGGATGCGCGCCACCTGCATCGTCAGGGTCGAGCCGCCCGACACCACGCGGCCGTTGGCCAGCCACTGGCCGGCGGCGCGCAGCAGCGCCAGCGGGTTCACGCCCGGGTGGCGCCGGAACCAGCGGTCCTCGTACGCCAGCAAGGCCTCGACGTAGTGCGGCGAGACCTCGTCCACGGTGACCGGGTAACGCCACACGCCGTCGCGCCCGGCGAAGGCGCGCAGCGGCGTGCCGTCCGCCGCCAGCACCACGGCACCGGCGCCATCGGCCGCGGGCAGCGGCGGCGGGAACAGCCGGTCGAGCGCGAGCGGCAGCGCCAGCAGCGCGAGCAGTGCCGCGATCCAGCGCCCGCGCCGCCTGCCGTGGCGGCGCGGACCGGGTGGCGCGGCGTTCAGGGCTGCACGACGGTCACCGTCGCCGGCACCGCCCTGCCCACGCCGCGCAGCTCGGCCCGGTACATGTCCTCGACCTGCGGCGGCGGCACCACGTAGGTGCCGGGCGTCACCGCGCGCACCAGGTAGAACAGCTGCGCCGGCTGCCCGGCGTAGAGCTTGAGCGCGGCCACGTAGCGGTCGTCGCGGTATTCCTCGTGCAGCTTCTCGGCATGGTCGCCGCGGTCGGACAGCGTCACGCCCTCGATCACCACCTCGGCCCACTGCGCCGGGTCGCTGAGGTTGAGGTTCTCGATCTCCAGGCCGGCCGGCAGCAGGTCCACCAGCAGCGCGTCGGGCATGGCCTCGCGCGCCTCCACCCGCAGCGCCGCCACCAGCACCTGGCCCTCGCGCAGCGGGCCCGGCGTCCAGCGCGTGCCGTCCGGGTTGAACCAGGTGCGCTGGACGCTGATCGCGCTGTCGTCCGGCGCCGGCGCCGTGCGCGGCACGCCGGCGACGTCGAGGCTGGCGAACACCGGCGCCTCGGCCTGCGGCACGAAGCGCACGCCGGCCGACAGGTCGCCGAAGCCGTAGTCACGGCCCAGCGCGCGGTCGGCCTGGAGGGTTTGCTGCTCCGCGCCCAGGGCCAGCACGCCCGAGAACGTGGCCTCGCCGTCGAGCGCCAGGCCGCGACCCAGGCGCGCGAGCGCGATCTTTTCCTGCGTGCTGAGCCAGTAGCGGCTTTCGCCCATCCGCGCCTGCAGGTCGCGCGACAGCGCCAGCAGGCGGGCGTCGCGGCTGCCGTCGGCGCGCTTGTTCTCGCCCAGCAGGGCCAGCATCAGCGCCTGGTCGCGCAGCGGCGAACCGTAGTCGCCCAGCCAGCGCGGGCGCCCGTCGGGCTTGGCCAGCGCCTCGCGCACCGCGACCGCGGCGCGGGCCTCGTCGCCCTGCAGCGCCAGCGCCAGGCCCAGGTGCATCAGCGGCAGCCCGGTCAGCGACTTGCCGCGCTGGTTGTCGTGCAGCGCGCGCAGCGTGCCCAGCGGCGCGCGGTTGACCCTGGCGAGCACGTAGCCGGCCTGGGCCTGGTAGGCGAAGCGCAGGTGGTCGGCGTCGTCGTACTGGTAGAAGGGCACGCCGCCGGTGAGCAGGTCCTCGCCCAGGCGCTCGAGCGTCTTCTGCAGCAGCGTTTCAGGCACCGCGAAGCCGGCGTCCCGTGCGGCCAGCAGGAACTCGGCCACGTAGGGCGTGAGGATGGGCTGGGTGTCGCTGTCGCCCCACATCGAGAAGTGGCCGTTGGGCGCCTGCAGGGCCGCGAGGCGGCTGAACGCGCCCTCGAGCTGCCGGCGGCGGCGCTCCTCGTCCAGGCCGGTGAAACCCATGCGCTTCGCGCTGTCGGCGTCGAGCAGCAGCGCGGCGTAGCCGCGCGTGGTGGTCTGCTCGACGCAGCCGTAGGGATACTCGAGCAGGTCCTGCAGCGCGCGCGCGAACGGGATCGGCGGCTGGGTGGTCACGGTCAGGCGCGCCGACACCGTGCCGGGCATCAGCCCGTCGGCCAGCGCGCGGTCGAGGGTGAGCGCGCTGCCCGGCGCCACCGTGCGCGCCTGCGAGCGGGCGATGCCGCCCCAGGCCGCGCGCACCGGCACGTCGAACTCGCGGTTGACCGCGTGGCCGCCGCCCTCCACCCGCAGCACCAGCGTGCCGGTGCCGAAGCCCTCGGTGCCGCTGAGCGCGAACTCCAGCGTCTGCTTGCCGTCGGCCGCCAGCTTCACTTCGCGCTGGCCGCTGGCCACGGCGATCGGGCCGCGCGCCTGCAGGTCGACCTTGAAGCTGCCCTCGGCGCCGGTGAAGTTCTGCAGGTCCAGCGTCACCAGGCTGCGGTCGCCGGGCGCCAGCACCCGCGGCGCGCTGACCTCGGCCAGCACCGGCGCCCGCAGCACCGACTCGCTGCTGCCCTGCCCGTACACCTCGTCGCTGAACACCAGCGCCGAGACCCGCAGCGTGCCGTTGAAGTCGGGCACCGCCACGTCCACGGTGGCGCGGCCCTGCGCGTCCAGCGCCACCGGGCCGGCGAACAGGTCGACCGTCTGCACCCGCGCGGTCGGACGGCGTGCCTGCGGCAGCGCCGGCAGCGCCATGTCGCCGCCGAAGCGCAGCCGCGCCGCTTCGCCGTCGAAGCTTTCGATCACGCGGCCGTAGAGGTCGTGCGCCTCGACGCCGAGCCGGCGCGGGGCGAAGAAATGCGCCGCGGCATCGGGCACCGGGAAGCGCGTGATGTTGAGGATGCCCAGGTCGACCGCGGAAATCGTCGCCCAGGCGGTCTTGCCGGCCAGCGCCGGCGCGCTCACCACCACCGGCAGCGGCTGCTCCGGGCGCGCCTGCGCCGGGGCCTGCACCGTCACCGGCACGCGGCGCTCGCTGCGGTCCATCGGCACGTGCACCACGCCGACGGCGCGGGCGGGCGTGACTTTCTCGACCGCGGAACCACCGCGCAGCACCAGCGCGGTGAGGTAGACGTCGTGCCGCTCCCAGTCCTCGGTGACCTTGATCTCGTAGGTTTCACCCGGCTTGGCCAGCAGCGGCTGCACGTGCAGCAGCTGGTCGCTCTCGACCAGCAGCAGGCCCTGGCCGGGCTGCGGCGGCGTGACGGTGACGCGCAGCGTGTCGCCGGCGCGGTAGGCGGTCTTGTCCAGCGCCAGCTTGACCTTGTCGGGGCGCGCGTCGAGGCCGCGGTTCTGGTTGTCCCAGCTCCAGCCGGCGACGAACGGCAGGCGCGTGAGCAGGCCGGTGGCCGGGTCGCGCACCTCGAGCCGGTACTCGCCCCACTCCACCGGGAAGTCGACGCGCACGTCGCCGTCGGCGCGCACGGCCAGCTCGCGCGTCTCCACGGTCTCGAAGCGCGAGGTGTAGTCGAAGCCCCAGCCACCGCCCGGGTCCTGCCGCCAGTGGTAGTCGCGGCGCTCGCGCACCAGGCTCACCTGCAGGCCCGCGCCCGCCACGCGCTGGCCGTCGGCGCGCGCGCGCAGCAGCGAGAAGCCGGCCACGCCGTTGGCAGGCGCGCCCTCCTTGGCATCGAACATCGGCCGCACGCCGACCAACTCCGGCGCCGGCCACAGCACGCGCTTGAGGCTGCGGCTGACCGGGCGGCCGCCGCTTTCGTACACGCTGCCGCTGGCGACCACGGCCACCGGTGCGCCGGGCTTGGCGACTTCCTCGGGAAGGGGAAGGGAGGCGGCCAGCTTGCCTTGTGCATCGAGTGCTTCATCCACCGCGTCCTTGGCCTCGCGCGGCAAGGCCAGCGTGGGGTCGCCGAAGAAATGATCGGGGAAGGCCTCGAGCGGATGCTGCTCGGCGCTCACCGACAGCCGCGCGGTGAAGCGGTTGCCGGCCGCGGGCGCGCCGTAGAGGTAGGCGGCGGTGACGTCCAGCGCCAGCGGCTGGCCGGGTGCCAGCACCTCGGCAGCGCTGGCCAGCTCGAGCTTCATGCGCTCGGGCAGGAATTCCTCGACCCGCAGCGACATGCCCTGCACCACGTCCTTGGCGCCGGGCGCGGTGCGGAACTCGACCTGCCAGCGGCCGGTCGGCACGTCCACCGGCAGCGCGTGGCTCCAGCGGTAGTAACCGCCGGATTCGGCCGCCAGCCGGGTTTCCAGGAAGACCTTGCCATCGGGCTGCTTCAGGCTCAGGAACAGCGGCTGCGCCTTCACCGCGCGGCCGTCGTGGTCGCGCATCAGCGCCGACACCTGCAGGGTCTCGCCCGGCCGGTACAGGTCGCGGCCCGACCACGCGAACACGTCGAACCAGGCCTGCGGCCGCCCCGCCACCGGGAATTCCGACAGGTCCAGCGCCGGCTGGTTGAGCGGCAGCATCGACACGTCGTTGCCGCTGCTGGCCACCAGCACGTGCTGGGTGTCGAGCGTGTAGGCGATGCGGGCATTGCCGGCGCCGTCGGTGGTGGCGCGCGCCACCACCTCGCCCTTGCGGTCGAGCACCTGCAGCGCGACGTCGCCGGCCGGGTCGCCCGACTTCAGCGAGGCCGTGTGCACCAGCACCTGGTCGCCGTAGGCGCGCAGGTGCAGGCCGATGTCGCTGATGAAGAAGATGGCGGTGTCGTAGGCCTCGTCGTAATCGCCCACGCGCCGCATCATCGCGAAGTACACGCCGGGCCGCTGCAGCTCGGCGATGTTCTGCACCGGCAGGTAGCTGAGCCGGCGCTCGTTGTCGGCGCCGCCGAGCACGAAGCGGTTCAGGTACACCGGTTCGGCCACGCGGGTGATCGCCGGGCGGTCCTGCCATTCGCTTTCGGACAACTCCCAGCCGCCGCGGCGGCCGCCGCGCTGGTAGCTGACGAAGAAATTCGCAACCTCGCTGTCGCGCACGCGCAGGAACTCGACGTCCACTTCCGGCACGTTCACCGACACCACCGGCAAGCCGCGGGTGTCGCGCGCCGGCAGCACGCTGCCCTGCGAGGCGAAGCCGACCGCGGGCTCGACCGGGCCGGTGTTGACCTTGCGGCGCTCCTCGCGGCCCAGCGCCTTGCCGTCGGCCGCCACCAGGCCGGCGCGCAGCAGCACCTCGTAGTCCTTGCTGGCTTCGACATAGGGGAATCGCAGCCGCTGCGCATCGCCATCGAGCACCCAGCTGCCCTTCACCACCGCGCCGTCCGGATCGGTCACCACCAGCAGGTCGTCGAAGGCCTGGCTGGCCGCGAGCGGCTGCGAGAACTGCAGCTCGATCGCCAGCTGGCCCTGGTGTTCGCCCCGCCCGGCGGCCAGGAGCCCGAAGCCCTCGACCACGGGCCGCGCATCCACCGCGTCGCCGCCCTGGAGTTCGGGCACCTGGTTGGCGTCGCGCTTGCAGCCGGCGAAGGCCAGCACCGCGGTGGCGAGGATCAGCAGCGCGCAGGCGCGGCGGAGGGCGGACATCGAAGGCATGGGCCGGCTCCCGGGGGGGTGGCGGCCAGTATAGGTCGCCGCCCACGCCCGGTCGGCGCCACGGAATCGCCGGAGCGAAGCGGTCAGCGTCCCGCGACGGGCAGCTTCGCCGCCTGTGCGGTGGCGGCGGCCACCTTGTCGATCGGGGTCATGCGCAGCGCCAGGTCGGCGAAGTCGAGCCCGAGCCCGGTGCCGCGCTGGCGCGTGACCGTGGCCAGGTCGATGTCCACGTAGCCCATCGGCCGGCCGTCGTGCGCGAAGGCCAGGCCCGGCACGCCGTCCACCAGCAGCCGGAAGGTCGGGTTGCGGGTTTCGCCCAGCACCAGGCCGGGGCGGAACACCGGCACCGCGCCCCAGTCGTCCGAGGTGCGCAGCAGCGAGAAGAACACCATGCCCGGCTCGGGGCCGACGCCCTTGGCCAGGTCGACGAAGGGCAGCGCCGCCCGGGGCTGGCGCAGGCGCAGCCAGGCCAGGCCCAGCTCGCCGTCGCGCGTCACCAGGTCGGCCGGCAGCCAGTCCTCGGTGTCGGCCAGGCGCACGCGGAAATCGCTGGACGTGGCCACCGGCGAGGCCTGGCCGGGCGTGGCGTTGCCCAGCGCGGCGAAGTCGACGCTGACCGCGCGCTCGGGCACCAGCAGCAGGCCGTCGGCGCTGACCACGATGGCCTGGGTGCGGTCCTCGATGCGCTGCTCGTTGCCGGAGCTGGTCACCGACATCACGAACTTCACCGTCACGACGGCGCCGGCGTGGCGGTCCACCAGGTCGCGATAGATGGCGCGGTAATCGTCGAACTCGCCGGCGGGCGCCGCGGCCGGCGCGGCGGCGGCGAACGCGAGCAGGCCGGCGGCGGCCAGCAGGCGAAGCATCGGGGTCATGGCGTCTCCGTGAGCCAGTAGCGCTCGAGGTAGAGGATGCGGGTTTCGCCGCCGCGGATCACCTGCAGCGGGATCACGCTGCCGTTGCCCTTGGCGAGCGCGGCGTCGAGCGCCGCGGCCAGGCCGGGCGGATCGCGCACGTCCTCGCCGGCCAGGCTGATGATGATGTCGCCGCCCTGCAGGTGGGCCAGGCCGGCCGGGCCGCCGGGCTCGACGCCGTCCACCACCACGCCACGGGCCGAGGCCGGCAGGCGGCGCGCGGCGCGGTCGTAGAAGCCGAGTTCGCGCAGCTGGGCGCGCAGCTTCGCCAGCGCCAGGGTGCGCAGGCCCGAGGTGTTCACCGGCGACTCGCCCAGCGTGACGTCGAACGTGCGCGGCGTCCCGTCGCGCACGGCCTGGAACACGGCCTCGCTGCCGATCGGCAGGTCGCGCACGCGCTGGTGGTAGCCGTCGGCCGAGGTTTCGTTGTTGGCGCGCAGCGGGATGTCGTTGATGCCGGTGAGCAGGTCGCCGACGCGGGCACCGGCGGCGGCCAGCGGGCTGCCGGGATAGACCCGGATGATGCGGTAGCCGGTGGCGGCCAGGCCCAGGTCGCGCGCCAGCGAGGCGGTGACCGGCTGCACTTCGACGCCGGACCAGGCCTTGGACAGCTCCGGCAGCGGCGTGCGCAGGCGGTCGCCGTGGATCGGCACCAGCGCGGCCAGCCGCTGTTCCGCCTCGCGCTGGAACTCGATCACCAGCGGGCCGCCGGACGGGCCGGGCTTGCCCGCCACGGCCTCGAGCTCGGCCAGCGTGCGCACCGGCCGGCCGCCGACGCGCCGGATGACGTCGCCCGGGGCCAGGCCCGGCCGCGCGATGGCCGCCGGGCCGCCGGGGCGCACGCCGGTGACCAGCAGGCCCTCGGCGTCGTCGAGATTGCGGCGGCGGCCCATGGCCGGCGTCAGCGGCTTGAGCGACACGCCGAAGGGCGCGAAGGCGCGCTCATCGCCCGCGTCTTCCGCCGGGGCGTCGGGCTGCAGGCGCAGCTCGCTGCGGCGACCGTCGCGCTCGATGCCCAGGCGCAGCGTGGTGCCCGACGGCAGTTCGGCGATCCGGCGCTGCAGCGCCGGCACCTCCACCGGCTGGCGCGCGTCCACGGTTTCGCCCTGAAGCGTGAGGATGCGGTCGCCGGCGCGCAGGCCGGCCTTCTCAGCCACCGAACCGCGCTCGACCGCGTTCACCAGCACGCCGCGGTCCAGGCCGGTGCCCTTGAGCGAACGCAGCCGGAAGCCGAACTGCGCGCGGACGATGCGGCCGTCCGCCACCAGCGCCCGCACCACGTCGCGGGCGTCGGGCCCGGGGATGGCGAAGGCCAGGTCGCCGCCGAAGATCATGCCGCGCGTGTTCACGCCGACGATGCGGCCGGACAGGTCGACCAGCGGGCCGCCCGAGTTGCCCGGCGCGATGGCGGCATCGTGCTGGATCCAGGCGTAGTAGCGGCCGGTGGGCTCGTCCACGCCGAGGCGGTCCTCGTAGTCGGCCTCGTCGTCGAACAGCGACACCAGCAGGCGCCGCGGGTTGTTCACCACGCCGGCGCTCATCGAGTTCGACAGGCCCCAGGGCGCGCCCATCGCCAGCACGGTGTCGCCGGGCTGCAGGTCGAGCACGTCGGCGAACTCGGCGTGGGCGAAGGATTCGGGCTTCGGCGGCAGCACCTGCAGCACGGCCAGGTCGGACAGCGTGTCGGTGCCGACCAGGCGCGCCGGCAGCTCGCGGCCGTCGGCGAACACCACGCGGAAGCTCTTGCCGTTCTGGGTGACGTGGGCGTTGGTGGCGATGTGGCCCTGCGGCGTCACCACCGTGCCGCTGCCGCTGGACACGCTGAGCACGGGCTCGCCCTGCTGGTGGTCCTCGCGCACGGTGAGGATGCTGACCACCACCGGCAGCACGCGGTCGCGGGCCGCGCCGATGCGGTCGGCGTCGCTGGCGCGCACGCGCGGCGCGGGGTCCTGGGCCGCCAGCGGCAAGGCCATCAACAGCCAGAGCGCGGCCAGGCCGGCCGCGATGCTTCGCAACGAACGCATTCCACTCTCCCTCGGGGTCCCGGCCTTAGGGTACAGGCCGCGCGGCAAGTTCCACCGCAAGCGGGGTCAGGTTCGGAACCTGACCCCGCCCTGGCCGTGCGGGTTCAAGCCTCGGGCCGGGGCTGCGACGGCTCCGTGACGGCGGCGCCGGGCGCGGCCTCGTCCTCGTCGCCCTCGAGCACGTCCACGCGCTCGACGGCGATCAACTTCTCGCCCTCGGCCACGCGCATCAGGGTCACGCCCTGGGTGTTGCGGCCGACCTGGCTGACTTCCGAGGCGCGGGTGCGCACCAGGGTGCCCTGGTCGGAGATCAGCAGGATCTCGTGCTGCTCGGTGAGCTGGATGGCGCCGACCAGCTCGCCGTTGCGGTCGCTGGTCTGCATGGCGATCACGCCCTGGGTGCCGCGGCCCTTGCGCGGGAACTCGGACACCGCGGTGCGCTTGCCGAAGCCGTTCTCGCTGGCGGTGAGGATGTCGCCGTCGCCGTCCACCACGATCATGGACACGACCTTGGCCCCCTGCCCTTCCTCGTCTTCCTTCAGGCGCATGCCGCGCACGCCGGTGGCGGTGCGGCCCATCGGGCGGACTTCGCTCTCGTCGAAGCGCACGGCCTTGCCGTTGCTGGCGAACAGCATCACGTTGCGCTCGCCGTTGGTGAGCTGCACGTCGACCAGGCCGTCGCCCTCGTCGAGGTTGATGGCCCAGATGCCGGTGGAACGCGGGCGCGAGTAGTCGCTCAGCGGGGTCTTCTTGACCGTGCCGTCGCGGGTGGCGAAGAACACGAAGTGCCCGTCGTCGAACTCGCGCACCGGCAGCACCGCCTGCACCTTCTCGCCTTCCTGCAGCGGGATCCAGTTGATGATCGGGCGGCCGCGCGAGTTCGGGCCGGCGTCGGGCAGCTGGTAGACCTTGAGCCAGAACACGCGGCCGGTGCTGGTGAAGGTGAGCAGCGTGTCGTGCGTGTTCACCACCCACAGGCGGTCGATGAAATCTTCTTCCTTCACCGCCGTGGCCGAGCGGCCCTTGCCGCCGCGCTTCTGGGCGCGATACGTCGTCAGCGGCTGGCGCTTGGCGTAGCCGGCGTGCGAGAGCGTGACCACCACGTCCTCGGACTCGATCAGGTCGAGGATGTCGAGGTCTTCCTCGCCCGGGCGGATCTCGGTGCGGCGGGCGTCGGCGTATTCCTCGCGCAGGTTGCGCAGCTCGGTGCGGATCACCTCGAGCAGCACGTCCGGGTCCTCGAGGATCTCGATCAGGCCGCGGATGGTCTCCAGCAGCTGCTTGTACTCGTCGGTGAGCTTTTCCTGCTCCAGGCCGGTGAGGCGGTGCAGGCGCATCTCGAGGATCTGCTGGGCCTGGGTGTCGGTGAGCTGGTAGCCGGTGGCCAGCAGGCCGACGCCGGGCGGCAGGTCTTCCGGGCGCGAGGCCTCGGCGCCGGCGGCGGCCAGCAGCGCGCCGACCAGGCCGGGCTGCCAGGTGCGGGCCAGCATGCGCTCCTTCGCGACCACCGGGTTCTCGGAGGTCTTGATCAGCTCGATCATCTCGTCGATGTTGGCGAGCGCGACCGTCAGGCCCTCGAGGATATGGGCGCGGGCGCGCGCCTTGCGCAGCTCGAAGATGGTGCGGCGGGTCACCACCTCGCGGCGGTGGCGGATGAAGGCCTCGAGCATCTGCTTGAGGTTGAGCACCTGCGGGCGGCCGTCGACCAGGGCCACCATGTTGATGCCGAACACCGACTCCATCGGCGTCTGCAGGTAGAGGTTGTTGAGCACCACCTCGGCCGAGTCGCCGCGCTTGACCTCGATGAAGATGCGCATGCCGTCCTTGTCGGACTCGTCGCGCAGCTCGCTGATGCCCTCGAGCTTCTTCTCCTTCACCAGCTCGGCGATCTTCTCGATCAGGCGGGCCTTGTTCACCTGGTAGGGCAGCTCGGTGACGATGATGGCCTCGCGGCCGTTGTCCTCGTTGACCTCGACCTCGGCCTTGGCGCGCATGCGCACCCGGCCGCGGCCGGTGTGGTAGGCGGCGTGGATGCCGGCGGCGCCGTTGATGATGCCGGCGGTGGGGAAGTCGGGGCCCGGCACGTACTGCATCAGGTCGCCGATGCTGGTGTCCGGGTCGTCGATCAGCGCGATGGTGGCGTCGATCACCTCGCCCAGGTTGTGCGGCGGGATGTTGGTGGCCATGCCGACCGCGATGCCGGCGGAGCCGTTGACCAGCAGGTTCGGGAAGCGCGACGGCATCACCGTCGGCTCGAGCTCCTTCTCGTCGTAGTTGGGCTGGAAGTCGACGGTTTCCTTGTCGATGTCGGCCATCAGCTCGTGCGCCAGGCGCGACATGCGCGCCTCGGTGTATCGCATGGCGGCGGCGGAGTCGCCGTCGACCGAGCCGAAGTTGCCCTGGCCATCCACCAGCAGGTAGCGCAGCGAGAACGGCTGGGCCATGCGCACCAGGGTGTCGTACACCGACTGGTCGCCGTGCGGGTGGTACTTGCCGATGACGTCGCCGACGATTCGGGCGGACTTGTAATAGGGCTTGTTGCTGTGGGCGCCCAGCTCGTTCATGGCGAACAGGACGCGGCGGTGCACGGGCTTGAGGCCGTCGCGGACATCCGGGAGGGCGCGGCCGACGATCACGCTCATGGCGTAATCGAGGTAGCTCTTGCGCATCTCGTCCTCGAGGTTGACCGGGATGATTTCCTTCGCGAGATCTGCCATTCGTGCTTCCGTTTTCTGCGTTCGGTCGGGTGCCGCGGCCGGGGCCGCGGGCGAGGGCTTTCAGGGACGCGAAATCATAACAGAAACGGCCCCGCGAAGGGGCCGTTTTGAAGCCGAAAAACAAGCACTTAGGCCCTCAGGCGGACCCGAAAAGCGCCTGCATCCGGGCCCGGTCCGGGGCCATCACCACGCCGCGCTCGGTGACGATGGCATCGATCAGCCCGGCGGGGGTCACGTCGAACACCGGATTCCACGCCTGCACGCCCTCGGCGACGGTGCGCGTGCCCGCCACCGACAGCAGTTCGGCGGGGTCGCGCATCTCGATCTCGATGTCGTCGCCGTGGGCCGTGGCCATGTCCACGGTGGACGACGGCGCCACCACCATCACCTTCGCCCCGTGGTGGCGGGCGGCGATGGCGTGGGAATAGGTGCCGATCTTGTTGGCGGTGTCGCCGTTGGCGCAGATGCGGTCGGCGCCGACGATCACCCACTGCACGGCGCCGGTCTTCATCAGGTGGGCGGCGGCGCCGTCGGCGATCAGGGTGGCGGCGATGCCGTCCTGCAGCAGTTCCCAGGCGGTCAGGCGCGCGCCCTGCAGCCAGGGCCGGGTCTCGCTGGCGAAGACCTTGCCGATGCGGCCCTCGGCCACGCCGGCGCGGATCACGCCCAGGGCGGTGCCGAAGCCGGCGGTGGCCAGCGAACCGGTGTTGCAGTGGGTCAGCACGCCGCTGCCGGGGGCGACCAGGGCGGCGCCGAGCGCGCCCATGCGGCGGTTGGCAGCCAGGTCCTCGGTTTCGATGGCGCGGGCCTCGGCCTCGAGCACGGCGCGCCAGTCGGCGCCGGCGCCGGCCAGCACGCGCCGCAGTCGGGCCAGGGCCCACATCAGGTTGACCGCGGTCGGGCGCGCGGCCTGCAGCCGGTCCAGCGCGGGGGCCAGCGTCGCCAGCGCGGCGGCGCCGTCGGCAGCCGCCACCTCGCGCGCGGCCAGCACCGCGCCCCAGGCGGCGGCGATGCCGATGGCGGGGGCGCCGCGCACCACCAGGTCGTGGATGGCGCGGCCCACGGCCTCGCTGTCGCGGCAGGCCACGTGCTCGACCACGAAGGGCAGCCGGCGCTGGTCGAGCAGCGACAGGTGGTCGCCCTCCCAGCGGATCGGGCGGATGCGGTCGAAGCGTTCGAAGTCCATGCGAAGGTCCGTGCAGCGGGGCCCGTGAGTTTACCAACACGGCCGCCGCGCTATGCTCGGCCCATGAGCAACCGCCCTGCCCGCCCCCGAACGCGCAAACCGCCGCCGCTGGACGCCGGCATCGAGCCGATGCTGCACGCCGCCTGCGTCCGCGCCGGCGCCGGCGCCGCGCTGCAGGTCGGGCTCGATCGCCTGCCCCTGCTCAAGCCCTTCCTGCCGGCCGGCCTCCGCCGCGCCGGCAGCACCGAGTCGGCCGAGGACATCCAGCGCAAGCTGGTCGAGGCGATCTACCGCCGCTACAAGCTCAAGCCCGCGGGCTGGGAGGTCGAAGGCGTGCTGGCCGTGGCGCAGACGCAGGCGGTGTTGAGCCCGCTGGCCACGCGCGAAGGCCTGCGCTCGCTGCTGCGCGGCTGGCTGCCGGCGGCGGTGAGCGGGCCGCTGATGCGCTACACGCCGCTGGAACCGCTGGTGACCGCCACCGTGCGCGCCGTGGCGTCCACCTGGGCCGCCGGCCGCTACGCCGACAGCGTCTGCCGCCTGCGCAAGGCCGGCGCCGACTGGCTGCCGGCGCCGCTGGCGGGCGCATTGAACCTGGCGCCCTCCACGCTCAAGGCCTGGAGCGCGGAAGCCCTGGCGCTGGCGATGCCGCCGCTGAAACTCGCCTCCGCGCTCGGCCGCCAGCTCGGCAACGTGGTCTCCACCACCGCCCGCCCCGCCCCGGCGCGCCAGGCGGCCACGGGCACGGCGCGCAAGGCCGCCAAGAAAAAACCGGCGCCCCCGAAGGAGGCGCCGGTTGGCGGGCGCGTCCGGACGCGGACGCGCTGATTCGAACGCGCGCGGTCAGTAGACGATGAAGTCGGCGCGGCAGCCGCGGTCGACCCAGATGCCGCGGCGGTTGAAGCCCCAGCCCTCGCGGTAGGTGCAGTCGGCCTTGCTCAGGCGGCGCTGGATGTCCACCGATTCGATGCGGCCGCCCGGCACCGGGCAGAAGGTCTCGCGGTTGCGCACCGACTCGCAGCGCACGATGCGCGGGCCGTAGTCGGGGCGGCCGTAATCCGGGCGGCCATGCCCGGGGCGGCCCGGGCCGTAGCCGTAGGCGCCACCCACTTCGAACTCGGCGCGGCAGCCGCCGGTGACCCAGATGCCGCGGCGGTCGTAGCCCCAGGTGCGGCCCTCGATGCACGGCCCCTTGTTGTTCGAGACCTGGCGCGCCAGGCGCACGCCGCCCCGGGTGTCGACCGGGCAGAAGCGATCGCGGTAGTTGTCGGAATTGCAGCTCACGATCAACTGCTCCGGCGGCCGCGGATAGTCGCCGCGGTAGCGGGCGTCGTAGCGGTCGGTGGCCTGCGCCGCCAGCGGCAGCGCAACGGTGGCGAGGGTGGCCAGGGCGAATAGCAGGCGGTTCATGGCGAGACTCCGGAGCGGCGGCCACGGTGGCCGGCTGTTGGCGAAAGTAACGGGTCGAACATTAATCGCCGGTCAACCCGGGCGGCGCCGGAAAACGCGCTTACCGGGGGTTCATGCCCGCTCGAACGGGAACGCCACCACGTCGGCGATCTTGTCGGTGCCCATCAGCGCCATCATCAGCCGGTCGATGCCCAGCGCCACGCCGGCGCAGGCCGGCAGCTTGGGCAGGCTGGCCAGCAGCCGCTCGTCCATCGCGGGCAGGCGGGCGTTGCGTTCGCGGCGCCGCGCCAGGTCGGCCTCGAAGCGGGCGCGCTGCTCGGCGGCGTCGTTGAGCTCGTGGTAGCCGTTGGCCACCTCCAGCGGGCCCAGGAAGGCCTCGAAGCGCTCGGCCACCGGCGGATCGCCGGGCCGCAGTTTCGCCAGCGCGCACTGGCTGGCCGGGTAGTCGTACACCAGCAGGATGCGGCTGGCGGGGATGCTGGGCTGGATCAGGTGCGTCATCAGCAGGTCCAGCCAGTCGTCGCGGGTCAGGCCGGCGGGATCGATGCCGAACACCAGCAGCGGCGAGCGCAGCTGGTCTTCCGGCGCGGTCAGCGGGTCGAAGCCGAACTTGTCGAGGTAGAGCTGGCGGAAGCTGGTGTCGCGCACGGTGGCGCGGCGGCCGGCGAGGGCCATCGCCGACTTCAGCAGCTCCGAGGTTTCGTCCATCAGGCGATGGTGGTCCCAACCCACGCGGTACCACTCGAGCATCGTGAACTCGGGATTGTGGCGCTTGCCGGCCTCGCCGTTGCGGAACACCCGGCCCAGCTCGTAGCAGTCGCCCACGCCCGCGGCCAGCAGGCGCTTGAGCGGGAACTCGGGCGAGGTGCGCAGCCAGCGCGCGCCGGCGCCCGCGGCCTTCGGGCCCTCGAATTCCAGCGCGAAGCTCTCGATGTTGGGGTCGGTGTTGCCGGACGCCGACATCACCGGCGTCTCGACCTCGAGCACGCCGCGGCCGGCGAAGAAGTGCCGGATGTGCGCGTACAGCTCGGCGCGCAGGCGCAGGGCCTTGAGGTTGGCGGTCGGTTTCCAGTCCTTCATGCCGCTACTGTACGCCCGGCCGGCGGCGGCCGGACGCACCCCCGCCCTACCCGGCCGGGTTGGCGTTCAGGAACTCCAGCAGGCGCGCCTCGTCCCAGACCTCGATGCCCAGCTCGCGGGCCTTGTCGAGCTTGGAGCCGGCGGCCTCGCCGGCCACCACGAAGCTGGTCTTCTTCGACACGCTGCCGGCGACCTTGGCGCCCAGGGCCTGCAGGCGGTCGCCGGCCGCATCGCGGCTCATCGCCGACAGGGCGCCGGTGAGCACCACCGTCTGGCCGGCCAGCGGGCCTTCGGCCGAGCGCTGCGGCGGACCCTCGGGCCAGCGCACGCCGGCGGCGCGCAGGGCCTGCACCACCTCGCGGTTGTGCGGCTCGGCGAAGAAGCCGGCGATGCGCGCGGCCACCACCGGCCCGACGTCGGGCACCTCGACCAGGGTCGCCTCGTCCGCCTGCAGGAGCGGATCGAGCGCGCCGAAATGGCGGGCCAGCGTGCGCGCGGTCGACTCGCCCACGTCGCGGATGCCGAGCGCGAACAGCAGGCGTTCGAGCGTGGTGTCCTTGCTGGCCGCGATCGCCGCGACCAGGTTCTCGGCCCACTTGCTGGCGACCTTGCCCGCCTTGACGGTCTCGGGCACGGTGCCGTCGCGCTCGTCGGCGCGCTGCTTCATCTCCAGGAAGCGCGGCACCGTCATCGCGTACAGGTCGGCCACCGTGGCGACGTAGCCGAAGTCGACCAGCGCCTCGATGAAGCGCTCGCCCAGGCCTTCGATGTCCATCGCGCGGCGCGAGGCGAAGTGCACCAGCGCCTGCTTGCGCTGCGCCGGGCAGAACAGGCCACCGGTGCAGACGATGGCCGCGCCCTCGGCGTACTCGATGCCGCCGGCCTTGGTCGACTTGAGCACCTTGCGCACCGCCTCGGTGTGCGAGCCGCAGGCCGGGCACACGGACGGGAATTCGTAGGGCGGATGCAGCGGCTGGCCGCGCGCGTCCAGCGGCCGCTTCTCGGGCAGCACGCGCACCACCTCGGGGATCACGTCGCCGGCGCGGCGCACGATCACGGTGTCGCCGGCGCGCACGTCCAGCCGCGCGATCTGGTCGGCGTTGTGCAGGGTGGCGTTGGTGACCACCACGCCCGCCACCTGCACCGGCGCCAGCCGCGCCACCGGCGTCAGCGCGCCGGTGCGACCGACCTGCACCTCGATCGCCTCGACCGTGGTGAGCTGCTCCTGGGCCGGGAACTTGTGCGCGATGGCCCAGCGCGGCGCGCGCGAGACGAAGCCCATCGCGGCCTGCTGGCCATGGTCGTCGAGCTTGTAGACCACGCCGTCGATGTCGTAGGGCAGCGCGTCGCGGCGCGCGCCGATGGCGGCGTAGTAGTCGAGCAGGCCGCGGGTGCCGCGCGCCACCGCCACCTCCGGCGAGACCGGGAAACCGAAACCGCGCAGCGCCTGCAGCACCTGCGAATGCCGCGGCGGCAGCGCCCAGCCCTCGGTGACGCCCAGGCCGTAGGCATAGAAGGACAGCGGCCGCGCCGCCGCCAGCCGCGGGTCCAGCTGGCGCAGCGAGCCGGCGGCGCCGTTGCGCGGGTTGGCCAGCACCTTGCCGCCGGTCTCGCGCATGCGGGCGTTGTAGGCTTCGAAGCCGGCGCGCGGCATGTAGACCTCGCCGCGCACCTCCAGCACCGCCGGCGCCTCGCCGCGCAGCCGCAGCGGGATGGCCCGGACCGTGCGCAGGTTGGCGGTGACGTCCTCGCCGGTGGCGCCGTCGCCGCGGGTGGCGCCGCGCACGAACACGCCGTCCTCGTAGCGCAGGCTGATCGCCAGGCCGTCGAGCTTGGGTTCGACCGAGAACGCCGGCTCGGCCTCGCCCAGCTCGCGCGCGATGCGCTGCACGAACTCCTCGACTTCCTCGTCGGTGAAGGCGTTGTTGAGCGACAGCATCGGCTGCGCGTGCAGCACCGGCTCGAAGCCTTCGAGCGGCAGCCCGCCCACGCGCCGGGTGGGGGAATCGGCCGTGCGCAGGGCCGGGTGCTCGCGCTCGATCGCCTCCAGCTCGCGCACCAGCGCGTCGTACTCGGCGTCCGGGA
>ERZ1066122.1245-NODE-1245-length-21262-cov-8.642948_pt1 | contig 21262 bp, 25 predicted proteins | sample MGYA00382769_ERZ1066122 | MGnify/ENA primary metagenome ERZ1066122 (study PRJEB33369, sample SAMEA5778352) | biofilm metagenome | biome: Industrial cooling water; feature: Water cooling tower basin; material: Biofilm | place: United Arab Emirates | collected... | reverse complement strand
GCGTCGGCCCCGGCGCGTGACAGGGCGAGCAGCATTTCGGTCGTGCTGCTGGCCGGGCCAAGCGTGGCGAGAATGCGAACCTTGCGCGCGCGGGGGGTGTGAAGTTGCGCCACGAAAGGCTCCTTGTCTGAACATGATGACGGGCTGTGTTGCGGCGCAGATGCCACGATGCGCTTGCCGCTGGCAAGGGCCGCGCGGCATAAGGCACCCAGCCGCATAGCTATTCATTCAGAAAGGCCCCCATCATGTCCGACAATGCCCCCGACGCGCTCGACACGCTTGACGATGCGGTGGCCGCCGCCGCCTTTCGCCGCCTCGTCCGCCTGCTGCGCCACCGCACCGATGCGGCGAACATCGACCTGATGGGCCTTGCCGGTTTCTGCCGCAACTGTCTGGGCGACTGGGTGGCGGAGGCGGGGGGCATGTCGAAGGACCAGGGCCGCGCGATCGTCTATGCGATGCCCTATGCCGACTGGAAAACCGCGCACCAGAGTGCGGCCACGCCGGAGCAGATCGCCTGCATGGAAGAAAGCATGGCGAAGAACCCGCCGCATGGCTAAGCGGACCGCCGATTGATTCGACACACAGGGAGTTTTTCATGTCCGACGAAGCCAGCGTATCCGACCAGCAACTGCGCCTGTTCATCGAGCGCGTGGAGCGGCTGGAGGAAGAGAAAAAAGGCATCGCCGACGACATTCGCGACGTTTACAACGAAGCCAAGGCCAATGGTTATGACGCAAAGATCATGCGCCAGATCGTTCGCCTTCGTAAAATGCCGATCAACGACCGCAAAGAGATGGAAGCCATCCTTGATGTCTATAAATCGGCGCTTGGCATCGTCTGACCCCAACCCGAGGAGCATATCATGATCCTGACCACCACCAGCAGCATCGAGGGCCATCCGGCCAAGGACTATCTGGGCATTGTCACCGGCGAGGTGATTGTCGGCGCGAATATCTTCAAGGATTTGTTCGCCAGCGTCCGCGACATCGTCGGCGGCCGGTCGGGCGCTTATGAAAACAGCTTGCGTGATGCGCGTGAGACAGCGCTCAAGGAACTGGAAAGCGAGGCCCGCGCGCGCGGCGCCAACGCCGTCATCGGCGTCGATTTCGATTATGAAGTGCTGGGCCAGGGCGGATCAATGCTGATGGTGACGGCGAGCGGTACGGCGGTCGTGATTTGAGGGCTGGCGGCGATGATCGGTGCGCCGCCATTTCGCTTTGAGCGCCAAGGTAGCTTCCTGGTGGATGAGGCCAACGGCTTGCGATTGCACTGTTACCATTGGCCAGAATATCATTACACTATCGCACTGGAACCGTTGAGTGGAGAGCAGGCAGAGGCATGGCCTTTGTCCCAGCGGGCCTATTATGAATTCGGAACATCCGCGCCACCGCCCGACCAATGGCTTGCGGGCACAATCGATTTTGCCGTCGCACACATCCCATTTGAGCGTGATTTTCCCGGGCGGAGCGAAGATTTGCTTGATGTTATTCTGCCGTTGGTTGCAGCGAGAGACTTGTTTTCATTCCCGGAAGCCAGCAGAAATCTGCGAGCGGGAGTGTCGCATCGGTTGCGTACCGTTTTGCAGCAAAGCGGGCGATACTCGCGGCATCGTGACGACAGCACCACACCGCAACATCCCCTGCCTTCAAAATCAAGCCATGGCGACGTATTGCGCACCCTATTGAGGAAGCTGTTTCGCTGACGTAAGGGCCAGTCCATCTTTCAACACAATCGACGGACGACCGATGGCCGGCCATAGCAAATTCAAGAACATTATGCACCGCAAGGGTGCGCAGGACAAAAAGCGCAGTGCGCTGTTTTCCAAGCTGGCGCGTGAAGTGACGGTGGCGGCCAAGATGGGCCTGCCCGATCCCGATGCCAACGCCCGTCTGCGCGCCGCCGTCAACGCGGCCAAGGCGCAGTCGATGCCCAAGGACAACATCCAGCGCGCGATCGACAAGGCGAGCGGCGGCGAGGGCGAGAATTACGAAGAAATCCGGTACGAAGGCTATGGCCCCGGCGGAGTGTCGCTGATCGTCGAGGCGTTGACTGACAACCGCAATCGGACCGCGACCAATGTGCGGACCGCGTTCAGCAAGAATGGCGGCAATCTTGGTACGTCGGGCAGCGTGGCCCATGGCTTCGACCGGCTGGGGCAGATCCTCTATCCCGCCAGGGTTGGCGACGCTGACACGGTGTTCGAAGCCGCGCTGGATGCCGGCGCGGACGATGTGGAATCGAGCGAGGATGGGCACGAAATCTGGACCAGCGTCGAAAACCTGCACCCCGTCGCCAAGGCGCTGGAAGCCACGCTGGGCGAGGCGGAGGGCGTGAAGCTCGCGTGGCGACCCACGGTCAGATCGGAGATCGCGGACGAGGCAACGGCGCAGACGCTGTTCAAGCTGATCGATACGCTCGACGATGATGACGATGTCCAGGCGGTGTGGGGAAATTACGAGATTCCCGACGCAGTGATGGAAAAATTGGGATGATTTTTTCCTCCCCAAGCTCTGCTTGGGGAGGGGGACCATGCGCAGCATGGTGGAGGGGTAAGCGCGCCGACGGTAAATACCCCTCCACCAGCCTGCGGCTGGTCCCCCTCCCCATCGCTGTGTGATAGGGAGGATAAAGGCATGATCATCCTTGGCCTTGACCCGTCGCTGACCGCCACCGGTTGGGGCGTGATCCGCGTGGAGGGCAGCCGGATCAGCCATATCGCCAATGGCCAGGTCAAGACCGATGCAAAGGCCGCCTTGCCAGAGCGGCTCGCCTATCTCGACACGGTGCTCGCCGCCGTCATCGCCGATCACGCACCGCAATGCGCCGCAGTCGAGGAAGTGTTCGTCAATGACAACCCCCAATCAACGCTGAAGCTCGCCCATGCGCGCGGCGTCGTGCTGCTGGGCTGCGCGCGCGGCGGCTTGGCCGTGACGGAATATGCCCCGCGCCTCGTCAAGAAAGCGATCGTCGGCACCGGCGCGGCGGCGAAGGAACAGGTACAGGCGATGCTCCGCGTCCTGCTGCCCGGCGTGAAGGTGGCGGGCGCGGATGCGGCCGATGCATTAGCGGTGGCGATTTGCCACGCCCATCATGCGCGCGCCACGTCCCACCGCCGCCTGCCCTGACGGGCCTCCAGTCTCTCTTTTCATCCCGCTCAGGGCGGGCGGGGGAAGATATAGAGACAACCTCAGGGCGAGCGGTTAAAGGGGAAAGATGATCGCAAAACTTACCGGCAGACTGGACTCCACGGGCGCGGGCCATGCGGTCATCGACGTGGGCGGGGTCGGTTATCTGGTCGAGGCGTCGGCGCGCACTCTGGATACGCTGGGCGCGGTCGGCGGCGACGTGACCATCCACACCGAAATGCTGGTGGGCGAGGATTTTCTGCGCCTGCTGGGCTTTGCGCGGGCCGAAGAGCGCGACTGGTTCCGCCTGCTCGTGAGCGTGCAGGGCGTGGGCGCGAAAATGGCGCTGGCGATCCTGTCCGCGCTCGAAATCGCCGACCTGCAACGCGCACTTGCGAGTGGTGACGCCGCGATGGTCGCGCGCGCGAACGGCGTCGGCCCCAAACTGGCGCAGCGCATCTGCAACGAGCTGAAGGACAAGGCGGGCGGGCTGGGCGGGATGGCCGGTTCAAGCGCCTTCCCCAGCAGCGCCAGCCCCGGCCCGCTCGCTGATGCCGTCGCCGCGCTGACCGGGTTAGGTTTCAAACCCGTCGAAGCATCCGCAGCCGTCGCCGCAGCAAACGACGAGCTCGGCGCAGGCGCAAGCCTGGACGCGCTTGTGCGGACGGCGCTGAAAAAGGCGGCGAAGTGAAGCGCCAACCCATCCTCCTTACCCGTTTGCCCTGAGCCTGTCGCAGGGTCGTCCTTTCTTCTGCTCCGCCCGAGAGAAAGAACAGTGCTTCGACAAGGTGGCTCTATAATTTGCAGACGTGGCTCATGCCTTCACTCGCCTCGCTCCGGCAAGCGTGGCATACTCTCGGTAACAGTGCCGCTCACCGCATATAATTAGTAGACAAATTTGTAGGAAAATATACATATTACCCCATGTCGCAGCTAAACATCTCCCTGCCGCCAGCCCTTAAAAACTGGATTGATACCAAGGTTGCCGAAGGTCGCTACAGCAGTGCGAGCGATTATGTGCGAGACCTGCTGCGTCGTGATCAGGACGCGGCCACAAACGAGATCGAATGGCTGCGCGGCTTGATTGCGGAAAGTCGCGCGGCGACTCTGATTGATCGGGAGCCGGAGGAGGTGATGGACGACATCATGAAGCAATATCCTGCGCCTCGTGATTAAAGTCCGCTTTTTATCGACTGCGCAGGCAGATCTGATCAGCATTCGCCAGTACAGCCTTGGGGAATTCGGCGCGAGTGTGGCGGATGGCTATTTTCTGGGATTTCAAAAGGTTTGGGCCTTGCTTCGCGAATATCCCTTGGCTGGTGCTGCAAAACCCGAACTCGGCCCGGATATTCGTTGCTATGTGCACCGCAGTCACCGCTTCTTCTATTCGATCGAGGATGATGTCGTCTTGATCAGGCGCGTTGTCCACCATGCAATGAATGTGCGCCGGGCGTTGCAATGACCAGTAACCAACCCCTCACCACTCCCGCCCGCATCCCCGAGGACGCCGATGCTGCCCTTCGCCCGAAGACGCTCGCCGAATTCGTGGGGCAGGCGGCTGCGCGCGAAAACCTTCGCATTTTTATTGAGGCGGCGAAGGTGCGCGCCGATGCGCTGGACCATGTGCTATTTTATGGTCCGCCGGGGCTGGGCAAGACGACGTTGGCGCAGATTGTGGCGCGCGAGCTGGGGGTGGGGTTTCGCTCCACCTCTGGCCCCGTCATTGCCAAAGCGGGCGATCTGGCCGCGCTGCTGACCAATTTGGAGGATGGCGACGTCCTGTTCATCGACGAGATTCATCGCCTGTCCCCAGCGGTCGAGGAAATCCTGTACCCCGCGATGGAGGACCGCGCGCTCGACATCATGATTGGGGAGGGGCCGTCGGCGCGGTCGGTGCGAATCGATCTGCCGAAGTTCACGCTGGTGGGCGCGACAACGCGGCAGGGGCTGCTGACGACGCCGCTGCGCGACCGGTTCGGGATTCCGGTGCGGCTCAACTTCTACACCCATGGCGAGCTGGAACAGGTCATTACCCGCGCCGCCCGCCTGCTGGGCCTTGCGATTGCATCCGATGGCGCGCTGGAGATTGCGCGGCGGTCGCGCGGCACCCCGCGTATCGCCGGGCGGCTGCTGCGCCGGGTGCGCGATTTTGCGACGGTGGCGGGGGCAACGGTGGTCGATGCGCGTGCCGCCGATGCCGCGCTTAACCGGCTGGAGGTTGATGCGCTGGGGCTCGACGCGATGGACCGGCGTTACCTCACCATGATCGCCGACATTTATCGCGGCGGGCCGGTGGGGGTGGAAACGCTGGCGGCGGGGCTGTCGGAACCGCGCGACACGATCGAGGATGTGATTGAACCCTATCTGCTGCAAGTCGGCCTGATCGCGCGGACGGCGCGGGGCCGGTGCTTGAACGCGGCAGCGTGGAAGCATCTGGGGCTAACCCCGCCGACGGGCGCGCAGGACGGGTTGTTTGATGAGGGGTGAGCTGGTGCTCACTGCTTTCATCTTTTCCCCCCTTTTCCCACCCTACACCGCTTGCCCTGAGCTTGTCGAAGGGCCGTTCTTTCTTCGGCTATGGTCAAGAGAAGAACGGCCCTTCGACAAGCTCAGGGCGAGCGGGGCTTGGGCAAAAGGGGCTGTGGAGATTCAACGCAAAAGTCTCCGTTTCGTCTGATTTCGTCATTCCCGCGAAAGCGGGAATCCATCTCCCGCGCTCTAGAGCCTGATGACTTCATATGGAATCGTCACCCCCGCGAAAGCGGGGGTCCATCACCTGCCGTGGCAAGTTTTACCAGCAGGTGATGGATTCCCGCCTTCGCGGGAATGACGGACTTGTAGTGAGGGGTTGAATGGCAAGGGACCCCATGGGCAGAGGAAGGCGCGCTGCACGCTGTGAGAAAGCCCCACCAGATGCGCTGTCCATGCGACGAACCGTTGAAAGCCCCTTTCCGCCGAGTCCGCCGCCCGCTATCGCAGGGGTGATGGCCTCCCCCGCCCCGCCCCCGTTCATTCCCGGCTATTTTGATGGGCCTGCGCATATGTTTCGCGTGCGCGTCTATTTTGAGGATACCGACCTGTCGGGCATCGTCTATCATGCCAACTATCTGCGCTATATGGAGCGGGCGCGGTCCGACATGCTGCGCCTGGCCGGAATCGACCAGCGCGCGGCGAATGAGGCGGGCGAAGGGGCGTGGGCCGTTACCGATCTGGCGCTGCGCTATCGCCGCCCGGCGAAGCTCGACGATGACCTGACCATCATCAGCACGGTCGAAGCGGTGCGCGGTGCAAGCGTTGTCATCGCGCAGCGCGTGATGCGCGGCGATGAAGTGCTGACCGAGGGACGGGTGACCGCCGCCTTCATCACCCCCGACGGCCGCCCGCGCCGCCAGCCCGCCGACTGGGCGGGACGTTTCAAATCCATCATGACCGGAGAAAACTGACCTTGCTCGACCAGATCGGCCTTGCCGCCACCAAATCCGCCATGTCGCCCGTCGCGCTGTTCCTGCAGGCCGACTGGGTGGTGAAAGCGGTCATGATCGGCCTGATCCTCGCCTCTATCTATGTCTGGGCGGTCATTGTCGGCCATGGCCACAGCGTGCGCAAACTGATGCAGCGGTGCGACGGGTTCGAGCGTGATTTCTGGAAAGCGAGCAACATCGACCGTTTCTTCGAAGAGTATGGCAAGGCCCCGCTGCCCAGCGCGCGCGTGCTGGCCGCCGGGATTGGCGAATGGCGCTATTCCACGGCGGGCAAGCATGTCGACCGCGACGGCACCCGCGAACGGCTGGGCATTGCGATGCACGCGGCGGTGGAGGGTGAGATCGACGCGCTGACCGACCGGATCGGCACATTGGCCACGATCGGCGCGGTGGCGCCTTTCGTAGGCCTGTTCGGCACAGTGTGGGGCATCATGGTCAGCCTGACGGGTTTCCAGGACGGCAATTTTGCCATCACCACCGTCGCGCCGCAGCTGGCCGAGGCGCTGTTCGCGACCGCCATCGGCCTGTTCGCGGCCATTCCGGCAGTGATCGCCTATAACAGTTTCTCGCAGCGGCTGAACCGTTTCGAAAGCCGCTTGGCGCGCTTTGCCGACGGGCTGCACGCGACCTTCAGCCGCGAGCTGGAGGCCGAATAATGGGAGCAGGTGGCTCTGGGGGCGTTCCCACCGGCGGCGGGCGGCGGCGCGGCCGGCGCGGGCGGCGCGCGCCGATGGCAGAGATCAACGTTACGCCGTTTGTCGACGTGATGCTGGTCCTCCTCGTCATTTTCATGGTCACCGCGCCGTTGCTGGTCGCGGGGGTGCCGATCAACCTGCCAGACAGCCGGGCCAAGCCGGTGGACAGCCAGGAAGCCAAGCCCATTCAGCTGTCGATCGACGAAACGGGCAGCATCTTTATTGATGACCGCGCCGTCGCCGCCGCCGACCTGCCCGCGCGGCTGGAGGCGATCGCGGCGGAGGAGGCGGGCAAGGACGAGCCGCGCCAGATCCGCCTGCGCGCCGACCGCAGCCTTGACCATGGCCGGGTGATGCGCGTGCTGGGTGAGGTCAACCGCGCCGGGCTGACCCGCGTCGCGCTGGTCACCAGCGGTTCAGCGGGCGAGGAATAGGCACGCCGCATGGCCACCGCCGCGCGCCCTGTTCCCCCTGATCCTGTGTCCGTATCGGCAGAGTCGCGGACCAGCGGGCTGATCATCGCCGTGCTGCTGCATGCGGCGCTGCTCGCCCTGCTGTTGGTCGACTGGCCGGACGCGCCGCGCGAAGATTTGAACCCGGCGATGGAGGTTGATCTGATCGCGGATGCCGCGCCGGTATCGACCGCGCCCGTCATCAGCGAAACGCCCCCCCCCGCGCGGTTGGGGGAGGAAGAGGCGCTGGCCCCCGATCCCATCGTTACGCCGCCCCCGCCGCCGACAGTAACGCCGACACCCGCCAAGGCACCGCCGCCCAAAGCCCCACCGACCAAGGCTCAACCGCCAAAGGCCACGCCCGCCAAAGCGCCGCCGACGAAGCGGCCGACGCCGACCGGCCGCCTGGATGGTATCACCGAAGGATTGAGCCGCACGCCGATCAAGGCCCCGCCCACGAAGGGCGCCCCCGTCGCGCAGACCGCGGCCGAGGTGCGCCGCTCCATCGACGTCGCCATCGACGGCAAGATTCTGCCCTATTGGCGCCGCAACGTCCCGTCGGGCGTCGACATTGACCAGCTTCGCGTTGTCCTGACCATCCGGCTTAATCCCAATGGCAGCGTTGCCGACATCGAGCAAAAGGGCGCGCTGACCGGCAAGACCGACAGCAATGCGCCTCAGCAGGCGTTGTTTGTCGAGCGCGCGATCCGTTCGATCCGTCAGGCCGCCCCCTTCGACCTGCCCGCCGAATATTATGACCAGTGGCGCGTATGGGACGTTACCTTCCGCGCAAGAGGAATATGAGGATGAGAATGACGAAGTTCATGCTGGCCGCCTTGGCCTTTGTCGGCTTGCCCGCCCATGCGCAGACCCCGCCGCCCGCCATCACCGTGCCGCCCGCCGAGCAGCCCCGGCAGGCCGAGGTCGTCGCCGATGTCAGCGCGAGCAAATCGGTCGTCATCCTGCCCCCCTTTGCCACGCCCGCGGTAACCACCGTCGCGGGGCTGTCGACCGATACGCTGGGGCAGCAGCTGGCGGCGGTCATCAGTGCCAATCTGGAACGCAGCGGGCTTTACGCACCGATCGGCCCATCCGGGGTGCGCGCAATCGGCATGGGAGAGGTGACCGCGCCGCAGTTTGACAGCTGGGCCGGGCGCGACGCCGAAAATCTGGTGCACGGCTTTGTCCGCGCCAATGGCGACGGCAGTCTGACGGTCGGATGCTACCTTTATGACGTCGCGCTGAAAACCGAACTGGTCCGGCAGGGTTTCGTGATCCAGCCGGGCGACTGGCGGCGCGCGGCGCTCAAATGTTCCGACGCCATTTATTCGCGTCTCTCGGGCGAGGCGCCCTTCTTCGACAGCCGCATCGCCTATATCGCCGAGCGCGGGCCGAAGAATAACCGTATCAAGCAGCTTGCGATCATGGATTCGGACGGCGGCAACCACCGCTTCATCACCTCTGGCCAGGCTCTGGCGATTTCCCCGCGTTTCTCGCCCGATTACAAACAGATCGTCTATGTCAGCTATCTGGGCCAGCGGGTCCGCGTGTTCGTTTATGATGTTGCGGGCGGCACGCAGCGACTGGTCAGCGAAAGCACCAACGCGACCTTTGCCCCGCGCTGGTCGCCCGATGGCAAGACGATCCTGTTTTCCATGGCGGTCGGCGGCAACACCGACATCTACCGCGTGTCGGCACAGGGCGGAACGCCGGTGCGGCTGACCAACACCCCCGGCATCGACGTGGGCGGCAGTTTTTCGCCTGACGGCAGCAAGATCGTGTTCGAAAGCGACCGTTCGGGCAGCCAGCAAATCTATGTCATGAACGCCGACGGCACCGGCCAGCGGCGGATCAGCTTTGGCGGGGGGCGCTATGCGACGCCCGAATGGTCGCCGCGCGGCGACCTGATCGCCTTTACCAAAATCGGCGGCGGCGAATTTCGGGTTGGCGTGATGACCCCGGCCGGGGGCGGCGAACGGCTGCTGACCAACGACTGGCAGGACGAGGCGCCGACCTGGTCGCCCAATGGCCGCGTGTTGCAATTCTTTCGGACATCGCCGGGGCGTGAAGGGCGCTCAACTATCTGGCAGGTTGATCTGACGGGCGTGAACCTGCGCCGCTTGCAAACGCCGCAGGACGGGTCCGACCCGGCATGGGGGCCGGTGCTGCCCTGAAACGACTGGTCCTTCTTTTACGCCGTTTGGCGGAACAGACGGGTTAATTGCGGGTTGATTTCACCGGTCCATCGTGGGTTAATCCAGCCCGCAACAGGATTTGAAGCTCTATAAGGAGAAAAAGATGACGCTTCGCCATTCGGCCCTCATCGCGCTCAGCGTGACCGCACTCACCATCGGCGCGTGCGCCAAAAAGGCACCCGACGAACTCCCCCCGCCGCCCGACGGCAGCGGCGCGGTAACCGGCGATACCAATGGCGGCACGACCGGTGCCGTAGTGCCGGGATCGCAGCAGGATTTCATTGCCAACATCTCGTCCGACCGCATCTTTTTCGGGTTCGACCAGTTCAATATCGATGCAGAGGATCAGGCCGCACTGTCGAGTCAGGCGGCGTGGCTGCAACGCAATCCCGCCGTGCGCGTGACGCTGGAGGGGCATGCCGACGAACGGGGTACGCGCGACTATAATATCGCGCTGGGCGAGCGGCGGGCCAATGCCGCCAGGAATTTCCTCGCCGCTCAGGGGATCGACCCCGCGCGGATCGATGTCATCAGCTATGGCAAGGAACGTCCCGATGCGCTGGGATCGAACGAGGAAAGCTGGGCGCGCAACCGCCGTGCGGTGACGGTGGTTATCGCGCGGTAATCAGCATCCACAGCGGCGGTGCCAGCCATGCGGCGACCGCCAGAAATACACCAAAGGGGATGTGGCGGTCGCGGATCGTCACATCCCCTTTCTGCGTGGCCAGCGCCCAGATGATGCCCGCGCCGCTGGCGATCAGCAGGACAAGCGGCAAGGGCATCCAGCCGAGCCAGCAGCCGATGGCGGCCATCAGTTTGGGATCGCCGCCACCCATCCCCTCGCGCCCGCGCAGGCGCAGGAACAGCGCGGCCACCAGCGCAAGCGTCAGCCCGCCAGCCGCCGCGCCCGCCAGCCGTTCTAAGAGGGTTGTAGCCAGCAACGGCCCCGCCAGCAGCAGCCCGGCAATGGCGAGCGCGCCCGTGAGCGCATCAGGCAGCCAGGTGCGCCGCGCATCGAGCAGGGCGAGCGGCAGCAGCATCCAGCCCATCAGCGCCAGGCACCAGCCGCCCAGGCCGGGAACCAGCAGAATGCTGGCCACCCCCACCGTCGCACTGGCCAGTTCGACCCGCAAATGCAGCGGATCAATCGCGCTACCGCACGCCGGACAGCGCCCGCGCCGGAGCAGCCAGGCGCCCAGCGGAACAAGATCGACGATGCCCAGCGTCCGGCCGCAACCATCGCAGCGCGAGCGCCCCCCGATCGAGCGCCCGCTTTCCCAGCGCAGCACCAGAGTCGCGGTAAAGCTGCCCGCGATCAGGCCCAACAGCGCGGCTAGCATAAGCGCTATTCCCGGCGGCAACACCGCCAGCGCGGCAGCAGGCGTCACAGCCGCCCTTCGTGCAGCAGGACCAGTGTGTCGCCGACGGGCAGGAAGCCGGCCGCTCGCAGCAGCCCGGCTACCGCCGGGTCGCTGCCCGCCGCGATCGCAAGGCGCGCGCGGTAACGCCCGGTGCCGTCGACCGAGAGGGTGAGCCGTTCCATGCCCGACTGGCTCGCAAGGGCCGCCTCCGCCCGTCCGCCGCGGCAGCGTAGTGGCCCGCCAAGCCCGCTGGCGAGGTCCAGCCCCGGCACCGGCAGAGCGATGCTGAGCTGTACCCGGCCCGATGCGGCGGCGCAGCGACCGGCGGCGTCGAACCGCGCCTCGGCCTGTTCCAGCCGCAACGTGTCGAGGGGCACACCGGCAAGGCTGGCGCCTAGCGACACCGTTCCGTTCATATCGGTGACACCGCGCGCGCCGCTGAGCGCCAGAGTACCGCGCAAGTCGCCCAGCAGCGGGCTGTTTCGCATCACGTCCAGCCGCACTGCCCCGCGCAGGAGCGCGAGCGGATCAAGCCCCGCATCGAGCGTTCCCAGCGCCGCGCCGCGCCAGCGCGCATCGACCAGCGTGCCCGACCAGATGGTCCCGCTAACGCTGCGCGCGCTGAGCCCCGCATCTGCCGCCCCCGCGAGCCCCAGCGCCACGCGCATGGGCAGCGTCGCGATGATCAGCAACAGGGCAAGCAGCGCCGCCACGATCGCGATGCGCCGCGTCATGGCCGCCGCACTTCTGCCGTCAGTGCCACGGAACCGTCCGCGCCCGGGGTCAGCGACAGGCGGTCGATGACCAGCCCTTGCCCCTCCAGCGCCGCGAGCCAGGCGATCAGCGCAGGCGCGCGGGCGGATGAGACAGCAATGGTCGCCGCCGCCGCCCCGCGCGCCTCGTTGCGGTCGAGCGTCAGGCCGGTGTCGCCCGCGCTTTGCGTCAGCCAGACGTCGAGCGGCCCTCCGACTGCCGAAGGTGCCCGGTCGCCGCCCGATTTGAGCAACGCCGCCTTTGCCTCCACCCGCGCCGCGCGTTCGACGGCGATGCGATGCGCATCGTCAAGCCCCGTCAGATAGGTGAACAGGGGACGCAGCAGCAACCATGCCAGCACGCCGAACGCCAGTATGGCCGCAACGCCGACCAGCCTCCGTTCGCGCCGCGACAGCGCCCCCCACCAGCTTTTCAGCGTGACCGTCATGGCACGGCCCGGATGGTGACATTGCCCATCCGCATCCCGTCGCTGCCCTGCAGCGGCTGGGCGGTGATGGTATAGCCGCGTGCCTGCAGCGCCTTCAGCACCGCATTCACATCGTCGATGCGCGGCGAGGCCAATGTTACGCTGAGCGTGCCATTGCCGGCATGCGCGAGCGTGCGCACGGCCACCTCCGGATGATCGTTCAGGCTTTGATACAGCCCCCCGAGCGGGGCAGACAGGGCGAGCGGCCCGCCCCCGCGCTCGGCCAGCCGCCGGTCGATCGCGGTTTCGGCGGCGGCCGCATCGTCGGCACGTTCGCCGACGCCCGCCGCCGCCGCAACGGTGCGGGCATCGGCGGCGTTGATCCCGCGCGCATATTGCCACGCCTGTACCAATGGCACCGCCAGCGTCAGCAGCGCCAGCGCCGCCGTTAGCCGGACGAGCCACCCGCGCGTCCATGCATCCAGCATCGCAGGCGGCCTTGGCGCATAGTCGCCGGTGAGCAGATTGACGGGAGAGGCCTGCTCCAATGTGGCCAGCCATGCCGCCGCCTGATCCGGCGTTGCCGCATCGCATGGCGCGCCGCCGATGCGCAGCGGGTCGAGCGCCGCGTCGGCCTCCGCACATAAATCCGCCGTGCGCAGCAGGTCCGTACCGCCGATTTCGGCGCGCATCGCACGACCTTCGCCCGGCATCGGGACGAGCGCCGCCACCGGGATCAGCGCGCGTGCATCAAGCCCCGCTGCGTCCATCAGCGCGCGCCAGCGGCGCATGTCGTCATGGGCAACGACCGCCACGGCCACCATGGCATCGGCGCCGGGCAAACCCACCGCGACATGGCGTTCGTCGGCCGTGCCGAGCACCGCGTCGATTGCCTGGATCCGCGCGGCGGCGGCGGCCTGCGGCGGGGTCAGTTCGGGCAGATGATGCCAGCGCACGGGGACGGCAGCGGCGGGGGCCAGCGCGATGGTCGGCCCCGCGCCGTCCTCCATGGCAAAGTCAGCCCATTCGCCGTCCTGTCCACTGTCGACGACCATGCTCTGGTCCACCCGCCACCATATGCGGATCGGGCCGTCGTCGGGCAGCATCAGGATCAGCGTCGCCGCCACCTTAATCCGCCATGCCCCATTGGCGCGCCGCAATGGCGGGAGCGGCTTCGGGGCGGTCCATGCGCACGTCGATCAGGCTGCGCACATCCAACCCCGTATCCCCCATCTCGACCCGGCTGGTCAGCAAAAGCCAGCGCGGCGTTACCACAATCTGTCCGGCGACATCGTCCGGCGGGACCAGCCCCTGAAACGGGGCAGCCTGCCAGAATCGCGTACTGCTGCCATAGCCGTCGGCGGGACGCGCCGCCAGCGCCGAACGCACTTGGCCAGGGGTCAGCCGCTCGGCCCACAGCGCGGCGACCAGATTGGCCTGTACCGGGCGCAGGCTATTGACGTTGACCTGCACCGGTTCGGCCACCGGCAGCACGCAGATCAGCGGACGGAGGCGCGCATAATAAGCGGGGGTCATCCCGCGCACCGCCTTCAGCTCGCTGACGTCCGCCATCAAGGTGTTGGCGGGCAGGTAAGCGGGGTCAAGCCCGCGATAGGCCGCATCCTCCGCCCCCATCGGCCCTTCGACCGTGTCGCTATCGATCCAGTCGGCGGCGGCGGCGGCGATGGCGGCAGCCTCGCCCGCGTTGATCCCGGTCAGGCGCATCAGCGCGGCAAATTGGGCGACGGCGACCGGTCTTTGCGTGAACAGCCCCGGTCCGGTTTCCGCCGCGAGCGCGTTGAGATTGAAACAGTTGGTGGCGTCGCTCAGCTGCCCGACGGCCCGCCCACCGGGCAGCGGCAGGGGATAGTCGCGGGCCAGCCAGTCGTCCCTGCGGCTTTTGGCGATGTCGCCCGCGCGGCGCAGCACCAGTGCCTCGCCCGCAAAAGCAAAGGCGCGCGCCTGATCGACCGAGGCCGCCGCCCCGGCGAGCCGCGTTGCCAGCGTCAACCGGTCGAGCGCGGTCGCGGCGATCACCGCCATCACTGCGACGAGCAGCAGCACGCTGAGCAGCGCCGCGCCCGTTTCGCCATCCCCCCTGTCATCATTTGCCCTCATGGCTGCGTTACCGGCGGCGGCGCCAGTGTCGGCCCGGTCAGGAAACGCAGGATCAGCGGCGGGCGGTCGCCGCGCGTCAACGCAACCTCGACCGCGAGCGGCAGGCGGCCTTCGCTATCCGAGGACCAGCTGTCGCGCCATGCCCCGTCCGATGCGCGGTAACGCACCGCCGCGCCGCTGACCTCGCGCAGCAAGGCGTCGCCAGCGTCGAGCGGCGCGCCATCGACCTGCGCGCCGCTGCGGCGTTGCCATGCCGTGTCAGTCAGCCGATATTCGACCCGCTGTACCGCACCCGCGCCCTCGCTGGCGGGGGAGGAGCGGCCCCGATGCACCAGCGCGAACCCGCCCGCGTCGCCGCGGAAGGCGGGCAGGGGGTTGCCGCGCTCATCGCGGGCGGGGCGCATCACCGACTGCGCCAGATCATTCGCCATGATCGCCCGTAACCGGTTGACCGCGCCCATCGCGCCCAGCCGGTCCTGCACCGCATCATGCGTGGTGGTGGAGGCGCGCAGCAGGCCGACGCCGATACTGGCGATGACCGCAAAGATGCTGAGCGCGACCAGCATTTCGATCAGGGTAAAGCCACGTTCCTTCACCGGGCGGGCCGGATGATGGTCAGCGCCGCCTGTCCCCCGCCGCTCTCCGCCCGGGCGATCAGGTCGATGCGCAGCAGATTGGCGTCGGCGGTCGCCGCAACGCGGCGCTCCAGGCGAAAGCGGCGCCCCGCATTCTCGACCAGCGCATTCGATGTGCCGATCGTCGGCGGCGCGGGGTCGGTCCAGAGGTCCACCGCCGCATTCTGTGCCACCACCTGCGCCAGCGTGCGACCGTCAAGGTCCGCCGCGCTGCGCACCGCAAAGGCATCGAGCCGCACCAGCGTCAGCGCGGCAACGCCGATGACCGCCAGCGCGACAAGCATTTCCAGCAGGGTGAAGCCGCGCTCATTCACTGCGCACCACCTCGCCCGTTGCGCCGACGCTGAGCCGGGCGGTGACATCGCCATCGCTGATCGCCAGCGCCGTGCGCGCGCTGGTCATGCCAATGGGGTCAAAGGCGATCCGCAGCGGCGCGCCATTCGTCGGCTGGGTCAGTCGCACGCCGAGGGGCCAGTCGCGCCTGGCAAAACCGCGTCCGGGCAGCGACTCCCACCCTGTGCTTGCGCGCCGTTCGAAACCATAGCCAGAGGCGCTGACGACGATCGCCATCGGCCGTCCCTCGACAATGGCGAGGTCGCGCAGCGCGGCGATGCGCACGGCCAGCCGGTCGGCCTCCGCCGTCACCTGCGCGCTGCTGCCCGGCATGGTCATCACGACGACGGTCGCGGCCAGCGCCAGCACCGCCAGCACCACCATCAGTTCGACCAGCGTGAACCCTGCGCTCGTCCGGTCAGGGCGCGGTGCTGCGAATGTCCGCATTTTCGTCCGTGCCCCCCGGCGCGCCGTCGGCCCCCAGCGAAAAGACGTCGAAAGCCGCGCCGTCCGGGGCGGGTGTCTGATATTGATAGGGGCGACCCCAGGGATCGTCGGGCAGGCGTTTGACATAACCACCCCGGCGATAGCGGGACGGGTCGGTCAGGCTTGCGGGTGCGGCAATCAACGCGCCCAGCCCTTCGCTCGCCGCCGGATAGGCAAGATTGTCGAGCCGGTACATTTCCAGCGCCTGTTCCAGCGTCGCGATGTCGGCCTGTGCCTTCGTCACCATCGACCGGTCCTGACTGGGTAGGACGTTGATGAGGACGACGGTGGCGAGCAGGCCGATGATGAAAATCACCACCATCAGTTCGGTGAGCGTGAACCCGCGCTCACGCGATTGGCGATATTGCGGGGCGGGGCGCGACATATCGGTCATGAGGCGCAGCATAAGCCGAAACAGGGACATGGGGAAACTAGATTCCGGTCAGCGATTGGAGTTGCAGGATGGGCAGCAGGATCGACAGGATGATGAGCGCGACGCATGACCCCATGATGACAATGATGACGGGTTCAAGCAGTGCCATCGACGCGGCGGTAAAGCGGTCAAACTCGCGCTCCAGATATTCGGCGGCGCGTTCCAGCATCACCTCCAGCCGTCCGGCGCTCTCCCCGCTCGCGGTCATATAGACGAGCAGGGGCGGGAACACCCCGGCATCGCGCAGCCCGGCAGACAGGCTGCCGCCCGCGCGCACCTGTTCGACCAGCGCCGCCGTCGCGCCCGCCAGCGCCGTGTTGCGGATGGTCGGCACGGTCAGGCGCAGCCCTTCGACCAGCGGCAGGCGGCTGCCCACCATCGTCGCCAAGGTCCGGGCAAAGCGCGCGGCGTTCAAATCGCGCAGCAGCCGCCCCAGCAGCGGCAGGCGCAGCAGCCGCGCGTCAAAGCGGCGGCGGATGGCGGGATTGCGCAGCAGCTGGCCCGCGACCATCACCATGGCGGCGATGAGGATCAGCAGCAGCCACCACCAGCCCGCCAGAAATTCTGACAGGCCGATGACGGCGCGGGTCAGGAACGGCAACTGCGCGCCCGTATCGGCAAATTGTTCGACGACGCGCGGCACGACGAAGATCATCAGCGCGGCCACGACGCCGACCGCGACCACCGCCAGCACGATGGGATAGGCGAGCGCGGCGATCAGCTTGCCGCGCACCTCCGCCTGCCGCTCCAAAAGCTGGGACAGGCGGGCAAGAATGGTGGCCAGCGCGCCGGTCTGTTCCCCCGCCGCCACCATCGCGCGGTACAGCGGCGGAAAGCTTTTCGCCTCGCGCGCCATGGCGTCGGCGAGCGGGCGGCCTTCGACCAGCCCCGAATGGACCGCACCGATGATCCGCCGCGGGCCTTCGCCCTCCGACTGACGCATCAATGTGCGCAGCGATTCTTCGAGCGGCGCGACCTCGCTCAGCGTCGCGAGCTGGCGGGTGAACAGCGCAAGCTGTTTGGCCGACAGCGGCTTGCCGCGCCGCAGCGCGGCGAGCAGGCCGGGCGATGTTGGCCGCCCCGGCGTCAGCGACAACAGATGCAGCCGCCGGTCCGATAGGATGCGGCGCGCGGCCCCTTCGTCCGTGGCCGCGACATGCCCCTGCACCTCGCGGCCCTCAGGGTCGATCGCGACCCAGGCAAAGTCAGGCATCGATTTCCTCGCGCCGGGCGATGCGGATCGCTTCCTCGGGCGTCGTCAGGCCGTCGCGGACCATGACCCGCGCCGCGCCCGCCAGCGTCGGCGCGCGCAGAAAGGCGTGCCGCGCGATCATCGCCTCGTCCCCGCCGTCATAGATATAGCGGCGGATGCTGTCGTCGATCCGCACCGCCTCGAACACGCCGATGCGGCCCTTGTACCCCGTGTGGCCGCAGCTGTCACAGCCCGCCGCCCGCCATACGACCGAGCCTGCATCGATACCCAGCAGGGCGGCAATCTTGTTGTCGGCCTGCACCGGTTCGCGGCAGTCGGGACACAGCCGCCGCACCAGACGCTGCGCGACGACGGCGCGCAGGGTGGATGCGAGCAAAAACGGTTCGACCTTCAAATCCTTGAGCCGGGTGATCGCCCCCACCGCATCATTGGTATGCACCGTCGACAGCACCAGATGCCCAGTCAGCGATGCCTGAACCGCGATGTCGGCCGTCTCGCGGTCGCGGATTTCGCCGACCATCACGACATCCGGATCCTGCCGCAGAATGGCGCGCAGCCCGCTGGCAAAGGTCAGCCCGACCTTGGCATTCACTTGGGTCTGGCCGATCCCTTCCACCGCAAATTCGACCGGATCTTCCACGGTCAAGATGTTGCGCCTGCCATCGTTCAGCTGCTTGAGACAGCCATAGAGCGTGGTGGTCTTGCCCGATCCGGTGGGACCAGTGACGAGGATGATGCCATTGGGTTCGGCAAGCGCGCCTTGCAGCACTTCTGCCGCCGCGCCAGTCAGGCCGAGGACGTCAAGGTCGATCCCCGCTGCCTCCTGATCCAGGATGCGCATCACCACCCGTTCGCCCGCGCGGCTGGGCAGGGTGGACACGCGCACGTCGATCGCCTTGCCGCCCAGCGTCAGGCCGATGCGGCCGTCCTGCGGAATGCGGCGTTCGGCGATGTCGAGCCGGGCCATCACCTTGATCCGGCTGACGACGACGGGCGCGACGTGCGGCGGCATGCGCAGATGTTCGCGCAGCACGCCGTCGATGCGCATCCGGACGACCAGCCCGGTTTCATAAGGTTCGATGTGAATATCGCTGACGCCCTGGCGCACCGCTTCGGCGATGACGGCGTTGATCAGGCGGATGGCGGGGGCATCGTCGCTGCTGTCGAGCAGATCCTCGGCCGTCGGCAGGCCGCCGCCAATCAGGTCGCCCGCATTGACCGCCCCCGCCATCGCCGCCGCGTCGGCATCGAGCGCATAATGATCGGACAGCAGCCGGTCGAAATCGGACGCCGCGACCACCTCCACTGCGATGGGGCGCGCGAGATAGCGTTTGACCTCGACCAGCGCCGCCGGATTGCCGCCGTCGCGAAAGGTGACGGTCCAGCCCTGTTCGCTCTCGCCGGTCACGATCACGCCGTGGCGCCGGGCAAAGGCATAGGGGATGTCGAGCGCCGCGCTCATGGTTGGGGCTGAACCTCTGAAGCCGGGATTTGGGCAGGCACGACCGTCCCGTCCTCACGGCGAAGCGCGGGCAGGTCGACCGGCCCGACCGTAACATCGCCCGGCTGCTCCGGCAGCGCCACCGGCGGCACGGTGCCCAGATAGTCGCGCACCAGCGCGTCGATCGCGGGCTCGCTGTCGGGCATCCTGCGCAGCTGATCCTCGCGGACATAGCCATAGCGCTGCGCCGTCACCCGCCGGTTGTCCTCGCGGCTGCGCAGGATGGTCGGGCGGATGAACACCATCAAATTCGTCTTGGTCCGGCTGCGGCTGCGCGATTTGAACAGTTCGCCGATCAGCGGAATATCGCTGAGCAGCGGGATACGCTCGATCGTCCGCCGTTCATCGTCGTTGAGCAGGCCGCCGATGGCGAGAATATCGCCGTCATCGACCGTCAGCGTGGTTTCGAACGAGCGTTTGTTGAGGATCAGGTCGCTGGACCGCGACGATACGGGCCCGGCGATGCTCGACACTTCCTGCCGCAGGAACAGTTTGACCTCGCCCGCCGCGTTGACCTGCGGCGTCACCTCCAGCTTGATGCCGACCTCCTGCCGCTGGACGGTGCGAAAGGCGCGGTCGAAATTGTCGGCCAACTGCTCGCCGGTGGTGATCGGCACTTCCTGACCCACCAGGAACTTGGCCTGCTGATTGTCCAGCGTCACGATATGCGGGGTGGCGAGCAGGTTCGACTGCGTATCGCTTTTCACCGCATTGACGATCGCGCCGAAAATGCCGTTGCCGCCGATGTTGGTGACGATGCCGCCGATGCCGCCCGCCGCCGAACGGATCGAATCGACCGCCGCCTGTTGCAGCCCGTCGCGCAGCCCGCTGTTGGTGGTCGTCCGGGTGGTCGTGCGGGTGCCGTCGGGGGCGACGACAGTCGTCTCGGTCGTCCCCAGCTCTTCCGCCGCCAGCGCGCCCGCAATGGTCAGGATATTGGGCTGGGCATTGGAATAGTTGGTGGCGGCAAAGCCCACATCCCTGTCGCCGAACAGGAACTGGACGCCCAGCTGCTTTGCCGCCGCATCGCCAACTTCGACGATGATCGCCTCGACCAGCACCTGTTCGCGGCGGGCGTCAAGCTGGCGGATCAGTTCGCCCAGCATGCGCTGAACATCCGGCCCGGCGGCGACGATGATCGCATTCGCGCCTTCGTACCGGGTGACGATGGCGGGGCCGCGCGCGGCAATGCTGGACGATCCGCCGCCCCCCGCCGGAACCGAAATGACCGGCACCGGCGTCGGGGCCACTGCCGCGTCACCGCCCGCACCCGGCGATGCCGACGAAGCGCCGGCATTGCTCGCCGCCGCGGCGCCGCCGCCGCCAATCAGGGCCTGCAGCGTCGGCAGCAGCGTTTCGGCATTGGCATGTTCCAGCCAGTACACCCGCAGTTCCGTCCCCGCCGCCGCGCGCGCGTCAAGCTCGCCCGCCATCTGGACGAAGCGGGCGACCTGCGTCGCATCACCGCGCAGGGCAATGGCGTTGGACGAATCAATGGGCACGACCGTCACCGGCGGGCCAGCGCCCTCCACCCCTGCACCCGCCAGCGCCTGCAGAGCGGTGGCAACTTCGCGCGCGCCGGCATTGCGCAGGGTAACGATCTGGCTCGCGCGCGTATCACGGTCGATCTGGCCGACCAGCGTGCGGATGCGGCGGATGTTGTCGGCAAAGTCCGCCACCACCAAGCTGTTGGCGTTGCGATTGGCGGTCAGCGAGCCTTGCGCGCTGACCAGCGGGCGCAGCGTCTCGATCGCGGCGGCGGCGTCGATATGGCGCAGGCGGATGATTTCTGTCACGAACTGGTTCTGTGCTGCGCGCGCCGCGCCCACCTGTCCCGGCTGCGCCGCTGCGCCGTCGAGCGGCTGGATGCGATAGGCCCCGCCCCGCACCGGCACCGCGACCAGCCCGTTGGCGCGCAGTGTGGACAGGAAAATCTCGAAATATTCCGACCGGCTGAGCGGGCGGTCGGTGACGACCGACACCTTGCCCTGCACCCGGCTGTCGATGATGAAGGTGCGGTCCATCACCCGCGCCGCATCCTGAATGAAGG
>ERZ1066122.1243-NODE-1243-length-21293-cov-9.444580_pt1 | contig 21293 bp, 15 predicted proteins | sample MGYA00382769_ERZ1066122 | MGnify/ENA primary metagenome ERZ1066122 (study PRJEB33369, sample SAMEA5778352) | biofilm metagenome | biome: Industrial cooling water; feature: Water cooling tower basin; material: Biofilm | place: United Arab Emirates | collected... | reverse complement strand
CGCTGGAGCTGCTGCTCACGAGCGGAAACGCAATACGCGCCTTCGTGCGACGCACGGTTCGGAACGTTGCGAAGCGACTGCGGCCCTCGCGCTGAAGCGCTCGCTATGCGTCAACCTCGTTGAGCACAAGCAGCGGCACATCGAGCGCGAACGAAAAGCGCGCGCCGCTGCCGTCTCGGCTGGTGTGGCGCAGTTCGCCTCCCATGGCAGCCACGAGCTTCCGGCTGATGGCGAGCCCCAGCCCTGCACTCGAAAATGCGGTGCCGCCGGCCATGACTCCACTACCGCGTCGAGGTGCGAAGGTCTCGAAAAGCCGCGCTGCAACCTCGGCCGGCAGGCCTCGTCCCGTGTCCTGCACGGAAAAGGTCACTCGTCCACTGGCCTTGCTCCGCACACACACCCGCACCTCGCCCTGATCGGTGAACTTGCAGGCGTTCGTGGCGAGATTGAGCAGCACGCGCTGCAGCGCCGCCGGATGTCCCAGGCGCGCTTCGCGCGGCACCGTGTCCACGTGTAGGGCAAGTCCCTTTTCTTCGGCAACCGGGCGCAGCACGTCGTGCACGCTGCGCAGCACATCGGCCAGCGCGAACGGCACCGGACGTTCACCCACCAGGCGGCCGCTACCGCGCGCCAGCTCCATCACATCGCTCGTCATGGCGCTCAAGCCAAAGGCGGCGCTGTACACGAGACCGAGCTGCTTCTCGGCCGCTTCGCTCAGCGGACCGCTCTGCCCTGAACGGACGCGGTCCACCAGAAACAGAATCGAGCCGAGCGGCGAGCGCATATCGTGCGCCACCTCCACGAGCAGCGAGAGCGCTTCGTGACCCGCGAGCCGATCGGTGACACGGCAGAGATCATCGCTGCGCAACACATCACTCACCCGCTCCAGCGCCATGAGCAGAGCGTGACACTCGGCGTAGCCCTCGGCGTCACCGGCTGCGGCGGCCGCGCGCAACAGTTGGCGGCGCAGCACCTCGATCAGCGGCCGCGCAACAGGCGTCCACGTCGCACCCACCACATCGGGCACAGCACCGCGATGCACCGTGCGCACGACGTCGGCGAGCTCATGCAGCGCACGCCGCACGAGCGTTTCTTCCTGCGGCAGCGACCACTCCCCCTGCGCAAGCGCGTGTCCCGCCGCGCGCACCGCCCCGGTGAGCAGGTCGGGCTCGTGCGCTGCGGCGAGGGCCGGGAAGACGTCGGCCGACACGCGCGCGCTCAGTCGACGTCGCTACCGGGCTCGCGACGCACGTCGTGCTTCTCGAGCAGGCGATACAACGTCGTACGGTCAATGCCCGCGAGGCGCGCGGCCTTGGACATGTTCCCCGAGGCGCGCGTGGTGAGGCGGTGCAGGTATTCCTTTTCGAAGTGCGTGACGAGCCGGTCCTTGGCCGTGTGGAACGGCTCGTTGAGCCAGGCCGTGTTGAAGCCGGCGCTCGCCTCAGCCGCCGGCACGCCGCCGTCTTCGTGCGACGGAATGTCGTCGGGTCCGATGGCCTGCCCCGGATCGGAGATGACGGCCACGTGCTCGATGAGGTTCTGCAGTTCGCGCACGTTACCGCGCCACTGCCGCGAGACAAGGAAGTCGACCGCCGAATCGCTGAACACCGGCGTGGGTGTGCCGGGGCGATGGCGCTGCCACGACTGCCGCAGGAAGTGTTCGGCGAGCAGCGGAATGTCTTCGGTGCGCTGCCGCAGCGGCGGCAGCTTGATGGGCACCACGCGCAAGCGATAGAAGAGATCCTCACGCAGGATCCCCTGCTTCACACTCTCCTGCGGATCACGATTGGTGGCCGAGATGAAGCGCACATCCACCACCGCGTCGTGCGTTTCGGAGCCGAGTCGCCGTACCACGCCGTCCTGCAGCACACGCAGCAGCTTGGCCTGGAGCGGCATGGTCATTTCGGTAAGCTCGTCGAGGAAGAGCGTACCGCCGTTGGCCACTTCGAGCAGACCGGCCTTGTCGCGATCGGCGCCGGTGAACGCGCCCTTGCGATAGCCGAACATTTCGCTCTCGAGCAGGTTCTCGGGGAGCGCAGCGCAGTTCACCGGCACGAGCTTGCGCTGGGCGCGTCGGCTGTGCTTGTGAATGAACTGCGCGATCATTTCCTTGCCGGTGCCGCTCTCGCCGGAGATCATGACGCTGGCGTCGGTGGCGGCCACCTTCTGCGCCAGGTCCACCGCCTTGCGGAAGCTGGCACTCTCGCCGAGCAGGGCGAGCAGATCACCGGCGCCGGTTTGTGTGACGAGCTGCGGGCGTGGGCTGGCCACGGCGGCGGCCTCGCGCGTTTCGCGGGCGTTGGCCACAGCGTGGGCGGCGCGCCCCACGAGGACCTGCAGGTGCGACGCGCTGAAGGGCTTGGGCAGGTAGTCCCAGGCACCCATGCGCAGCGCTTCGATGCTCGACGCGACGCTGGGGTTGCCGGTCATGACCACCACGATCGTATCGCGGTGGGTATCGAGGCAGGCGCGCAGGATCTCCATGCCGCTCGTGGGCGTCATGTAGAGGTCCACGAGCACGAGATCGAACTTGCGGCGGCGCACGAACTCGAGTGCTTCGTCCCCGCGGCCCGTGCTGGTGACGGCGTGGCCGTCCATCTGCAGCACGGAGGCGGTCCCTTCCCGAAGGGTGCGGTCGTCATCCACGACGAGCACGCGCAGGCTGCTCGTCGAGCTGTCAGCTGGGGGGACGGCCGGTGTGGCGGGCGAGGTCATGCGAGGGAACGCTGAGGTCGGAGGGGTGTGGCATCTCCGCGTCGGCGCGAGGCCGCGGCGGGTGTCGCACCCACAGGACGCACGAGCCGGGAAATCGTATCAGTCACGCCACAGGGTGGTGCGGCGAGTCGGCAGGTGAAGGGTGGCTGGTATCCCGACGGGCCGGTTGGTCGTCATGTGTGTGGTCGTGGTGCAGCCGTTGGGACGCCGTACTCCCGGCGCGTTGCACCGAGCGGGCCCCGCACCACGCCAAAGCTGGGGCGAGGGTCGTCGAAGTCAAGGGAAAGCGTCGCTCCCACCCTACACCTGCTGTCTCGGCCGTGCCACATTATTGGGTCGTTGTTGCGTCGGCGCGACCGACGCCGTCACTTTCCCGCCGGAGCACGTCTGTTCGGACGTCCGGCGCACGCGTGGCCTCGCCACGCGCCCCGCGCGATTCCTTCCACCTTGCAGGCGCATGACAGGATCCCACCTTCAGCCGGTCACCGGCGACGAGTCGTCGCTTCCGCAGCCGTACGCCGAGGGGGCGGGCGGCTGGGATGATGGGGTCGGCCCCGAGCCGCCGAATCGCGCGCAGCAACAGCTGCAGCGCTACCTCTCGGCGGTCTGGCGCTACAAGTGGTTGGTACTGCTGCTCGGCGTACTGGGCGGCGTCGGCGGGGCGTACGCGACGCGCTTCATCATTCCCGAGTACGAGGTGCAGGCGCGCATTCTGCTCTCGCCGGACAATCGCGGCGGATCAGGAGCGACCGGTGGCACCGACAACATGGCGCAGAGCACGCTGCTCGACCTCCTGGTTTCTGGCCAGGTGGTTGACCCCGTGGTGACGCAGCTTGGTTTGTACGTCGCGCCAACGGTAGTTGAGGATTCGGCGCTGTTCAGCAAGTTCGGCACGGAAGGCAACATTGTGCCCGGTACGTACTCGCTGCGGCTCGAGCCCAATGGCTGGCAACTCGTGCGCAACGACGTGCAGGTGGTTGACCGCGGTGCGCTCGGTGCGCCCATCGGTCGGCCGGTAGGGTTCGTCTGGCAGCCCAACGCCGAGTCGTTCGCCGGTCGCAAGACCGTCGACTTCGTCGTGCGTACGCCGCGCGAGGCCTCGGTCGATCTGGTGCAGCGCCTCAGCATGCCGGCGCTGCGGCAGGGTTCCACGATTCTCACCCTTCGGCTTCGCGGCACCGATCCCAAGCGAACCGAGGCCACGCTCAATGCGTGGACCAACAACTTCGTGGCCGTTGCGACGTCGTTCAAGCGATATGGCGTCTCGCAGCGCGCGTTCGTCCTCAAGGGACAGCTGGAGTACGCTCGCGAGGCGCTCGCTGAGGCCGAAGCAGCGTTGCAGAACTTCAAGGTGCGCACCGCGACGCTCCCCACCGAGTCGCGCATCCCGTCGCTCGCCGGTCAGGAGCTGACGTCCAATCCGATCTTCTCTTCATACTTCAATCAGCAGGTCAGCGCCGACCAGTTGCGCCGCGATCGCGAGTGGATCGAACGCGCACTCACGGGCGCACCCGATGGTGGCGTGAGCGCCGAAGCGCTGTTGTCGGTGCCGAGTGTCAACACGGCTGAAGCTGCAACGAAGCTCCGTCAGGATCTGGCCGCCGCGCTCGAGCTCGAAGCCGAGATCCGCAAGCTGTCCGGCTCGCTTCGCGAGGCCGATGACCGGCTGCGCCTTCCGATTCAGCAGTTGGCCACATTGCGGCGCGAGGTGATTCCGAACGCGGCGCGAGCGCTGCTCACGCAGCTCGAGGCGCGCGGCAGTGACCTCGAAGGACAGCTCAAGGAGCGCGAAAGCGACCTGCGGGACATTCCCACGCGCACGATCCAGCTTACCGGGCTTGAACGTGCCGTGGCCGTGGCCGATGCGCAGTACCGCGCGTTGCTCGTGGCCTCGCAGGAGGCCGAAGTCGCCGAAGCCACGACCCCGCCCGACATCAGTGTGCTCGACAGCGCGATCGCGCCGCTCGAGCCCACGACCAAGACGGGGCCAACCATCATTCTTGGCGCCGTCGGTATTGCGCTGGCGTTGGGACTTGGTCTCGCGATCCTGCTCGACATGCTCGACAAGCGCTTCCGCTACGCGCAGCAGGCGACCGATGAGCTTGGCCTGTTCATTCTTGGCGTCATCCCGGAAATCCGCCGCAAGCGTCGCGACGGTGGCGTGGAAGCTGCACAGATGGTGGAAGCATTCCGCAGCATTCGCATGAACATGCGCTACGCGGTCGACCCATCGCGTCCGTTCGCGGTGACGATCTCGAGCCCCGGCCCTAACGACGGCAAGTCGCTGGTGTCGAGCAACCTCGCGCTCAGCTTCGCCGACGGTGGCGCACGCGTGGTGCTGGTGGACGGCGACATTCGCCGCGGCACGCTGGAAGAGACGTTCAAGTGCGACGCGAAGCCGGGGCTCGTGGAATACCTCGACGGCAATGCCCTCTTGCCGGAGGTGATGCGCGGCACGCACCACCCCAACCTCACGCTCATCCCCTGCGGTGGGCGGCAGCGTCGTGCGCCCGAACTGCTCACGGGTCCGCGTCTCACGCAGCTTGTGGCGCAGCTGCAGCGTGAGTTCGACGTGGTGATCATCGACTCGCCGCCGCTTGGCGCGGGCTCGGACGCCTACGCACTCGGCATCGCAGCCGGCCACATGGTGGTGGTGCTGCGCGCCGGCCTCACCGACCGCAAGATGGCGCGCGCCAAGCTCGCGACCATCGAAACGCTCCCGATTCGCGTACTGGGTGGCGTGCTCAACTCGGTGAAGATGGCGGGTGAGTACGAGTACTACTCGTACTACCTCGACTACGAAGCCCGCGACGAGGAGCCCGTGAAGGCGCTCCCCCGTCGTGCGAAGCGCACGGCCGACGACGAAGTGCTGGAGCCGACGGGCGATTGAGCGACGACGGGTTTCGTCAACTGAGCGGCTGGAAGACGAACCCTGCTTCGTCTTCCAGCAGCTCGGTTTACCGGACATCAGTTTCCGCGTCGTGCGACGGCAGGGACGTCGAGGGCGATGATTCGTTCGGCGCGGCCGCGCAGGCGGCGGAGTTCGCCGGAGGTGGCACTCAGCATGGCCATCGGGTCGGCGGCGACCTCGTCGCCGTCGGCGGCGCACCAGACGGCGCGCAGGCTCCAGGCCTGACCACCGCCGCGCGGTGTGGAGTTCACCACCGATTCGAGGCGATGCACGTAGGCGGCCGTACCTTCGGGGCCGCTGCCCGGGGTGAAGACCACGAACTCGGCACTGCCGGTGCGTCCCACCACGTCACCCGCTCGGGCGGTACTGCGCAACAGGTCGGCGAGCAGGGCGGCCTCGCTCGGGGCCGGTTCGCGCTGCTCATTGCCCTGCACCAGGTCGGCCGCGACGGCCACACAGCCAATGGGGGTGCGGAGCCGCTGCGTACCGGCGCCCAGCTCACGGGCGCGCCGGGTGAGTCCACGCAGGGAGTACACCCCGGTGGGCTGATCGAGCAGCGATTCGTCGCGGAAGCGGTCGGCGCGGCGCTTGGCTGCGCTGAAGGTACGGAGCCGAGCGGCAAAGGCCGCCCCGTCGAAGGGGAAGCCGAGGTAGTCCCACACGCCCGCCTCGAGCGCGCTCACCATCGCGTTCCGGTCGACGTCATCGGTGGAGATGAGGACAACCGGGAGGGCGACGCCCAGTTCGCTGGTGGCCTGCAGGGCGCGGGCGAGGTCCACGCCGGCGATGTCGGCGAGTCGCGTGTCGCTCACGACCACGTCGGCGGCGGCTTCAAGCCCCAGGGTGAGCGCGTCGCGGCCGGCCCAGGCGCGCACGGTCACCATGCCCTGTTCGGCGGCAACGGTCTCGATGCTGCGGGCGAGCCATTCCTGCTCGGAGACGATGAGCACGACGGGCGGTCGCGGCGTGGCCTCGGGAGTGTGCACGGCGAGGGCGGACGGGGGACGAAGGACGAACCGAGAGGGTGGCACCTGAACACGCCGGCGTTGGCGTTGCGGCGGTGTACTGCACAAATCGTGCGACGGCGGCGGCGTCACGACACGGGCACACCGCTTGGCCTCAGGGGTTACGTTGCGCCATACTGTGGTGCTGCGTCCTTGCACTAGATATTGCCCGTGCCGGTCCGCCGGCGGCGGACCGTGTCGCCCCGAACGTCCCGTCACAGTCGCGGTGCGGAGTCCGCATCGCCTCAGGTGGTGCACCGATGCATCGCCTGCTGTTGCCCGAACACCACACCTGCCATCGTTTCGGTCATGTCCATCCGCGCGTCTCGCTCTTTGATCCTGCTCGCGCTGGCGCTGCTGACGGTGTCCACGAGCGGCTGTTTCCTTCGCCGCCCGGACTTCATGATTCGCACGCACCCACGCGAGGTGCCGCTTCCCGATGGGACGCGTACGCAGGTGGCAGAGCGGGTGGCAGCGCTTGAATCGCAGCTCGCGGGCGGCCTGCGCGGTGACGACCGGGATCGGGCGCAGCGGGAGCTGGCGCAGCTGCGCACCCGGCTGGAGCGTGGCGATTTTCAGGTGGGTGATCAGGTCGTGGTGACGATTGCCGGATCGCTCGGGTCTGTCGATACGGCGACGGTTCGCGAGGGGCTGGCGCTCAGCCTGGCCTCGCAAGGGAACTGGCCCGACGTAAACCTCGGTGGCGTCCTGCGCAGTGAAGTGCAGCCGAGGCTGCAGGCGCACGTCGATCGATTCCTCAAGGACCACGTGGTACGCGTCGGCCTGCTGACACGGCTGCAGGTGACCGGCGGTGTTGCGCGCCCTGGCTACCTGGGAGTGTCGCCTGACCGCCCCATCACAGATGTGCTCATGGCCGCTGGCGGCCCGACACCGCTCGCAAAGCTCGACCGGGTCACGGTGCGGCGAAATGGCAAGCTCATCGTGAAGGGAAGTCAGTGGCGCACGGCGGTACGTGAAGGCACGACCATTGCAGGATTGGGGTTGCAGCCGGGCGATGAGGTCAACGTCGAGCAGGCCGGACAGCGGATGGAGCCGTGGCGGATGGTGCAGATCGCCCTCTTCTCCATCTCGGCCACCTTCGCGTTGATCCAGCTGCTGCAGTTCATCTACGCTGAAGATCAGTAAGGAGCAGGCAATGGACACCACGATGGACGCCACCCCCGAGTTCCCCGGACTGTTTGGGGTGCCGCGCACCCCGGCGCGCGCCTTCGCGCCGGTGAAGGTGGCTTCGCCGTCGTCGGCCATGCCGGCCATCTCCACGCCGGCGCCAGCGCCTGACGCCGACGAGGAGCCGGAGAGCGCCTACGCGCCCCGGACCCGCAGCGAGCTCGCCTGCCGCGTGCTCAACGTGGCGGTCGCGCTCGTGCTCATCGTGGTCTCACTGCCCATCACGTTGGCCACGGCGCTGCTCATCAAGCTCACCTCCCGCGGCCCGGTATTCTACACGCAGACGCGCGTGGGGCTCGATCGGCGCTGGAATCGTACGCGCGCGCTCTACGAGCGCCGGCGCGAGGACCTGGGTGGCGAGCAGTTCACGATCTACAAGTTCCGCAGCATGCGGGTGGACGCGGAGCAGGGCGGTAAGGCCGTCTGGGCCACCAAGGATGACGACCGCGTCACCGCCGTTGGGCGCTTCATCCGCGCCACGCGCATCGACGAAATCCCGCAGCTGCTCAATGTGCTGCGAGGCGAAATGAACGTGGTGGGACCGCGCCCCGAGCGTCCGAGCATCTTTGTTCGGCTGCGCGAGGACATTCGCCACTTCCCCGTGCGTCAGCGCGTGAAGCCCGGCATCACGGGGTGGGCGCAGATCAATCGCAGCTACGATACCGACGTGGAAGGTGTCCGCGAGAAGCTCAAGCTCGATCTCGAGTACCTCAAGCGCCAGTCGCTCGCCACCGATCTGGTGATCATGGCGAAGACGGTGCCGGTGATGCTGTTCCGGAAGGGCGGATGGTAGGCCGCGGCCCAGCTGGTGCCGCGTTGCCTCCCCAGGCGCGTCGTCGTGTGACGGCGCGCCTGCGTTCGCTTGGGGAGCCAGGGTGGACGGTCGCGATTGCCTCGATCGTGCTCTACCTGTTCGTCGTGCACAGTTACCGCCTTCCCCTTGGCACGACGGCCATCATCACCGGCTTGATCGCGCTGGCGCTTGAGGGGAAGCGCCTGACCGTGCCGCCGTTTCTGTTATGGTTCGGCGCCTATCTGCTGTGGGCACTGGCCGCGTCGCCGCTGGGCATGGATCCCGGCCACTCCTGGGAGCGCTGGCAGGACTTCGGAAAGATCTGGTTGATTGCCTTCCTCATTGCGAACGCGGCGCGCTCGGAGCAACAGTGGCGCATCGTGCTTGTCGGGTGGCTCGCGATGTTCGCGCTCTTTCCGTTTCGCGGCACAGTGATGAACTATCTCTCGGGCATCACGCACGCCGGACGCTACGCGTGGAACTTCGCGTTCGAGAATCCCAACGACCTCGCCGCGATCACGCTGTTGATTCTGGCGCTCTGCGTGTCGCTGGTTCGCGCGCCGCGCCCCCACTGGGTACGGTGGTCAGCGCGAATCGGAGCCGCGACGTTGCCTTTCCTGATCTTGCTGACGGGCTCTCGCGGTGCGATGCTCGCGCTCGTGGTGTTCGGCGCCGTGCTGCTGGCCTTCAGCAAGAGGAAGCTCGGCACAGCGGTGCTCGTAGGCGTGGCGTGCGTGATTGCGCTCCCCTTCCTCCCCGCCAATCTGAAGGAGCGCTTCGGGAACATGCGCTTCCTGACCAATACCGAGACGCTCCGACAGGCTGACGGCTCCGCCGAGCAGCGATACGTGATTCTTCGTGTCGCGGCGACAGTCGCCCGCGACCATCTGCTTTACGGTGTCGGTATTGGCAACTACCCGTACGCGAACAAGCAGTATGCGAGCCAGCGCGCGGAGTGGGAGTTGGCCGACGGATTTCGCGATTCGCACAATACGTATCTAACCATTGCCGCAGAGACCGGTATTCCCGGCCTTATCCTCATGAGCGGCGCGGCAGGATCGCTGCTGTTCGGACTGCTGCGCGCTCGCCGTGAGGGAACCCGACTCGCGCCGCACGTCTCCGACCCAGCACTCGCAGAGGCCCTTGTGAATCGCCCTCCAGCGCTGTTGGCGGGTACGCTTGCATTCATGACGGCGGGCATTTTCGGATCGCTATTCTATATCATTTTCCCCTATCTGTTCGCCGTCTCGACGTACGGCATCACGCAGGTCTCCCTCATTCGGGCACGACGAGACCTCGCGTTTCGAGACCCGAGCGCGGGCGGAGCCGTCGCGCCTCCTCGTCACCAGTCACTCCGCCTCGGCCGCCGCTTTGCTGCAACTCGACCAAGAGTGGCGTGACCGCCTGTGAAGCTCGTGAACGCCGATGCGTAGTGTACTGACGAGTGCAGCCGCGCTCTCGAGGCGGCTGCGACGGCAGGCAAGCGCCGCTACCCGCGATCACCTGCGCGCTGCCGATGACGGACTCCGCTTCCGAAACGCGTCGGAAGCATGGTCACCGTCGCAACGCGCGCAGTGGATGTGTGAACGTCTGCGGACGCAGGCCGTGTACGCGACCACGCACTTTTCTTTTTGGCGCGAGCGCTTCGCCGACGCCGGCATCCGCCATCCTGAGCGTATGGGAGCAGAGGAGTTCGCGCGCCTGCCTGTGCTGGAGCGGAGCGATCTACCCCTGCTGTTCACCGAAGCGCAACAGCTCGATCGACGGCGCCGCGGTCGCGTCGTACGAACGGGCGGTTCGACAGGCGTCCCAGCCGAAGTTCTCAAAGGTCCCGAAGAACTCGGCTGGTCGGAGAGCGCCCCCGCGTTCTTTCGTGCTCGGCTCGGTCTCGCCGCCAACCCACGAACCGCGTTCGTCTGGGGACATCACCTCGATCCGGTCACGCGCGCGTCTCGGCGCGAGCGTCTCGAGGATTTTCTCTTTCAGCAGCTGTGGGTGGACATCTTTCGCATCGATGAGACATCGTTGCGTCGTGCCGATAGCCAGCTCGCGCAGTTCGCGCCGGAGCTTATCGTGGCGTACGCCTCGTCGCTCGATGCGCTTGCACAGGCCGTGAATCCGTCCGGTACGCAACGACGTCCCTATCCGACCAAAGCGATCATCACCGGCGCGGAGAAGCTGCTGCCCGCCTACCGCGAACGCATCGAAGCGACGTTCGGAGCGCCTGTGTTCGAGCAGTACGGCGGACGCGATGTTGGACTGCTGGCCCACCAACTCGACCGCCGCGGCGGCCCGCTGACCGTCGATTGGGCCCAGATGTATCTTGAGCCGGAGGACGATCGCGCCGAGTCAGCGATTCTTCTGAGCAAGCTGCACGCCGATGCCATGCCGATCTTCCGATATCGCGTTGGCGATCTTGCGCGGTTCCCCATCGGCAGTCGGCCTGGTGAACCCGTGCTGGCACTTGAGGAGGTCACCGGTCGAGAGATGAACATGCTGTGGCGCGCCGATGGCTCACGAGTTTCCGGTATTTTCTTCGCCCATCTGTTCAAGGATTTTCCATTACGCGAGTTTCAGGTACAGCAGACCGAGACACTCGAAGTAACGGTGCTGCTGGTGCCTCGCGAGGAGTTCACGCCGGCGCATGAGCGCGAGCTTCAGCAGGTGCTGGCGGCCAACCTACCTGGCTGTCCGCTCGAACTGCGTCGCGTTGCTGAAGTTCCACGTGGTGCCAACCGTAAGTTGCACCCAGTGATCGCCCCATCCCGAATCTCCACGAGTCTTTCCCGTTGACGAATCCCCTGTCAACCGATCTCACAGTCGGCCTTGTGCGCACGCCGACTGCGACCTACGAAGCCGGGCACGAGCCGGTGCGCATGCGTGCGCTACTTGCTCGACTGGGCGAGACACTGGGCTGGAGCGATGGGGCGCGCGGCGCGCTCGGACGACTGATTCGCCCGGGTGACCGCGTCCTGCTCAAGCCCAACTGGGTACTCCATCGCAACAACGCGGGCCTCGGCACCGATGAACTCATTACGCATCACTCGCTGATCGTCGCCGCCGCTGAGGCTGCACTCGCGGCAGGTGCCGCCCGAGTGCTTGTGGGAGACGCCCCCGTACAGGGATGCGACTTCGAGAGGATGCTCGCCCTCGGAGACCTGCGCAGCTGGGAGGCGACACTTCGCGCGCGCGAGCCACGATTTGCCGGTCTGCGCGACTTTCGCCGAACTGTCATCACGCGCCCCGGGGACGTTGGCTCAGCTGTGCGCGAGCGGGTCGAACTCGACGAGTTCGTGCTATTCGATCTTGGTCGCGAGAGTCTCCTCGAGCCGGTGAGTGACGGCGCGCCGTTCCGTGTGACGATGTATCCTCAGGAACTGATGGAGCGCACGCACGCGCCTGGTCGGCACCAGTATCTGGTCGCCCGCGAGGTGATCGCGGCCGACGTTGTGATCAATCTGCCGAAGCTCAAGACGCACAAGAAGGCTGGCGTCACGTGCGCTCTCAAGAATCTGATCGGTATCAATGGCAACAAGGAGTTCCTGCCGCACCACCGGATCGGCGGCTCTGGAACGGGAGGCGACTGTTATCCCGGCGCCAATCCGCTCAAGCGACTGCTGGAGTCCGCGCTCGATCGTCGCAACTCCGTGTCGGCATCACCTTCCGCGATTCGCCGCTGGGATGCGCTGGCGCGTGTGCTCGATCGTACCGTACGCCGGCTCGGTGACCGCATGGAAGTCGAGGGCTCGTGGTCAGGAAACGATACGATCTGGCGTACGTGTCTCGACCTCAACCGCATCCTGCTCTACGGTCGTCTGGATGCAACGCTGGCACCCGAGCGTCAGCGACGCGTGATCAACCTCGTCGACGCAATCATCATTGGCCACGGTAACGGGCCGCTTTCGCCTGAACCCTCGCCATTCGGACTGCTGCTTGGTAGCACGAGCAGCGCCGCCACCGATCACGTGAGCGCCCTGCTGCTCGGTTACGACCCCGCACGGATTCCCATTACGCGACACGCGTTCGACGCATTCGAGTATCCCCTTGCTCCTGCTGGAACAGCGACGATTCCAGTGGTCGGCGACCTCGGCAGTGGAAATGCCGACGATCTGCTGAGCGACTTCGTCGCCCCCTTCACCGAAGTCACCTACCCCCTGGGTTGGCTCGATGCGGTGCATCCCCGGTGGAGCGAACGAGCGCGGGGGTCAGACGTCCCACAGGTACGCGCCGAGCCGGCGGCCTGAGGCAAGCGGTCGCGCTGAGCGTCACTTCCGTGTGAGGCGTCCAATGACCGCGAGCATCTCGGCGGCGCGCAGACGGCGGTCGTACCGTCCATCGTTCACGGGCCGAGGCGCCTCACCCGTCGACCAGCGTGCGTAAAGAGACGCCAGCTGTGCGGCGAGTTCCTCATGGTCTGGGGACGAGACGATGCCCGCGCTGCCTTCGAGCATTTCCGAGATCGCGTTCGGAGCGTTGGTGACGGCGATTAGCCATGATGGAAGCTGCATGTACTCGAAGAGCTTCGCCGGGATCTGGTAGGTGCTGGGGATCTGGACCAGCACATTGACAGCGCTTCCAGCCAGCCACTGGAGGAGTCGTGCGCGCGGCATCAGTGGAATGAACTCAACAAGCGAGTCCACGCCGAAGTGTCGCGCCCAGGCATGTAGAGATTCTCCTTCGTACCGATCCTGGCCCGTCACGAACTGCAAGACGACCGATGTCTCTGGCACGCCGTACTCATCGCACATTGTGCGCACCGCGCGCATGAAGATGCGAGGATCGCGCCCCTGAAAGAGCGAACCAGCGTACACGATGCGGAATCGCTTGTCACGCCCCCACTCCGGCAGCGGCTCGATGTCGGCTCCGTTCGGGATTGCAACGATCCGCGACTCAGCGTCTGGGTACATGGCCGCGAGCCGCCGTGCGACCGCCGGCGTGTTGGCCACGATGCTGGAAGCGGCTCGTACACATCGCGCTTCCTTGCTTCGTTCGAGGCGTGCGTACTCAACCGCATCGAAGCTCTCGAGAAACTCGTCGAAGGTCCACGGATCGCGACAATCCATGATCCAGGGCACATTGAATCGCTTCGCGAGCGAACGCGCCGCGAGATGCGCACTGTGCGGTGGCCCGCTGCTGACAATTAGGTCGAACGGGCGGATCTCACTTCGCAAGCACGTTTGCTGCAACACTCGCGAAGCGATGCGCTGCGCGCGCGCATGAAGGAAGAGTCGGATCCATCGACGTGTGACTGACGGCGCGGGCGACTCGTTGCGTCCAGCGATTGACTGACCAGCGCCGCCTCCACTGGCTCGCGTTGGCACTTCGCGCCCTCGACGGACCCGCTTGACGCGCATCAGCAACGCTTGAGTTTGCCGCAGCAGTCGATCTTCAAGGTCCACGGCGGAGACGCCGATGACGCGGGTCGTTTCTGGGAGGTCCGCCAGACGGCCGTCGTCGCGACTCGCCACCTCCTGCGGGATCACCGTCACCACGTCCGCCATCCATCCCGCCGATTCGAGCGCGGGAAGCATCTTCTGCCATCGAAGGCCGCCAACTGCCGCCGATGGTGGAAAGCCCGGGGAGATGAGGAGCAGACGGCGCGCCTCGTGCCGATCGCTACCGGCCCTCAACAACTCCACGTGCGACGCACCGGGCGCGCTGCTCATGGCGCCGGCCTCCCCGTCACGAACTCGAACAGCCGAGCCTGCGCTCTGCGGCACTGTTCATCTTCGCACGGTGTGCTGACGACAACGATCTCAGACGGCCTCGCCTCGCCGAACCACATGGGCAACTCAAGCAGCTTGGCCTCAGTACCGGAGTACGTGATCACACCACCCACGAGATACCAGTGCCACGCCATCCATTGCTGTCCGGCGACGCGGAAGAGTGACGCATTCACCATGCGACCATTCGCATCGAGCGGTCCAATCAGCCCCCCACCGAGACGGTCCTTGTCCGAGACGATGGAGTTCAATGCGTTCACCATCTCACGCCCCTGTTGCTGGCGGAGGAAGATGAACCGATCGACCTGCACCAGGTCATGCTCCTTTCGCCACGCCGCGCTACGCTGATCCGCAGCCCCGTAAACCACCGGTGTCCAGGCAGGCGTCCCCTCCGTGGGTCGCCACATGCTGTCGGTGCCGACGGCGAGTCCGGACGCAACTTCAGGTACCTGCTCCAGTGAGGCCGGCGTCCGGCCTGCACCGAGCAGCACAAGCAAAGGCCCGACCAACAGGACCGTAGTCGGCCAGCCGAGCGACGCCAGCGGGGTCCACCGCGATGCGGACGCCGAATGGCCCACGCCACCCGCATCGCCAGACGCCTGCACCCGCAGGCGATCGTCATAGGCCTCGAAACGCCGAGCAAACAGGAAGTACAACAAGATCACCGCAGCAAAGACGACCCAGCCGTACCCATTGTGATTCTTGATCAGGGGAGACTGCATCTCGGTGACGTGACCGATCAGGATCAAGCCGAATACGCGAAGCCAGTTCGACACCGCAGCGACCAGCGCGCCGACGAGCACAGCAACCCCCCGCGCACGCCAATGCTTCAGAAAAAAGAGCGAGTAGATCACGGAGATCACGACGCCAGATTCGAAGTAGTTCGCGCCCGAGCAGCCACGAGCGACTTCGAAGACGCCGGCGGGGATCTTGATGTAGGTGCCGCTGATTTCCGCCTCCAGCCCCGTCAGCGAGAGGAGCAGCGTATTGGCAGCGACCGTGATGTACTGCAGCGGAACGACAAAGCCTCCCCAGAATGGCATGGCCAGCAGGGCAACAAGGAACGCGGGCAAGGCCGCGACCGCAGCGTCCTTGCCCGCCACTGCATACCACCAGCCGAAGAGGAGGATGGGAAGCAGCGTCTGGTGCAGGAGCTGGATGCTGAGGATCACGCCTGCTGCCCACAGCAAAGACGAAATGAGCAACGGCGCGATCACCAGTGATGAGGCGTCCCGCCACAGTGTGATTTGACTGCGTGTCCGCCACAGCATGAAGATCGCGAGTCCCGCGAGACCAAACGCGTGTACTCGATTCTCCAACCACGCATCAGGGTATGCGAGCAACGTTCGAGAGTACGCGATCAGCAGCAGCCCCAGCGTGCTCAAGAGCAGCGGCGCGTGGCGACCACCGAGGCGTTCAGGATGAGCGGGTGCTTCGACCGGAAGGCGGGAGGTCACTTCGTTCACCTATTCGTCCTCAGCAGATGGCGCGACCACGCGCACACACCGCGAGCATCAAGATCGGTTGCATCATCACGCAGCATCTGTCGGATCGAACGTGTATCCGGTGATGGCGAGGACGTCCGCAAAAAAGTGACCGACGGACTCCGCGCGTGCATCGTCGAAGTAGGAGCGATAGTCCTTGCGGCGTGCCGACTGCTTTTCGCGAATCGCGAGTTTCCCGAGATCGAGCCCCAGCCGCTCACCAAGCGTCTGGAGCCCGGCGTCGATCGCCTCCTGTCGAATCAACACGTCGACGCAGGCATGACCATCAATGAACAAGAACGGATTGAGCAAACGTCGAGGATCATACGCTCCGACGCGCTCCTGCCACACCACGTCCTCACTCAACGCGGCGTCCAACCACTCGAGGAACTCTGTCTGGATCGGCGCGGAGGTTCCGGCACGGCCGTCGCGCCGCCACTGCCACGCCGACACAAGCATATCCCACGGATTGCGGACGTTGGTTGCTTTGCACGCGCTATCCCAGAACGGCCCAAGCAATGACCGCAACGACGCCGCATAGTGGTGCTCGGAGATATTGATTCGAAATCGCCACGGCCAGCGTCGATCGATCCATGCCGGCACCGTCAGAATGTGCGGCGTGTCACTCGCGCGTAGTGGCAGGATGACACGCGGCGCCCGACTGGGGAGGCCATGCTTCTTGATCTCTTCCGCTGTGTGCCAAAAGTCGCCACCGAGGGGCGTGTTCAGCAGGAGGTGCGCTTCCAGCGACGTACCTGCCGACTTTCGTGACTTCAAATAGATGAATCGGTGCTGGCGATTGATGATGGTCACGGAGCGAGTCCGATGCGACGAGAGAGGTTGAGTGAGACACGCGTCCGTTCATCGGCCGTAAGGACAATCAGCCACACAGCGAGCGCTGAGCCAGCGGCCGTGACGGCGCCAGCGCCCAACAGACGAGGCCACGAGCCGAGCGTGAGCGTTGACTCGATCGCCAAGCCGAGCGCGAGTGTCAGCCCACCGGCAAGGACGCCACGCCCCGGCCCTCTCCGCGCATAGGTTCTCGCATCGAGATCGAGTCGTCGGCAGACGAGCTTGGGGAGGCGGAAGAGGTTGGTGAGCAGCATGGGAACGACTGAACCGAGGGCCACCCCAACGAGGCCGAACCAGTGCACGAACAGCAAGCTCAGTGCGACGTTCGCGAGCGCTTCGACGGCGAGCAGCCTCGCGAGTGCGCCCGCCTCCTTCAGGCCGAACAGCAACTGCCAGCTGATGCTTTGGACCATGCGCGGAATCTGTCCAACAAGCAGCGCAATCATCACGATGTCAGACCGTTCTCGCCAAGTCCCCGTCACGTATTCGGCGCCGACCCAAAGAGCGAGGAAAGGCGCAGCAAAGCTGATCGCGAGCGACGACAGGCTGCACGCCGCGGCCGCGCTGAAGCGGCTGCCGTCGAGGTAGAGCCGAATGAGAGTCGACCGATCACCTTTCGCGTGGTGATGTGTAAAGTGGGCCGTAAACGGGCGCGTGATGACCGAGACGAAGTTCGAGAGATAGGTGAGAATCGTTTGGCCGAGCACATAGACCGTGACCGCTCGTACCCCAACAAACGCTCCTACCACAACCACGTCGAGGCGCGAAATCACCAGTCGGGACAGACTGACAAGGACGGTACGCGAGCCGTAACCGAACAGATCACGCATCGGTTCGCGGTCGCGCAGTGACGGAGCGAGCGCGACATCGGGGAAGAGCCGCCGCGCCTGGTAGGAAAGGTAGAGCCAGCCGGCGGCACGCGTCGACGCCTGGATGAGCGCCAACGCAAGAAGGCCACCACCTGATCGCAGCGCCAGAACGATCGCACCAAATGCTGCAAAGCGCAGCACGGTATCGAACACGGTCCCGAGCTCCGGTCGCCGGCACCCCTGGATGATCGCTCCCGCCACCTCGAACGGCAGTGTCAGTGCGACGACGGCAAGCATGACAGCCAGCGCAGAACGCACCTCGATCGGGTTGACACCCTCTGCAGTGAACAGGCTCGGGAAGCCCCAAAGCAGCAGACCGCCAGTCAGCAGCACGATCAATCCCGCGAGGGTGAGCATCGTGAGCCCTGCACTGATGTAGCGATTCGCCTCCGACGGTGCGTCAGCCGCCAGATGCCGGGAGACGAAGTGGGCGATCGCGCCGCGCGTACCAAGATCGAGCAGGCCGTAGTAGCCGGTCACCTGACCAATCAGCGTCCAGGTGCCGTAGCGCGAATCGCCCAGTGCCGCGAGAATGAACGGCGTCTGGTAAAAGGTGATGGCGATAGTGACGACGAAGGACGCCATCCCCCAGACGGCCGACCGCGCCACCGAGGGAGTGGCCGCCGCCGGACGCGAGACTGCAGCGACTGACGGCGATGTCATGGAAGCCACCCGATCAACGTTCCTGTGTCGAACGCTGCGGCAAGCCGACGGCGGGTTGGATGTTCATTCAGCGTTGAGAGCAGACCTTCTGCGGCGGCCCGGAGCGCTTGACCGTGCGCCGTTGTGTCGCGGAATGTGGCCATCGCATTTGCAAGGGACTTCAGTCCGAGTTCGTCCATCCTTGAAGGCAGATTTCGCCGAAGCGGAACGTGCAGAAGTCGCTGCGCCTCGGCGAGAGCGGCCTCGACGTCCTGCCGCTCATTCAGCGCAACGCGACACCAGTGGCCAACGGAACGAACCGCGCTGGACACGCGCTGCCATTCGGCGCGCTCGAGTCGTGCCGAGTCCGAAAGTGCCGTATTGGCAAGATTCTGGAGGGCATACCAACGATGCGCGACGCCACTCGTCGGCGTCCGCAGGCCAGCCGCCTGCTCAAACTGCAGGAAATCGACATCGACCGATACCACGCCTGTCGCGTCGATCCCGATGCGAAGGTATTGAACGGAGTCCCGTAGTGGGTGCTGCGGGGCCGACGCGAACGGGAAGAATCCATTGCCGAGGCCGTGCGCGATAACGCCAAAGGGTGTGCGCTCGACGCCGAGCGGGACGTGGGCATGATGACAGAGCACCACCTGTGCCCCGGCGGCCGAAAAGGCTCGCGCTCGATCCCGATAGCTCCGCGGCGGGACACAAGACCACTCAAAACCCCAATGCAAATGGAGCACTACCACGTACCCACGAGCTCGCTGCAGCCGAATGGATGCCTCGAGTTCGCGATCATCGATCAAGGCCACTGGCGAAGGCTGCTCCGAGGGCAATCGAACGTCGTCGCACGCTCCGAGGAACGCCATGGTGACGCCGTTGCGCTCGATGATCACCGGGGCTTGTCCAGACTGACCAACGGTGGCCACGTCATGCGCAGCCAGCGTCGACACGGTACGCTCAAACGCCGGTACGCCGTAGTCGAGGGCATGATTGTTGGCGACGGTCAGCACGGAGTCCGGCAGCCGTGCGAGCAGCTCGTCGACGTTATCGACCGTGTGAAGAAACGAGCCGAACGACCCGGCTCGGACGTCTTCCGGTGTCGCGATTGGAGCCTCGAAGTTTGCCGTCAGCAGTGCTTCAGCGCCGACCGCGTTGCGAAGGGCGTCGAGCTGGCTGGCGTGCAGTGCGGGCATGCCGTCGCGTCGGACGAATGCCAGATCACCAAAGGCGACCAGGACAGCACGGTGCGATGCGCCGCGACGCCCGTCCTCCCCCGGCACAACAACCCGATCTACGCGCGGCTGACGCAATAGCTTGTGCGCGAGCGTCGCGCGCCAGCGGTGCGGCAAGCGGGCGGCCGGCGCAGACTCGAGAAATGAGCGGAGGGGGCGGTAGGGGAGCATCACATTCGAGGACGAGCGAGCCATGATGCCGGTCATCTCGAGGTGTCAGCCAGCCGATCAAGGGACGCGATCCACGCGCCGTGCATGAGCAACCCGTATACCGACCCGCGCTGTCCTCGAAGTGCCTGCAGGAGCAACCGCGTACGCCAGCCGGACTCCGAGCGAAGAGGGCGAACGATGGAGGAGCGCAGCCTCGGTGACGTCAACGGTCCGTGAACCTGCCCAAACAACTGTCCAGTCGCGACGGCGGCGGCGGAGTAGCGGTCGTAGGGGATGTGCGCCTGTTCGGGATAGGCGGCCGCAATGACACGCGAGTGGAAGCCCGTTGCCAGAATGACCCCGACGTCGAGGCCAGCTAGCATGTCGTGCAGCGGGGGATAAAGAAACGGGGTCACCACTGTCGCGGCGCTGCCGAGGAGCGCGAACGAGGACGGTGCGATGCCTCGCCGCGTCCGTTGCGACAATCGAAAGGCGACGGCGGGGCTGGGCGCATCGGCCGCTCGTCGCATTTCCTGCACGAGCCGCGCGTGCGCTCGCTCCCTTCCGAAGCGTGCGATCTCGCGCGACGCGAGCATGCCGCGAACGGCAGACTCGGGGGACATCAAGTCGTCCGCGATCGAATCAAAGTCGCCCCGGTCAAACCACTCAGCGCGCTCGCGCGTGAGAAACTTGCTCTCTGAGAGGATGTCGCCCGCCAGTCCATCATAGACAACCGCGTCCCGCCCCTTCAGCCAGTCGCGGGCCGCCATCATCCACCAGTGCTCGAGACAGGCCGAGTCGGTGAGGGCGTCCTTCGCAAGCTCCGCTTCCCAGCGGGTCGCCGGCAGGGGCACCACTGTGTGCGGTACGCCGCACGAAGCTGCGAGAGCGGCGGCGATTTCCGTATTGTTGCGCCCATCGAACGGATCGGTCTGCACGGTCAGCGCGTTCGCTGGCGTCTGGCCGATGGCATGCAAGCCAAGCAGGATGTGCCGTGAGTCTCGTCCCCCGGAAAGGAGCACGACGGATCGCTCTGGATCGACGGGAACGCTGCGAAGCGCCTCGTGGAACAGCTCCCGATACGCAGCCGCAGCGGCGTCCGGGCCGAGGCGCGTGGGCGCGACAACCGGCCATCCGCCGCTCGCGCGACATCCTGACTGATCGCACACCAGTACAGTCCCGGGTGCGACGCGCCGCACACCTTGGAACGGGGTATCGTCGCCGAGGAATGCGCCCAGGCGCAGGAACGATGCGATCGCGTCTTCGTCGAGCGCCAACGGCATGACAGCCCGCATGACAGCCGCGAGGGAGGTGGCCACCACTGTACGACCAGGTTCCTGGAAGATGTACAGCGGGAGCATGCCATACCGATCCGAATGAACAGACAGCACCCCGTTCACGTACTGCCACGACGCAGTCAGGACGCCGTGGCTGAACGCATACGAGGTGAGCCCCGACGCGGTGGCGGTGCCGTCGGCTGCCCATCGCACGGTGAGGCAGGCCTCTTCTGTGCGACGTCGTGGCGACGGCTCGCGCACTCGCTGCGCTTCGTCCGCCGCGAGGCCGCTACTTCCGGATGCTGTCCTTTCGTGCACGCGGGAACTTGTCGGAAAGTCCATCGGCGTACTCCCGCTCCCCGGCCCCCACGTAGATCTGCCGCGGACGCGCAATCTTCTGCTCCTTGTCGAGCACCATCTCTTCCCACTGGGCCGCCCAGCCGGCGA
>ERZ1066122.1241-NODE-1241-length-21318-cov-6.648638_pt1 | contig 21318 bp, 21 predicted proteins | sample MGYA00382769_ERZ1066122 | MGnify/ENA primary metagenome ERZ1066122 (study PRJEB33369, sample SAMEA5778352) | biofilm metagenome | biome: Industrial cooling water; feature: Water cooling tower basin; material: Biofilm | place: United Arab Emirates | collected... | reverse complement strand
ACACACAGGTGACTAAGTCAGCCTGACCAGCGAAGGGATATATCGCCGGACCATGTCGGGGCGCTTCCCGCCCCACGCGTGCGCGACCGCCGTCCGCCCAAGACTTGCCCACGAAAAAGGGCTGTGGTTGCCCACAGCCCTTGTTTCGTTCTGGCCGTAAGCCGGAAGGTCAGAATACGCGCGCGTAACGCTCGTTGCCGACGAAGCCGATCTTGCCAACATTGCTGCGCTTCACCACCGCGATCACGCGATCGACGACGATGTAGCGGGCAAAGGGATCAGGTTCGATCTGCAACTCGGGCTCGACCGGCAGCTGCTTCGTCGCCTGAAGATAGGCGTCGAGCTGCGCCAGGTCGACCGGGGTGCCGTTCCACAGGATCGTGCCTGACGAGTCGATGAAGATCTTGTTCTTGTCCGGCTCGACCGCATTCTGCGGATTCGGATCCGGCGTCGGCAGGTCGATCTTCACCGCGTGCGTCTGCACGGGAATGGTGATGATGAACATGATGAGGAGCACGAGCATGACGTCGATCAACGGCGTCGTGTTCATGTCCATCATCGGGGCGTCGTCACCACCTTTGCCAACACTCATACCCATAGGGTCAGTTCCTTTGTGTCTTGATCAGAGGCGGCCGAGCGTCGCCGATCCCGGCGCCGGTTCGGAGATGAAGCCGATCTTCTGGAATCCAGCGAACTGCATCGTGTAGATCACGCCGCCAATACACTGATAGGGGGTGTTGATGTCGCCGCGGATATGCACTTCTGGGAAGTTATCCTCGGTGATGTTCTCCACGCCGCCGATTTCTTCCAGCAGCTGTTCCAGCTTCGTCTGGCCGCGTTCGAGCAGCTGCCCCGAATCGACCAGCGTCTGGTTCCAGTAAACCTCGCACGCTGCCGGGTTGGCGGCATTGCCGCGCACCGACAGGTTAACGTTTTCCGGCTTGGTCGTCGTCGGTTCAAACGCGACGTCGGGAAGCTCCAGATCGACGGTTTCCAGCACCACCGGAACGGTGATGAGGAAGATGATCAGCAGCACGAGCATGATATCCACGAGCGGAGTCGTGTTGATTTCATACATCGGGGCGTCTTCGCTGTCGTCCTTGCCTACACTCATGCCCATTGGATTAGCATCCTGTTCTCAAATCCATTGCAATGCGCCGCTGAGGTCAGCGGCGGGCCGGGGCGGCGCGTGGCGCGAACGCCGCGGCACCGCCTATCCAGCCTTAGGCCTTGGCAGCCGCAGGCTTGGCAGCAGCAGCGGGAGCCGCAGGGGCCACCGGCTTCACCTGGCCGTTCGACATGATCGAACCGAGCACGTCATTGGCAAAGGTCGACAGGTCACGGGCAATCGCCTTGTTGCGGCTCTGGAGCCAGTTGAAGGCAAGCACGGCGGGAACGGCGACGATCAGACCGATGGCGGTCATGATCAGCGCTTCACCGACCGGACCGGCGACGGTGTCGATTGAGGCCTGACCCGACGCACCGATCTTCACCAGCGCGCGCAGAATCCCGATCACCGTACCGAACAGGCCGACGAACGGCGCGGTCGAACCCACAGTCGCGAGGAAGGCGAGGCCGCCGTTGAGCTTCGAATTGATGTGGTTCTGCGAACGCTCCAGCGTGCCGTGCATCCAGTCATGCGCTTCCAGCGTGTCGGTCAGCTTGTTATGCTCTTCGTTGGCGCGCAGACCGTCTTCGACGACCTGACGATAGGCGCTGTTCTTTTCGAGCTTCGCGGCCCCTTCGGCCAGCGTCGGCGCGCGCCAGAAACCCTGGGACACGGCCTTGCCCTGCTTCATCACCTTGTTCTGCTCCAGCAGCTTGGTGAACAGGATGTACAGGGTGCCGACGAACATGATCAGCATGACGAGGAACGTCACCTGCGACACATATCCGCCCTCGCACAGCGCGGGGATCAGACCATAGGGGCTGTCGCCCTCTTTAACGACACAGGCGGAGGCCGGCATCAGGCCGGTGCTCTCGGCGCCAGCGGCAAGAATCAGATCGAACATTGGTTACTTCCCTCTCAAAAATCGAAATCAGATTGAACGGTGCCGGGCCGAGGCCCGATAAAAATCACTCTTTCGGAATCTGCCAGCGAACGCGGTTGGCATAGCTGCCCGTGGTCGGGTTCCCGTCGCGGTCCAGCGCCGGGTCAAACCGCGCACGGCGGGTGACCAGCTTACATGTTTCCTGATCGAGATCGGCGTGACCGCTCGATGAGGTAATGTCGCAGCCGGTGACGCGGCCATCAGGGCCAACGGTGACGCGGAACCCGGTCGTGCCCTCACGCTCTTCACGCTGCGCACGCGCCGGATAATCGTCATTGGTGGCCCAGCGCCCGGGATTGCCCTTCGCTTTGGCACCAGCTGCCCGGCTTGGAGCAGGCGGCGGCGGCGGAGCTTGCGGCGGCGGAGGCAGTACCTGCGGCGGTTGTGGCGGCGGCGGGGTCGGCGTCGTATCGCGGAGCGTATTCTGCGACACGGGCGGCAACACCGACGGCGGCACGACGACCGGCGGCGGCGGCGGCAGCTCGTTATCGGGCGGCGGCGGCGGCGGCGGCTCTTCGGGTGGCGGGGGCTCCTCCACCTCGATCACGTCGAGTTTCTCTGCCAACGTCTTGACCATCTGGATGTTGAGACCGTTGACCAGGCCATAGCCCAGCGTGCCGGTCAGCAACCCCACCAAGACGATGGCAACTACCCTGTTTTTAGGGTCGGTTGAATCACCATATGCCATTCAGGAACGACGCTCCTTGCTAGATCATCCTGACTAAAACCAATCCGGACGGGGGCAAGGATGAACCGGGGGATATCCTCCCCATTCCCAAACATTGTACCCGGCGGATGCCAACCAGCTATTCTTGCTTTTTCTGGTCAGTCTTTCCCGTCCTATCGCGGTGGCGGCCAGTTCGCAAACCCTTTATCAAGGGTTAATATGGCCCGCACCATAATCGCACAGCCCCCGATCCCGCTCGAACATAAGGAACCAGCATGCTGCGCCCCATTTTCGCCCCTATCGTGCCGATCGCTTTGCTTTGCGGCGCTTTTTCCGCCGCAGCGCAGACGCCTGCGCCGCCGCCCGTCGCCGCTGCGGCCAGTCCTTTCACCTATGCCGATGTCGCCGATCTGGCGACTGCAGCGCCCTTGGTGGTTGATGCCCGGATTCGGCGCGCGACCGTACTGCCGCCCGAACGCGCGCCGGGAATCGCCTCGACCGTGGCGCGATTCTATGTCGAAGCGGATGTAATCGCTTTGATTCGCGGCAGTGGACCGCTGGCAGCCCGAATCGCCTGGCTGGTCGATCTGCCGCGCGATGCCCGGGGCAAACCGGTGAAGCTCAACAAACAGCGCGTGCTGATCTTTGCCCGTCCGGTTTCGACCGGGCAGGTGACGCTGATCGCCCCCGATGCCCAGTTGGCCTGGGATGCGGCGACGGAGACACTCGCGCGGCGGATCATTACCGAGGCGGTCAAGCCGGGTGCGCCGCCTGCCGTTACGGGGATTGCCAACGGTTTCCACCAGTCCGGCACATTGCCGGGCGAGGGCGAAAGCCAGTTTTTCGTCGAAACGGCGAGTGGTGAGCCGCTGACGCTTTCGGTCCTGTCGAGCCCGGGGAAACCACGCCGCTGGGCCGCAGCTTTCGGAGAGATCGTCGATGGCACCGCAGGCGTGCCCGCGCACGATACGCTCGGCTGGTATCGCCTTGCGTGCGGCCTGCCTCGCACCCTGGCCCCCGGAACGCTGGTTGGCGCAGGGCCTGCGGACGCGCGCGCGGCCCAAGCGGACTATCGCTTCATTCTGGACCAGCTCGGCGAATGCAAACGCACCCGCAAGGCGCTCGCGCCGCGTTGACTGGTGCCTAAAAGCCGATAGGGCGGGCGGCGGCCGTTCGGGCCGTGTTCTGCCGAAAGTCCTGTCATGCCGTCTCACCCCGCCAAAGATGTCCAGCGCGTTCCACTCCGGGTGGGCCTGGCCGGGATCGGCGTCGTCGGCGCGGGGGTCATCCGGCTGCTGGAAACCAATGCGGCCCTGATTGCGCGGCGGGCTGGGCGACCGGTGCAGATCGTGGCGGTATCGGCGCGCGACCGGCACCGCGACCGCGGCGTCGATCTGTCGGGCTATCGCTGGGAAGACGACATGCAATCGCTGGCGGCGGCGGACGATGTCGATGTGGTGGTCGAGATGATTGGCGGGGCGGATGGTCCGGCGCTGACGCTGGCGCGCGCCGCAATCGGGTCGGGCAGGGCGCTGGTTACCGCCAACAAGGCGATGATCGCGCACCACGGCCTCGACCTTGCGCGCGCTGCGGAGGCGGCCGACACTCCGCTGAAATATGAAGCCGCCGTTGCCGGGGGCATTCCAGTCATCAAGGCGATCCGCGAGGGCGCATCGGCGAACGAGATCGCGCGCGTCTATGGCATCCTCAACGGCACCTGCAATTATATCCTGACGCTGATGGAGCGGGAGGGCGCGGGTTTTTCCGAGGCGCTGTCCGCCGCGCAGGCACAGGGCTATGCCGAGGCCGATCCCTCGTTTGACATTGACGGGGTGGACGCCGCGCACAAGCTGTCGATCCTGGCCGCGCTGTGCTTTGGCACGCGGCTGGATTTCGCCACTGTGGGCATCGGCGGTATCCGGGGCCTGATCGCTGCCGATATCCGCGAGGCCGAGGCGCTGGGCCACCGCGTTCGCCTGATCGGCATGGCGGAGCGCGATGGCGAGGCGCTGTATCAGCGGGTTCAGCCCTGCCTCGTGCCGTCCGATCACCCGCTTGCTTATGTGCCCGGCGCACTCAACGCCGTCGTGGCCGAGGGCAACTTCGTCGGACGACTATTCTTTGAAGGCGCGGGAGCAGGCGAAGGGCCAACGGCATCGGCCATTGTTGCCGACATCATCGATATTGCCCGCGACGAATATGGCCCGGCCTTTGCCATGCCGGTCGAGGCGCTCGACGCCGCCCCTGCCGCCGACCCCGGCGCGCGCGAGGGCAAGCATTATGTCCGCCTGATCGTCGAGGACCGCGTTGGCGTGCTGGCGGAAATCGCCGCCGCCATGCGCGATGCCGGGGTCTCGATCGAAAGCTTTATCCAGCGCGGGCAGGGTGCCGACGGCGAGGGTGTGGTCATGGTGCTCGTCACCCATCGCTGCGAGGCGCGGGCGGTGACGGCCGCGCTAGATGCGCTAACCGCAACCCCGCATGTCATTGGCGCGCCGATGCATATGCCGATCCTGGCTCTATAAGGCGCAAGGACGGCGGGACAGCGCGGTGGCGGGGGCGCACAAGTGGGAGGGGGCAAGCAATGACGATTTCCGTGCGCGCGGCGCTTGGCGCGGCGAAATCATTGTTGGGTGAGGGGCGGAGCGCTCTGGCGCTATATCTCGCGCTTGGCGTGGTCGTCCCGTTCCTGATGCACAGCGCGGAACCGACGTTGAGCCTGCGCGCGCTCATCGCGGTAACCGCGGGCGGCGGCTTTTTCGGAGGATCGCTGGCCGGTCCGATCTATCTCTTCGCGATCATGGCGCTGATCTGGACGGCGGCGCAATTTGCGCTGTGGAACGCGTTGCTGCCCGACCTGCGCGAAGGGCCTGCGGGCGAGCTGATCTTTGGCTTTGTCGCGGGATTTGCCTTTTTGATCTGCTTCCTCGTCATCAATTTTCTGGTCGCCGGCCTGCCCGCCATGCTGATTGGTTTCGCCCTGACGCCGTTGACACTGTCGGGGCAGACCGGGGCCATTGCTTCGGCGGTTATCCAGATGCTGATTAACCTTGCCGTTGCGGGCGTCATCGGATCGCGGTTGTGGCTGACGGGGCCGATCATGGCGGCGGAAGGCAGCATGAACCCGCTTCCCGCACTGATCGAATCATGGCGGCGCACGCGGACGGCGCGCGGCAAGCTGTTCGCGCTCTATTTGCTGCTCCAGCTGATCGGTGGCGCGGCCTTTGCGGCTTTGATCGGCGGGCATTCGGCGATCATCTTTGGCGACCCCATGGCGCAGGGCTATGGCGAAACGGCGATGGCCGTGGCGTGGCTGGGCTTCTGGCTCATCCTGTTCGTCGTTCAGACTATGGTGGCCGCAGGGCTGTTTCGCGCCAGCAGTGAGGAGCGCACATCGGAGGTATTTGCATAGGCGACGGAAATGACCGCCGCGCACGGGCTTTGCCCCCGTCGCACGATCATCGTAATCGACGCTTAATGTGAACTCTCCTCGACAAGGCCGAAATGGCTTTTTAAGGCCGCCGACCTATAGCAACATCCATCCCCCAATGACCGGAGCCAGCCTGATGATGACCGAACGCAGCCAGACGCTTGACCGTGTGCTTGTTCTCGAAATGGTGCGCGTGACCGAAGCGGCGGCGATCGGGGCGTCACAGCTGATCGGGCGCGGCGATGAAAAGGCGGCCGATGCAGCCGCGGTCGAAGCGATGCGCGCCGCACTCAACGAACTCTATATGGACGGAACGGTCGTGATCGGAGAAGGCGAGCGTGACGAGGCACCGATGTTGTTCATCGGCGAAAAGGTGGGCAGCGCACCGGGCAAGGGGCCAAAGATCGACATCGCGCTCGATCCGCTGGAAGGCACGACCATTTGTGCCAAGGCCGGTCCGAACAGCCTGGCCGTGCTTGCGATTGCCGAGGAGGGCAATCTGCTCAACGCACCCGACGTCTATATGGACAAGATCGCGGTCGGACCGGGCTTTCCCGATGGCGTGATCGACCTCGACCGGTCGGTTGCCGATAACGTCCGCGCAATCGCCGCGGCCAAGGGCGTTGCCCCGCACGAAATCATCGCCTGCGTGCTCGATCGTCCGCGCCATGAAAAGCTGATCGCCGAATTGCGCGCGCTGGGCTGCGGCGTGGTGCTGATCGGCGATGGCGACGTGGCGGGGGTGATTGCAACGACCAACCCCGATACCACGATCGACGTTTACATGGGCAGCGGGGGCGCGCCAGAGGGCGTGCTGGCCTGTGCCGCGCTGCGCTGCGTCGGCGGCCAGTTCAAGGGCCGGTTGCTGTTCCGTAACGAGGATGAACGGATGCGCGCCCGCAAATGGGGCATCACCGATCTCGACAAGCAATATGATATCTCCGAACTCGCCAAGGGCGACGTCATCTTTGCCGCGACCGGAGTAACCGACGGTTCGCTGCTCGCGGGCGTCAAGCGGCTGAAGGGCGGCAAGATGACCACCGAAAGCGTCGTGATGCGCGCATCGTCGGGCACTGTACGCTGGATAAAGGGCGAACACCGGCTGGGGTAAGGTCACGCCGATCAATTGAGATGCGCGCGCCGTGCGTCAGCGGGCTTGCCAATTTGCCTGCCGCGGGCCAGCCTTTCCCAAGGGATGGGAAGGCTGGACTATGGGCATCATTCGTACCGTCACACTTGCCGCTACGGCGGCGACGACACTGAACTTGCCGCTTGCCGCGCAGGATGCGGCGAGTGAGCATACGATTGCCGCGAATCGCGCGCTAGCCGCGCGCTTGCCGCTGGACGGCGGAATGGACCGGAGCGAGGCGACGCGCGGGCTGATCGCCTCGATCCCTGACGGGCTGATCACCAAGGCTGACGGGGCGGTCGTGTGGGATTGGCGGCAATATGCCTTTCTGGACGCCGCAGAGGCACCGCCAAGCGTCAACCCGTCCCTGTGGCGGCAGGCGCAGTTGAACCGTGTCCACGGGCTGTTCGAGGTGGTGCCGGGCAAAATCTGGCAAGTGCGCGGCTATGATATTTCGGTGATGACGATCGTGCGCGGCAAGACCGGCTGGATCGTCATTGACCCCCTGACGACCGAGGAGACGGCGGCGGCGTCATGGCGGCTGGCGATGGCGCACCTGCCAAAGCTGCCGATCCGCGCGATCATTTTCACGCACAGCCACAGCGACCATTTCGGCGGCGTTGGCGGGATCGTAACGCGCGAACAGGTGGCGCGCGACAAGATACGCATCGTCGCGCCGCATGGTTTTTCCGAAGAAGCGGTTGCCGAAAACGTGCTGGCCGGGACGGCGATGGCGCGCCGGGCGGGCTATATGTTCGGGGCATTCCTGACGCCGGGCGAGCGCGGTCAGGTCGATACCGGGCTGGGGCCGCGCCTGCCCGCCGGGACCATCGGCTATATGGAACCGACGGAGACGGTGCCGGTCAGCGGCGGCGTTCGCAAGATCGACGGCATCAGTTTCGACTTCCTCGACGCCGGTGGCACCGAGGCACCATCGGAGTTCATGTTCTATATCGCCGATTACAAGGCGCTCCACACCGCCGAGGTAACGACGCACACCATGCACAATGTGCTGACGCTGCGCGGAGCCCAGGTGCGCGATGCGCTCCATTGGTCAAAGGTGATCGACGCCGCCCTGCAGCGCTGGGGCGCGGCAGCGGACGTACAGCTCGCCTCGCACGGCTGGCCGACGTTCGGGCGCGGGATCGTCGCCGACTATCTCACGCGCCAGCGCAACACCTATCGCTATATCCACGACCGGACGCTCAACCGCGCGAATAATGGGGCGACGCTGCACGAGGTGGCAGATGGCATGGCGGAGGGGAGCCGCCCGCACGCCGACGAATTCGACGTGCGCGGCTATTACGGCACGCTCAACCACAATATGAAGGCGACCTATCAGCGCTATTTCGGCTGGTGGGACGGGGTGCCTGCCAACTTCAATCCGGTGCCGCCCGAAGCCGCGGCCAAAGGCTATGTCGCGCTGGCGGGCGGGCCGGACAAGCTGTTGAGCGCGGGGCAGGCGGCCCTGGCAGAGGGCAATTATCGCTGGGCGGCGGAGCTGCTCAACCATCTGGTCTTTGCCGATCCGCCCAATGCCCCCGCGCGCGGGGCGCTGGCATCGGCCTATGATCAGATGGGGTATCAGGCCGAAAGCGGGGCATGGCGCAATTATTACCTCGCTGCCGCCGCCACGCTGCGCGGGACCGAACGGGCAGGCGTGGTCAGCAATGGGCAAAGCCGCGCCTATATCGAGGGGATACCGACTGCCGCGCTGTTCGATGCACTGGCCACGCGCTTCGATGCCGATCGCGGGCGGACGATAAAAGGGCAGTTTCAATTCATCCTGCCCGACCGGGGCGAACAGGTGGCGATCGACGTCGGCGGCGGGGTCGAGTTTTCGCGCTATGGCGCGCGCTTTAACGCGCCCACCGCGACCATCACCATCGATCGCCGCGCGCTGGACGATGTGTCGCTTGGCGCGGCGACGTTCCCCGACCTGTTGCGGTCGGGGGCGGTCAAGGTCGATGGCGACATGGCCGCCTTCCTCGCCTGGTTCGCGCTGCACCCGCCCGCCAACCCGCGCTTCGGCGTGGTGGTGCCATAGGGCGGGATGACAGGATCAATGCGCCAGAGCGGGTTGCGATCGGATTGAATTGCGCTCTGCTTGCGTCAGGCGGCAAGCTCAGGGCTGACGGAAAGAAAGGATCACCGATCGCCCTGGCCGCTCACTCCTCCGGCAATATGACCAGCGACCAGCGCCGTTCGGGCACCAGATATTTCTGCGCCAACGCCTGAATATCGGCTGGCTGCACGCTGCCGATGTCCTGTTCGATCGTCAGTGCAGAGCGGATGACCCGCGAGCTACGCGTGGCCCCTTCGAGCAGGTGCATCCAGTACAGATTGCCCGTCAGCGCCCGGCCGATTTGCTGGCGCAGTGGCCCGGCGGCGCGGGCCAGCTCGTCCGCGCTGACCGGCGTCGTGGTCAATTCACGCACGATATCACCGGCAATAGTGTCAAAGCGCGCGATGTCCGCCGGCTTGAGCAGCGACCCGACAAGCAGATATCCGCCCTCGTCAAAGCCGGTGGGCCAGTCGCTGGTCACGATCGGGCCATAGCTGGCACCGTCCTGCGCCCGCAGCCGTTCGAACAGGCGATCGTTGAAGATGGCGGCCAGCACCTCGATCTGGCGGGCGGTGCGGATGTCGGCAACGCCGCCGCCGGTCGGCCAGGCGAGTAGCGCGGCGGCCTGCCCGGCGGCGCCCTTGTGCCGCACGATGCGCGGGCTCGCGCCCGTCGCCGGGGGAGCGCGCAGCGTCTGGCCTTGCACCGGCGGCTCGGTGTTGGTCAACGTCAACGACCCCAACGTCTGGGCCAGCAGTGTTCCGATATCGACGGCGCGCAGGTCGCCGAAAATCTGAACCTCGATCGGCCCCGATTTGAGCTGGGGCTCCCAAAAAGCGCGGAACGCCGCCGGGGTCAGCGCCGCAATCTGATCGCGCGACGGGGCGCGAAAGCGCGGGTCATCGCCGCGCAGCCAACCCTGAAGGTCGCGTTCGATCAAACCGGTCGGCGTGGTTTCGGGCGTTTCATAACCCGTCAGCAGGCCGATTTTCAGCCGCTCGACCGGTGCCGGATCCCAGCCGGGCGTCGCCATTTTTGCCGTGATCAGGCGAAGTTGGTCGGCAAGGTCCGCGGGGCTTGTCTCGGCGCTCCATTCGAAAGCATCGTCCTCTACCGCAAAGTTCAGTCCGAGCTGCCGTCCGTTGGTCAGCGCATCGAGGTCATTCTGGCCAAGCGTCCCGATCCCGCTTGCGGCCAGGGCATAATCGCCGCTCCACAGCAGGCCGGGGGCATCGGGCGATACTGCCCGCGCGCCATGTCCGAACCGCACATTGACGCGAACCTTGTCGGGTTCGACCATATTGTCGACGACCAGCGCTGCGACGCCATTCGCCAGCAAAAAGCGGCGTGCGTTAAGGCCGGGGGCCTGCGCCACGTCCATCACCACGCCGGGCGGTGCGAGCGCCGGGATATCGGCCATGGTTACGACCCGTTCGTCGGCGTCGCGGGCGCGCGCGGTGACTGGCGCGGCAAATGCTGCGGCCAGCGCCGCCTTGTCCCCCGGCGCCTCGGCCGGAACGACCATGGCGAGCCGTTCGACTGGGCCACCGAACAATTTGCGGCTCGTTTCAAGCATGACTGCAGGCGTGGCCGATGCACGGATCGCCGCGAACATGCTGACCTGCGCCGCCGGGGTCGTCACCGTTTCGCCGATATCGACGGCGCGGACCATGTCGTCGGCCAGCCGTGCGCCTGGCTCATTCTGTTCGTTGTCCAGTTCCTTTTGCAGGAAGGTGGCGATTTCATTGGCCTCGCGATCAATGTCCGCCTGGCTGGGGGGCGTGGCGATAGCATCGGCAATCACCCCACGCACATCGGCGAGCGCGGCCTGCCAATTGTCGCCGACGGGCACGATTTGCACCATCGTCACGTCGGCGGAACGGCTGATTACCTCCTGCTGCGCGCTCGCGACGAGAAAGGTGCCGCCGCCGCGCGCCGCACGTTCGAGCCGGCGATTGACCAGCGCCGTTGCCAGAAAATCGAGATAGAGCTGGCGCGTATAGGCGACGGTGTCGATCTGATGCCGCCAGGGCCGGATTTTGGCCAAGGTGAGGGACCGTGCCTGCGCCGGTTCGGCGACAACGAGCGTTGCGGGCTTTGCCGCATCGGGGTCACCCAGCGGCGGCAGTGTGCCGGCCTGTCCCTTGCCCCGCCAATTGCCGAAATGCTTCTTGATCAGCGCGGCAAAGCCCTGAGGATTGCCATCGCCGACGATGACCACCACCGCCCGTTCAGGGCGATAGAAGCGGCGGTGAAAGTCGGCCACCCGGTCCGCGCGCGCGGCCAGCAGGCTTTCCGGCGTACCAATGGGCGAACGGTCGGCCAGCCTCTGGCCTGCAAAGAAATGTTCGTTGAGCGCGTCAGCAATGCGCAGCTGCGGTCCGTCGGCCTCACGCAGTTCGGCAAGGACGACCGCCCGCTCGGCATCGACCGAGGCATCAACGATGCGCGGTTCACGGACCATGCCCGCCAGCAGTTTCAGCCCTTCGTCAAGCGTCTCGGGCGTCACGCTGGGCAGATCGAGTTTATAGACCGTCTGGGTCGGCGTGGTTTCGGCGTTGCTGTCGCTGCCAAAAGTGACACCGAAGCGCTGCCAGATCCGGCGTGCTTCGCCATCGGGTACATGCACCGATCCACGAAACGACAAATGTTCGAGCAGATGGGCATAGCCCCGCTCATCATCGCCTTCGTGGAGCGACCCGACGTCGAAGCGGACGCGAATCGCCACCTGGCCTGGTGGCACCCCATTTTCACGCACGGCAAAGCGCAGCCCGTTGGGCAGGGTCCCGAACGTCCACCCCGCGTCGCGCGGAATGTCGCTGCCCGCGTAAAGCCAGTCGTCGGCGGGTGCCGCGGCTACGGCGGCCACGGGCGCCGCCTGCTCGCGTGCGGAAATCGGTACTGGGGCCGCCAGAGTGAGTGCAGCCAGAATCGCGATCCAGCGCGCCAGGCGTGGGCAGGGGGGTGTGTTCATCGGCCCTGCATATCGGGATAAAGTCTTGCCCGCCACTGAACGTCGCCATGACAGGCAAAATTCTTGTTGTGTCACCGCCGCATGCTTGGTTGATAGCGCGATGAACCCTGTTCGCATCGCCATCGCCCAGATGACCAGCGGCATCGACCCCGCCGCCAATCTGGCCGCCATCGCCGCTGCAGCGCAGAAGGCGCGCGGCAGGGGCGCGGAGATGCTGTTCCTGCCCGAAATGGCGCTGCTGCTGGACCGCGATCGCCAACGCTCGGCGCAGCATGCGCGGCGCGAAGCGCTTTCGCCCTGGCCGGATGCGCTCGCGGCCATCGCGCGCGAAAACGGCATGTGGCTCCACGCTGGATCGGCACCCTTTGCCAGCGATGCCGATGACATGGGCGCACGGCGCGTCAACCGCAGCCTGATTTTCCGTCCCGATGGTACGCTGGCGGCCCGCTATGACAAAATTCACATGTTCGACGTTGATCTGCCGACGGGGGAAAGCTGGCGCGAGTCTGCCGCCTATGATGGCGGGACGACGGTAGCGCTAGTCGATACGCCCCTCGGTATGCTGGGCCTCAGCATCTGTTTCGATCTTCGCTTTCCTGAGCTTTACGGGACGCTGGCGGCACGTGGTGCGACCGTGCTGGCTGTTCCTGCCGCGTTCACCGTCCCTACTGGCGCGGCGCACTGGCACGTCCTGCTCCGCGCCCGGGCCATCGAGACGGGCTGCTATGTCATTGCGGCGGCGCAGGGCGGCACCCATGCCGACGGCCGCGCCACCTATGGCCACAGCCTGGTCATCGACCCCTGGGGCGGCATAGTGGCCGAGGGGCCGGGGGGTGATGATGGCGGTGATGCGCCGACCCTGATCATGGCCGACATCGACCTGGACGCAGTTGCCAAGGCCCGCAGCGCGATACCCCTGCCGCGATCGCGGGCGACCCGACGCACGGCGCTGTGACTGTCTGGCCTCAACCCCGCCGGACAGACTCCCACATCTCGCTGGTCACCGGATAGCCAAGGTCGGCGGGGATGCACAGCATCGCGGCTCCGCCGCGCTGTTCCACCCATGGCGTGATGCGGCGTACCGGGAAGCCGTTTGCATGCTCGGCAAAATCGTCCACCGATCCATGACCCGCCAGCCGTTCCAGATTGCGGCGCGTGGGAAAAATGATGCTGATGTCGCCGCGATCGGCGGCCGCCAGCGCTCCGGCGGCGGTGTCCCAAAAGATATGGCTGTGCTCGGCGGCGCTCACGGACAGTTCATGGCCGTGGTCGGGGGCCGCCGCCGCAAAGAACCAGGTGTCGAACGTCCGGCTTTCCTTGAAATTCGGGCACCAGCGGGCGAATGGCACCAGCGCATCAAGGTCGAGCCGTTCCCCACGTTCCGCCAGGATCGACGACAGCGGCCGCTCGGCCAGCAGGTCCGCGCGCACGGCCTCGCGCGCGTCGCCGACGAGCGCGGTCCAGCCGACGGCGAGCCCGGTTTCCTCCAGTGTTTCGCGCAGCGCCGCGACACGTGCGGCCGTCTCCACATCGCCCTCCACCCGGCCATGCATGGTAGCCACGCGATAGTCGTCGGGATCGATCCGTCCGCCCGGAAACACGACCGCGCCCGCCGCAAAAGCCATGGTGGCCGCCCGTTTGACCAGCAGCAGTTCGGCATCGCCGCCCGCCGCCTCCGCAGCCGGTCGCATGATCACCAGCGTCGCCGCCGGAATGGCCCCTTCGATCACCACGTCGTCCATCTTGCGGTGGTAGCGCACTGGCCGCGCGGCGCAAGCGCTTGCACAAGCGGCGCGCGCGGCGCATGATCGCGGGCATGGGCATTGTCGAGATTTTGGGCGTGGCGGGCAGCCTCAGTCTGCTTGCCGGATGGCGGTTGTACCTCACCATCCTCGCGGCGGGGACGGCGATGCGCTACGGCTATCTGCCGCTCCCCGATCATCTCGCCGCCTTGCAGGTGCTGGCTGAACCGTGGGTGCTGGGCGTCGCTGCGTTGGGGGCGGTGGCTGAGTTTTTTGCCGACAAGGTCGCTTGGGTCGACAGCCTGTGGGATATGGCGCACAGCGTCGTGCGTCCGCTGGGCGGCGCGTTGCTGGCGCTGGCGCTGGTGGATGCGCAGGACCCCACGTGGCAAGTCGTCGCCTTTTTGCTGGGTGGAGGCGGTGCGCTGCTCAGCCATGGGGCAAAAGCGACGACGCGCGCGGTGGTCAACGCCAGCCCCGAACCCTTCACCAATGTGGCCGTGTCGGCGGGTGAGGATATTGCGACCGGCGGGTTGCTGGCGCTCGCGATTGCCTTTCCCGCAGCGGCAATGGGCATCGCGCTGCTGCTTGCCCTGGCGGCGGTCGCGGTCATCTGGCTGCTCGGCCGCTTGCTGCGCCACATCCGCCGGGCGCTGGCACCGGCATCGGAGACCGCTCCGGCTCCGCTCGATCAATCGACGCGATAATCGATCGGCTTGAACGAGCCGCCGTTGGAGGCATAGGCCGAACAGGCGGTCAGCCCGATGATGAGGTCGTCCAGCGCCTTTAACCGGATAAAATCCCCCGCACGGCTGATTGGCGGCAACACCGATACCCGCAGACCAGGCCCATCGATGGGCACATTCATGAAAATGTTGAACGCGGTGGGAACAGCGTCGGGCACAATGCCGAAGGGCGCCAGCGCTTCCGCAAGATTGCCGAAACATCCCCGATGCACCGGCTGGTCGGGATAGAAATGCCGGAACGTCGCCTCGCTGCACGGCGTCAGCAGGAAATCGTGCAGGCCGACACTGTCCTCGATAATTTCCAGCATGGGGTTCGAGCGGTTCGACCACAGGCGGTTGCCGGTCGTGAGCCGCAGGGTTTCTTCATAATCAAAGGTACGGCCATTCGAGATGACCTCCGCCACATCCGCCGCGTTGAATGCGACCATATCGCTGACCTGACAGCCGAGCGGGTCGACCACTGTCAAAATCTGTCCCGCAGCCAGCCGAAGGGCGGCGCCGCTGCGCGGTGCAATCCTCTCTGCCGTCACGATGCGCGGGGATCCCGAAATGGACAGCGCCAGTCGTCGGACACCTGACGCCCGCTATACTGGCGCGCGGCGCTGGTTTCGCCATGCGCGGACAGCATCGGGTTGGCGCTACCCGCCAAAGCGACGTCGCGCGCCACGATGCGATCTCGCAGGCGCTCGTAACGACCCTCGGCGCGCAACCGTTCGAACTGGTCGTGCAAGTTGAACACCAGCGTCGGGCGCGGGGCACGGCGGGCCGGGCGCGAGGCATGGGGATGCAGCCCGACGACGAAAAAGGCCGCACCGCCAAAACTGAGCGCAAAGTGCGGATCGTCGGGATCGGGACTGACGCGGTGGTCATAGGGTTGGCCCAGCCAATGATCCTTGTCGGCGAAGCTTTGAATACGCCGCCACATCGCCTGTTCGAACGCTGGCTCGTCAAGGTGACAGGGGCCATCAAAGACGAGGGCCAGGCTGACAAAATCGCCGGGGTCGCGGCGATAGGTTGCTGCCCAATCCATCAGCGTCCGGTGAATCCGCACATCATCCCAACCGCTGGTCAGCGCAGCGCAGGTGAGTATTCGCAACCCGCCGCGCGCCATCGCCGACTTCGCACCCACGCAGGGGAAATCGGGGTGGGCAATCAGTGCGCGCAACTCATCCTCTGACGTGTCGGGACGCGCCCTTTCATCGATTATCACGGACATGGACCTGCTCGGCGGCTGATAAAAAACATCAGAGCGGAGAACCGCCAACTACCCAAAATGTTCCGCTTGGCCCCCAGCCATACTTGCCGCGGAAGGCGTCAGGACCATGTCGTCAACTCGACGCCCATTTCGCCAAGTGATGCGGGCTCAACCGCCACATCGCTCGCCATTTCAGGATAGCTGACGCCCAGCGGCGGGAAAAGACGCCCACGCAGGCCCAGCAGCCGTTCCGCCTGCGATACCCCTCCGGCAGCGGTCATATGCGTCTGGCCAAGCTTGTCCACCATCGCGACCATAACCCGATATTGGGGAAAAATCGCCGTGATCACGACCTGATGCGCATCGCCTGCGCCGGGGTTGTGTAACAGCTTTTCCCGCAGGGTCACCGGCAGTCTGCCCCACAGGCCCGATCGCACCATGGCCGTGAATCCACCCATCAACGCAGCACTGTCGAACGCCATGCGCATGGCTACTCCTTTGGCAATGCCGCTGGCGATCAGGCTGTTCTGATCGGGAGCGCTGAAACGCCGCACTTTCGCTGACTGGCCAAGCGGGAACCGGCGCGTCCGGCCGTCGGTCAGGCTGCGCACCATCCGAAACGTCCCATGCTCATATATGCCGAACGGCTGGTGCATGTTGACGAACCCGGCAACTGAATCGGGTCCGGCCTTGTCCGCTGCGCCAAACAGGATGTCGATGTCGACATGATCAGCGGTTTGTCCATCGGCAAAGGCAGCAACCACAGTTGCGACCGCACCCGCCATCCACCCGGACGCCAGAACGACGGGTGAGCGGGACTGGCTGCCCACGATTGCGCGGGCATCGTCGATCCGGGTGGTCCACCGCGCAATGTCGACGAGGGGCAGGCCCCGGGCCAGCGCAGCCGTGAGCAGGCGGTCGCGGTGATCGTTGACCGCCACGACAACGCCGTCAACGGGTTCAGTCAGCGCGGCGAGCGGGTCTTCGTCCATCACATCGATCGTAACCGCAGCTGCCGCCGGAAGGCGATCGGCGAGAGCCTGTGCACGGTCCCGCGTACGGCCGCCGATCAACAAGCGGACGCCCGGGTTTCGTGCCGCGAACATGGTCACGAGCTGCTCTCCAACTACGCCATATCCACCGACGACCAGAAGAGTTTTGCCTGCCATCTGTTTTTATTACCTTTCGTAACTTACGGTTGGTAATATGAATGGCGTCGGAGGCTGTCAATTGCTATCGACGGTGTATGACCGATGCTGATCTGCACGCCGCCGCGGTGCCAAAAAGAATGTCCGGCATGAGCCGCCGAGAACAGATGCTGGAGGTAGCCGCACGGCTTGTCCGGACGGAGGGTGTTGGGACGCTGACTCTCGCCAGACTTGCGGCGGCCAGCGGCGTCACCAAGCCCATCGCCTATCAGCATTTCGGTACACGCGAAGGCCTGCTGTGCGCCTTGTACCAGCGCTTGAGCCAGCACCATGAAGCGGCGGCCACGGACGCGCTGGCCAATCGATTACATGGCGGACTGTCGGCTCAGGCCGTCGCTGACATCGTCGCCACGGCCTTCATCGACTGTATCGTCGACAATGGCGACGACTATGCCGCAATCGTCGCGGCACTGCTGGCATCGCCAAACGGCGCCGCCGCGAGCCACGCATTGCGGCAGTCGGCGATCGCTGCCTATGGCCGCGTGCTGGAAGCACACCTTAAACCTGGCGGCCATTCTCCTGTGCTCGTTTCTGACGTGCTGATGGGCGCTGGCGAACGGCTGGCTGACGCGGTCAGGCGGGGTAATGTGTCCCAGGAAAGTGCTGCGGCGGTGCTCGCGGCGATGCTGACACCGCTGCTGCAGGGGGTGGCAGGGGATTGATCCCCTTCACGCCGCCCAAGGCGGCGCACCTCCAGAGGGGCTGTTGAGATTTATCGCAAAAGCTCGGCTTTTCCCTGATTTCTTCATTTCCGTCTGCGCGGGAACAGCAAACTTATAATGATTGTATGGACCTTAACCGGCCCCGAATACCACCGTTTACCACAGATTATTTTTACCCTTGCATTGCTAGGTATGCAAGCTTAACCTAGTGTCACTAGGTAAAGTGATTTGAGGGGGATGAAGAAATGGCCAACAGCAATGTCCGGATGTTCGACGGGAAAAATCTGTTCCTGTTGTTGGCTCTTGCCCTTGGCGCTGCGGTGCTGGTCATATTGTACCGCGGCCAGACCGATGTCGAAGCGATCCGTTTGGCCGTCCGCCAGACTGCCCGCTTTTCGCTGATCCTGTTCCTCGCCGCCTTTTGCGCATCGGCGCTGCACAAGTTGCGGCCCAGCGACACTACGGCATGGCTTGTGCGCAATCGCCGCTGGTTTGGCCTCGCCTTTGCCTTTTCGCATCTATTGCATGCCATCGTCCTTTTCATGTTCCTGGGCGCTGATCCCGCCACATTCTGGTCAATGGTAAAGACGCCGAACCTCGTCATCGGCGGGACCGGATATTTGTTCATCGCGCTGCTTGCCGCGACATCCTTTGACGGTGCCGTGCGCTGGCTTGGCCCGGCGCGCTGGAAATCGCTGCACGGTGTGGCGGTCTGGATCATCTGGGGCAATTTCATGCTGTCCAACGCCAAACGCGTTCCGGTCAGTGAATTTTACCTGATCCCTGTTGCGCTGCTGATCGGTGCGCTGGTCCTGCGCCTTCTTGCGCGTCGGTCTGTCGCTCGGGCGGTTGCCGTCTGATCTTTCAAACTTACGCGTCCTGTCTGCTGGTTAAGGGGTGTTTGCCATGTCCGCTATTGCCGTCCGATGGTTTGTCTGCGCCAGTCTTGGCAGTCTGCTCCTGGCCTCAACGGCTGCTGGTCAGACCACCGCTGCGCCGTCGGAGCCGAACAATGATCCCGTGACGCTGGGCACCATGGTCGGATTTCCCCCCGCCGCCGACAAGGTGGTCACGCGGGCCAATATCCTCAAGCCGCAAAATTCCCGTTGGGCGTTTCGCAATCTGCGCCAGCTTTATCCCACCCGGACCGTACAACGGGCGGACATGCCCCGCCCGCTCACGGCAAAAGCGCAGCGCGATCTTGGCGCAACAGAGTTTGCGCTCGGCGGCGGCGAAAAAATCACCATTGCGCAGTGGCAGCGCCGCACGGGCACCGACGCGCTCGTCGTGTTGCACGGTGGCCGCATCGCTTATCAATATTACGCGCCCGGCATGACAGGGCGAACGTCGCACGCCTTGTGGTCGATGAGCAAGTCCATGGTCGGGCTGCTGGCGATGATGGCGATCGACGAAGGTCGGCTTGAGGCCGATCGGGCCGTGACCGACTATCTGCCGGAACTCAAGGGCACGGGGTGGGAAGGGGCCACGGTCGCCCACGCGCTCGATATGCAGGTTGGCATTGCCTATCGCGAAACTTTTGCGGACCCGACCGCCGATATCTTCCGCTATCTTTTCGCGGCGGGTCTGCTCGTTCCGCCGTCCAACCTGCCGGTGTCGGACAATCTTTATCAATATCTCGCCACCATCGGCGCGAAGGGCAGCCATGGGGCGGTCTTTGACTATAAGTCGGCGGATACGGAAGTGGTCAGCTGGATCCTTCAGCGCCAGTATGACAAAAAGCTCGCCGATCTGCTTTCAGAAAAGCTGTGGTCGCCCATCGGCGCGCAGGACGACGCTTATTATATCGTCGATCCTTATGGCATCGACATTGGCAGCGTCGGGATGGCGGCATCGGCGCTCGATCTGGCCCGCCTCGGCCAGACACTCGGCGATGGGTTGAACGGCAAGGGCCGCAATGTGCGCGGCAAGGTGCTCAGCCCGTTAAGAGACGGCTCGACGCGCGACGCCTTCGCAAAATCGGTGCAAGCCCCGATCCGCCAGGGCTACAGCTATCGCAATCAGTGGTGGATTCCGAACGATGCCGACGGCACGGTGGAGGCGAAGGGCCTGTTTGGCCAACATCTCGTCATCAATCCTGCGAAGAATGTCGTCATCGTCAAACTGTCGACCAACCCGAGCGGCGACACGATCCTGACCCATGCGCTCGACAAGGCCGCCTTTGCGGCGATTGTTGCTGAAATGAGCCAGTGACGGCGGCGGTCAGCGACCCAAGTCACCATCACACCGCGGCGCGGTCGAAATAGCAACCCAGCCTGCGCACGCGGGCATGGACGGTGAGCAGCAGCGCAAGTTCGGCGCCGACCGTCATGATGACCAACGGGACATGGCCCGCGCCGACACCGGCATCCAGCGCCGCAGCCGCCCGGATGGTCCCGGCACCGATCGACGTCGCCACCGCGAAGATGGAAAGGTCGAACGCCGTCCGGGGCGACCAGGGCCACAGCGCAAAGGCCGACCGCGTATGCGCGAGCCAGCCCAGCATGCCGCAGCATAGCGCCGCCGTCAGCGACATACGGTCAATCAACAGCAGCATATCGCCGCCGTCGACGGCCACCGGTCCTAAAGAAAGTGACCGCAACCGCATGGCAACAAATGCGGCCACGACGACCAACGCCAGGCTGATCCAGGTTTTTTGAACCTGATGCCCCAATGCCGAGGCCGCATACATGCGGGCGACGGCATCAGCGTCCCCAAAGCCGTCGATCGCCAAGCGCTCCGCCGCGCCGGAATCGACCTGGCGTTCGGCGGCCACATCGCTGCAATATTCCTCGATGTCCTCCCGCGCGCGCGATGCCAGGCGCCGATCGAACGACAGCTTACGGTCGATGCTGCCAAGATAGTCGTCGATCAGCTGTGGCATGGGGTTCTTTCCTCCAGACACTGATCGATCGCCTCGGAAAACCGCGACCAATCGGACCGGCGCTGTTCCAGCGCGGCATGGCCCTTAGGCGTCAGGGCATAGATGCGGCGTTTGCGGCCTTCAGGCGAATGGGCCCAGCTGCTTTCGATCAGACCCGCCAGTTCAAGCCGGTGCAAGGCGGGATACACCGTCCCTTCGGGAAGGTCGAAATGCCCGCCGCTGCGCTGCCGCAAATCTTCGATCAGGCCATAGCCGTGCGCAGGCCGCGACCGAAGCGTGGCGAGCAGGATGTTGTCCAGATGGCCTTTCAGCATTTCAGCATTCATATACGCGGGCTATACCTTGCATAACAAGGCGTCAAGCTGCGGTCAGCCAAGCGCGGGCCTACTCACCCCCTTTGTTCAGCGTTCACGAAAGGCGAGGCGAAAATGCGCCCCGCAGCCTTCCTGACCTTCGCTGATGGAAAGCGTGATGCCCGCAGCGTCACACAGGCGCCGGGAAATGTCGAGGCCAAGGCCGCTGCCCATGCTGGCGTTGCCCTTTGCAAAGGGAATGAAGGGGTCGACAT
>ERZ1066122.1240-NODE-1240-length-21318-cov-9.622443_pt1 | contig 21318 bp, 18 predicted proteins | sample MGYA00382769_ERZ1066122 | MGnify/ENA primary metagenome ERZ1066122 (study PRJEB33369, sample SAMEA5778352) | biofilm metagenome | biome: Industrial cooling water; feature: Water cooling tower basin; material: Biofilm | place: United Arab Emirates | collected... | reverse complement strand
CTGACGAGGCGCACGTTGCGCTGCGGCTGCCGGCGGGCACTATGCAGGCGCAGCTTCTGGTGCGCGAGGTACAAACCGGGCATGTGGTTGCCCACCACTCCCTTCGCGTGGCGGCACAAGAGGCCACCATTCCCGTCGGGCACCTGCGCGACGGCGTCTATACCTACTCGGTGGTAGCCGATGGCGTGGTGCTGGTCACAAAACGTTTGTTGGTGAGCCACGCGGCTCGCTAGGCCCCGATGCGCCGCTTCTGTAATGCTGTCGCTCGCCTGGTCGGGTGGGCGACAGCAATCACGCTCTGGCTCTGCGGACCAGGGGCGCAGGCCCAGCCCACGTTAGCGTGGGATACGGTCATCGTCAGTCCATCCGTTGCGGAATATCCTTTCGGCTCCGTTAAGTTAGCCAACAACCTCTTCGCAACGGTAGGAGTGGCTGATTCGAGCTATTACGATACCGTAAGACACGAAGTCAATCACGGCTTTCTGTACCTGACCAACCGTCGGGGCCAAGTGGTGCGAAAAAGAATTCGCCGTCAATCTCCTGTCTCGTACGGTGAACTGTATAAGCCACTAAGCACCCGCTTCGGCTTCGACGCGTTTTCTACGGATGTCGCCACCGTCCCCACTCAACCCGGTGAAACTCGCTGGCTCAGTTTTGACTCATTGGGCAACACCCTGCGCGAACGAGTAGTAGCGGGCTTCGGCCCGACACCGCACTATTGGATTCGGGCCGTAGGCCTGCCCGGTGGGCTGCTGACGGTAGGAGAAAATTCCAGTGGCACCGTTCGCCAAGCCGAAGTGCGCCGCTTCGACGAAGACGGTATGCTGCTCTGGGAGCGGCGGCTGGGTTACTGGTCGTACGGCCAGCAGCTCGTGCCCCTGCTCGATGGCTCCTACGCCGTGGTGGCCGCGGACCCCACGCAGTACGGCGTGGTCAGCCAGAACCAGTATCGCTACGACTACAAGCTCTACCGCGTCACGGCCAGCGGCGGGGTGCTCGACAGCGTGTGGCTGGGCGTGGCCAATGCCTGGGAGGGGTCGTTCTCGGCCAAAGCCACTACCGACGGCGGCTTCCTCATCTGCGGCTTCGAGTCGCCCCACCCGTACAGCAATCCGCGCCAGGGGACGCTCATCAAGCTCGACTCCACGTTCCAGCAGCAGTGGAAGCACTCGATCACGACTGCCTGCTGCGACGGGGAGAGCGGGGGCGAAGCCTACGACGCCTGGGAAACCGCGAACGGGCGCTACATCATCGACGGCCTCGGCCCCGCCCCCGGCCCCGTCTTCGTGCAGCTGATGCTGCGCGAGATCATCGCGCCCACCGCGCCGGGCCTGCCCCCCACGTTCAGCTGGCAGTATGCCTACCCCGACCTGCCGCGCCCGCGCAGCAAGCGGGTGGTGTACCTGCTCTACGAGTCGGGCAGCCCGGCCTACGGCTTCGGGCTTTACACCGACAACTATTGGCAAACGCCGTCGGACGAAGACTTCTACCAATCCCGCCTCACGGGCCTGCCCACCCCGGCCGTGCTCGACTACTGCCGCCGCCCGCCCTCGCGCCCGCGGGCCACAATGACGGCGCTCACCCTCGACAGCCTGCGCTTCACGGTGCAGCAGGCGGGCCAGACGGCCGGGCCGCGCTACGCCGAAATCACGCTCGTGGAATGGGATTTCGGCGACGGCTCACCGCCGGCGCAGGGCTGGCAGGTCGATCACCGCTTTCGTACGCCCGCGCCCGTGGCCGTGCGCCTGCGGCTGTACAACAACCTGGGCTGTAGCCGCGACTCGGTGTTTTACCCCTACGGCGTACCGCCGCCGCCCAACGGGCTGCCCGAAGCCGCCGCGTCGGCTCCGGAGGTAAGCGTGTTTCCGAACCCTGCGCCCGATGGCCGCTTCGTGGTGCGCCTGGCGGGCGGCGCCCCCGTGGCCGCCACGGCCGACGTGCTCGATGCCACCGGCCGCGCCGTGGTGCGCGCCCTGCCCGTGCGCCCCGCCGCCGACACCCCCCTCGACCTGCGCGCCCACCCCGCCGGCGTGTATGCCCTGCGCCTGACGTGGCCCGACGGCCGGACGCGCACACGGCGCGTACTCGTCAGCCCGCATTGAGCCAATCACGCAAACATCTAATTTTATAAATCCAAAACCTTGCTATTACCTTTGCTTCGCCCTCAACCGGCTTTGGCCGGTGGTGGGCCTTCCGGCGGGTGGTCGTAGGTAGAATCCCAGGAAGGAACGGCTGCTGAAACCCGCCTTCGCAGCAAGGTGAGAAACCGCCCGGGGCTTTGCGCCGGGCGGGTTTTTCATTTATAGCCGTTTGGGGTTGGTGGACGGGGCGTAGAGACGCATACCTGCGTCTGCGGCGGTTGGGCCACGTAGCGCCGAGGTTTACTCGGCCACGGCGGTTGGGTCACAGCGGGTGGGCACCCCGTGCAGCGGAGCGGGGACGCGAATACGCGTCTCTACCCTGTACTACAAGCCTCCCTCTCGTGTGAAGTGGGGTATGGGGAGATGAGGACGCCGCAGCCGGTCGATAGCTGGCGGCAGGCAGTATCATTGAAGCGGGATTGTTGGGATGCCCGGCAACCATCCGACCGGCGCGCGACTCCTTGCGCCCATCTACCCCCGCGCGCGGCCCGATGCCCGGCTCAACTCTTTCGTCCGTCGCAACTTTGGCGCGGCCGGCGCCTGGGTGCCCGGCCAATGCGCCAATGACCTCGTCCGCCCCTGAGTCAGCCGCTTCGGCAGCCCTTGAGCAACGCCTTGCCGCGCTGCGCGCCGCCGGGCAGGAGCGCGCGTGGATGGAGGCACTTTTCCAGGGGTATTACGCCCAGCTCGCCACGGCCGTGGCGCGCGTGGTGCGCGACCGCGACGTCGCCGAAGACCTCGTGCAGGACGTACTGGCGCGCGTCTGGCACAACCGCGCCACCATTGAGCTGACCACCACCTGGCGGGCCTACCTGCACCGCGCCGGCCTCAACGCCGCCCTGCGCCACCAGGAGCGCGCGGCCCGCTCCGTCGCGCTCGACGACGCGCTTCCGCCCGGCACCCCCGAGCCGACGGCACCCACCACCGACACCCTCGCCGACCTGCACCACCGCGAAACCAGCGCCGCCGTGGCCGCCGCCCTCACGCACCTGCCGCCCGAATGCCGCCGTGTGTTCGAGTTGAGTCGGTTCGAGGAGCTGAGTTACAAGGAAATCGCGGAGACGCTCGAGATTTCCCCCAAAACTGTCGAGAATCAGATGGGCAAAGCACTGCGGATTTTGCGGCAGCAACTCAGTGGAGTGCTGCGGAATCTGTATTCCTGGGTGCTGTAACCACGAGTCTGGTGAGTTTCGAGGGCACCCGCAGCAGCCCCGTTGTATATGGGGCTGCTGCGGGCGTCGTGCCGGAGTATTGTTGAGAGCCATCAAAAAAAAATGTATCCACCGCGTAGGGGTATCGGGCTGGTGACGCATCTTGCGGGTGTTGGATGCTCCGGGCGCGCGGGTCGCGCGCCGCGTCGGCTCACGCCCTGCCTGGTAATTTCATCTTTACGCCTGTTCCGCTGATGCCTGCCGCCACGCCACCCGACGAATCGCTGCCCTGGGATTTGCTGGCCCGTTGCCTGGCCGGCGAGGCCACGTCGGCCGACGTGGCCGCCGCCGCCGCGTGGCAAGCCGCCGCGCCCGAAAATGCCGCACTGTGGCGGCAGCTTACAGGTGTCTGGGCCGAAGCGGGAACGGCAGCCGCGCCCGCCATCGCGTTCGGCGCCGCCGATACCGCGCAGGCGTGGCAGCGTTTCGAGACGACCGTGCTGGGGCCGCCGTCGGCGTCGGGCGCGCCTGATTCCGCGCCCACCGTTGGCCCCGCTCAGCCGGTGGCACCTCCTGCTGTGCCCGTGGCGCCGCCCCCGTCAGGTGGCTTGGGTGCGCTGGGCGGCTTAGGCAAAGCGGCGGCGCTGCTGCTGGCGGGCGCCGGCGCGGGCTGGCTGTTGCGGTCGGCCGTGCCGCCCGCGCCGGAGGCTTCGGCGCCGGTGCCGGTATCCACCACTGCGCCGCTCAGCACCGCTACGTCTGCCGCGCACCTCGCCTCGGCCGCCGAGGTGGATTTGGTGTTCGAGGACACGCCCCTCGCCGCCGTGGCCCGGCGCGTGGAAGGCGCGTTCCCGGGTACGCGGGTGGAGGTTGCCGACCCCGCGCTGGCCGAACAGCGGTTTACGGGCACGTTCCGGGCGGCCACTCCGGCGGCGGTACTGCGCGTGGCGAGCCTTGCCACCGGCGCCACTATTACCCGCCGCGCTGCCGGGGGCGCCGCCACCGATAGCGCGTGGGTGCTCACGCGCGCGCCCCGATGAAAACCGGTGTACGAAGGACGCTGCTGGCGCTGGCGGTGTGTAGCAGCGCGGCGGCAGCGGCCCAACCCGTGCCGTCCGCCCGCGCCGCCGCCGACCCGCTGAGCCGCCCGGTGGCGCTGCCCGCCTTGCGGGCGCCGCTCGAGATGGTGCTCCGCGAAACCGCCCGCCGTGCGGGCGTGGGCTTGGCGTACAGTGCCTCACGGCTGCCGCTCGCGGCTACCGTGGCCGTTGCGGCGCAACCTCGGCAGTCGCTGGCGGCTACGCTGGCGGTCGTGCTGCGCGGGCAACCCGTGGCGTGGGGCGTACTCGATGGGCAAGTGGTGCTCTGGCGGCAGGCCGACCCGGCGCCCGCCGGGGTGGTGGTGGCGGGCGTGGGCGCCGGGCCGGACCGGGGAAGCGCAGCAGGCGCCGCCACCGCCCGACTACCGGCGCGGCCGGGCGCACCGACCGCAACGCCCACCGGAACACCGACGACGGCCACGACGACCGCTCGCGCGGCGACTACCGCCGCCGCGCGCCCGCGCCCGATGCCCGCGACGGCCGCCTCGCCCGAAGCAACCGCGCAAGTGCGCGGCGCAATGGCCGGCGCTCGCTCCGGCAGGCCGCCCGTACCGTCCGGGGCTGCCCAAGCGCGCGGGCGCCTGACGACGGGCGGCGCGGCCGGGCCGGGCGACGGCGCGGTGGGTGGCGGCGCGGCGGGCGGCCTCGAAGTCGCCCGCGCGGCAACGACCACCGGCGCGGCGGCGGCATTCGGTGGTTTGGCGGGGGGCGCGGCCTCCTCGGCCGACCTCGCGCCGCTCACGCTGCGCGCAGTCGCCGTGATACAGCCCGTGGCGGCGGCCGATTCGGGCGCGCCCGTCGTGCGGCTGCGGCCGGTGGCGCGGCTCGCGCCCGTGGCGTGGCGGCGGCGCGTGGCGCAGGTGTCGCTGATGCCGCCGCTGAGCACCAATTGGGGCACCAACGGCCAAACGGTCAACCGCTTCTCGCTCAACCTGCTGGCGGGGCGGGCGGCAGGAGTGCGGGGCGTGGAAGTGGGCGGCCTGCTCAACTCGGTGGCCGATTCGGTGGCGGGGCTGCAGGCGGCCGGGGTGCTCAATCACGCCGGGGGTGTGGTGGTGGGCGCGCAAGTGGCGGGCGTGGGCAACACGGCGCACGGCGGCCTGGAAGGAGTGCAGAGCGCGGGCCTCTGGAACGTGGCCCACGGCCCGGCGCAGGGCTGGCAGAGCGCGGGCCTGTTCAACGTGGCGCACACCGAGCGCGGCACCACGCCCGAAGCCGTAGCCGCCGTCGGCGAGCCGCTGGTGCAGTTGGGCGGTCTGTTCAACACGGCGCCGCGCGGGTTGCGCGGAGCGCAGATTGCGGGACTGTTCAACTCGGCGGGGGTGGTACGGGGGGCGCAAATCGCCGGGCTGCTCAACATCGCCGACTCGGTGACGGGCGTGAGTCTGGCGCCGCTCAACTTCGTGCGCCACGGCTACCACGCCTTCGAGCTGACTACCGACGGCACGTGGCCCCTGCTGCTGAGTTTGAAACTGGGCGGCTCGGCGGCGTTTTACACCACGTTCATCGGCGCCTGGGATCCTACCAGGAAGTACCGCTGGGGCCTGGGCTACGGCGTAGGCGGCGAAATCGGGAGTCGGCAGCGCCTGAGCCTGAGCCTCGATGCGTTCGGCCTACAGCTCAATCAGGATGATTCTTCGTTCGATACGTGGGGCCGCGCGCTCAATATGCATACGCAGTTTCGGGCGCTGGCCGGGTGGGCCACGGGGCCAAAAAAACGGCTGCGGCTGGTGGCGGGGCCGGTGTTCAACCTGCTCATCACGCAACGGCCGGAATCGCTCACGGAACCGGACGAGTCGATTTTACCCACGACCGGCATTTTTTTTCTCAACAGCTACGACGCCCAGGGCCGCACCCGCGTCAACGGCTGGCTGAGCGCACTGGTGGGGGTGCGGTGGAAATGGTGAGCTGGTGGGTGAAGGGGCAGCGCGAACTTCACGCAGGCATAACAATCGGGTACCGGCAACTCGGCGGCCCCGGCGTAATGTTGCGGCCGTAATCGCGTTTTCCCGCACCCCGTCATCCTGCTTTTTTCAGCCAATGATTCTGCCATCATTCACCCCGACCCAGCCGCAAGGAGCGCCGTTCGCGCCCGCGCCACGCCACCCGTTCAGCCCGCTCGCCTCGGCGCAGTCGGCCGTTGACCCGCTGGAAGAGGAAGAGGAAGAGGAAGAAGAGCAAGACGAAGAGGACGAAGAAGAAGACGAGGACGAGGACGAAGATTTTTACGAAGAAGACGAGGACGACGAGCCAACCGACGACGGCGACGACTCCACAGCCGACGAGTAACGGTGCGGCGCCGGCCGGGCACCGGCAACGTAACACGGCGCTACAGCTTCGCCGTAATGCTGGACGTGGCGCGGCGGCCACTCAGCCGGTGGCGACGTTTGTCCATCGTTGAGTGAGCTACCCCGAAGGAGTTCTGCTCCACAGCCCAGAGTTGCTATCCCGAAGGGATTGCACCCCTGGGCCACACGCGGCCACACGCGGCCGCTGCGGCGAACCGGAGGTTCGCGGTCCATTGCTCAGCCACGCTGGGCCATACGCGGCGGGTGTGCCGGCAGCTTGGAAAGTTCGGCACCTTTTCGCCCCGTTTTGCCGTTCCGTACCTTTGCCGACTGCCCACGCCCGACCCGCTCCAATGGCCAAAAAGCCCACGCTGACCGCCGTAGATACCCCGCATCCGGCCGCGCCCGATGCCGCCGCCGACCACCTCGACTCGCTCGACCCGCGCCGGTTCATCGTCATCAAGAATGCGCGCGTCCATAACCTCCAAAACCTGAGCGTGGCCGTGCCGCGCAACCATTTTGTGGTGGTGACGGGGTTGAGCGGCTCGGGCAAGTCGTCGCTCGCCTTCGATACGCTCTACGCCGAAGGGCAGCGGATGTATGTGGAAAGCCTCAGCTCCTACGCGCGCCAGTTTCTGGGGCGGATGGACAAGCCCGACGTCGATTACATCCGCGGCATCTCGCCGGCCATCGCCATCGAGCAGAAGGTGAGCGTGCGGAACAACCGCTCGACGGTGGGCACTTCGACGGAAATCTACGACTACCTCAAGCTGCTGTTTGCGCGGGTGGGGCACACGTATTCGCCCGTCAGCGGCGAGGAGGTGCGGAAGGATACCGTCGATGACGTGGTGGCGTGGCTCCGCACGCAGCCAGCGGGCACGCGCGCGCTCATCGCCGCGCCGCTCGGCGAGGCAGCGAAAGGCCGTACGTTGATGCAGGAGCTTGATTTGTTGCTGCAAAAAGGCTTCGCGCGGGTGCTCGTCAACGCGGAAACGCGCTTCATCGAAGACCTCCTCGCCGACCCCGAAACCGACCTCCTCGGCCGCGCCGACCTACGGGTGCTCATCGACCGCGTCGTGCTCGAACCGGCCGACGACGACCAGCAATTCCGCCTCGCCGACTCGGTGCAGACCGCGTTCTACGAAGGTCACGGCGAGTGTGAGGTTAGGTGCGAGGTGCGAAGTGACGAAGTGCCAAGTGCAGCTTCTGAAAACGGCACCTCGCACCTCGCACTTCGCACTTCGCACTTCGCACTTCGCACCTTCTCCGACCGCTTCGAGCGCGACGGCCTCACGTTCGAGGAGCCTTCGGTCAATTTTTTCTCCTTCAACAATCCCTTCGGCGCGTGCCAGACGTGCGAAGGCTTCGGCTCGGTGCTCGGCATCGACCCGGAGCTGGTGATTCCGGACAAGACGATTTCGGTGTTTGAGGGCGCCGTGGCGCCGTGGCGCACCGACAAGCAAAGCGAGTGGCTGGCGCCGCTGCTCAAGCACGGTATCAAGTTCGACTTCCCCATCCACCGCCCCTATCAGGATTTGACCGAGGCCGAACAGCGGCTGCTCTGGACGGGCAACAAGTTCTTCGAGGGCCTCGATGCCTACTTCAAGTGGGTGCAGGAGCAGACGCACAAGATTCAGTACCGGGTGCTGCTCTCACGCTACCGGGGCCGCACCACCTGCCCCGACTGCCGCGGCACCCGCCTCCGCAAAGACGCGCAATACGTCAAAATCGCCGGTCAGAGCATCACCGATCTGGTGCTGATGCCGGTCGGCGACGCGCAACGATTTTTCGAGGAGTTGACCTTGCCCGCCGGCGAGATGGCCGTGGCCGAGCGCCTGCTCACCGAAATCCGCAACCGCCTCGGCTACCTCACGCGCGTGGGACTGGGCTACCTCACGCTCAACCGCCTGAGCAACACCCTGAGCGGCGGCGAAAGCCAGCGGATTGCGTTGGCCACGTCGCTGGGGTCGGCGCTGGTGGGGTCGATGTACATCCTGGATGAGCCGAGCATCGGCCTGCACCCGCACGACACCGACCAACTCATCGGCGTATTGCGCTCGCTACAGCAGCTCGGCAACACGGTCATCGTGGTGGAGCACGAGGATAAGATGATGCGCGCCGCCGACCAGATTCTCGACATCGGCCCCGAAGCCGGGTCGGGCGGCGGGCGCCTGCTCTTCCAGGGTTCGTACGACGACCTCTCCAACGCCCCCACCTGGACCGGCCGCTACCTCTCCGGCGAGCTACAGGTGGCCGACGTGCGCCCGCCGCGCCCGTGGCGCAACGCCATCGAGGTGGTGGGCGCGCGCGAAAACAACCTCAAAAACCTGGCGGTCAAGTTTCCGCTGGGCGTGATGACGGTGGTGACGGGCGTGTCCGGCTCGGGCAAATCGACGCTCGTGAAGCGGGTGCTCGCCCCGGCGCTGGCCCGCCACCTCGGGATGGGCGGCGGCGAGGCCGTGGGCAAGCACGACAAGCTGCAGGGCGACCTCGGGAAGGTGCGCCACGTCGAGTTTGTGGACCAGAACCCCATCGGCAAGTCGTCGCGCTCCAACCCCGTGACGTACGTCAAAGCCTACGACGCCATCCGGCAGCTCTACGCCGACCAGCCGCTGGCGAAGGCGCGCTCGTTCAAGCCCGCGCACTTCTCGTTCAACGTGGAAGGCGGGCGCTGCGAAACCTGCCAGGGCGAAGGCCAGGTGAAGGTGGAAATGCAGTTTATGGCCGACCTCTGGCTCCAGTGCGAAGCTTGCCACGGCCGCCGCTTCAAGCAAGACATCCTCGACATCAAGTACAAGGAGTTAGATGTGGCCCAGGTGCTCGAGCTGACCGTCGATGACGCCGTAACCTTCTTCGCCGACCAGCCCAAGCTCCTCGAAAAGCTCAAACCTTTGCAGGACGTCGGCCTCGGCTACATCCGGCTGGGCCAAAGCTCGGCCACGCTCTCGGGCGGCGAAGCCCAGCGCGTGAAGCTGGCGAGCTTCCTGACGAAAGGCGCCGCGCCGTTCACCGAAGACGTGCTGTTCGTGTTCGATGAACCCAGCACCGGCCTGCATTTCCACGACATCTCAAAACTCCTCACGGCCCTCAACGCCCTCGTCGATAACGGCAACTCGGTGCTCATCATTGAGCACAACACCGACATCATTCGCGCCGCCGATTGGGTCATCGACCTCGGCCCCGAAGGTGGCCTCAACGGCGGCCACCTGCTGTTTGAAGGCACCCCGGAAGGGCTGGCCACGCTCGGCGAAACCAATCTGACGGCGAAGTATCTTGCGGAGTAGGCAGGCTACGGGGTGCCTCTTCTTGTCGACAATTGTTCTATAAATGATTGGTAGAGACGCATCCTTGCGTCTCCGCTGCTCGGCGTCGCCCGACCGCTGTGGCTCAACTGCCGGAGACGCAAGGATGCGTCTCTACGCCATCAGCGTCAGTTTGCGGGATGCTACATTTACAAATTCTCCCCACTGAAATACAGCGGCAGCAAATCGGCCGCATCCGCCAGAATCCGCACGGGCACGGCCGCATCGGGCGAGGCCATCAGCACGGCGATGGGGGCCTTCTGATGCACCCGCACTTCCAGCAGGCTTTGGCGGCAGAGGCCGCACGGCGCCAGCGGCGAATGCCGCACCGAACGGTCGGTCTGGTACGTGACGGCGATAGCCACCGCCGCCGGGCCGCGCATATCGAGCATCCCGAGTACCACGCGCTCGGCGCACACCCCCACCGGGAAGGCGGCGTTTTCGTGGTTGGCGCCGGTCAGAATCTCGCCGTTGGCGAGCAGCAGCGCCGCCCCCACCCGGAAGTGCGAATACGGCGCGTAGGAATGGCTGAGCGCACGTTCGGCGGCGGCCAGCAAGCGGGCTTCGTCGGGCGAGAGGTCGGCGCGCGGTACCTCGCGGTACGGAATGGTGAGATGGCGGTCGGGGGTCATTGCGTGCAAAGCAGAAAAGCGGTCAGCCTGCAAACCTAAGACGCTCGTCAGGCATTCAACAGTAGCCGCAGCAGCACCTCGTATTCGCCTTCGGGCGTCTGTTCGTTGCTTGCCAGTTCGTAGCGGCCGGGGTAGAGCAGCTCGAGGCGGCGGCGGGTGTTGGTCAGTCCGATGCCGCCCGGCTCGGTGGCGGGCGCCCGCTCGCGCTCGGCGAAGCGTGTGTTGCGAACCACAAACTCCACCACGTCGGGCGCGGGCTGGCTGAGGCGCAGCGTGATGACACTCGGCGCCGTGGCGCTCACGCCGTGCTTGAAGGCGTTTTCGGCGAGTGGCAGCAGCAGCATCGGCGCGATGGGCACGTCGGGCTGGGGCGGCTCGGGCACGTCGAGCACGACGTGGACGCTCGTGGTCAGGCGCAGGTGCATCAACCCCACGTAATCGCGCAGGAAGCTGATTTCGTGGCTCAGGTGCGTAGTGCCGGCGGCCGTTTCGTAGAGCACGTACCGCATCATCCGCGAGAGGCGGTGCAGGGCGGCGCGGGCCTCGTCGCCGTCGATGAGCGTGAGGGCGTAGATGTTGTTGAGGGTGTTGAAGAAGAAGTGCGGGTTGATTTGTGCCTTCAGCAGCGACAGTTCGGTTTCGAGGCGCTGCTGTTCGAGGAGCTGGCGGGCTTCGGCATCGCGCTGGCCGCGCTGCACGGCCGTGATGCTGGTAGCCAGGCCCACCACCATCAGGCTCGTGAGCAAAATGCCCGCGTTGAAGAGGCCACCGCCCTCCTGCTCCGGCCCCAGGCGCGGGCGCGGGCGCGGCGCGCACCACGGGTTGGGCGGGTTGAGGGCGGCGTCGCGGGCGCGGGCCACCAGCTCGGGCACCCGCAAGCCCAGCTCTACCCGCTGATGCACGGCCAGTACACCCAGCACGGCCACGGCATTGAGCGCCACGTAAGCCAGCGCACCACGCCGGTAGAGCAGGCGCGGGGCGGCCCAACCGGTATCGAGGTAAAACACGCCCGCCAGCAGCGCAAACACCACGGCCTGTTTCGTCCAGAACTCGGGCGGTTTGGGGCCGGGGTAGTCGGGCTGTTGCAGCACGAGCAGCAAGCCTACCAGACCCCACACCAGCACGTGGAGCAATGCCAAAAACGCCGACCGACGAGGAAATCCAGCCACGAGAGGGCGCGGCGGGCAATGGGCCGCCGCGTTCGCAAGCTACGGCCCGAGCCGCTGATAGCTTGGGCTGCCGTGGGCCAACCACAGCCCAAATGCTAGCCCCTACGATGCCGCCTTCCCACGCAGTGCCTCCATCGGCTTTCACCCGGAACCGGCCGACGTTCGTTGCCTGTTGGTCGAGTTCGGCGCCGAAATAGTCGGCGCGGGTGCATTTTCGGGCAAGCAAACGGGTCGTTCCGTGCCGAGCCTTTCGCGCACCTTTCTTTTCCGTGGTTTTCACGCTATCGTTTGGCTGGCTGACTGTATGAAGAATCTGCTTGTGCTCGTCGTGGGTTGCCTGTTGGCGGCCGGTTTTCTGTTCAATTCGGGGGTGATGAAACGGCTGGTGCCCTCGGTGCGCCCGGTGGCCGATCCGGCCGTCGTTTCGCTTCGTTCCGACCAACTCACGCCCGTGAGCGGCCGGCCTACGCTGCCGCCGGTGCAGTTGTCGGCGCCCGTCACCACTCCCGTGCGCGATGTCGGCCCCGACAGCCCCGCGCGGCTTTTGCAGCCCTGATGCCCGCCCCGTTGCCCGAATGACGCTCAAGCCCACCATTGCCGTCAGCGACGACGGCCTGCTGTTCAATCCGGCCACCGGCGACTCGTTCAGCGCCAATCCGCTCGCGGCGGTCATTTTGCGCGCCTTACGCGCCGGTCAGACGCCCGCCGCCGTCCGCGCCGACCTGCTGGCCCGTTACGACGTGACGCCCGCCCGCCTCGCCGCCGATTGGGACGACCTCACGGCGCAGCTCCGTAGCTTCGGGCTGCTGCTGCCCGGCGACGACGCGGCGGCGCCCGTGCCCGACGTAGCGCCCGCCGTGGCGCACGAGCCAGTGCTGGTCAACTGATTTCCGCTTCTCGCCACCCTACTAGCTGCCGTGCCCCACTCCGCCGCCGCGCTGCCCCGGCTCACCGTCGGCCTGACGGGCCTGAACGCCGGCGACAGTCCCGGCCCCGGGGTGGCCGTAGCGCGGGCGCTGCTCGAGAGCCAGCACTACGCCGTGCGGCTCGTGGGCCTGAGCTACGACGCCCTGGAGCCGGGCCTCTACATCGGCGGACTGCTGGCGGCGGCGTACCTGCTCCCCTACCCCACCGCCGGCGCCGACGCGCTGCTCGAGCGCCTGCTCTACGTCCACGAGCGCGAAGGACTCGACGTAGTGATTCCGTGCTTCGACGCTGAGCTGCCCAATTTCATCCGCATCGAAGCGGCGTTGGCGGCGCGCGGCATCCGGGCGGTTCTGCCTACGCTGGCGCGGCTCACCGCCCGCGACAAGCCACAGCTCCACGAGTTCGGCGCGGCGCACGGGCTGCCCGTGCCGCCCGCCCGCCTGCTGAGCACCACCGCCGAGCTGCCCGCCGCCGGGGCCGCGCTGGGCTGGCCGCTGGTGGTGAAGGGCAAGTTCTACGAAGCCACCATCGCCCATACGCTGGCTCAGGCTGAGGCCGCTTTTTACGCCCTAAGCGCGCGCTGGGGGTTGCCGGTGGTGGCGCAGCAGTTCGTGGCGGGGCACGAAATCAACATCGCCGGTCTGGCCGACGGCACCGGCAAGCTGCTGAGCGCCGTGCCGATGCGGAAGCTCACGCTCACCGACAAAGGCAAAGCGTGGGCGGGCATCACCCTCGCCGACGAGGCACTGGCGGAGGTGGCGCGGCGCTTTGCGGCCGTCGCGCGGTGGCGCGGGCCGTTCGAGCTGGAAATCATCCGCACGGCCGCCGACGAGCTGCTGATTCTCGAAATCAACCCGCGTTTTCCGGCGTGGATTTACCTGTCGGCTGCCGCCGGGGCCAACCAGCCCGCCGCCCTGCTGCGGCTGGCGCTGGGCGAGGCGGTGGCACCGCTGCCGGAGCCGGTGGTGGGCAAAATGTTCGTGCGCTATGCGTGGGATGCGATTACGGATGTGAGCGCGTTTCAGCGGTTGGCGGCCACTGGTGTTTCTGAACCACAGAAAATAGCGGATTGAACGGATAGAACGGATGAGGAAGTGCAATTGACGTTGGCTGATTTCGCACTTCGCACCGCCCACCTCGCACTTCGCAAATGAAGCTCCCCTACGAACGCCCCGTCATTACGCGCCTCACGGCGGGGCCGCTCAACAAGTTTGGGCCGCGCGCGGGGCAGCGGGCCGTGGAGGCGCTCGACGGCGTCCCCGTGGCGCGGCTGCGCGAGGCGTTCGGCTCGCCGCTGTTCGTGTTGAGCGAGGCCACGTTGCGGCGGGCGTACCACCGCGCGGTGCGGGCGTTTGGTACGCGCTACCCGGCGGTGCAACTGGCGTGGTCGTACAAAACCAACTACCTCAACGCCGTGTGCCGTGTGCTGCATCAGGAAGGCGCGTGGGCGGAGGTAGTGTCGGGGATGGAGCTGGAAAAGGCCGTCCGCAACGGCGTACCGGGCAATCGTATCCTGTTCAACGGCCCGGCCAAATCGGGCGCCGACCTGCGCCGCGCTGTCGCACTCGATGCCGTGATTCACCTCGATCATTTCGACGAACTGCACACGCTGCTGGCGCTGGCGCCCGAGTTGCCGCGCCGCCCGCGCGTGGCGGTGCGGGTGTCGCTCGACACGGGCCACTACCCGCGCTGGGACCGCTTCGGGTTCCCGCTCGAAACCGGGCAGGCGTGGCAGGCCGTGGAGCGCGTGGCCGCCAGCCCGGCGCTCGAGCTGGTGGGCCTGCATTGCCACATCGGCACCTTCGTGACGGAGCCGCGCGCCTACGCCGTGGCCGCCGAGCAGCTCAGCCGCCTGGCCCTGCGGGCGCGGCGCGAGCTGGGCGCCGTGGTGAGCTACCTCGATCTGGGCGGCGGCTTCCCGTCGGCCAACACCCTCAAAGGCGCGTACCTGCCGGGGTCCGACACGGTGCCGCCGCTCGATGCTTACGCCGAGGCCATCAGCGGCGCCATCCTCAGTGCCGGGTTCCCGCCCGACGAGCTGCCGCTGCTGGTGCTCGAAGCCGGCCGCGCGTTGGTGGACGATGCAGGGTCGCTGCTCGGGTCGGTGGTGGCGACCAAGCGCCTTGCCGACGGTCGCCGCGCCACCATCGTCGATTTCGGCGTGAACCTGCTGTTCACGTCGTATTGGTACGACCACGCCGTCAGCCCCACGCGCCTGACCTCCACCCAAACCGAGCCGACCGTGCTGCTCGGGCCGTTGTGTATGAACATCGACGTGGTGCGCGAATCGGTCAACCTACCGCTGCTGGCACCCGGCGATCAGGTGGTGGTGCATCGGGTCGGGGCGTATAATCTGAGTCAGTGGCAGCAATTCATCAGCCTGCGCCCCAACGTGGTGTTGATCGACAAGCGCGGGCAGCCACACGTAATTCGCGCCGCCGAAACGCTCGATTACCTCGAGCAGCTCGAGCAGGTGCCGGCGCATTTGGCCGGGAGTGAGAATGGAGCGCAAATGACATAGCAAACAGGATTTTGTGGTCGTATATCAATCGCGTGTGGGGGGCTGTCATTGCGAGCGGAGCGAAGCAATGACGAATCCCTACCACCCACCACCCAACACCCCTCCCCGTGCCCTTCCTCTCCACCCTTCTCCGCACCTACGCCGCGCTGTTTTTCTCGCGGCATCGCGGGTGCGGGGCGCTGCTGCTGGCGGCGTCGTTCGCGCACCCGTGGGCGGGGGCGGCCGGGGTGGCAAGTGCTGCGCTGGGCGTGGCGGGCGCGCGGGCGGGCGGCTTCAACCGCGCGCTCACCGATTTGGGCGCGTACAGTGTCAACCCGCTGCTGGTAGGGCTGGCGCTGGGCACGTTGTACGCCCCCGGCGCGGGCTGGGCGGCTACGGTGGTGGTGGGCGCCGGGCTGGCGCTGGCGCTCTCGGTGGCGCTGGGCGGCTGGCTGGCGGCGCGCGGATTGCCGTTTCTGTCGCTGCCGTTCGTGGCGGTACTGTGGCTGCTGGGGCCGGGCGGCGGGCAGTTGGCGCCGCTGCACACCGGCACGGCAGCGGCGGCGTGGCTCACCGAGCTATCCGCCTTGGGCGGCACTGCCCTGGCCGACGCGGCCCGCTGGCTGACCGATAGGCCGTGGCCGCCGGCGCTGCATCTGTATCTGCGGGCGCTGAGCGGAGTGCTGATGCAGGATAGCGCCCTGGCCGGGCTGCTGGTGGCGGCGGGGTTGCTGTGGCACTCGCGCATTGCGTTTTCGTTGTCGGTGCTGGGCTTCGTGGCCGCCACCGGGTTAGGGACGCTCACGGGGCAGCCCGTGGGGCCGGCCGATAGCTACAACCTCGGCGCCAACTACCTCCTGACGGTCGTCACGGTCGGCGGCGTGTTTCTGGTGCCCCGGCCGGGCAGCTACGCGCTGGCAGTGGCGTGTGTGCCGGTGGTAGCAGTGCTGCTCAGCGGCGTGGGTGCCGTGCTGGGGCAGGTGGGCCTGCCGGTGTACTCGCTGCCGTTTTGCCTGACGGCGCTGCTCGTGCTCTACGCGCTGCTACTGCGCGAAGCGCCCTCGCGCCTGCTGCCGCTCACGCCGTTTCAGCAGTATTCGCCGGAGCGCAACCTCTACTCCTTCGTGAGTTACGCCGAGCGCGCGGCCGAGGCGGTGGGCGCGCACCTGTATTTGCCACTGGCGCTGCCCTTCCGGGGCGCGTGGCGGTGCTCGCAGGCGTACGCCGACGGCGGCCCCACCCACCAGGGCGCGTGGGCGCAGGCGCTCGATTTCGACATCACCGACGCCGACCACCGCACCTACCACGGTGCCGGCACCGCCCTCACCGATTACCATTGCTTCGACAAGCCCGTGCTCGCGCCCGCCGATGGTGTAGTGGAAGAGGTGGTCAGCCATTTGCCCGACAACGCCATCGGGCAGGTCGATACGCGCCACAACTGGGGCAACACCGTGGTGCTGCGGGTGGCGCCGGGCCTCTACGTTCAGCTTTCGCACCTGCGGATGGACTCGGTGCGGGTGCAAGTGGGCCAGACCGTTCGGCGCGGCGACGTGCTGGCGGCCTGCGGCTCGTCGGGGCGCTCGCCGGAGCCGCATTTGCACGTGCAGGTGCAGGCCACGCCGCGCATCGGCTCGCCGACGCTGGCGTATCCGCTGGCAGGTTTTGTGGGGGCGGCGCCCGGCGCGGCACCCCGGCTGCGGCGCTACGCAGTGCCGCGCGCGGGCGAGGTGGTGAGTCCGCCCGCGCCGCACCGGCTGCTTACGCAGGCGCTGCGTCTGGCACCCGGCGCCGGGCTGGCCGTGCGCGCCGCTGCGCCCGGCACCACCGCTCCCACCGGCCCCGCCCAGCACTGGGACGCCGCCACCGACTCCGCCAACCTCGCCTACCTGCGGTGCCGCACCACCGGCGCCGTGGCCTACTACGAGCACGACGACACGACTTTCCGCTTCACGGCGTACTACGGCGACGAATCGGCGTGGCTCTACCTGTTTTACCGCGCCGCCTACCAGGTGCCGCTGGCCCTGCTGCCGCCGCCTGTTTCCACCGAAGAAACCGCCGTGCTGCCCCTGATCGTGGTACCCAACCCGCTGCTGCGCGCCGCGCAAGATGTGGTGGCTCCGTTCTGGCGATTTCTGCGGCCCGAGTTCAGCCTTCGCGTCGATTCCGCCGAAGCCGTGCCCCACGCCCGCAGCCTGACCGTGCAAAGCCGCCTCACGCTGCGCGTTTTTGGCCGTCCGCGCCCCGTGCAGGCCACCGAACTGCGGTTCGGGAACGGCGCCCTGACCGAGCTACATATCCACCGCCCCGGCCGGGCGCCACTCCTGCTCCGATGCACTGCCGTTGCCTGATGCTGGCCGCTCTGTGCGGCGCCGGGTTGCTGCGCCCGGCGGTCGGGCGCGGGCAGGGGGTGCCGCTGCCTGACTCATCGGCGACTCCCGCTCCCATCAGCGCCGACTCTCTCCGATTGCCGCCACCGCCGCCACCCGCCGACACAGTGGTAGCCACGGTAGTGCAGCCGGATACCGTGCCGCGCCCGCCCCCCCCGACGTTGCACGACTACCCGTACGCCGACAGCCTGACCGCCGCCCTTCACCGGCAAGGCCGCTGGCGCGCGCTCGACTCGGTGGGCCGCCTGGCGCGCGCGGCCCAGACCGACTACCCCGCCCTGCGTTGCCGCCTCGCCGACGCGGCCCTCGCTACCGGCCGACCGTCGGCGGCGCTCGCGCACACCGCCTGCGCGCTGCGCGCCTCGCCGCTCGATACGGGCGCGCACTACGCGGCGGCGCTGGCGTGTCTGGCGCTGGGCCGGCGCGAAGCCGCCGCGTGGCACACCCGCACCCTGCCCGACCCTACCCGCCGCCTGCTGCACCTGCCCACCCACCGACTGCTCGACCGGCTACAGCTCGAGCTGAGCGGCCAGACCACCACCAGCGCCTTCCGGGGCGAGGCGTCGGTAGCGCGAGTCGGTGTCGGCAGTCGGCTCAGTCCGGCGGTTTCGCTGCTGCAATCGGTGGCCCGCTTCGGCCAGACAGTCAGGCTGCCCGAGCTGGCGGGCCGGCCCAGCTTCACGGTGCGGCAGTGGGAGTACCACGGCCTGCTTACGGCGCAGCTCGGCGCGCGGTGGCAGGCGCGCGGCGGGTACTCCTACCTCGGCTCGCGGTTCGGCGCCACGCGCTACCCCGGCCACCTGGCCTACGGCGCGTTGGCATATCAGCACCCCACTTTCGAGGCCGTGGTCGGCGCCTACGCCGGGCGCCTCACCGACACCACCCGCCACCAGACTGACCTGCGCCTGACGGCCTACCCACTGGGCAACCTGAGTCTGTACATCTTCGGGCGCGGCTCGGTGGTGCAGTCGGGCGGCCGCTCGTACCCCAACGCCGGGCTGGGCCTCGGCGGGCGGCTCCAGCCTACGTGCTGGCTCGAAGCCTTCGGCAATGCTGGCCGGGTGCCGGTGCTGGCCGAAGCCGACGGCACCGCCGTGTACAACCTGCTCGACCCGCGCCTGCGCCGGGGCGGCGTGGGGGCGTATCTTGCCCTACCGCACCACCTGCTGCTCCGGCTGCACTACACCGCCGAGCGCCGCCGCCGGGCGCTGCACCCGTCGGCCACGTACTCGATTTACGCCCTCGCGACGGCCCTCGAATGGACCTGGTAATCTCGTTGCCCCACCATCTTCCGCATCCTGGTCGGCCTGCCCGGCGATGGTCGGTCGTCGGCCTGCTGCTGGGCTGCCTGTTGCTCGCGGCCCGGCCCGGCCGCGCGCAAAGCGCCGACCAATCGGCCGCGTTTGCCGCGTCGTACGTCGCCGAAGGCAAAGGCGAATACCCCGACGCCATCGCCGCGCTCAAAAACGCTTACATCAACTCGTACGAGCAGAATCTGCGCCTCGGGTGGCTGTATTTTCTGGCGAAGAATTACGCGGCATCGGCCACGTACTACCAAAAAGCCGTCGAGCAGCGCCCCGCCGCCCTCGAGCCGCGCCTGGGGTTGGTGAAGCCCCTCAACGCCCTCAACCAGCTCGACAAGCTCCTGAAGCTCTACGCCGACATTCTCAGCATCGACCCCCAAAACACGCAAGCAAACTACTGGACGGGCGTCATCTACCTCAACCGCCGCGCTTACGACAAGGCCGCGCGCCACTTCGAGCGGGTCGTCAACCTCTACCCCTTCGATTACGACGCCACCCTCTCGCTCGCCTGGACGTACCTCAACCTCGGCCGCAAGCCCGACGCCCGCGCCCTCTACCAGCGCGTCCTGCTCATCCGCCCCGGCGATACCGACGCGCAGGCCGGCCTCAAACGGCTGGCCAACTAGCCGCGCTCTCGCTTGGCACACATCGGGCGCCGGTCGTAGCTTTGCACCACACCGAGCCAGAGGAGTGGCAGAGTGGTCGATTGCGGCGGTCTTGAAAACCGTTGACTGTAACAGGTCCGGGGGTTCGAATCCCTCCTCCTCTACAACTACAGCCCCGTCGGCAGTATGCCGACGGGGTTTTATTTTCCGAGGCGGCGGCGCCACGGCCTGTATATGGTGTACGTGCAGAGGGCAATAGCCCTGCATCAGCGGGTCTGCTCCACGCACTCATCCGAGAGACGTACTTCCAGCACACCTACGGCCGGCGAAGGATAATGAGATACTGAAGAGTACTTGCGCCCCCCCCCCACCCACAGTGGGTGGGTGGGGGGCTGCTCACCCTCTACACCCACTTGTATAACTCTATATCCAACCGTGTTGATCAGGTCATTCCCGCTGCGGTACTGGCCGACGCCACCGCGAAGATCGATGCCGCCATCGAACTGCTCGCTCCCTATCTGGAAACGCTGATCGTTGAAAAGCGACAGGATTTACCGAAGATGGGCGACAAAACGGTCAACTTCGTCACGAAGGCGTCCGAGTGCACTTCTACCCTGCCCACGCTCATTCCTTCCTACCTCGACGCCGAAGGCTTGCGCCTCGACGCCGGCGTATACGCCGAGCTGCTGCCGATCTATCAGCGCCTCGACGTGTTTCTGCGCCAAGTCACCGACACGCGGATGCTCGCCAGCCACGAGGGCTATGCAGTGGCCCTATCGGTGTATCAGGCGCTACGCGCCGCCGCCCGCAACGGCCAGCCCGGCGCGCAAGCCGCCGTTGATGAGCTGAAGGTGCGCTTCGCCGCGCAAGGCAACCGCTCGCCGCGCCGCCCCGGCGCGTAAGCGCCCACTCCTGCCCGGCACCGCCTCGGCGGCTGCCGCGAACTCCGTTGCCCCGGAAGGTCAGGTAATTGGCCTTTCGGGGCAACGTGTGTACGGCCCACCCGACCACAGCCGCTTCCGAACCACCAGAAGCCGGCCCCGAACCAACAGGAGTCGGCCCCGAACCGACAGGAGTCAGGTTGGAGGCAACTCCTCTTGCCTGGGAACCGATATGTTTCACCTCGAAGCCGACAGGAGCCGCCTTGCAGCCGATACGAGTCGCTCCCGAGCCGATACGGGTAAGGTCGGAACCGATACGAGTGAGGTCGGAACCGATACGAGTGAGGTCGGAACCGACAGGAGTCGGCCAGACCACAAGCCAAGAATTAGGTAGTAACCCTGATGTGCGGCCGGGTGGCAAGTCCCCAACTTTGGCGCGCCGCCCGTGGTGGTACTTCCACCACCTATCACTTTCAGGTATGGCTACGTTGGCAGAAACCTTTCGGAATGTATCGCCCGGCACGGCCGGAGAAGTGGGGTTGCTGGAGCGGCGCGGATGGAAATGGGGCGTGACCACCACTACGGCCGCGCTGTTTACACTAATGATAGTGGGCTTGAGTGGGTGTAAAGTGCAAGAGTCACCAACCATTGAAAAGCGGTTGGAAAAGGCGAATGAGATGTTGTGTGAAGTAGCTTCCGGTGCGCAGCTCCAGCAACAGATCGCGCTTACCGATGCCGCACTACCGGGGACGAGCAAAAAGGTCAAATCAGTGCGTGAGAGCGATAAAGACAGGCAAGAGAAGAGAAAGGAAATCGTAGCACTTATACACCTGCTAATTGAGAATCCGTTTTTGGCGGATTTTTATACGCACAGTTAGGCGGGCACCAATGGGGATTGGAGCACCTGGAATTTGGGATTGAGCAAGCGGCG
>ERZ1066122.1238-NODE-1238-length-21345-cov-6.925082_pt1 | contig 21345 bp, 12 predicted proteins | sample MGYA00382769_ERZ1066122 | MGnify/ENA primary metagenome ERZ1066122 (study PRJEB33369, sample SAMEA5778352) | biofilm metagenome | biome: Industrial cooling water; feature: Water cooling tower basin; material: Biofilm | place: United Arab Emirates | collected... | reverse complement strand
CATATATGGTAATAAAATCATGTAACCTTACATAAGCTTTACTCAGGCCAAAACTAGAGCAACTGATGCCCATAAAAGGGTCAAAAGGCCCAATCGACCAATGGGCTTTGTGGTTCACGGTTTAAAAGGGCGAAGAGCACACGCGGCGCCATTGTCTTTTTTTTTGCTTGTTGAACACACAAACATGGAAAGTGGCATGACAGAGATTTTATTGTCAGATATCCCTTCGAGTAATAAGTCTCAGAAGATCATTAAACCAAAAAGTACGAATAATGCGCTTAAGATAGCAGAGCACATAAAACACGCAGTGGCACTAAGAGCGAAGCACCAACAACAACAACAGCAACAAAAAAAATACCAAGAAGAAGAAAAGCAAACAAACGAAGCATCTTTTCGCTCTATCCTGCCTGCTAGCGTGGACATACCACCAATAATAAAACCAGCTGCAGCTGCAGCTGGTCAGCACTCAAGGCCTTTACAATCCAATGCTTCGAATTCCAGCTTTGTTCGAGGGTACTTTGGATCTTCTGCATCAAAGCTGAAGCCTCAAAACAAAACGCCATCAGATGCACCAAAACGTCGTGAAGTCGCCGCACAAACAACAGAAGACAGTGTTTTCAGTTCTGAGATGCTTTTTAATGTACCCGTGCCTGTGGACGATATATCTGCTGTTGCACACAATAACGGCGAATTCGAAGCGCATTTTGACAACTGGTGCCGTGGCGCTGGTGGCGTGTTTGCAATAAAGTTAGTTGGTTACGCAGAACAATTTGATAATAGGAGCATTTGTCGTGAGGAGCGAAAGAAGCAGCCACTTACACTCATTATCCCGAAGTTCGCAGTGGTAGATCCAGTGACCAATGAACCCTACGAGCGAAAGACACTGCTCGAGAAAAAGAAGGATCTTTTTTTGAGGCACATTCGAACACGGATATTTATTCTGAAAACTAGGGACAATAGATTCATATCCATGTCCGCTTTTGATGTGGCTTCGATCCATGCTCAATTAGACCGGTTGATAGAGCTTTGCCCTTACGTTGGTGGTGGAGACAGCGTGCCATACACGAATAACTCGTCGCCATTAGTAGCGGCAACAGTAAATCGTGGCATCCAAACTACCACCACCGCTACTGAGTTGCCCGTTCAGAATTCATCGCAGATTTTTGCGGCCGAGAGTCGCCAAGGAACGCTGAAAGAAAACATTTCAAATGGCGCGAATGTGTCAGCAATGCCGGTCTATAAGCAGAGTGTCTTACCTTTCATGGGACTGGCAGACTTTGATGAGTTTCTCTTAGAAGAGAGACCTGCGGCGCTTCGCAAACGAAAAGGCGATGTACTGAAAAGGAAGAAGAATAAGAAGACGAATAAGAGCAAGAAAAAGAAAGCTGAGATTGAGAGCGATAGCAACAGTAGTGACAGCGAGATCGACGAAGAAGAGGAAAAAGATCACCAACAGCAAGAAGCTGCAGAAGAAGCAATGGCAGAGCCTCCTTCAGTAACAGACGAAAAAGAAGCAGACGCTTATGATTATCGGACTGTTTCACAACAGATTGGTGTGCCGCTCTCAAAGTTGGCATTCCTAAAAGACGGCAAATCCGCAAAACGCACTGCTCGTATGAGTGAATCTGCCATGCTTGAGCACGAGCACAATGAGTGGACGCGCGTTTACAGGTGTATCCTTGAAGACCCTTTGACAACTTTCTACAAGACAAAGGCCGAGATCGGTGGAAAAACGCTTCTAAACAGCATCAAAACTTCAGTCGCTGTGCTTCCGAAAGCAATGGTTTACGCATTGCGCATATTTCTCGAGTGCGTGACCGGCTTCTACTCTCTAGACCAACCTCATAATATTGCCAACATGGAGCAATTGGGCACTTGGGTAGAGTTTATTATCAAGGGCTTTATGAGCAACGAATGCGCAGTAGCAATTCTCAACGAGGCATCCGAGGAACGAAACGAAAATCCATGGCTAGAGACAATGCCTGCTGGGCATGCCATGCGCACGAAGGGTGCATTGAAACGGTTGATGCAGCGCGCTATGGAGAACACTCTTCGCTTATACTTGTTATGGCGTTACGATTACCTGCCATTGATGCTTCGCGGCGCCTTAGTGCTAACCGATTGTTTTGCGCATCCAACGCACTTCCGTTTTGACACTTATACACTTGACGATACTTGGAACCTTGATCAGCGAAACAGAATCTTCAGGACCACACGTAGTCGTAAAATGTACCAGCCATTGTCGATGCGCGCGGGTGAAATGCTTCTCCACTATCTGTTGTCATCCTATTTTGTGGACAAGTTGGAAGAAAAGGCGTATTCCGTGAACGAGATAGTCGATTTGCAGATGACTATCTTCAAGGCACAGCAACAGCAACAACAGCAAATAACTCTGAATGCACACCAGCACCAATTGTACAATCTGTTTCACGAGCTTACTCCGGCGAATAAGAGCAGGATTCAAACATCTCAAGTGCCTTTCAGTGCTTCGTGGGTGGTTACAAAGAGAGAGAAAAGGGAACTGAGCCACTTTCGTGGTCGATATATCAGCATCGCACCGCCTTCTCCAGCGGCATTTGTAAAAATGGGGCTGTTAGAATTTATCAAGACCATTAAACAGCAAGTGCCCTTGGTGTATCATTGTGAACGCCTACGCAACACAATACTTGGACGCACCGCTAGTTCAGCTTCCAGAAACAAGCAAAACATGAATGCTACCATAATCCCAGTGTTTACAAACTTGTTCTCGAAGCATTTCGAAATCATACCAAAATGCGAAGTCGATCGCATGCCTACCGAGGAATTATACCGACATATGGAACTGCGAGAAGCTATGATTGTTGTATACGAGTATATCATGATCAATAGCAACAGCAGCAAACAACAAAAGGATTCGAACAACAAGGCCGCAAAGGATCAAGCACAGGAAAATGTAGAAGATGAAGACACGACAGCAGTGGCAGCAGTAGACGATGACATCCATGAACTTTCCAAGTTGTTATGCCCTGTGCTGAATAGCACTAAAATTGGAATATTCCCTGCTTTGCAAGAGCTGCGGAAGAGCATAATTGCATTGCCTCAGTTCCACAACAGAACGACTTACCCAGTGACGAACCGCGCGTTTCGTTTTCGCTTTGTGGCGGGTTCTTTGATGAAGGCTTGGTGGGAGGCACTTCCCGAAGCAGACCGAGCGAATATGTGCAAGATGCGCAGAATGATGACCGTAACAAAGAATCAAAAACAAAAGCGACCTGCTCCGGACGAGGCCTCTGGCACTGTCGTTGCGGACCAACAGGACGAGCCAGGGGCAGTAGCAGCCGAAACTGAAGATTCGCATATTCCTCAAGGAGAGTGAAAAAAAAAAAAGAAAAAAGGAAAGCCTGAAAGTTCAAAACAAAGGCTCTCTGCGTTTATGTTTTTACTACTGTATATAAACATTGGTGACAAAAGAAAATCACGCGTCTGTCGAAATCGACTTTGCTGTCTGTTTTCAAGATGATGAATGGAGAGGCTGAAGTAGGTGATGATTATCTAGATATGGCTCTTGCAAATATGGGTTATACTTTACCCAAGCCCTCGCCCCCAACTGCACAGCCACCACAACAACAACAGCCTCTGCCTAAGCAAAAGCCGGCTCCGCCTGTTGCAAATTACGTCGGTAAGGCGCCTAACGTTGTAGCGCCTGCTCCTTCAGTACCTAAGAGCACTGCAAAACCAAAACAATCTGCTCATGCCCCACCTGTACAGCATGCGTCACCCAAAACGAAGAACAGCACATCCACCACTGCAAAAAACACTGCGAAAAAAGAGGTCAACAAGCCAACTGATTCTAAACCCAACAAAAAGACTCAGAAAAATACCGAGAGCTTACTAGCGAAAGAAGAGGAAGAAGAGGGAAAGAAGGCTTCAGGAAACGACAACAACCCTGGTGATAGTAATGGAGGAGATGAGAACAAAGACACGAATGAAGGAGAAGACGAAGAAAATCAAGAGCGATCAGAGATCGAGAGAGACGAAGATATCTGTTTTTGTGGTTGGTTTTGGTGCTGTGGTTGGTGCTCATCGTGTGAAGGCCAATGCAAGTGGTTCTGTAAGGCATTTGGTCGTAGATGCTACAATCTTTGGACCAGAAGGCTGTGTTGTTGTGTGCACAAACTTTGTTTGTGGTTAACAGCGGACGAGGAAGAACAGGCCCCTACAGAGCGTATGCAAGAGATTAGCGATAATGTTCGAGTTAATCGCTGTTGTGATAGTGCCTGGGAGTTTTGCCGTTTGATGCTGGGGAGTAGATTCTATTACAGCATCGCGTGGGTATTAGGGATTATTGCCGTATGGCTGTGGATAATCGCATTTGGTTGGAGTCAATATTTCTTCTACCATCAGTATGATATCCCTTCACACCACCAACCACACACAGTGAATGGAACTGCATTATCAATGCCACCAAGTTTGCATAATGATACAGTGGCGCCATTTGTCCCCAAGGGAATATTGGCTGCACATTTTCCCCTGCGGTGGTATCATGCCCTGCCTCTGATTCTTGAGATGGTCTCGTTTTTGTTTATCATTGGAGCTGATAAGACACGAGAAGAAGCAGAAGAACGCCTCGATTTACATGATCCAGAGAAACGCCGAGCGTATGAGTGCTGTCTAGAGATCAAGAGAGGTGTAATGCTGCTTCTATCTATAAGCGGGCTTATGATGTCAATGTACTGGGCTGTTATGGTCTATTTTTTCATGGAGGCTACTCACGAATACTATCTCTCGATGCTGCCTGTTTGCGCAGTCTTCACAAGTACCATATTTATGGCCGTTGCGTTGGGATGCGCCGCAAGAGCACAATGCTTGCGGCGCATAGAACGCGAAGAAGGCTATGGAGATACTGCAGGGCTGCATTTATCTTAAAAAAAAATAAACTAAATCATATTAGAGCGGAAGAACGGGGATGTATCCATGTTAATAAATCATGATTCTTTCCTAATTAGGTTTTATTGTTACCTATTCTATTTGGTTCTTTGGTTTATTTTTGCTTGTCACTCTGGCCATAACGGCACCTCGACGGACAAAAAAAAAAGAAGTAAGAAAAAACAGAAATGAGCCTTCAAAAAACGAACAACAAGAGAAAAATAAGAGAAGAAGTGAAAGGAGCAGTGTTTGAGCGCCCTGGAGATGGCTGTGTATTTGTCGATGACATGAGCAATAGGAACATATCCTGTGATAATGGAGTATTCTCTGGACGCCTCTATAAATGCATCATCAAAGGAGACCGAAACACAGCAGCAAACGCTAAGGATTGCGTCTTCTCAGGGGACTATCTCACTATATCAGGGGATGATAACAAAATCAAGGGCGATTATTGCTCAATTAAAGGAGACAGAAACGACATTCATGGTGACTACACCACCTCGGCTGGTGTAAGCAACTCGGCAAGGGGTGACTATTGTGTTGTGGGTGGATTTTCAGCGGCGAGTTTTTTTCCTGGTGGGGCTGTTAACAAAGCTTCTACAGGACCCACCTTCGGTAGTGTCAAGGCAGGCCGTGGCGCAAAAATCATACGTCAGCATGGCAGTGGGCAGCAAAATAATTTTCTTAGTGGAGCGCGTATCGACTCCTGCATCGAAGTTAAAAACATGAGCACAGATGGAAGTGTTTCTGATCAGTCATTGCACGAAATATTGCCAAAACGAAAATACGATGAGATTGTGATTAAAAACGGTTCGATTCGGGTGGATGGACTGTCACTGGAAGACTTTCTGGAACAAGATGCTGGTCCGCAGAAAAAAAAAGCATCAAAAGTCATAGAAATCAAAGATGACAAAAATAACAACGACAAAGGACAACCGGCCAAAGAACCGGCACCGGCACCAGCACCAGCACCAGCGCCAGCTCCTATTCAGTGGAGACCCGGCCCTAAAGATCTCAAAGACGACAAAAAGGCACCTGCAAACTATGAGGACATGTGTGTATGCTGCCTTGAAAACATATCTCGTGTTGTTTTCATGGAATGTATGCACCTGGCTCTGTGTTTCAATTGCGCGGACAAGTGGCTAAACAAAGAAGGAAATCAAATTTGTATCGTTTGTCAACAAAAGTTTAGAGACGTGAGAAGGGTGTTCAAGCCTTCTGTTTGAGTGAATAAATAAAATTTCTGGTTGTTGAAGGAAAAATAAAAAAAAACTCGCAGTATACAATCTTCAATTTATTGATGGTCCTTTTTTTTACGAAATTTTCGTGTTTTTTTTTTCATTTGTTCAATTCATTCTGATAACAGCGGAGCGATTGGTGTCATGAAAATCTTCTTCTAAAATACGCGAAGAAACTCGGTATCTTTGATCGTCAATTCTAATGATGGATTCCACACCACAATCGCAGCGATTTGTACTAGTAAATATCGCCATTACGTTCAAGACGAACGCGCGTTTATGTTCAGGATTAATAGCATCCTCTGGTATGCATTGTTGATAATAGTCCGCCAATTCAGAGTCTGTGAATTCGAATTCGTAGCTTCTCGCGTATGCTTGCGCTTTTCGTGCTTCCTTGATCGCTGTGCTGTATTTCTGGGCTAGGAAGGCCGTGAGAATTTTGACGTTCAAGGCTTTCATCTGACGGAAATCTTGTATGGATTTCTGAACTATTGCGCGCGATTCGCTAATTCGGGGTACCTTCAAATTCGAAGTGATGAGCATTTGTTTATCGATTTCTGAAATCTCAATAGAGTGCTCATTGATCAGCATCCATGCGGGAGCGAGGGTTGTCATGCGGCGGCATTGTGTGCAGCGTACAGGAGAATCTCGAATATCGAAATCCTGGTGATTTTCTTGGTCTACAAAGTAAAATTTTTTGGCGCATGGTAAGCACATTCCATGTCCGCATGATAGCACCATGGGTAGATGTTTAGTGGAGTAATGCTCCATGCAGCAAAGACATATCGGCGTCTTAGGTTTCTCGGTTTCGTTTCTCGGAGTCGTTGTCGCGGATACTGCAAAAGCAGGTGCTGGTGCCTTTGGTTGTGTGATAAACGAGGACTCGTTGTCATTAACATGTTCGAGCTTTTCTGTAGTTGCAAAAAGGGATTCTTCGGAGCAGAGAGTCCTCGCCCTTTTGCTTCGGTTATTGTCGCCTGGGGTGTAGGTTATTCTTCTTTGAGAGTCCTCGACGACATCTGTTTCATTAGAGCCACTACGAAGATGACCTGCTTCGATGCGAATTTCCATTGATTCAGTTTGATTTTTTTTTCAAGAAGAAAAAAAAAAGTATGGTGCGAGTTCGTATGGCCAAGAGGCGTCTTCGACTGAGGGCAGCTGTCACTCTTAAAGCCTAAAAGAAACATGGGGACTAAAGACCAAATTAAGTATCAGGAAACGTGTCATGGATGAAAAAAAAAGCTGAGCTGAGAAAAGTGCTTTCTATTTCTCTGTTCTTATTATTTGATACAAATCAATTTTTGTGTTGCATATTCTATTAATGAATACATGGAACACGACCTTCATATATCCAACAAGTATATAGCAGTCGAATGCATTTTCCGTGGTAGTCAATCCAGTAAAACTCTTTGTGATAAGAGTCTATCTCATTCGATTTGGCACTTTCATCAAGCAAGTCGTATTTCGCATGAACAGCGGCTACTGCTTCGGCTGAGTAATTATAATGAGCGTGCCATTTTACGCGTCTTGCGTAATAGTGTTCACGCAAGTATGCAAGTCTTGCGTTTATCGGCCCTCGATAAATAACAACTAACGCATGTTGTACTTCTGGCACTCGAGAATGAATCTGTTCTAAAATTTCTGATTGCATCTTTAAGGATTCATCCAAAGAAGTGGGTAGTTTGATGTTGGGCGTATAATCCCATATGTATTCTCTCGCGAATGGAAGATCGATGTCGTCTGCGTTGTCGCCATTTTCGACATTTGAGCCACTCGCCATACAGATCACCATAATGATTATAGCAGCTGCAAGACAAAACCAGAACATTGTTTTGGATAGTAAGGCATTGTTATTGCATTCCTTTGTCGTCGTCATCATGGATGAATATTGTGTTTTTTTTTTGTTTGGTGTGGCCGTGCGCCCTACAAAGAATGACAAGACAAATACAAAAGAAGGCATTTATTAAGGGCTAAAACTCAACAAAAATGAATCTCTTTTTTTTTCTCTTTCTTCAAAAGTCCTTGTAAAGTCCACCATTGTAAACAAAAACATCAGCGCAGGTAGGGACGTTGGGGTCCATTTCCCACACCCAAGTGATCTCCACCGGACGCATTGCGACCAGGCCATAGCTGATGACCAGGGTGCGCGGGTCCATGAACAGACCATCAGGAATTCTGCCACGACGGCGGCTGTTGAGGATATTGCGGTACTGAACATTAAAGCCGAAATCAATGTCTTCCGCACTCAGATCCTTGTTGAGGATATTCTTCTTGAGCGGCCACGGCCAGCCATTGCTGCGGTTGCTCTCCTTGTGGCTCAGACCATTGAAACCCCAATCAACTCGGGCAAACAGAATATCGGTTCTGGGATTTGCGCCAGTGCACTCGACCATCTGCTCCAGATTGCGGTAAGCCTGCTCGATATCCTCGGTGATGTCATAACCAAGAACAAAGCTTTCATCACGCTTCCATGCGGGGTAAGAACGATTCTGATAGATTCCCTGTCGGCCAGCACCGAATACGAGGATCTTGCTAGTGTTGCGAGACTGAATGGCAAAGTGCGAAAAAGCAAACTTTCCACTGCCATTGGTCTTGGGCATGTCAGCGGCGCGGTGAGGCCATGCACCTACTTCTGGGCGAAGGGCGACGGCAGATTGGCTGATGGTTTGACCCGCAGCTACAGCAACCAGCACTGCCAACAGAGAGAGTAAAATTTTCCCGTTCAAGAACATTGATGTTGGTTGGTATTTGCTTCCTTACAAAACAAGTACAAAGTGCTAAGGAGGCTGATACTAGATAAGTATAGATCTAGCCTTTAATTATTCAAACACGCGTTATAATTTTCGCAATCGTTATATTGAATCATAGCTGCTTTGAATAATAAAGACTACCAGGTTAACAAAACTTTTTCCATTTTTTCTACAGTCTTTTCCAGAGTATGCTTGCGAATAGTACGCTTGTAGAATATAGGGCAATCACAATTGGTGCATGCCGTCGTTGCGCTCAGTTCTCCGCCTTGGCAGGTGACGCATTGATCCCAGAGCTTCTTAGTTTCTGCTTCAAGTGCTTGTTTTTCCTTCTCAAGGCTCTCTCTGAATACGGGCCATTTCTCTTCGCATAATCGGCATACAGCTAATGCCTTTTTGTCTGATGAAAAGTCCTTGGTGTCTTCACAAGGAGGGTGATCCATATCCAACTGTGTCAGCTTCTGAGTGGCTTCCACTTCCGCTTGTTCAGGTCCGTATGACGCAATTGTTTCCGCAACTTTAGTCGTAATATCCTCAATGGTCTTTGCCCTTGTACGACAGTTGTAACACGCTTGTTCATGGTCCATTGCTACGCGGCAGACAAGGCACTGTGGTTTTTGAACCACAAAGCGCATAATGTTGTCTTTGGTCGGTCGCGGTGCCACTTGCGTTCTGACACGTGTATGTGGACCATATAAAATATCCTTCATGACGCTATTATCAAACGCTTCCAGCAAGCGCTTGAGTGGTCCGCCAAGCTGATTATGCAGGTAAAAGTCTATGTCAATTGGAATGTTATTGCGCAGTGCATACAGAGGATCTTCGGTGCGTTTCGAAACTTTTTTCTCTGCGTGCACTTTACACACTACGTAGGGCACTCTGTCGCCAAGTTTCGGAGCAGTGCTGGGGTCGCGTTGGCGCATACGCTGTACCAGCCCAGTATGCGGCATGATGGTAGCATAATTTTTCTTTTTTTCTTCAGGAGTCATGGCCTTTCTCTGTGCTCTTGTGAGTTCCTTGTCAGGCACTCGCTTCGATAAAGAACGCGATATCACCAAATCGCCCAAGTCGATGCGGTTCATCAGCAGATCACTCACTACACCCTTGGCATATTCCACAGCACGCGCGACGTTGCCTTTGATATCACCCGTAACATCGGTTAACTTCTCTAGCACCTTTTTGAGAGTGTTGCGCGACAAGGCGCATGTATCTCGTCGCACAGTTTCCATGCCTTTGGTCTTGAGATCCTTTTCGATTTCTCCAGTCGGTCCGCGTGCCACAAAGATACCGGCATAGCGCTTCTTGTTGACCATCAGCATAGCCATGATGATCTTCTCAAAAACAATATTCAAGGGCTCGCGATTGATTGCCTCATTAATTTGTCTTGCAATCGCGCTAGCAATAGGCTCTGCCTTGAGGAACGCTTGTATAGGGTCTGTGACACCGCGCATTTCCGGATGGATGAATAATACACTGTCGGTATCTCCGTAAATGATCTGGCATCCATGCTTCTTTGCGATATTAGCCGCAAGCTCGATCAGGTCGCGACCGTACGCTGTGACGCCTGCGGATATCTCCAGGCATGAGTTTTCTCCTGAAGCCGCAGCACCTGTGTAACCATAAACCGAGTTGGCCACCAGCTTGAAAGAGTTTTGCATTCCATCAAAGATAGCCACCTTTGAGTCATCGTTCTCCTTCTTTGCTTGTTTCATGTCGCCCTTGGCATTGGTTCGTGCAGCAAGTAGCAACTCAAGCACCTTTGGCAGTACGCCCTTCTTCTTTTCAGCTTTCACAAAAAAGTCACCATTAGGTGTCTTATTGCAAAGCTCTTCACCAAGTTCTATTGCCTGTTGTTTGGTAAGCAACGTGCTATAGCACAAATTATATGCAATCATAATGCTCGGATAAAGCGAGGCAAAATCGAGAGTAATCACAGGATCTGCGTGAAACCCTCGCACAGGATCTAACACGGTGGCTCCTTGGTATCCTTCGCCATCTTTGGCTGATGTTGTCCCAAAGTCCGCGAACATAATATCTCCTGTTGGAGATGCCGGATGGCGATTGTTGTGAGGTTTGTTAGGCACTACGTACTCGCCATCCAGATAGCAACGCCGTAGGAGCAGCGTATAAACTCTGATCTGCACTCCACGTGTAGTAAGGTATTCAAGAGGCACTCCAGTGACACGAGCCATACAGAACTCATTGATAAGAAACATTTTCTTTCGAATGATGAGCAGAGGCAGTAACGCATCCTTTAGACAATAAACCCCAATTCGCTTCCGGTCTTCGGCGGTTCCATTTTGTAATACAGGAATTAGTGAGTGATGAAGATCCTCCTTTTGCTGACCCAGAAACTTTGCAGAAACACTATTGAGAGAGCTAGAATTGAGTTTGAAATCGCGGTCTATCACTTGGAATAGATCAAAAACTGAACGCAGGGGTACTTTCGTGGTGAGTGTGTCCTTACTACCACGTGCGCGTGAAGAGAAGAAACCACTCTTGATGCTGCAAAGCGTATCCTTCAATCTTCCTAGGTACCACACTTCTTCCTTAATTCCAAGATTCTCCGCCCTTTTGAAGATGTAAGGGAAATCGAACTTTTGAATGTTGTAGCCAGTAATAAGATCAGGATCGAGCTTTCGCACAAAAGCAGCAAACGAAGTAAGAAGCGTTCGCTCATCAGCAAAGCAAAACACCTCAGATCCATTGATTGGATTACAAGAGTTGAGGCAGAAAAGGGCCTTAACAACGGGATCATTTTTGCCATATTCCTCCAATATCACGGCAATCTGTGTGACTGGATGACGAGCTTCTTCTGGAAGTGGGAAACTCCGATCAGTAACTGAGACCTCGATATCAAAGCTGAGTAATCGAACGGGAGCCAATCCAGCCCACTTGCGTTGTTCCTCGCGCGATGTAGTATCTCCGCCCAAAACCTCTATATCTCCGTGCGCGACATCCAGTTCTATCTGACACAGAGAATCGTTTTGTTCAGAATCGCAATACATATTGTAGCTGCCCGCTGGTATACGAATCCATCCACCACTCTTGATGCCCTTATCGATCATGAAACGATTCACGAAATCTACATTCGCTTCGTAAACAACGTAGCGCTGTGGAATAGCTAAGGAACGGTGTGTAGAATCTGGGTCCCAGTTGAATAAATCCAGCTTGGCATTGCGAATGGGCACGCCCTTAGAATCTAGCTTTTCACATCCCTCCAGAATCCGTCTTGCTGTAGCAATTACATTTGGTATAGCAGAAAAAATCTTCAGTAGCGGTTTGGGATTCGTAGAGTAGCCTCGAATGCTCTTTTTGTTAAGCTCGAGTTGAACCTCTGTGATATAGTGCGACCGAGTGTTCACAGCAGGTTTACGGATTTTTTTCAATACGGCTTCATTCAATGTGTACCGAAATCGTTCTAATGCCTCAACGACTTCATGAGGGTTCACAGTAGGCGATTCTACGTCTGGGAATCCTATCGGAACACTCGCATAGCAATAAGGTCGGATGTTATGAACTTTAGCACAGATACTATGCCCGGCAGCATCGACACCTGAAAGTCTTACTATAGGACGCAGCGCGTGGTTTCTCACACCGGTGAATGTAGGGTCTGCGGGTGCCGTATAGTAGTCTGGAGTAACTACCATGAACGTGATATCATCTTTTTCGGGTATCACCGGATTTTCCAGCGGGGAGCGGGCCCATTTGTTGATGTTCACGTGTTGTGTTTCTGTTGGATTGTACCCTGTTTTATTGGACTCTTCTGTAAGGTTTCTTTTGCGGTTGCGTGTTGCATCGATTCTCTGTTGGACATTCTCTTGATCCTTTTGAATTTGAAGCAATTCTGCCACTGAAACAGGACCCTTGTTTTCCTCGTATTCTAGCACAATATGGTCGCGTGCTTTTTGCTCAGAGTTTTTATAATCAGCTAGCGATTGAATACGCAGACGCTTCTTGGGTATGTCTTTATCGTTTTGTTCTCCAACCTGCTTCTTTACTTCATCGTAGACTTGTGCAATTACAGGTTGCGCGCTTCCTTGTTCGAGATTCTGATCTTCGTCTTCTTCATCGTCATCATCATCATCTGAATCCATGGTGTCGTTCATGTCGCCAAACCGATCAAATGCAATGCCGTTTTGTTGTTTTCCTCGCTCATAAATCCTGTTCTGTGCACGGAACTTGTATGCCAACTCTTCGTCAACTTCGTTTGAGCCTCCAATACATTCGTCATCGTCATCGGCTTTGTAGATTTTTCTTTGGCTAGGAGTAGGTTTGATAGGTTGGTCTATGCGGGTGTTTGGGAGTGGCACTTCGTCAAAATCCATCATTTTCTGAATTTCTTCAGGTGTTTGACCGGATTTCGCAGCGAGTGCCTCTCGTGCTCGTTGTTCGACATCTATGTAGTGTTGTAGTGCTTTGAGGCCGCTAGGTTTTTTTGAGCCAAGCTCATCTGTCATGGTGTCAAAAATAATAGTATTTACTGCTACTGGTGATCAATCACACTCATCAAGTCAGAGGCCTAAAATTAATAGGCACAAGAAGCCGTGTGTAATTATTATTATCTTCCAAAAAAGGGTCGTGTTGTACTGGTACCAGCCAATCACAAGAAGAGAAGGTTTTGCAAGGGGCCCTGCACTGTGGTTGACTGTTTTTGGTCACAAGAGGGTCTCACGTCCGAAATAGGGTCTTAACGCATTCCGGCTGGTCATTTCTCATTGTTCCCTGCGTCCTCAGCGGCTCTAATATAATACCCCCTTTAAAAAAACTTATCTTTTTTTTTCAATTAATGGGAAGAACCAAACAAGTACCTACCAAATCATCTGCTGCTAGTGCCGTTCCAGCGCCATCGAAGATTGCTCCTGCACGCCCTGTTGAACAACAGAAAGCTATCAAAGCGCCTCGTAAAATTGTGGCGCAACAAGCTGCGGCAGCGGCAGTATCAGCACAGACTCAGGAAGGAAAACTTCGTAAACCCCATCGCTTCAGGGCTGGCACTGTTGCATTGCGTGAAATTCGCAAGTATCAAAAGGGCACCGAACTGCTGATTCGAAAGATGCCCTTCCAGCGTTTGGTGCGTGAGATTGCTCAAGACTACAAAGAGGATCTTCGTTTCCAAGCATCGGCCATTATGGCTCTTCAAGAAGCAGCTGAGGCATACCTTGTCGGGCTGTTCGAGGACAGCAATTTGCTCGCGATCCATGCCAAACGAGTCACTATCATGGCAAAGGACATGCAGCTTGCTAGACGTATTCGAGGAGAACGCGCCTGAAATGAGAAGAAAAAAATGTGATCAAGTCTTTTTTTTTCTATTGTGAAAGTCTTTAGGAATCTAATAAAGCATAATAAAAATAAATCCATGTGATTAGGTCAGTTTTTTTTTCTTTCATGGTGTAATAAGGAACAACCCAAATAAGGACAGTACACCCCCAACAACCATAAAGCCTTATCTAAGTTCTGCGTTGTTTATTATTTATTGTTTTCTATGTTGATGCCCACAGCTGCCGGTGTTCTTGTGCCACAGGCGCCTGCTGATAAGCGGATCGTTGAAGCGCCGATCTTCACAAAAGAGCATCGAGAGTTCTTAATGGAACATGGCTACGTTGTGATACCCAACGTAGTAGATCAGGTATTTTGCGAAAAGTGCATCGAGGACCTCAAGAAAGTGATATCAATTTGGGATGAAACTCTCACTACCAAAAATCCATCGGCTTGGAGCCCTGAAAAGCTACCCGCTGGTACTGCTTACGGCATCAATCGCTTAGTTGCACACAGTCAAGCTCAGTGGAACGTTCGCCAACATCCACGAGTAGTTCAATGCTTTGCTGAATACTGGAGCTCTGGCGTGAATAAGTATCAACTTGATGAAATGGTTACATCCATGGATGCTTTCAATTTTTATCTTGCTGCATCAATCAAATCGCCCAGTCCTTTTTGGGCTCACACTGATCAAGGTCGTCACAGTAAATCTGTTCTAGACGGAAAGTGTTTACAAGGGCTTGTCAATTTGATTTCTTGTGAAGGAGATAACGATGGCGGATTGGTGGTATGGGATAAGGGCCACCGCGCTTGGAGAGGGATATTCGAAAAGTACCCTTATGGAGGAGGAAAGGGCAATTTCTACAGATACCTGGAATCTACGATGAAACATATCGAACAAGATGGAAGAGAATTTCTGGCGCGTGAGGACTCACTAGCTAATTCGGAAGATCCTGTACCCATGAAGCGCATTCGTGTGCGCGCTCCCGCTGGTGCACTAGTGCTTTGGTTCTCGATGACTCCTCATCAAAACGACGCGCCGTTCATGCGTAATCCATCCGCGCCTTTTGGTCGTGATCGCGCTGCTGTGTATGTGTGCATGTGTCCTAAGCCTTACCTGGTACTGCCAAAAGACACAAAGAAGCGAAAGATGGCGTTTGAAGAAAACCGTCAGACGAGCCACTGGCCTGCAGGCGGTCAGGTGGAAGTATTTTCTCTGCTTTCATTCAGAGCGCGCGACAAAGAGAAGGCAAAAGTCATCAAAGAAAAAATTGAAAGATTCAGAAAGCACCCATACATCAAAAAGAAGCCAGAACTCACTTGGTTGGGCAAGAGTGTGCTCGGAGTGTGATAAAAAAAAAAATGAAGGGAGAAAAATTTTCTTGTTTTTTTTGTTAGTAAATTGTTTTCTGTGATTTTATTTTTAATTTTAATTTGATCGGTCTCAACTACATCTATTCAGGAAGGTAAGTTACACGCTGTTCGTAGAATTGTTTTACAAGCGGGTCTGTAGTAATGCGCGTTGCATCAAATCCAGAGAGTACAACTCCCCCGAGTGATGTCATACGCGAAAGAGCTACATATCCTTGACCGTGTTCGAACACTTTGCCGAGGTCTACGTAAGCCTTTTCGATTGAGGTACCTTGGGATTTATGAATTGTCATAGCCCATGCGTATTCAAGCGGGATTTGATATCTCCAATCCACTATCTCACACGTCTTCTCGCCAGTCTTGCGATCCGAACGCACCATCTCGCTTTGCCACAGGTGAGGTAGAACGAGGCATGACCCAGGAGGCAGAGGCGATGTGTCTGGTACTTGACGATTTTTGAGTGAATCGAACTGCACTATTGGAAATACTAACACATCCGCGCGGTCCATTTGAGAACGTGAGGTGATTTGCTTGGCGTACATCATTGGAAAATCTTCTTGAAGAGGACGCTCTTCACGCGGCTCATTCAAGAATTCTTCCAAGATTTCCTCTGAGCTCTTTCGCATCTCTGCCGTGAGCAATCCTTCATCTTCGTTTAACATCAACATCTCAGCTTCCAATCCATGTGGTTTTAGATCAATAAAAAAGTCGAAATCTGGTGGAGTCATGTGATCAATAGTGCTTTGTTGCTGGTTAAGCCCTGTTGATGCATATACACCACCGCCACCCAGAGCTCTTGTTGGATGGAGATCAGGCGTGCTTGCTGTGGCTATAACACCAATATGCTGTATGGCTTGCATTCGAGACATCTTTGATATCGTGGGTGTGGAGCGTTTGAAGCGACATGGGACAACATCAAGTCCAAAGATCTTGGGTGCATAAGTGCCTTTGAAGAAGCCCTCGTATCCGCTCAGCGCATCCCACAGATAAAGGGGTATGGCAGCAAACGCTACTACGTTTCCAACGCTACCGTTCTTAAGTTCGTCACTTGCATTGTAGCGCAACATTACTCGAGCGTCTTTACGCAAGCAAATTGATGCTTTGACTGGAAAATTTCCGCTACTCTGAGTCGTTTCATAATCTCCGTTACGCCCGGTCTTTGGCATATCAGAAGCGGTGTACCCGTAAACAGGGAATGTTGTGAGTAAATTCAATTCCTTCTGGTTTTGTTCGTCAACATTCGCATGTGTAGCCCATAGATGCACATAGCCGTCGCTGGCACGTGGGGGCACGCTCGAGACCAGCTTGTTGAGCAATCTCTTGTTTGCTGGTGCAATAAATCCATCACGCACTTCTTTCAAGATTTCAGTCAGTTGTTCGTCTCGCTGTCTGAAGATTGTAGGCAGGTAGTAGCAGCGGTTACGAAATAGTTCGTCCCAGCATGACACTTCAAAGCAGTAAGGCTTTCGAATCTTGATGATTTTCTGTCCATTAGCGGACGTGGTTCTTCCAGGTACAGGAGGTAGTTGATAAAAGTCTCCTATAGCAATGACCTGCATCCCACCAAAAGGCAAGTCATAACGTCGATGAATTTTTCGCGCAAGCTGATCCAGATCACTGAAAAAAGTGCCATCCGTCATGGATATTTCATCGATAATCAGACACGAAGTCCAGCACCAACGAGCGCGCGCTGCTTGACGCTTCAAAACGCGCAGATAATAAGGGTTCTGGTCAGAGTGAGGCTCAATTCCGACACCCGCGAACATGTGCAAAGTTATACCACCAATATTGCACGCGGCCAGGCCCGTGGAAGCAGTAACTTGTGTGGTAAGACCGCGTCTTTGGAGGTTTTCTTTGATTATAGGAATTATCATGCTTTTGCCGGAGCCTGCAGCACCAGTGATGAACATGGATTGTCCGCAGATAGCTTTCCACACTACACGGATTTGAGCATTGCTTAGAGTCAAACCCGAAGGTATTGCTAGTCTTTGCTCAATATCCTTGAAGAGGAAGTGATCACAGACCAAGCTCATCTGCTTACAAGTGCGGCCCATACGACCAATACTCTTCAGATCAAGCTTCTCAAACAAAAAGAACAGCATTTCCATTGGGAAGACTTCTGTACTGAGGTAACAAATGCCTTGCTGAATTGGCTCTATAGCAGGATGAAGTGAGTAATCTCCACGACGTACAGCTTCTATGATTGGGTCAGTATCGAAATCTTCACTGTGGAATGCGTTGGAAAATTTCTCGTCTGTCCATAAAGAATAAAGAAAGTCTTTGTCTTCTTTATCCATGTCTCTTTTCTCCATGGGGTCCTCGTTGTTGAAGAGAGCCGCCCGTTCCGCGCTACTCAAACGTTCCAGGGCTTCGATGACTTCTTCATCTTCAAGGCACATCCGTTTGGAGCGCACTAATTCAATGCGCTGTTCTTTCGTATGCATCAATAACCACCGAAAGTATCCCTTGTCAAATTCCGTCAGACTAAGCATAAGGAATGAAGCATCTTTTGGTGTGAAGCCCACTGACTTTGATTTTTGCTCTTGAGCCGCCTTTTCTTGATGTTGTAAGATGGTCTGTTTTTCAAGCATCTTATCGGCAAAGCGTTTTGCTCCTGAGAACTTGGGCACAAGATCGTTTTTGCGCATGGCGTAAGTTGAGGATGTATGAGGCGGGAAAAAAAAATATAATGATAACAATGAATGTGGAGAGAGTCGGCCCTTAGTTATAACTTTTATTGGAAGTTTATAAACTGCCTAATATAGGCAGTTAAGTTTACCAAAAAGAAATTTCACATGGATGAATAATGTATTTGTTTATTAGTTTTATGGAAAAAAAAACTTTATTGATGTGTTGCTCTAATCCTTCTTTTCTTCATTTTTGCTTGGCGGTCCTTGAGCATCGTTCTTATCGTTGTCATCTTCTTTCAGAAGTTCATCCATGAGTTTCTTAGTTGAAGGTGCGTGAGAAGAAGCATCTGCAGTCGATGGTGCTAAGGCGCGAGCAACAGGATTAGCTGGATGCAGCTTATCGTATCTGGAATCGCCCTTCTTGGAAGTGCTCGTCGTTTGTGGTTGTTGTGCGCTATTATTACTTTTCTCTTTGAATTTTTGAACACTTTCGAGCGCTTCTTGAAGCTTCAGTTCCTGTCCAATTTTGTATGTTTCGTCACTGATTTTGTTGATGAGTTTGCTGTCCATTGGATGCAGGAAGAACAAGTGTCCTGTAGGGCACAGGATAGCAATACGACCGGTGCTGAGCCATAGGCTTTTGTAATGACGCGAATAGCTTGGACATTTGCTCGTATCGATTTCTTCTTTAGTATCAAAGAACGCCACAGCTTTTGTTGGATCGTCATCGTCTACCAGACTGTGGAACTGAACCAAGTGACTAGCGCGATGAGTTACCATAACATTTCCGCAGGTATCAAAATCGATAGTGTGTTTCACGCCACCGATAGGCTGCACAAGATCAAAGTTGTTATCAACCTTACGAGGGAAGAGCGCCAGAAAATTATCGCTCGAAGATTGGAGGATCGCACCGCCATCTGTGATAACGATCTTTGTGCAGGGTTGACGCAAGTCAGGAGGTGGAGGTCTGAGCGCGAGATCAGCTATCTTCGCTTTTGCGGCTGCAAGGAGGGCTAACTGCTTCTCCTTCTCAGTGCCTGTTGCAGTACCAGCCGCGGCCTCGGCATCACGTGCAATCTTAGCATGGTCTTGAACTTCCTTGCGCTGTTCTCCACCCTTGGGCCACATCACGCGATCGAATACAAACTCAGCATGCAACAAGCCGCGCACATGTGTAGCGCAGTCAGAGATTGTGCCCCATGCAATAACACCAGAAGCAAAGTATGAGTTGTAAGCAAGGCACGACACACGTCCCAGGGCGTCAAACTCCTTATGCGGTTTGATATCCTTCAATAGAGCGATACTGCCATCTTGTTTTTCAAACACAGATTTAGGTGTTGCAAATACATAGATTGTGTCGTGATCATCTTCTGCGGCGTTGTTCTTCGCCGCGCTGACAATAATCACTTGGTCTGTGATGACAAAGTGATTGATACTATGTGTTAATGGATCTGCTACAGCGATACGCGTGCGGATGCCCTTTGGCACGGTAACAATATCGATAGTGCTTTTTGTGAGTTGAAGCGCTACGATAGATCCATAGAAGCCCCACTGAATTGGGCGCTGACCGACTCGAAACTCGTTCCCCTTTTCCAAGTGCTTGTAGGCGGTATACGGCGGTATGGGTGCGTTTTTTGCTTGCGCGAGTAACTGTCGCTCAAACTTTTCATTGGCAAAGGTGGCATGAGTCGCTTTGAGATAGCAAACGAACAATTCAAAAGGCTGTATACTGATCTTATTGGTTTCGTCTGTGCAGTCCAAATCCGATGTTTTTTGTTTTGCTGTTGCAGGGGCAACGTGGCGTTCGTCGGCCTTCAAAAAGAATTTCTCTTTTGATCGGTTATTGCTTTTTGATGACTGTTCCTTCTTGATTAATATAGCTGCATAATCCTCGCCCATCCCAATGGGAATAACTTCTCCCAGATACCGCGTAGGAAATCCTGACTGATTCAGGTCAGAGCGTTTTGCATTTTCTCGGAAATGAGGCCACACGCCACTGCCCATAAAGCATCTGCCGAACCACTTTATCTCCAAAGTGCGAAGGTACTCTTCCATTTCCTTCCAAGAGCGGGGTCTTTGCGAAGGCTTTAGCAGGTGATTGATCGCAAAGTCATGATCTTTGATCTTCTGTACAGCCGGGAAGTCATGTTCACAGATCTGTTTATAGTCAGCATCTGTTTCAGCAATCTTTCGCGTAGCAGCTGCAGAGTCCGCCTCGCGTTTCTGCGCCTTTCTCTTTTCGATTTCATCAATTTTCTTACGAGTTTCTTTGTTGTTGTATAGGCTTTCAACGAATTCGAGCTCAAAAGTGCGATTAAGGATATCCGCGTTAGGATCTTCATCAGCATCACCGCGACCGCTGCCGGTGTTTTCCGCCTTATTCTGCGGCGAATCTTGTTTCAGATCGATGCTATCAGGAACAAGATCGGACTTTGTCTGTGATATGTTCCCATCGAGGTTGTGATAACCGTTGGTTTGGTTAGGTTCGGTGGCACTTGTTTCTTGGTATGCACTTTCTTTGAGAGACATTATTAAGGTATACAAAAAAAAAAATTTACTGGTCGTATGGACTTGTGTATGAACCTAAAATGAGGCACAGACGTGCCTATTGGGGAAATGTGCAAACTGACAACCGCCACGTTTCGGGTCGTTCTTGGGACTTGAAATAGACAATTATGGAAGCAGTCTTTTTCTTCCTCGCTTCTTCTATTCTAATCGTACACCAGGGAAATTTACTTTTTTTATACTTCTTTATGCATTCACGCGTTATGAAGGTACAGAAAATGATGAAAAAACACCGACATAGACCACCATAAGGAACAAAGCCATCATTGCATATAGAAATAATACAATAGGATTGCAACACGCAGTTCTGCCTGTTCGATAGATGCAACAGCAACAGGAGAATACGCCCATGACGGTCGGTGCGATCCAGAACATGTTGTGAAAAGCGAATAATCCGAGTTCATACGCCAAACTGTACTCTTGTTTCAATTCGTCAATCTTATGCACAACATCTACGACGTCTCCTACTGAAATCTTCTCCCATGCACGCCCTTGTTGTTGTGTTTGTTGCTGCATAGGTAATTATCTTTTTTTTTTGCAGTGTGATTGATATGAGAATTCTTGGTTTGTTTCTAGGCTGTATTGCAATTTAAAGAGTAATAGACGTTGTATTATTGTCTACACTAGTTG
>ERZ1066122.1237-NODE-1237-length-21419-cov-36.232541_pt1 | contig 21419 bp, 18 predicted proteins | sample MGYA00382769_ERZ1066122 | MGnify/ENA primary metagenome ERZ1066122 (study PRJEB33369, sample SAMEA5778352) | biofilm metagenome | biome: Industrial cooling water; feature: Water cooling tower basin; material: Biofilm | place: United Arab Emirates | collected... | reverse complement strand
ACACCTGCAACGTACTGCCCCGCCGGAGCTTGCGCTATGGGCCTTTTCTTTGCCCGCTATTCAGCCACTATCCCCCTCGCGAATACGCCAGGTTGAGGTGTCATCCCGAACGCGGTGAGGGATCTGCAGTTCGCAGCCTCTCCCACTGCAGATCCCTCGCTGCGCTCGGGATGACAAGCCCATCAGTACTCGCGTGGCGGAGTACTAGTCCGCCCGATGCGAGTTGCGCGGCCGGCGACAGAGTGCCGGTGGCTTCGCATGCATCTCCTACATCTTCGCACCTATGATTACCTTGCGAGCGGTCGTTGTGCTGCTTGTGTCACTCCCCGCCGCGTGCGTGACACTGTGCGCCCAGGATTCGCCACCGAGTAGCACTGCGACGGATGACTCGCTTCGGCGGTTGGGGTGGGAAGCCGGCCGAAGCGTCGCCAACCGGTCCTCGACGTTCGGCGACTTTGCGGGTGCCTTCGTCGGTGGTGCGCTGCTGGGTTCCGCCGGCGGCTTGCTCTGGGCCGACCGGAAGGATCGATCAATCCCGCTTGTAATCGGTGGAGCTGGAGCAGCCGTTGTCGCGACGACGATCGGCGTAACGTCGAGAGGGGACACCACTCATCTAGCGGCATCGGTCGAACGCCAGGTGCCGGAGGAGCCCGCGTCGTATCGGGATGCCTTCCGCTCAGCGTATGCGCAGCGCCTGCAGCAACGGCGGCGGAGCACCGCACTTCGCGGGGCATTGACCGGGACTGTCGTCGGCTCAACCGTCATGTTCTGGTTGCTCTCGCAGTGGCTTGAGACGTAGCGCTTGCAGTCAGCGCCGCTTTTCGAGCTATCGTTCGTCAACTACCGGTGGCATACCCTGTGGCTCCCACTCTTCCACAGACTCGGCGGTGGGGAGGAAGGGGCCTCGTTCACCCCCTCATCCGTTCACGGTGACACGGTGTCGGCGGCCGGCGGGCGCGGCGGCGGCACGGTGTCGGCGCGGGAGCGGCCGTACTCCCAGCGCGTGCGCCACTGCAGCGACCACTGGAAGAGCGCGGCGTTGGGGTCGACGAACTGCAGGATGCGGTCGCGGCGCACCGGCTCGCGCGAGAGGCTGAGGTTCGTCTGCTCGTTGGGCTGGTGCTCCAGCCGCGCGGCGATGGTGCGCAGGCTCAGCAGCGCGCCGGGGTCGAAGCGCGGGTTCTCCTCGAAGAGCCCGCCCAGCGCCGTGCCCACGGCGCCCGTCTCCAGCGTGAAGAACCATTCCGGCGCCAGACGGATGCCGCAGGCGAGCGCGGTGGTGCCCAGCGCGCTGCCCAACGCGCCCACGACGTTGCCGAGCTGGTCTGCGCCGCTGCCGCGCACGCGCAGGTAGTCGCACCAGGTGAGCAGCTCGGAGAGGTTCTGCTCCAGCGTGGAGAAGAAGAGCGAGCCGAAGAGCTCCTGGGCGAACAGCTCCTGGGCGACGGCGCCGGCGCCGCCGGCCAGCCCGAAGCTCGGGCGCCCGAACATCAGGTAGGAGAGCAGCTCCGACTCCGGCAGCGGCGGGCGCGTGTCCGAGGTCAGCTCCAGCCGCGGGTACTGCAGCGTGCCGGTGATGTGGACGAGGATGCGCACCGTCTCGTCGCCGGCACCGCCGCGCACCTCGTGGGCGGCGATGATGTTCAGCTCCGGGTTCGGCTGCGGCTCGCCGAAGAACTGCACCCGGCCGCTGACGACGTCGAACTCGCGCACGATCGCGCCGGCCAGCCGCAGGCGGTAGGTGCCGCGCACGGCGCGCAGCTCGCCGAAGAGGCGCAGGTCGTCGCCGGCGCGGTTGACCACCACGTCGCCGTCGATCTGCACGCGCGCGTCGGGCGATTCCAGCCAGACGTCGTCGCCGATGACCACCTGCAGCGCCTGCACGCGCAGCCCCTGCAGCAGCGCCGGCCCGAAGCCGGTCTCGGCCTGCAGCGTCGTGTCCGCCCCGATCTGCCCGACGTCGAGGTCGGCCAGCTCCAGCGGCGACTGCTCCTGCAGTTCGGGAATGGCGATGGTGCCGCGCGGCACGTCGAGCCGGCCGCTCAGCATGGGGTTCGGCAGGCGGCCGGTGAGCGCGAGGCGGCCGGAGGTCGTCAGCGCCGCCAGGTCGCGGCGGTCGACGGGCCGGAAGCCGGCGAGGGTGGCGCTCAGGTCCAGCAGCGGGCGGCCGCGCTCGTCGAAGCGCACGGTGCCGGTGAGCGTGGCGGTGCCGCCGCTGCGCGCCGTCAACTGCTCGATGCGGATGAGGTCGCCGTCGAGCGCCAGCCGGCCGGCGATCTGCTCGAAGCGCACGCCGAGCGGTTCCACGGTGAGCGCGGCGTCGTCGAGCGCCATCCAGCCGGCGAACCTCGGGCTCTCCAGCGTGCCGCGCACGTTCATCTCGGCGGTGATGAAGCCGGCGCCCTCGCGCAGCGCCGCGAACGGCGCCGTCAGCAGCGCCACCGGCAGCGAGTCGGTGACCAGGCGCGCCTGCAGCGGCTCGGTGCGCAGCAACTGGACGCGGGGCAGCCCGCCGCCGGCCAGCGAGAGGTCCATCGGCAGGCTCAGCTCGGCGGCGGCCGAGCGGCCACCGGTGATCCAGAGGCCGGCGTTGCCCAGTAGTCGGCGCTCGCGGTAGTGGCCGGCGAAGACGAGCGTGTCGGCCTCGACGCCGCCGTAGCGCAGGCCGGCGACGCGCGCGGCGATCGACAGCTCCGGCCGCTCCACGCTGCCGTGCAGCGCCGCGTCTAGGCTGATGACGCCCGCCACGTCCGGCGCCTGCGGCAGCAGCCGGCGCAGCTCGCCGACGTTGAGGCCGGCGACGCGCACGCGCAGATCCGCCTCGCCGGCGCGCGGCAGCGAGCCGTCGACCTCCACCCAGCCCTCGCCGTCGGCGCGGCGCAGCACCAGGCTGTCGACGACCACGCCCTCTTCCCCGCCCCAGCGCAGGTGCGCCGGCTGCTGCAACTGCCAGCGGGTGTCCGCCGCGCGCAGCGAGAGCGCGCGCAGCGCCACCGCGCGCGGCATGCGGCCGTCTAGCTGGAGCTGCGCGGCGAGCGCCAGCTCGGTGCCGTCGGCGCGGCTGGCGCTGCCCTCCACGTCTACGGATTGCGGGCCGCCGTTCAGGCTCACCCGCAGCGTGCGGAGCTGGTCGAAGCCGCCGAGCGCCAGGTTCTCGCCCTGCAGCGTGCCGCGCCCGTTCCACTGCCCGGCGGCGCGCGTGGCGGTGAGGTCGGCCGCCAGGCTCTGCGCCTGCCAGGCCTCGTAGCGCAACCCGCTGCCGCTGGCCACCAGGCGCAGGCTCGGCGCGCGGGCCGAGCCGGAGACCCAGCCCTCGGCCTGGACGGAGCCGGCGAGCTGCCGCGGCGTCTGGTCGATGCGGATCAGCAGCGGGGCGAGCCGCGAGAGGTCGGGCGAGGCGAGATGGAAACGCAGCGGCGTGGCGACCGGGCGCGTCAGCCCCCAGGTGCCCTCCGCGCCGAAGCGCGTGCCCGCGAGCGCGACGCCCAGCGTGTCGACGTAGAGCACGCCGTCGCGCACGGTCAGCGCGGCGCGCGCTGCGTCCAGCGGCAGGTTGGCGACGCTGGAGCGCGTCGCGTCCAGCCAAAGCTGGCCGGCGAGCGTCTCCAGCGTGGTGCCCTGCCCCGCCAGGCGCAGCGCGGCGTTCAGCCGCGTCGGCGGCAGGGCGGCGGCGCCGGGCAGCCGGTGCACGTCCAGCCCGGCCACGCGGCCGCTGAGCTGGTAGCGCGGCACCTCTCCCGGCGCGTAGAAGCCCTGGACGGCGAGGAGGCTGGCCTCGTCGGCGCCGCCGAGGCTCAAGTTGAAGCGGTACGGCTGGCCGCCGCCGCCGTTCACCGCCACCGGCCCCGTCAGCGGCGCGGGGAAGAGCGCCGGCTGGCCGAGCAGCGCGCCGAGCTGGAAGCGCTCGACGGTGCCGGTGAGCGCGACGACGGGCGGCGCGCCCGCGGGCCGGCGCACCTGCCCGCTCAGCGCGAACCGGCCCTGCGGCCCCTGCGCGAGGTCGACCTCGAAGGCGAAGTCCTGCAGCGAGCCGCGCGCGCCGAAGCTGCCGCTCAGCGGGCCGTCCAGCGCGGCCGGCGCGCGCTGCAGCACGGCGCTCGGCGTGAAGGCGCTGAGGCGGCCGGAGACGTCGAAGCGCAGCGGCTCGCCGAGCTGCGCGCTGCCTTCGAGCGCGAGGCCGCCCGCGTCGCCGCGCAGGTCGGTGCGGAAGCGCACCTCCTCGCGCGTGCCGACGACGCGCACCGGGCCGACGAGCGCGGCGCGGCGGAACGGCAGCGCCGGCGCCAGCGCCGCCAGCGTGCCCAGCGTCAGCGGCGCGGCGCGCGCGGAGAGGTCGTAGCGCAGCGTCGGGTCCAGCGTGACGCTGCCCTCAAGGTCGGCCAGCCGCGTCGCGGGGGCGCTGCCCACCTGGTACGCCAGCTCGCCGCCGCGGAGCGTCAGCGCGCGCGGCGTGCCGTTCAGCACCACGGCGCCGCGCAGCACGCCCTGCAGCCGCTCACGCTGCTCCGGTAGGAAGCCGGCGAGCGCCTCCAGCCGCAGCGGCTGCACCTGCACGCGCAGCTCGCGCAGCCGCTGCGTCGGCTCGGCCTCGGCGAGCGTGACGCCGCCCTGCACCGCCACCACCGACGGCTCGGCGCCCGCCGGCGCCTGCTCCGGCCGCAGCGAGGCGAGCACGTCCACCTGCAGCGCTCCTCCGGGCTCGGCGGCCAGCGTGTCGCTGCGCAGCGTGCCGCGCACCTCGCCCTGCACCGCCAGCTCGGCCAGCGGCTCGATGCCCAGGTAGCGGCCGAAGTACTCGACGTCGTCCAGCGCGAGCGGGTCGAAGCTGAGGCGCGTGTCGGTGAGCACCGGCGTCTGCTCGTTGCCCAGCAGCAGCGTAGCGTCGCCGCGCACGCGCGTGCCGCCGACCTCGTAGCTCGCGTCGCGCAGCGTCACCCGCAGCCGGTCGTTCGGCTGCGTCTGCAGGCGCACGCTGGCGACGGCGACGCCCGTGTCGGGCAGCGCGGGCACCAGCCAGCTCACGTCGCGCAGGTCCGCCGGCTCGCCGCGGAAGCTGAGGTCGTACTGCGGGCCCGCTGCGGGGAAGTCGGCGATGCCGCCGCCGGAGAGGACGGAGCGGTCGGTGCGCAGCCGCGCGATCCCCATCTGCAGCCCCGTCTCGCCGCGCTGCTGGAAGACGCCGCGCAGCTCGCGCACCTGCACCTCCGGCCGGCCGGGCGCGACCGGGCCGAGCGACGCGCTCAGCGCCGCGACCTCTGCGCGCCAGCCCCGGGCCGTGCCGATGCGCACCAGTTCCAGGCGCGCGTCCACGTCGCGCGCGGTCTGCAGCCGCATCAGCGTGCCGTCCACCCGCGTCAGCCGCACGCCGGCGCGGGCGAGCGCGCCGGCGGGGAAGCTGTCCTCCGGCGCGCTCGGCATGAGCAGACGGAGGTCGCCGTCGACGACGCGCACGCCGCGCAGCAGCAGGCCGCGGCCGGGCTCGGCGCCCTGCGGCGCGCGCAGCTCCTCGCCGCCGGCGGTGACGCGGAACGCCTGCAGGATCGTCCAGCCGGTCTCCGGGTCCTGCACCAGGCGCAGATCGGGCCGCAGCAGCTCCACGTCGGTGAGCACGATCGGCCCCGCGCCGAGCGCGGTGTGGCTCTGCAGCGTGGCGCGCACCAGCGGCACCGTGGCGAGCGTGTCGCCCCCGCGGCCGAGCAGCGCCACGTCCCGCAGCGCGATGCGCAGCGCGCCCTGCGGCGTCACGCGCTCCAGCCGCCAGACGTGGGCCGGCAGCCGCAGCCGCTCGGCGACCAGGCGCTGTGCCTCCTGCCAACGCACACTGCGGAAGTAGAGCCAGCCGCCGAGCAGCGCCAGCAGCACGCCGAGCAGCAGGCCGCCGAACAGCAGCCCCGCCGCGCGCGTGGCGCCGGCGCCGCGCGCGGCCGGCGGCGCGGGCACGTCGAGCGGCTCGCCGGGGCGGTCGGGCTCGGGCCGCATCTAGAACGCCTGGCCCACGGCGAAGTGGAACTGCAGCCGGTTCCAGAACGAGCCGGTCTCGGGCCGGAAGCTCTCGCTCAGCAGCCGCAACTGGCCGGTCTCGGGATCGGGGTAGAAGAGCCGGCCGGGCTCGCTGCCGTAGCCGTTGTAGGCGACGTCCATGCGGAACGGCCCGACGGGCGTGAGGAAGCGCAGCCCCACGCCGGGCGTCACCCGCAGCCGCGAGGCGGGCAGGTCCGAGCGCCGTGCCCAGACCTGGCCGGCGTCCACGAACGCCGCGAAGCGCAGCACGTCCGAGAGCAGCGGCGAAGGCACGCGCAGCTCGGCCGAGCCGACGAGCAGCTGCGTGCCGCCGGCCGAGGTCGGCTCGACACTCAGGTCCGCGCGGATGCTGTCGAGCGCCGTCGAATCCTCCGTCAGGTAGGCGACGGGGCCGAGCGCGTTGCGCGCGAAGCCGCGCACGCTGTTGGGCCCGCCGGCGTAGAAGCGCCGCTCCGGCGGGATGAAGCGCGCGTCGCGCCCCGCCGAGTCGGCCAGCAGCGAGCCGATGAAGAAGGTGCCGCCCTGCAGCCGCAGCGCCAACTGCCAGCCCGGCCGCAGCGGGCGGTAGGCGACGCCCTCCACCAGCAGGTTGAGGTAGTGGTCGTCGGAGAGCGCCGCGGGCGCCCAGCTCGTCACCGCGCGGGTGGTGTAGCCGCGCAGCGCGTTGGGATCGCCGCGGGTGCGCTCGCGCCCCAGGCTCAGGCTCAGCGCGTTGGACCAGCGCTTCTGCGTGAGCACGCTGCGCACCTCCGGGCTGCAGATGTTCAGCCCCAGGCAGAAGACCACCGCGTTCGCCTCGGTGGAGCCGTAGAAGACGTCCGCGTTGGCGCTCAGCAGCGTGCCCGCGCCCAACGTCCGCGCCAGCGAGAGCTGGCTGCCCACCGACTCGCGCAGGTAGGCGCGGTACTCCGAGACGCGCTCGGCGTGCAGCCGCAGCCCCAACTGGTTCTGCGTGGCGAAGAGCCGCGGCTGCAGGAAGTCGGCGACGAGGCGGTAGTTCAGCTCCTGGCTCAGCGAGTCGCCCTTGAGCTGCCCGCAGAGCACGTTGTCCGCCAGCCCCCAGGCCGTGGGCTCGGCGACGCCGATCTTGCTGACCGTGCCCGAGAGCTGCAGCCGCCGGCCGCCGCCCAGGAAGTTGCGGTCCGTCCAGCCGGCGGCGCTGCGCAGGCAGTCGATGCTGCCGTAGCCGGCCGAGACGTCCACCGCGTACTGCGGCGCCTCCACCACGCGCACCACCACCGTCGCGTCCGCCGAGTCCGGCGCCACCTGCAGGCTGTCGGGCGCGAGGTTGACGGAGGCGAAGCTGACGATGCCCAGGCCGTAGAGGTTGCGCTGACTGCGAGCCAGCTCCGCGGCGCGCAGCAGGTCGCCCTTGCGGAAGGTCAACTGGCGGCGCGCGGTACGTTCGCCGAGCCGGTCCAGCCCGAGGAAGACGATGGTGTCGACGCGCACCACCGGGCCCGGGATCGCCGCGTACTGCAGATCGGCGACGTCGGCGATGGTGTCCAGGTCGTAGTTGCGCAGCACGTCGGCGTAGGCGTAGCCGCGGGCGAAGAGCGCGTTGCGAATGCTGTCCGCCGCGGCGAGGAAGCCGCCGCGCCGGAACGGGTCGCCCTCCTGCAGTGGCAGGCGCGCGCGCAGTTGCTGCACGGGCAGGATCGTGTCGGTGCCCTCGATCTGCAGGCTGCTGACGGTGACGCGGTCGCCCGGCGCGATGCCGAAGTGCACCGCCACCTCCTCCTCGCCGCGCGACTCCACGTGCACGGCCACGCGCGTGCCGTAGTAGCCGTGGTCGCGGTGGTAGAGCTGTAGCCGCACCACGTCCTCGGCCAGCGCGCGCAGGTCCAGCCGCTGGCGCTCGCGCCCGATGTCGGTGCCGGGAATGCAGAACGGAAGGAAGAGGAGCTGGCAGCGGCTCGCCTGCGTGACGATGACGGCGGCCAGCGAGTCGCGCGGTAGCACCAGCTCGCCCAGGAAGCGCACGGCCTCGACCTCGCGCCCCTCGTACTCGGCGAAGCGTGGGAACGGCTGGTTCGCGCCGCCACCGCGCGCGCACCCGCCGAGCACGGCCAGCGCGAGCAGCAGCGCCGGCACGGCGCGCAGCCCGCAGGCGGACCACGGGGATCGGGGACGCAGACGCATCAAACGCGGGACGTGGCCAGGGGCGTGCGCTCCCCACCGGAACGCGCGGGCGGGGTAATCTACACCCGGCGGGAGCGGCGTCCAAACCGCCGTATACCGCCCGGCGACGGCCTGGAGTTCCCCGCGGTGCAGAGATCGTTCCAGCGACGGCCGGCGCGCGCCGCCTACTCGAACATGTCCCACGCGCGTTCCAGGTCCTGCTTCGAGTAGACGCGGAACGCCGTGAGCGTATAGGTGCGCTCGATCCCCGCGATCGTGGCGATCTCCTCCGTCACCACCTCGGCGATGCGCTCGTACTCGGGCACGCGCACGATCGCCACCAGGTCGTACTCGCCGGAGACCGAGTAGACTTCGGCGACGCCGTCGATGCCTGCGAGGCGGCGGGCCAGCGCCGGCACGTCGCCGGGCAGGGCGCGGATCAGGACGACTGCGGCTACCATGCTGACTCCTCCTCCCGTAGGTTCATTCGGCGCCGGCATCGGCACCGGTGCCCGCGCGGCGCGCTGGATGTTACCACCGCGCGCGCGCCGCTGCCACCGGTGACGGCCGGTGCAACGCCGCGTGGCGGATCGCGACAGCGGATGCGGGGTACGCTGGTCGCCCACCCTTAGGCGTGCAGAGATGACCGAAGTCCTATTTGCTGACGACGATGCCGCGATGCGGCAGATGGTGGCCGCCGCGCTGGAGAGCAACGGCTACCGCGTGCGGCTGGCGCGCAGCGGCGCCGAGGCGCTGGAGCAATTGCGCCAGGCCGCGCCAGACCTGCTGCTGCTCGACTACCGCATGGGCACCCCGAACGGGTTCGAGGTCTGTCGCTCCGTCAAGACCGATCCGCACCTGCAGCACCTGCCCGTCCTGATCATCACTGGCCAGGGCAGCGTGGATTACCGGCTGCAGGGCTTCGACGCGGGCGCCGACGACTACCTCGCCAAGCCGTTCGACGTGCGCGAGCTGCTGGCCCGCGTGCGCGCGCTGCTACGGCTCGCGCGGCAGGCGCTGGACCGCAACCCCACCACGGGGCTGCCCGGCGGCACGGCGATCGAGCAGGAGTTCGCGCGCCGCTGCCACGGCGGCGAGACCGTCACCGTCTGCTATTTCGACCTGGACTACTTCAAGCCGTTCGCCGACCGCTTCGGCTTCGCCGTCGCCGACGCCGTCATCCGCGAGCTGCGCGACGCGCTGCTCGCCGCGACTGCCGGGCACGACGCGTTCGTGGGGCACATCGGCGGCGACGACTTCATCGTGCTCTGCCAGCCCGAGCACGCGCGCGACATCGCGGAGGTCGCGCAGGCGGGCTTCCGCGAGCGTCTCGCACGCCGGCTGCCGCTGGAGGTCGTGCTCACCGGCAGCTACGCGGGCACCGACCGCGAGGGCGTCGCGCGGCGCTTCCCGCTGACGCGCCCCTCGGCCGCGGTCGTGCACGTACCGGCCAGCCACTGCGCGCAGCTCTCGCAGCTCGGCGAGGTCGTCGCCGAGGCCAAGCACCGCGCCAAGGGCCTGGCCGGCAGCGGCATCGAAGAGGTGGAGCTGACGAACTGAGCCGGCACGGCGCACGACGACGACGGGGTCACCGGCCAGGCCGGTGACCCCGTCGTCGTGCCCGCGAGCGTGGGCGCAGCCTCACGGCGTCGCGGGCGCCTGCGGCTCGCGGCTCTCCGGCAGGCGGCGCGGCGGCGCGGCGATCAGCTCCCGGAACTCGTAGACGATGACGCCCTCGTTCGTCACCTCCGAGTTGACGCGCAGCCCGTCGTCGAGCGAGTGGAGCACCTTCTCCGCGCGCGGCAGCGTCCAGCCCATCGCCGCCGCCGTCTCCGTGACGGTCAGCCGCCCGCCGCGCTCGGCCGCCAGCTTCAGCACCGGCAACTGCAGCGCCGCGAGGATGGCGGTGCGCCGCGCCTCGCGCGCCTCGCGCGCCGCGCGCTGCGCGAAGTAGCCGCCGGCCAGGAAGAGCAGCGCGAAGACGATCGGCGCGAGGTGCAGGTTGGCCAGCCCGGCGGCGAAGAGGATGCCGCCGAGCGCGTAGAGCGTGATCGCCGCCGCGGTGCGCCCGCCCTCGGAGCCCGCGGCCGGCAGCGCCGCCTCCTCGGGCGACGCGACCTCGTCGGGCGCCGCACGCACCAGCGCGCGCTCGCCGTAGCGGCCCCAGTGGTTGCCACAGCGCGGGCAGACCTGGTGGTCGCGCCGCACCACGTAGAAGATCAGGCCGCCGACGCCCATCGCGCCGGACGTCAGCACGGTGGCGGCCACCAGCCCGGCGATGTGCGAGCCGCGCGAGAAGTAGCTGACGCCCTGCCCGTGGTAGCCGCAGCGCGGGCAGCGCCCCATCGCCGCGACCGCGCGCAGCGACGCCGCCGCCGGCGTGCGCATGGTGACCGTGACCGAGGCGGCGTCGCCGCCGTTCTGCAGGCTGCGGGGCACCGGCGAGCCGCACTCGCTGCACGCCAGACGCCCTGGGGGGATCACCGCTCCACAGGTGGAACAGTACATGCTCGGCTCCTGAGCCAGCGCCGGCCGCGGGCCGGCGGGATGGGTCGCGTCACGCGGCCGCCGGGGCCGCGCATCGGCGGGTTCGCCTGTTCCTGATACGACGCTCTGCGGAAAAAGATTCACCCCCACGAGCATGACCGACACCGCATCGGAAGCCGGGTTCCCCGCCGTCATCCCCAGCCCCGCCACGCTCGCGGAGCTGCACGCGGTGATGCTGCGCTGCACGCGCTGTGAGCTGTTCCGCACCCGCACGCAGGTGGTGCCCGGCGAGGGCGACCCCGACGCCCGCGTGCTGTTCGTCGGCGAGGCGCCGGGCGCCAGCGAAGACCGCACGGGCCGCCCGTTCGTGGGTGCGTCCGGCCAACTGCTGGAGGCGATGCTCGCGCTGGCCGGGCTGCGCCGCGCGGAGGTCTTCATCGCCAACGTCATCCGCTCCCGCCCGCCGGCGAACCGCGCGCCGCGCGCGCCCGAGCTGCGCGCCTGCGCCGGCTGGCTCGTCGAGCAGATCCGGCTGGTCCGGCCGGAGGTCGTCGTCCCGCTCGGGCGCTCCGCGCTGCAGCACTTCCTGCCCGCGGGCAAGATCTCTCAACTGCAGGGCGTGCCGCAGACGATGGAGTACCAGGGCCGCGCGCTCACGCTCTATCCGCTGCTCCATCCCTCGGCCGTGCTGCGCAACCCCGAGCTGCGGCCGGCGTACGCGGAGCAGTTCCGCCGGCTGGCGGCGCTGTGAGGCGTTCGCCCCACCGCGGGCGGATGGGCGGGTAGCGGCTCAGTCGGCGGCCCGCGGGATCGGCGGGGGGCCGCCGTTGCCGTGCGGGTGCGGCTCGAGCGCGCGCGCCAGCCGGCTGAGCGCGCCGTCCAGCCGGGTGAGCGCGTCGCCCGTGCCCGTCGCGTCCGGCTCGCGCGCGGCGGCCAGCGCCGGCCCCACCAGGTCCGGCGGGCTCGTCACCCCCGGGAAGAGCAGGTGCTCCGGGTCGCGCAGCGCGTCGCGCCGCAGCTCCAACCCGTGCCGCTCCAGGACGGGGCGCAGCCGCGTGGCCTCCTGCGCCAGGTAGCGCCGCGTGGACTGGTAGGCGTGCTCGGTGATGTGGTAGCGGTTGGAGAAGCTGAGGATGTTGGAGAAGAACATCCGGTGGTCGTTCAGCTCCGGCTGGATCAGCACCACGTCGGCGTCCGGGAAGACGTGCTCGTAGTTCTTGAAGGCCGTGATCATGCGCGAGTGGATCATGGTGCGGAACGTCTGCGAGAGCACCGCGGGCAGCCCCTTCTCCACCAGGCTCTTCGGGAAGTGCTCCTCGGCCTCGTCCTCGTTGAGCAGGTGCATGTCGACGGGGACGATGGGGTTGACGCAGAAGAGCAGGTCGACGCCCTCGGAGAGCGCCTCGCTGGCGTGCAGCGTGCGGCGCGCGACGCCGTCGATGTAGTACTGCCCCTCGATCTGGACGGGCGTATAGAGGATCGGCAGCGCAGCGCTTGCCTGCACGGCCCGCGAGATGGGAACGTGTGCGGTCGCCGCGTCGCCGAAGCTGACCAGCTCGGAGCTGTCGAGGTTGACGGCGACCACGCGCAGCTCGGCACGCAGCTCGCGGAAGTCGTTGGTGCGGCCGGCCACGCTGAAGATGCGCGCCAGGTAGCGCTCGATGGGGCGGTTGTCGAAGAAGCCGAGCGGCAGCGCGCTGCCCAGCTCGGCGACCGCGCCGAAGAGCGAGATGTCGAAGGGGCGCAGCAGGTAGCGCCGCAGCGAGCCGGCCACGGTGGCGGGCAGCCGCGCGAGGCGCTGCGCGTACTCGCCGAGCGCCGGGGTGAAGAGGATCTCCGGGCGCAGGTTGAGCAGCGGGTCGGCCTGCGAGACCATGGCCCGGCTGATGGTGTGCGCCGGAATGCCGTTGGCCAGGCAGGCGGTCAAGATCGCGCCGGCGCTGACGCCGACGTACACGTCCAGGCGGTTGAGGTCCAGCCTGGCGATGCTGTCCTCCAGCGCGCAGAGCACGCCGACCTCGTAGAACGCGCCCTCCACCACCCCGCCGGCGCACGCCAGCCCGATCTTCACGCGAGCGTCGCGGCCCATCCGTCACGCTCCTTCCCGCTGGAGTGGACCAGAACCAGCACTGCAAGGGAGCCCCGCGAGCGACTCCCCTGCAGTTTCACGGCCACCGCCGGGCCGCGGAGCCGGCCGGGCTAGCCGACGTAGCTGAACGTGTCCTGGATGGTGCCGTCCTTCTTGTAGACGTTCAGCCGGCTGGGCGCATGCTCGTTCGCGACGATGCGCGCCGCCTCCACCGCCTCCTCCTTGGTGGCGTGCACGCTCACCGCGCGCTCCACGCCCTCCTTGCCGACGATCCAGCCGTCGTCGCGCGCCATCACGAAGTACACCGTACCCACCGGCTGTGGTTCGTCCGCCTTCTCGCGCGCCGGCTTCTCGCGCGGCGCCGCCTCCAGCCGCTCCACCAGCACGTCCACCTTGCGGGTCAGGTTCTCCACGCGCGCCGTCAGGTCGTGCATCTCGCCGCGCGTCGGCACGCCGAAGCGCTTCAGCGCGTTGAGCAGCGGCTCGTAGACCGTCTCCTCCACGCTCTGCGTGATGTCGTTCTGCCGCGCGTTGATCTCCTTGCGCACCGTGTCGAGCTGCTTCTTGCCCTCGGATTCCACCTCGTGCCCACGCTCGACGAGGCGGTTGAACAGGTTGCTGCCCTCTTCCTCCACCGTCGCCACCGCGCCCAGCCCCGCGAGCCAGACCTCGCGGCCGCGACCCGCCATGTCGCGCCCGCGGTCGATCAGCTCCTGGGGCAGGTCCCACAGCCGGATCTCGCGGCTCTTCGTCATCTGCTTGTTCATACGCTGGCTCCTTCTGCGGAGGGGAGGAGGAAAGCACCGCCAGCCTGGGGCGTGAACCCGCGTCTACACCCATGAGCGGCCCTGTACCAATAGCCGCCCGCCGTGCACCTGCCTGTAGGGGTCCCTCCGCAACTGTGGTCGGGCAACGGTGGATTTGCGGGCCGGCTCCTGCCGGCCCGTGCCGGACAGCGACCTCCCTACGCCCGAACGGTACTGCCCGTCAGGCCGTCTCCGGCAGCGCGGTGGCGAGGCCGCCGCCGGCGGCCGCGGGCGCCGTCTCCAGCGCCACCGCGATCTCGGCGCCGTGCGCGAGCGTGTGGTGCGCCGGGCAGCTCGCGGCCACCCGCTCGATCAGCGCCCGCAGCTCGGCCGGCACACCCTCCGGCAACTCGACGTTCACCTCGAAGCGCGCGATCCGGTTCGGGTTCGCCGCGTGCACCGGCCGCACCTCCACGCGCACCGACTCGTGCGGCAGGCTGCGCGCCGCGAGGAAGCGGTTGACGTACAGCGCCACGCAGGTCCCCAGCGCCGCGCTCAGCAGCTCCAGCGGCATCATCGCGGCGTCGGCGCCGCCCGCGCGCACCGGCTGATCCGTCTCCACGCGGTGGCCTCGCGCCTCCGCGACGAACTTCAGCCCGCCCTCGTAGGTGATCACCATGGCGCGGCTCCGCGCCGCGGCTGTCGTCTCGGACATCGTTCGCTCCCGCGCTCAGGCCGCCACCGTGAGATGCTGCTCGATCATGCCCGCCAGCTGCTGGCGCGGCACCGCCCCGACCACCCCGTCGACCGGCTCGCCATCCCGGAAGACGCCAATCGTCGGGATGGAGCGGATCCCGTAGCGCGCCGCCGTCCGCGGGGACTCGTCCACGTTCAGCTTCGCGAACCGCACCCGCCCCGCGTACTCCTGCGCCAACTGCTCGATCACCGGCGCCACCGCACGGCACGGCCCGCACCAGGGCGCCCAGAAGTCCACCACCACCAGCCCGCTCGCCGCCTCCACCTCGTCCGCGAAGCTGGCATCCGTCACGCTCGTCACCGTCGTCTGCATGACTCGTCGCCCCCCGGGAAGAAGGCCCGGCATTACATGAATGAATAGCAATATAGCGATGCGAGTGCGTCAACCGACGCGCCGGGGACGACGGCTGGTCTGCGTCCTGCATGCGGCGACGGCGGGCCCGCCGGGCGGCGGGAAGCGAGGTCCTCAGCGGGATCGTGCACGTGCGAGAAGAGCTACGGCGTTTTCTGGCGGAAGAGATCAACTCGCCGGAGCAACTGGAGATACTGCTGCTGCTGCACCGTGAAGCCCCGCGGGAGTGGACGGCGCAGGAGATCAGCCAGCAGGTCTACACGGTACCGGCGGCGGCGACGATGAGCGCGGAGCACCTGGCGGCGCGCGGGCTACTGGCCGCGCGCGGCACGGCGAACCCGCTGTACCGCTACGAGCCGCGCACCGACGAGCTGCGCGCCCGGATGGACGAGCTGGCCGAGGCCTACACGGCGGACCGGGTGGGCGTGATCAAGGCCGTGTTCGAGACGCCGGCGGACCCGCTGCGCACCTTCGCCGACGCCTTTCGGCTGCGAGGAGACCGATAGATGGCGACGCTCGTCTACGCGCTGTGCGCGGTCACCAGCGCACTGTGCGCGGTGCTGCTGCTGAGGGGGTACCGGACCAGCGGCGTGCGGCTGCTGCTGTGGGGCGGGCTCTGCTTCGTGGGGCTCGCCGTCAACAACTTCCTGCTGTTCGTGGATATGCGCATCGTGCCGGGGCTGGACCTCTCGGCGTGGCGCTCGCTGCCGGCGCTGCTGGGGCTGGCGGTGCTGATCTACGGGCTGGTCTGGGAGGGCGCGTGATGCGAGACCTGGTTTCCGGCGCGATCTCGATGGGCTATCTGGTGAGCGGGCTGTTCTTCCTGCGCTTCTGGACCCGCACGCACGACCGGCTCTTCGCGATCTTCGCCGGCGCGTTCTGGCTGCTGGCGCTGCAGCGCGTGCTGCTGGTGGCGTTCGCGGCCGACGAGCGCCTGCACGTGCCGCTCTACGTGGTGCGGCTGCTGGGCTTCGTGCTCATCCTAGTGGCGATCATCGACAAGAACCGACCGCAGGGGTCAGGGGTCGGGGGCCGGGGGTCGGGGAACTGAAACGAGCACACCCCGTCGCAGCGCGAGCCGCAGCGCAGTGTTCTCTTGCTGTTCCCCCTGACCCCCGACCCCTGACCCCCGACCCCTGCCTAATGCACCGGGCGCGCGACGGGCGCCTCGACGGCGGGCGGGCGCGCCGCGAGCGGCGGGCGGAAGAGCAGGACCGGGCGGTCCGTGTGCTGCAGCACCTCCTCGGCGACGCTGCCGAGCAGCAGGTGATGCACGCCGACCTGGCCGTGCGTGGCCATGGCGACGGCGTCGTAGGGAGGGTCGCCGCCGGCCAGTTCGTCGAGGATGGCGCGGGCGGCCTGCTCGTGCGCGACCACCCGCAGGCGCGCCGGCGGCATCCCGGCGGGCAGCGTGTCGGCGAGGCTCTGCAGGTACGCCTCCGGCTGGGCGAGCGGCGTCTCGGCGGTGTGGACGAACGGCTGCAGCGGCACCTCGGCGGCGCGAGGCGGCGTGGTGACGTGGAAGAACGTCAGCTCGGCGCCGAACTGACGGGCGAGCTCGACGACGGGGCGCAGCACCGACTCCGAGAAGCGCGAGCCGTCCACCGGCACCAGCACCCGGCGCGGCACCGCGAGAGGCGGGGCGGCCGAGCGCGGGCGCAGCACCATCACGGGCACGGCGAGATGGCGCACCAGCGCGTCCGCGACGCTGCCGAGGCGCTTGTGCTGCGAGAGGCCGCTGCCGTGCGTGGACATCACCACCAGGTCGGCGCCCGCGTCACGCAGGTGCTCGGTGAGCGCGCGCACCACCGGCCCGGCGAGCAGGTGCGCGTCGACCCGCAGCCCGTGTGCGCTCGCCAGGCCCGCTGCGAGCGCTTCCAGCCACTCGCGCTGCTGCGCCAGCGCCTCGGTGTCCGCCGCGACGTCGTACGCCACGATGCCCTGGAAGCCGTACTGCGGCAGCGCCTCCAGCGCTTCGCCCGGCTCGTAGGGCCGATGCACGTGCACCAGCTCCAGCGTGCTGCCCAGCGCACGGGCGAGGGTGACGGCGAACGGGAGCGCGTACTCTCCGAACGGCGATCCGTCGAGCGGCACCACGATGGTCGTGTACATGGCGGTTCCTCCTCCCGCTCGGCGGAGCGGGGCGCGAGGGGCACTCCGGCGGGGGGACGCGGCGGGCGGCGGCGCGCGGCGGGCACGCCGCCGCCTACGAGCAAGCTACGTGCGCCGGGCCGCGAAGTCATCAGGGATCTCCCCGCGGCGCCCCGGCGAATTCCCCACGGCCGGCGCCCGGCCGCGGGGCGCCTGAACGCAGCGGCCGAGCGGCGCTAGCGCTGGTGGCGCTCCACCAGCGCGGCGCCGGCCAGCAGCTCGCGCACCTCGTCGTCGCTGGTCTGCGTGAAGTCGTCGTACCAGAGGCCGACGGCGAAGAACGGCTCGGGCGTGAGCGCGCACACCACCTCGTCGGCCTCACGGCGCATCGCGCGGCAGGTCTCGGCGGCGGCGACCGGCACCGCCACCACCAGCCGGGCCGGCCGCAGCTGGCGCAGCGCCCGCGCGGCGGCGCGCATCGTCGAGCCCGTCGCCAGGCCGTCGTCCACCAGGATCACACAGCGGCCTGCCACCGCGGGAGCGGGTCGCTCGCCGCGGTAGGCCTGCTCCCGGCGCCGCAGCTCCAGCGCCTCGGCGTGCGCGACACGCTCGAGGGCGGCGGCGTCGAGGTGCAGCTCGCGCACGACGTCCACGTTGAGCACGCGCACCCCGCCCGAGGCGAGCGCGCCCATCGCCAGCTCCTCGTGGCCTGGCACGCCGAGCTTGCGCACCAGGAAGACGTCCAGCGGCGCGCCGAGTGCGCGGGCGACCTCGTAGCCGACGGGCACGCCGCCGCGCGGCAGCGCCAGCACCAGCAGGTCCGCGCGCCCGGCGTAGTGGGCGAGCAGCGGCGCGAGCCGGCGTCCGGCGTCGCTGCGGTCGCGAAAACGTTCGGCCATCCGTCTCCTCTGCGGCAGCGCGGCGACCGTCAGGCACGGGCGCGACGGGAGCGGCGCCCTGCCGCTTGCGGATGCGCGCAAGTTGCGGACCCGCCCCGGCGCCGGGGTGGTGCGCCGCCGGGGCAGGTCCTATCTTTCTACGTTTCGGCTTTTCTTCTTCGCCCCGGCGTCGTCTGCGCGTGCCTCGTCCTCCGGCCGGCTCTCCGCTGCAAGCGTTGCGCGAGCAGGTGCGTGCCTCCGCCCGCAACCTGCCCGGCACCTACCGCATGTTGGCGGCCGACGGCGAGATCGTCTACGTCGGTAAGTCGAAGCAGGTGCGCACGCGGCTGCTCTCCTACTTCCGCGCGCGCGAGGGCGAGAAGGCGCTGCGCATCCTGCAGGAGGCGCAGCGGCTGGAGTGGGAGTACGAGCCGAGCGAGTTCGCCGCGCTGCTGGCGGAGCTGCGGCTCATCAAGCGGCTGCGCCCGCGCTACAACGTGCAGCACAAGCGCGATGCCAGCTACTCGTTCCTCAAGCTGACGGGCGGCGCGGCGCCGAAGCTCTTCGTGGTGCGCGCCGTGGCCGACGACGCCGCCGCGTACTTCGGGCCGTTCCGCGGCGGGCAGCGCATCCAGGACGCGGTGCGCGAGCTGAACGACGCGCTCGGCCTGCGCGACTGCGCGCTCGGGACCCCGATGCGCTTTGCCGATCAGCCGGACCTCTTCGGCTTCGACCCCACGCCGCGCTGCCACCGCGCGGAGCTGAAGCTCTGCCTGGGGCCGTGCGCCGCGCTCTGCACCCAGGCCGAGTACCGCCGGCAGGTGGAGCTGGCGCGCGCGTTCCTGGACGGCGACGCGGACGCACCGCTGCTGCTGCTCAACCAGCGCATGGCGCAGGCGGCCGAGCGCTGGGACTTCGAGTACGCCGCGCACCTGCGCGACCGCGCGCAGCGCCTGCAGACGCTGCGCGACGAGTTCGCGCGCCTGCGCGAGGCGCTGGACCAACTGACCTTCCTCTACCCGGTGGCCGGCACGGCGGGCGACGATCGCGTCTACGTCATCCGTCGCGGCACGGTGCGCGCCGTGGTCGCCGCTCCGCACACCGCCGCGGAACGGCGGCGGCTGGCGAGGCTGGCGCGCGAGCACTTCGGCGCCCCGGAGCCAGACTCGGCGCTGGTGCCGCGCCACCAGGTGGACGAGATCCTGCTGCTCGCGCGCTGGTTCCGCGCGCACCCGGAGGAGCGGGCGCGCGCGCTGCCACCCGGCCGCGAAGACGCGCTGCCGCTCAGCGCCTGACGACGCGGCGCGCCGGGCCCGTGCCTGGCACCGCGGTTGCACCGCCGCCGGCCGCGCACGGCACGCGCCGGTCGCGAAGCCCCAACCCCGTGGAGGTCTGTCGATGCGTCGCAGCGCTCGCCGGCTGCTCTCTGTACTCGTGTTCGCCACCGGGCTGCCCGCCTGCGGCGACGGCGAGTCGCACGCGCGCCCGGCGAGCGCGCGCGCCTTCCGCCTGCCCGTCGACACCACCCGGCAGCTCCCGCTCGATTCGCTCTACGGCGTACCCGCGGTCGGGAACCTGCGCGTCACGCCGGTCGAGATCCACATGCTCGGGCTGCCCGCCGGCCTCGACGGCACGCGCGTCGCCGTGCTCTCGGATCTGCAGCTCGGGCTCTGGGCAGACAACTCCGTCGTCGCGGCGGCCGCGGCTCGCCGCGCCGCGGAGCTGGACCCCGACTTCGTCGTGCTGCTCGGCGACTACCTCGCCCGCGGCGACAGCACCGACGCGCTGCGCCGCGTGCTCGCGCCGCTGCGCGGCCGCCGCGTCTTCGCCGTGCTCGGCGACCGCGACGTGCGCAGCGACTCCGCGGAGGCGCGGGTCACGCGCGCGCTGCAGGAGAGCGGCGCCACGGTGCTGCGCAACGAGCGCGCGTTCTGGGGCCGGGGGCGCGACACGCTCGCCGTCGCCGGCGTGGACCCGGAGCTGGTCGCCGACGGCACGGGCACGCAGGAGTACGTGATGAGCACGCTCGTCGGGCCCGCGACGGTGCTGCTGACGCACTATCCCGGCCTCGCGCCGCGCATCCCGAGCGCGCCCAGCCCCGCCGTGCTCGCCGGCGGCACCTTCTGCGGGCGCGTGGAGGTGCCCGGCACACCGCGCCTCTCCTGGTTGGAGGGAGAGCTGCTGCGCGGCGTGCGCACGCCGGGCGTCGAGCGGCTCTACCGGCTCAAGAACGGCACGCTCTTCGTCACCTGCGGCCTCGGCTACTCGTTCGTGCCGGTGCGCTTCGGCGCGCCGCCGGAGGTCGCGCTGGTCACCCTGCGCAGCGTAGGCGCCACGGCGCCCGCCGCGCCCGCCGCGCCGGCGGTGCCCGACAGCCTGATCGAGCGTTTCGAGCGGACCGACCCGGCCGCGCCGCCGGCGGACACCACCGCGCCGCCGCCGGAGCCGTAGCCGCCCGCGCGCCCGCTGTCACACGCCGCCCATGCCGCACGTTCTCCCCGTGTACAAGGCAGCAGCAACGGACCCACTTGCGGACGGGAGCGAACGATGAAACGGTGGCTGCTGGTGGCGACCTGCGCCGCGCTGGGCGCGTGCGGAGGCGAGAGGGTGGCGGAACCGGGCGGGGAGAGCCCGCAGAGCGCGACGGCCGCGAGCGAGGTCGTGCTGAACCAGGAGTTCGAGCTGCGGCCGGGGCAGACGGTGCGGCTGCGCGGCGGCGGCCTGAGCGTCACCTTCCCCGGCGTCGCCGAGGACTCGCGCTGCCCGGTCGACGTGCAGTGCGTCTGGGCGGGCAACGCCCGGGTGGCGCTGCGGGCCGCGCGCCCCGGTGGCTCGATGGTGGCGCTGGACCTCAACACCACCCTGGAGCCGCGTGCCGCCGAGGCGTTCGGCCACACTCTGCGCCTCGTCGGCCTGGCGCCCGCGCCCACGCAGGGCACCCCGATCCGCCCCCAGGACTACCGTGCCCGGCTGGTGATCGGGAAGTGAGGGAAGCAGGGGTCAGGGGTCGGGGGTCAGGGGTCAGGGGAACGGCCACGTCAACTGCGCTGCCGTTGCCGTTCCCCTGACCCCCGACCCCTGACCCCTGCCGTTCACCGAAAGCTCGTCACCAGGCCCTGGATCACCAGCGTCCAGCCATCGACGAGCACGAAGAGCAGCAGCTTGAACGGCAGCGAGATCATCGCCGGCGGCAGCAGCATCATGCCCATGCTCATCAGCACCGAGGCGACGACCAGGTCGATGACGATGAACGGCAGGAAGAGCGCGAAGCCGATCTGGAACGCCGTCTTCAGCTCGCTGGTGATGAACGCGGAGGTCAGCACCACCAGCGGCACCTGCTCGGCGCTGGCGGGCGCGGGCGTCTCGCTCATCTCCACGAACGCCTGGATGTCGCGCTCGCGCGTCTGCTCCAGCATGAACTCGCGCAGCGGCACGGCGGCGCGCTTCAGCATCTCGCCCTGCTCGATGCTGCCGGCCAGCCAGGGCTGCAGCGCGGCCTGGTTGAGCTGAGCGAAGGTGGGCGCCATCACGAAGCCGGTCAGCAGCAGCGCCAGGCCGGCGATCAGGTGCGCGGGCGGCGCGCTCTGCGTGCCCAGCGCCTGCCGCAGGAAGTGCAGCACGATGAGGATGCGTGTGAACGACGTCATCAGCAGCAGCAGCGTGGGCAGCAGCGTCAGCAGCCCCATCATGATGACGATGCCGACGGTGCCCGAGAGGCGCAGCCCGCCGTCGCCCGGCTGGCCCACGCGCAGGTCCATCTGCGGCGCGAGGCGGGGGATGAGCCGGTCCGCCTGAGCGGCGGGTACGGTGCCCGGCGCGCCCGGCCGCGCGACGCGCACGCCCGCGGCCGGCCCTGTCGGCGGCGTGGGCGGCTGCGC